>Ga0302319_10007011_pt1 | contig 22235 bp, 20 predicted proteins | sample Bog_T0_2_FD_203319 | JGI IMG/M metagenome (GOLD analysis project Ga0302319, IMG submission 203319) | Peat permafrost microbial communities from Stordalen Mire near Abisko, Sweden - Bog_T0_2 | ecosystem: Environmental > Terrestrial > Soil > Wetlands > Peat | place: Sweden: Abisko, Stordalen Mire... | reverse complement strand
GCGAGCGCGGGTGCAACTGCAAGCGCCCATACCAAAAGGAGTGGCGGCCAGAATCTACGCGGATTGTATGTCATCTTCAAGATTGCATTTTGCATCAATGTTTTGAATCCTGCTCGGGTTTGTAGTCGTGCGCGAGGGCTTGGGCCATCGCCCGTTCCCGATTTGCGGCCGCCGCATCGCCAAGCTGCTCTCTGAGACGAGCCAACCGAATATGGGCCACAAACGCTGGCGCTTCCTCGGTTTTTGCTGAGCCCGCCAAATAATCTTCCAGCATTTTGGACGCAAGCGCCGGGTCGCGGTTGGTTTCAATCAAGATTGAAGCCCCGTCGTAGAGAGCAAGTCCTGCGTGTTTATCGTGTTCGGCTTCGGTTTCGGCGCTATGCACGGCCGTTTCCATCTCCGTCCAGCGCTGGCGGCGGCGGTAGAAGCTGGCCAATGAAATCCATTGAGAAGCTGGGTGGGCGCTGGCCGCGATTGCCTGCTTGAACTCGCGCTCGGCTGTGCTGTAGTCCTTTTGCTGGTCTGCAATTTGGCCGCGCAGCTCATGGGCGCGGGCTTGGTCCACTTTGTCCAGTTCCGCCGCTACACCCCGCGCTTTTTCAATGCCGCCGCCCACCACGCCGGGAGCCTGCCGGTAGAACTCGCCCAGGTCGGCAAGCGCCGGTGCGTTGCGGGGATCGAGCCGTACCGATTCCTCAAACTCGGCTCGGACACGCTTGGCCAGCGAATACGCCGAGAGAAAGGATGCCCGATCAGCTTTCTCGCCCAGGGCGCGGCCCAGCCACATGTGGTAATCGGAGTTCTGAACATCCAGCCGTACCGCTTCCTGGCATTGGTCTGAGGCGGCATTCCATTGGCCCAGCATGATGCGTACGCGGCACTCCAGGTTGTGAGCCTCGCCCTGTCCCGCGTCGGCAGAGGGAAGTGACTTGAGCAGGGCAAGCGCCTTATCTGCCTCGCCGGCTTGAAGAGCCGTGTTCACCTGGGCGAGGGGCTGCATCGACTGGTCAGGCGCAAGGGCCGGCGTGGAGGCATGCAAGGGCATTGCAATCGCCGCGGCTGCCGCCAGCAGAGCTGGAGGCAACGCCCACATAGTCAGGCTCCGCAGCCTCACCGGACAACCTTGATGGGAATGCCCTCCTGCAAGGGCTGCCCATTGGTTGTCCCCGTCGCCACCCAATCACCCTCCTTCACACCGGAGAGGATGGACACCCGGGTAAGATTGATGGTTCCCGTGGTTACAGGCGTTCGCACCAGCGCGTCGTTGACCACCTTAAAGACGTAGGGCTTGCCGTTCTCCGAGTGGAGCGCTTCACGCGGCACACCGAGAGAGTTTGGCTCGCTTGAGGTGGTCACCGTGACGGTCACGTTGGTATCGGGCAGCAAATCGCCATCGCTGCCGTCAATCTCGACCAGCACCTCGCCAACGTTGCGCGTGCCATAGATTGTGACCGTTGTGGGAGTGCGCGCAATGTGTCCCTGCCACGCGAGGCCGGGCTTGGCGTCCCATTTGATCTGAATCTTTTGCCCAACGGCCAACTGGCCGATCTCGGGCTCGTCGAAGTAGGCGCGCACGCGCTCATGGCGGAGGTCGGCCATCTCCAGCAGCAGCTTGCCCTGTTCGACAAACTCCGTGCGTCCGGCATCGAGCCTGTAAACGGTGCCGGCGATGGGGGCATGAACCGAAGTTTGCGCCACGATGAGTTGAGCCGCGCGCAGATTGGCTTTCGCGTCGGCCAGCGCAGCCCGCGCCCGCTCGACCTCAGCCGGCGAATAGCGGTTGTTGGCGCTTTGATCGGATGCGTGGAGACTGGCTTCGGCTGCATCGAGCCGCTGCTGGGCCGCGGCCACCTCGCTGCTTGAGGCGGCGCCGACGGCTTTGAGCTTGAGCAGAGCGTCCAGATCGTGCCGGGCCTGATCGCGATCAATGCGCGCGCGAACCATATCGCTGGCGGCCGACTGGCGTTCTTGCTGCGTTCCGTTGTGCGTGGCAGCATCCATCCCGGCTTGGGCAGATTTCAGGCCGCTTTCGGCAGTGGCCAGCCGGGCGCGCGCCTCCACGTCATCCAGCACCATCAAGAGCTTGCCTGCCGGCACCTGGTCACCAGCCTGTACATAGACTTCCTTGACGGTGGTCGCGATCGGACCGTGGATTTCGTAGTTTATCTCCGGCTCGACGCGGCCATTGGTGCTTACGGTGCTAACCAATTCCTCGTGCCCCACCTGGACTTCACGCACCGGCAGGCGATCCCGCATGAGGGACCGCGCCGCGAAGAAGACGATAACGATCAGGACAGCTGCGCCGATCCACAGCCAGAGTCGGCCAGATTGCTTTTTCTCTTCTGACATTCGATTAACCAAAGCCAGTATATAGGACTCAAATACTGTTCCAAGGACGCTTAAATATGCGATTTGGCGCGTGGTTCATTCACGATTTTCATAGAGCAGGGCACGATGCGCTCTCTTGCGCTCCGCCGATTTCAACTTCTTGCGTTCGCTCTGATGGTTCTCGCTGGCCGCTCGCGGCCCATGAAGCGAAGAGGATGGAAAGAAGCGGAACCTGGGACGTTACCAAAGAAATACGTCCTTCTTTTCAGGATAGAAGTGGAACTTCTGGTTCACATGGAGCGCAAAGTATTGCATATTACCCAAAAGCGATCCATGCAAAGCATTGAATCTACATAGAAATGCGATGGAATGAAAAATGCTGACAATACTTAAACTGGCTTTGCATTCCAACGTGTATTACGATTTGTGTTACCGAGGGGGAAGTTCGGGAAACCTGCTAACTTTGGTACTGTTTTGATATCCTTTTCAGGCATGCAAAATCATTGCAAAACAAGTGTTTACATGTTTAGTATTAGGTTTGTTCAGGAGGGAGTCGACACAATGAGAAAAATCCCCGTTCTTGCACAACTGCCCATTCTTGGGATACTTGCCTTGGTGGCAGCGCCTTGGGCGCAAGCCGATACGGTTACCGTGAATGCTTACGACGATATCTATGCGGCCGGAATCCAATCTGGGCTAGCTCCTGGACCATCATCGAGTGCGAATGGAATTGCGCCCGGCAATGAGACTGGACAACCCATCTCGGCGTCAGGCGTCACTTTGTTTACCTTTTCCGCAACAGGCGTTATCACACTCAATAATGGCGGCGGCAGCGGCAATGGGTACAACGATCCCGATGGAATCACCCCATCTGGCGACAACCCTTACCTGATCGCCAATTCCAGCAATACGGGATATGGAAGCATCTCAGGCATTACCGCGCCAGGCGCAGGCTATCTAGTAGGAGTCTTTATCGGTCCCGGCGGCCCGACTGGGCCCGAGCCGACTGCTCTTGACTTTGTGACCACCAGCTTCACTTCGCTGGCGCCCTTGCTCGATCAAACGTTCTTTATCGGGGATGGTTTGACAGGCGATGGGTCGGGAACCGTGCAAACATTTGCTGTGCCGACTGGCGCCACCGAACTCTATCTCGGCATCAGCGATGCATGCGGCTATAATGGCGCACCCAGCTGTTACGGCGATAACATAGGCTCCTTTACGGTTAACGCAACGCCTCAGAGTGGGCCGGACCCAAGCGCTCCCGAGCCCTCCAGTTTCCTTCTGTTTGGAACCGGCGTTCTTGGCATGGCAGGTCTCTTCCGCCGCAAGCTGCTGGCCCGATAGCGGATTCTGCCTAGATTGCATTGGCTCTCATGTCCCCCGGAACTGGCATCTGTTCCGGGGGACAGTTGTTTTGGGACTCGGAGCTTTTGATCGACCTGCGGAAATCGCCGTCCGCTCGTACAATGGAAGCATGGCTCTGGAACCACGCTATACCGACGAACATGCCAAGGCCGGCCTCGATTTTGCTTTTCCCGCCATCGAGACCTGGCAGAACCAGTTTCCCGGCTACGAGATCCTGATTGACGACCCGGAGCTGACTTCGGTTTGCCCCAAGACCGGGCTGCCGGACTTCGGCGTGCTAACCATCCGCTACATGCCGCGCGAACGCTGCCTCGAGCTGAAATCGCTGAAAGAGTACCTCTTCAGTTACCGCAATCTCGGCATCTTCCAGGAGAACATCGTCAACCAGGTGCTGGAGGACGTGGTAAAGGCCTGCGATCCTGTGTGGGCCGTGGTGCGCGGCGAGTTCCGGCCGCGCGGCGGCATTGGGACGACGGTGGAGGCGCGGTGGCCGCGGCCTCAAGAAGCAGCATGAGCGGCACATCTCTCAATTCGCAGATCCATTCCTCTTCGCGGAATCGCGTTCGAGCCAAAAGGGGAAATTTTGTACATGCTCCGGGTCGTAAATCTTTGTCGTTCGTTTGGAGCCGGCTTTGACGTACCTGTTATTTCGCCAGAGATACTCGGTAACGACGTATCGGTGCAGACACCAAACACAGTCGTAAGGCGGCTTTTCCCATAGACTGTTCCACAACTCAAGTTTGAGCGGCCCAAACACCATTCGTCCTTGGCCGACAATCGGGGCGAATACCACTTGATAATGCCCCGATTGCCATCCGATAATCGTGAAAGCTGAAGCCGCGCCATTGAAGCCTGACGTAAGCGCGATGGCAAGTGCTTTTTGATTCTTTGCGAGGTTGAATTCGCAGCTTGACAGATATCGCTCAAATCCGCCGCCACGCGGAGCAAGAGCAAACTCATCGAACAACTTGACGACACGGCCGCCGACCAGAAACGCGACCTTCGGATGCGGGTCAGAATCATCTGCGTCGCTATCGTAGATGATCGTTTGCTCGCCGGATGGGGCGAGGTTTGTATCAAGTACCCGCCGAACGATTTGAACTCCCGGAAGTTTAGCGCGGATGTCGGCTGCAAGCGGGACAGGCGATCCAGCGCGATCCTCCGCGCCAAATGCGCCGATGAGCCGGGGTGAACTGTCGCAGCCCGATTCCGAGGCAAAGCATCTCATCAACAAGCACGATTGAAATGCAACCAAAAGTGCCGTGATCGTCCATAGCCTGCCTTGCTTCATAGAGTTGAATTGTACCCCTAGTTGGCGCCTTCAGACTTGCCCGCTTACTTTGATGTGTTGGCCGGCGTATGCCGTCTATGGTATTCGTGGTACTCCAGTTACTTCTGCTGGCTCGAACTCCTTGCCCACTTTGCCCCAGCCTCGTAGCTCCCGCCTCAGCCCCGCCGTGGGGACGCTGTTGCTGCTTATTGGCCTGAATCTTTTCAACTACATCGACCGCTATATTCTGCCGGGCGAGGTATCCCTGATTCAGCGCGAGTTTCACTCGACCGATCAGCAGATGGGTGCGCTGACCACCGCGCTGTTTATCTTCTACATGCTGGCCGCGCCGCTGACCGGCTGGCTGGGAGACCGCTTTCGCCGCAAGCTGCTCATCATTGCCGGCGCGGTGTTATGGAGCGTGGCCACGCTAGGCACGGCTTGGGTCCACGACTATTGGACTCTCTTTGCTCGCCATGCGCTGGTGGGCGTGGGCGAGGCCACCTTCGGCATCTTTGCGCCGGCGGTGCTGGCCGACTTCTATCCCGAGCGGGATCGAAACCGCATTCTCTCGATCTTCTATCTGGCCATTCCCGTGGGCGCGGCGCTGGGCTACGTGGCGGGCGGAGAACTGGGCACTCTGTGGGGCTGGCGCGCGCCGTTCTTCCTTTGCGCTATTCCCGGTCTGGCCATTGCGGCGCTCTACGGATGGATTGGGCGGGAGCCGGAGCGCGGCGCTAGCGACCATATCAAGCCCACACTTAATCGCACTACTTTCTGGGGGCTCTTCAGAAATCCGGCCTTTCTGACGGCCACCTTTGGGCTGGCGACGCTTACCTTTGCGATGGGCGGTATTTCAGCGTGGGTGCCCACGTTTCTGCACCGTTCCGCGGGGCTCTCCGTGGGCGACTCAAGCATAGCAGTAGGCGCAATCACGGTGGTCGATGGCATTGCCGGAACGCTGGTGGGCGGCTGGCTGGCGCAGCGCTGGCTGCGCACGAACGACCGGGCGCTGTATCTGCTCTCATTCTGGAGCGTAGCTCTGACCTTGCCCTGTGGAGCGCTGCTCTTCTTCGGGCCACGCGCATGGGCGATTCCCATGCTGTTTGTGACCGAGTTCTTTCTCTTTCTGAATACCGGCCCGCTCAACGCGGCCATTGTGAATTCTGTTTCCGCGCCGGTGCGGGCCACGGCCATCTCGCTCAATCTGTTCTGCATTCATTGCTTTGGCGACACGTTCTCGCCGACCATCATCGGCGCCATCTCCGACCGTACTAAAAGCTTGCGAGTGGGCCTGGGCGCCACGCTCGTCTTTCTGGTCATCTCCGCCGCGATTCTGCGGATGGGGGCGAAGTTTGCGCCGCAGTTGGAGGAGTCGAGTTGACGCCACCACAACACCAGGGTGTGAAGCGATGGACCATCAACGCCGCCTACTTTGCCGGACGGGCTTCCTGGTCGCGTGTATTCATGAAGGCTCGGCCTGCGCCCTGCGTGCGCAGATTGGGGTCGTTGATGGGCGGACGGCTTTGATCTGCATTGAATCCCCGCGCCAGCATGGGGTTGGGCCGGAATTTGGGCGGACCGCCGGAGAATTGGCGAGCATGGCTGAGCACCATTCCGGCGCGGCCGTGCATCGGCTGCACGATGCCGCGAATCTGCACATTCATGTCCCGATATTTGCGGAGTTCACCAACCTGATCGCGATCCTCGCGCAGGCTGACGATGGTGAACCGGCAGGCTTCGTCGGGCGTCTGAGGCGCGCACACATCGAGGAATCGCGTTCCATCCGGCAACTGTACCACATCGTAGACGTAGGCCGTCACGCAGACATCCTTGTTGACGAGTTTGGAAGCTTCATCGGCGGTAACGCAGGGCTTTTTCGCGGCGGCAAAGGCTGTCAGAGGCGCAGCCAGAACCAACAGTAAGAGCCAGGTCAACCGGTACAGGGCCATGAAAACTCTCCGCGGAGCAATGCGGAGATGCTAACGCGTAATGAGCGGGAAGGGAAGTGGCGAGTTTCTAAGCAACGGTGCAGTCCTCGAATCGGTGATCGACCGATCAGAAACCATTCATTGGCCATGCATTCAGAGATCATCCCATACGAGAACCAAAACTTGTCGATACCGAGGTCCTGCTTCCATCCCGAGCATGACCTTGGACGGAATCGATTATTATGGCGTGATGTCTCAGAAAACCTTCTTGAGTTTTGCTATCTTTCTTTCCGTGCTCACGATCTGCATGCCTCCTGCCGTTGCTCAGGAGAAACCCGGAGGCGGAATGCATGTGTTGCTCCAGGCAAATGACAGGTTTGGAATACGCCTGCTCCAGCAGGCTCACTCTGAAGCGCCGGAGAGGAACCTGGTTGTGGCTCCTCTCTCCCTAACGATTCTGCTTGGTGCAATCCAGACCCACATCGAGAGCGAGGAGGCGATGAAAGAATTCGACCATGTATTTGGATGGGGGGAATACCCGAATATTCGCATTCAGAGCCGGATGATGCTCGCAGCGATGGACGATAGGCCGCGGCCGACCCCGAGATGGCACGGCATTCCCGAACAGGTTGAACCTGAAACGCTGTGGATCGAAAACCGCCTGCTGTACCGGTCGCCTAAATCCGGCCTGCCGTTGCTCGATACGCGATTCGCGCAAAGTGCCACAAGGGATTTTGGACTTCAGTTGGTCAATACCGGTGACAAGAATCCTTCAGAGGCCGATTTGCAGAGCAGCCGTGAACAAGTAGGCCGCCTCCCGCACGTATCGCCGCTCGACCAGGTGTGGTTCAGCTCAGGCTTGCATATGCGGCAGACCTGGGAGGAACTCTTCATGGAAAGCCAACCGGCACCTGGAGAGTTTCGACTGCAATCGGGACAAACGAGAACGGTGCTGAGAATCGATAGCCAGCTCAGGAAGCTGCCTCATCTAAAGAACGAAAAGCTCGAAGCTGTCGCGCTTCCCTGCGGGCGAGTGCTGATGATCGTTGTCCTGCCCGCGCCCGATATGAGCATCCGGGAACTGGAGCAATTCCTCGTCTCCCATCCTGACGCGTTGGACGGCATGAGCACTTCACGCTATGGGTCGGTGACCCTTCCGCAGTTCGAGGCAAAGACGTCCGCGCATCTTGAACGTTCGTTGAAAGCCATGGGGATCAGTGACATCTTTCAGCATCTTGAAGGGGTGACCCGGAGGGAGAGTTTTCGCAAGCCTTACGATTTTTCGCAGGGCATGATCCCGGCGGTTCAGTCGAGAGTTACCGATCTAGCGCAGACAATCGACTTCGGCGCCGACAAGCATGGGCTTCACGCGGATGCGGAAACTCTGATTGGTGCGGTACCCGCTGGCATTTTGATGGTGCCAGATACTTTCCACGTGTTCATCGATAGACCATTCCTGTTCTTCGTGCGTGAGACCACCACCAACGCGCTGATCTTTGCGGGGGCGCTAATGGATACTGGCAATGCTGTGCGATAGCCCTGCAAGGCTTGGGTCCGAGGCTAAGAGCGGCAATCCGAAACTGCACTACTACAGGCCTCTGACCTCTTGCACCGTTACAAAAAGTGGATGTTCCACCCACGGTGCGTCTACTCTGGATGGTCGGGCGTCATGAGGCAAATGTCGGGCAGGTTCCGGTAGCGCTCGGCGTAGTCCATGCCGTAGCCGATGACGAAGAGGTTGGGGATCGAGAAGCCCACATAGTCGGCCTTGATCTTTTCGATGCGGCGCGAGGGCTTGTCGAGCAGAGTGGCGATGCGAAGGCTCTTGGGGCGCTGTTGCAGGAACAGCTTGCGCAGGTAGGTGAGGGTTAGGCCTGTGTCGAGGATGTCTTCAACGATGAGTACGTTCTTGCCCTCGATGGGCTCGTCGAGATCCTTGATGAGCTTGACCGCGCCGGAGGTGCGAACACCTTTTCCGTAACTCGATGTTGCGACAAAGTCGAAGGTGGCGTCAGCCTGAACCGAGCGCGCCAGGTCGGCCAGAAAGGGCGCAGCGCCCTTGAGAACACCCACCATCACCAGCTTTTCACCATTCAGGTCGCGGGTAATCTCCGCGCCCATCTCCGCGACACGTTCGGCGATCTGCTGACGGGAATAGAGAACTTCCAGGTTCTGGTAGGTGGTGGTTGTCATGCTCTCAGTATCCGCGAAAGTGCGGCTGCGGGGCAACGGCGATTGTGAAAAAACTGGAATCAAGGCGGGCCAAAGCCGCCTGCGCCGTTCGCCCCGCGCCCGCGTCTATACTTGAAGAGCGATGCTGCCATACATACACATCAATTTGCACTTCTGGCAATTGAACCTGCCGACCTTCGGACTCATGCTCTGGCTAGCTGCCGTGGCGGCTGCTTTTGTGATGGATCGTGGCTTCAAGCGTGCGCACATTGGCGCAGGCGCAGCCGCGAAGGACGGAGCCGGGCCGGACGCGGTGGGCATGGTGTTGGTTGCCGTGGTGGCGGGGATTGTGGGCGCAAAACTGTGGCACGTGATCGACACGCCGATCGAGTTTCGGGAATGGGGCTGGCGGGTGCTGTGGGATTCGGCCGGCTTTGCCTGGTTCGGAGGGCTGCTTTTCGGCATTTCGGCGCTGGTGTTTCAAGGCTGGTGGGCTAAGATCGGCGGGCTGCGCACGCTGGACCTGGCGGCTCCCGCGGCGGCGGTCGGTTACGGCATCGGGCGCATCGGCTGCTTTCTTTCAGGAGACGGCTGCTACGGGTTGCCGACGAATCTGCCGTGGGGCATGAGCTTTCCCAACGGCATTGAGCCGACGCTGGTTCGTGTGCATCCAACGCCGCTTTACGAGCTAGCTGCGGGGCTGCTGATCGGCTGGTGGCTGTGGAGACGCGGAGGTAAGCCGCATGGAACAGGCGCGATTGTGGGCGAGTATCTTATTTTGAGCGGAATAGCTCGCTTTCTTGTTGAATTTATTCGCCGCAACCCAAGGGTTCTATGGGATTTATCGAATGCGCAATTAGCCAGCGCGGGATCGGTGATTGCTGGGGTTGCGCTGGTCTGGTGGGCGGCAACACGGCGGGTCGCTGGACCGGACGAAGATGCCGAAGCGCTGCAGAAGGTGGCGTAGGCTGCCCGTGATGAAAGTCAAAATCCCAAAAGAACCGTCCCTCAGCGGCTAAAGCCGTGTTGATCCTTTGGGCTTTACGGCACGACTAAAGTTGTGTCCTTTCAGAGCCAGACTTTTACCACAGGCGGCCTAGGCCGCTCGATTGAATTGAATCCTCACCGATGACAATCAACTCTGTACGCAACTGGTTCGGCAATCCGCTCTTCCTGCTGGCCTTGGCGGCGGGCCTGATCGCCTTCGCCGTGCAATCCGGCGAACTGGGCTCGTCGGACACGGGGCATCGTCTGCAATCTACTCACTCGTTCTGGACTGCGGAACCCCCGGTCTCTCCCGAAGAGTATCCCGAATTTGGCGTACACGGCAGCGACGGCAAGCTACAGAGCTATTACGGCATTGGCCAGTCGCTGCTGATGCTGCCTGCGGATGTGGCGGGAACTTACATCGAGCGGCTTCCGATCTTCGCCAATTACAACGGGAACGATCCAAGCGTGCGTAGCATCGTGGTCAGCTACAGCACCAATATGCTCATCGCGGTGCTTACGGCTCTGATCTGTTTCCGATTTCTCAGGCAGTTGAACTTCGGGGTGAAACAGTCGGTGGCCGGCGTGCTGGCGCTACTGCTGCTCACCACGCATCTCCATTACACGCAGAACATGATGGAGAACAACTACATCTGCTTGCTGACGCTGGTCGGGCTCTCGTTTCAATATGAGTGGCTGCGCAGCGGCAGCCGCCGCGCATTGCTGATTGGTTCCTGCGCCTTCGGGCTGAATCTGCTAACCCGTCTCACCACGGGCATGGATCTGCTGGCCGGCGGAGTTTTCCTGCTGCTTGTCCTGTGGCTGGAAGGGGCGCGCGGCAGTATGCTTTGGAGCCGGTGCTGCGGCTACCTGGCGATTGCTCTTCCTGTCTATGCGTTCTTTGGGCTACTCGATCGCGTCTATCAGTTCCACCGCTTCGGTTCGTTCTTCAACACCTACATGAGCGTAACCGCGCGGGAAACCATGCAACGCCTCCCCTGGCTTCCGGCCAATTATCCATTTGAGACGCCCTTTCACATTGGCTTTTGGGGAGCGCTGTTTGCGCCGGAAAAGTCGATCTTCCTCTGCGATCCGCTGCTGGTCCTGATGATTCTTCTCGGCGTTGTGGCCTGGAGGCGCTTCAGCCCGGCCGTCAAGGCGTATCTCATCGCCGGCCTGCTGATGCTGATGGCTTACATATGTTTTTACGCGCGATACACCGTGTGGAGCGGCGATTCCGCCTGGGGCGACCGCTACGTTTCAACCACGGCCGAACTGGCGGCGCTGCTGGCCGTGCCGCTGCTGCTGCATCATCGCGGCGACCTGGGAAAACTGGTTTGGGCGGTGGGGGGCGCACTGGTTGCTGTCAGTGCAGTGATCCAGGCCGCATCGGTAGCATTCTGGCTATCGCTCGAGTTATACCAGATTGATAACTTCGGCCATCCCATGTTTGTCGTCGGCCTACGACTTGAGAACATTGTTGCCTTCGCGTGCGGGAAGATGGATGCCTGGGGTCTGAATACCCCGGCGATGGCCGCCGACCCTTGGGACTACGTTCACATCACGACCTGGAATTTTCTGCCCTTTCTGCTACAGCGCGTCGGCGAAGCGCCTTCGTGGGCGGTGAACCTTGCATTCGTTGTTTGGGGCATGGGTCTGGCCGCGCTGGCCGCTGTATTGTTGCGGCTCTGGATCGTGCTGGCCCACCTCGACCGGTGAGGTTCCTATGCCTCAACGGACCACGGATTGACGATGGTCAGCCCGCAGGCCGCGAAGTCATTGACATCCCGCGTGGCCAAAGTGGCTCCGTTGACGCTGGCAATTGCGGCAATTTGAGCGTCGAATTCGCGGATTGGCCGGCCCAAATTACGTCGTGTCGCAAGAATCTGGCCGTAATGACGCGCTGAGCGCAGATCGAAATCCAATATCCGTCCTCGAAAATCCTCCGCAATCATTGCCTCAACCGCATCGCTCAGCGCCTTTTGTTTTCGGCCTACGGGCATCAAATCGATGCCAGAGAGCAATTCTGCAAGGACTACGGAAGCAGTCCACAGCTCTTCCTTAGGGTATTTGTCGAGCCACGCTGAGACGGCAGATTCCGGTCGAATCCTCATCATCTCGGAGATTACGTTTGTGTCGAGCAGAATCATTCGTCAAACGTGGGCACTGGGCGGCTGGAAAACTGACGCGGCGGAATCACAAGTTCAACCCCCCCGAGGGCGGCAAATCGCTTGTGGATCGCGGTCCCCAGACCCTGCCCAGGTGCGGATGGGTTGGTGGTGACCAGATCGGAGAGCATCTCGCGCGCTTCGGCTTCCATTGACCGGCCGTTGAGCGCGGCGCGGACTTGCAGCCTGCGCTTGACCTTTTCATCGAGATTGCGGATGGTGATGGTTGCCATATAGAAAGTTTAGCACGAATCTGCTAGCAATGACAGCAGTGCTAGCACTGGTTGCCTGCCCAAATCACTTCTTCATGCCAGCGGGATAGCCCTGCCACAGATATTCCAGAGCTTCAGGCAGGGTTTGCAGCTTCACGGCGCGGTCTGTGTGGCCGGCATTGCGGGCAAACACAAACTGGTAGTGGTAGCTCTTGGCAGCCAGTACTTTGGCCATGTTTTCATTGGCGACGACCCAATCGTGCATGTGGTCGCCCATGATATTCGGATTGAAATTGTCCCGGTCGCCTACTTCCATCCAGATGCGCAGCGGCTTGGCCGGACTGCCGGGGATGAGATGCTCATGAAATTCCCACGCGCCATGGGGAGTTTCCGCGCTATGAGGCCACTGTTGGTTCACGTAGGTGCCGGAATAGGTGAGAACACGGTGGTACAGCTCGGGGTGGTACCAGGCCATGATCAACGCGCACGAGCCGCCGGAACTGCCGCCCATCGTCGCCCGTCCCTCGGGATCGCGGGTCAGCTTTACATGGTATTGCGACTCAACGAGCGGCAGCACTTCTTTTTCGACGAACTCCGCATACCGGCCGGACATGGTGTCGTATTCCAGGCCGCGCTCACTGCCTTGTGCGTCGCCGCTTCCGTTGCCGATGGAGATGGCGATCATGACTGGCACCCGGTGTTCGGCGATCAGGTTGTCCAGGGCCGTGAACAATCCTCGGTCGGGGCCGTCTGCGCCGACGATGAAGGGCGCGGCCATGCCCGGTACATACTGCTTGGGGATGTAGACCGCCACGTGGCGTGTATAGGGTGCGGGGTGGCTGGTGGTTACGATGAGCTTGGCTGGATCGGCAGGATCGGGCTTGCCAAATGTACCTGGTTCTCGCGCGATGCCGGGATAAATCTTGCTGTCGGCCGAACTCATCGTGAATTCAAAGACCGATCCTTGTGGCATGCCATCCTGCGCGGTCATCTCCGGTGCGGCGGTATGCGTGGGGCCGAGGACGAAGTTCCCGTCCGCATCCGCTGGAGCATTGACGCCGTCGGGCAGCTCCCGGGCCGCGACATAGCCGGGCGTCTTGGAATCGCGGGTGGGTGGCGTGGGACGCGCGGGGCGAGAGGTAGCTGGCGTGGGTGTTTGCATCTGGCCTGGTGGCGTCTGGGCCGGAGAAAGAGTGGTGCAAGTCACAAAACAGATCAGAATGCAGAGTGTTCGATGAAGCAGCATGGGGAACCCTTCTTGTGAGAGCGAGGTGCATCGACGCGCGTTAGGATTTTCAATCCCCGTCCAGCGTCGGGCGTTCGGACGCCGTTCGAGTTGATCGGGCCAATATAGCACCTGTAGCGTCGGGTGCGGAAGGCCAACAAGAGCGATGTTTAGAGCCGCCGTATAAACGCCAACGCCTCGGCGAGTTGCGGGAAGAGGGCTTCCTCAGCTTTGAACTCTCGGGAATGGACGCAACGGCGCAGTCCGCGCATCTTGACCGGGTGCTTGAGGTGAAGCATTTCATGATAGAGCAAGTATTCGATTGCGTACCGGGGGCTCGATGGCCGGTCGAAGACGCGGCTGACGACGATCATGTTGTGGGCGGCGTCGTAGTGGCCCAAAGACCGCTTGGCAAAATGCTCGCTCCAGGTGAGATCCGGACGGCCGAGCAGCCCGCCGAAGAAGCGCATATTGAGCGAGTCAAAGACTTCTTCGAGGTTGTAGAAGCGGCCCTCGGGGCCAAAGAAGCGCTTGTTTCCGCGCGCGCCACGGATCAGCTCCGTTTGGCGGGTGACGGCGGCCGAAGAGGCGAAGCGCTTGTAACGCAGGCTCTGGGACGCGTCAATGGGCTTCTTGTAGAGTTTGGCCAGCAGAATGTGGGCGATGGCGCGGACCACCGATTCGGGCGCGCCCTCCAGCAGGTCGGACAGGCTGACGCGAATTTGCCCTTCGCGAAGGCGGATGGTGGTGTTCAGTGAAGTAAAGCGCCTGAAACGCACTGCAATCGGCGGCATGGGCGCCCTAGGACGCAAGGCCCGGTACTCTTCCTGAAAGATGGGGATGAAATCGGCGCTCACCAAGATGGAGGTTAGCATAACAGGGATCAGGGGTCAGAGATCAGGAAGACAGCGAGTTGGCGAGTAAGTAATAGAGTACCGGGAGTGCGCGTGCTTGGCTTCCAAGACGAACGCCAAATGCTACAGCGCTTTCGCTCTTCTGATCTCTGGCCCCTGATCTCTGATTCCTGCTTTACTTCGGCTTCGGTTCAGCTCGATCCTGGCCCTGTTCATCCTTGTGGATGTTGAAGTATGCAGTTTGCTCCTGGAGCAGGCGCGTGGCTTGGTCGGCCAGATCTTCTCCGCTCTCGATGGCCTCTTTGCGGACAAGGTCAAAGCCGGGCTCACCGGGCAACGCGCGCAAAATAGCCAACCAGCGTTGGGTAGCTTCGGGGAGCGGCTTCAACGATCTGCGAATGTCGGCATGGCGGTCGGAGTAGACGTCGAGATTCGCGCCGAACTCGTCCATGAGGGCGGTAAAATCCTGGAGTTCGCCGTCGAGGCGGCGGCTGCGGGCGGCGGACTTGGCGCGATTGGTGAGCCCTTTTAAGATGTCGGCGTGCTCATTGATGAACTTTGTGTAGAGGACGACGCGCCCATCCGGGTCGATGCCTGCTTCGCGGATCTGCTCAATCTGATCTTCTCTCAGGGGCTCGCGCTTTTCTTTTTGGGCTTGAATAGGCGCGGCTAAAAGCAGACAGAGCAGAATCGCGGCAGTGCAGCGGAGCGGACGCATAGGCTCAGACACCCATGCTCCCATTGAAGCACAGACCATGAAGCCGGGAAAAGGCCGATCGGCTATTTGCGGAAGACCTGCATCATGGCTTCGCTCTGGGCCTGGTTCACTTGCGCCAGGGTCTCAGCGACCAGAGGGCGATCTTCAACACTGCTGTTATGGAGCATCTCACCCAGGCGGAAGGCGGTGTGGCGGAGCAAGATTTCGGCGCTCCTGAGGCGCTTGTCGTTGTCGGAAACGGAGAGGTGGATTTTGTGCACCAGGAGCTGGATACGCTTCAGCATACTCGTGGCGTTTGCCACGTCTCCCGCCGCGTATTGCCTGACACTGACCTCAGTCATCTGATGGACCAGTTCCGCGTAAAGGAAGCACTGCTCACGCGGCTGTGCCTGGATGGCCTTCGCTTGAAGGGCATCGATGCTTTGCTGATCGAATGTCTTGTCGTCTAACCCCGAGGCGCAAACCCGCGCCGCAGCGGCGGTGAACAGGACGAGGACTGCCAACGAAACCGTGGAGCGCATGAGGAACCTCCGCTGAAGCGGCCTTAGAGCGGGTTCCCAATTTGCGGTGGCTTTCGGATTGGAAATCCGCACTACCCCAGGCCGTGACTATAGGGCCATTCGATGAGAAATTGCAAGCAAAAAAGCTTCAGTCTCACCAGATCGGAAGCCACGGCAGCACTGAATCGATATTGCCGCACTCAGGTCACTATCATCGCCTGGTTCAATCTTTATTTTCGAGCAATTTTATACGCTGCCGCGCCTGTATTTCCTGATCGGGGAATTTTCCGGCGGACGAATCCAAAAAGCGACGATAGTAGGCGGTTGCCTCTTTCTTGTTGTTGAGGGTGTCGTATGCCGTGGCCCAAAGAAAGTAAGTAGAGGGAACTTCCGGTAGATACTTCGAGCGCATGGTAAGGGCATGAAGCGTGACCGCAGGCTGATTGGTGCGGATGGCGGCAAAGGCAAGGCCGCTCCACCCGGCTGGGTCGACTGGGTCGAGCTGCGTGGCTTGGTTGAATGCTGCGAAGGCCTGAGCGTACTTCAGTTCGCGGATCAGGTTCTGGCCATGGCCGATGAGAAGCGCAGGGTCTTTGGGGCTGGCCGCAAGCAAGGTTGTATACAACAGGTCGGAGCCGGCGGCGTCGCCGGCGGTGGCCAGAACCTCAGCCAGAATCCGGGTAATGGCGGCGTCGGCGGGGTGGGCATCGTGGAGCTTCTGGATCAGCGGGAGGGCCTCGGCTTTGTCCTGTGCGGCAAGAACCGCGGCCAGTTGCGCCGTAAGCGCCGGGTCGTTGGGGGTTTGCTCCAGGGCTGCTCGCAGCAGGGTTTCTGCTTCTGGATATTGCTTGCGCGCGATCAAAAGGTGGGCGAGACCGGAACTGGCAGGGGCAGATTTTGGATTCTTGGCCAGGATGCGGCGGTAAGCGGTTTCGGCGGTATCTGGCTGTCCGGCCTCGTCTGCCAGGTTGGCGGCGAGCAGTGTGTCTTCCGGGGTTTCCGGGGTGAGCTTGAGAGCTTCCAAGAGGTCATTGGAGGCTTCGGTAGCATCGGTAGCGCGGTCGATCTGAGCGAGAGCGCGCCAGGCGCGGGCTTTCATAGCAGGACCGTCATCTCCCGGGTCGAGTTTAGTTGCCGCGTCCAGCTCCGTGCGGGCCTCATCGAAGTGGTTCTGTCGCGCCAGCAGGAGTCCCAGCGAGAGATGGGCCAGAAATGATTGCGGATTGGCTGCGACGGCGCGGCCATAGAGGCTGGCGGCATCGTCGAGGCGATTTTGAGCGTCTGCCACATAGCCCAAGTCGAAGAGAGCGCGGGCGTCGTCGGGGTGAGCGGCGAGCCAGGGTTCCAGCTTGGCTTGCGCGGCTTTCCAATCGGATTTGAGGAGGTCGGCCTCGGCGCTGGCTACCTGCTCACTGACGGGCTGGGATGCGCCAGCTGCGGGCTGGGCGGCTGGAGCCTGCGCTTCATGGCTCGAAGCAGAGCCCTGTGTGAACCCGGCGGTCGATGCACAAAGCAGGACGAAAAATGCGAAACGAAGCACAGAATACCTCATTGAACAGTTTAACGGGACAGAACTGGAATGCTTTGAAGGGACCACTGAGAGTTCGAAGTGCGGGGGCCGGTTTCAGCGGTTTGTCATCAATCAAGACTGGCCTCAGGAGTGATGCTTCCGCCGCAGCCTATAATAAAGAGTGGATAGTCGCATCCTGAGGCTCGCAGAGGAGACAGGGCGGCGGCTGGACCACTTCTTTGCGGTGCCTTCCCATTGAATGACGCCATCATCATCCGCGGCGCGCGGACACATAACCTGAAAGATATCTCCTGCGAGATTCCCCATGGAAAGCTGACGGTGGTCAGCGGGGTGTCGGGGTCGGGAAAGTCTTCGCTGGCCTTCGACACCATCTATGCAGAGGGACAGCGGCGTTATGTGGAGTCGCTTTCAGCGTATGCGCGGCAGTTTCTCGAGCGGATTGAAAAGCCCGATGTGGACCTGATCGACGGGCTTGCGCCGGCCATCGCCATCAAGCAGAAGAACTCGACGCGGAATCCGCGCTCAACGGTGGCGACGGCAACGGAGATCTACGACTACCTGCGCCTGCTGTATGCGCGCTGCGGGACGGTGCATTGCGTTTTCTGCGATGGGCTGGTGAAGCGCGACTCGATGGATGAGATCGCCGAGGCCACGCTGGCCCTGGGCGAGGGAACCCGGCTGAACGCGCTGTTTCCTGTAGCGAGCGCAATCCCGACCGAGACGGCTGCGGCGAAGCCGGTGAAGGCTGCGGTGCGGCCCGTGAAGTCCGCAGGCAAGGCCAGGCCGGTGGGGACCAGCGGAGATTCGCCGCACACGGAAACGCTGAAGGCGCGGCTCACCGAACTCCGCTCGAACGGCTTCAACCGTCTCTACCAGCAAGGCAGGATCGTTGAGTTTTCCACGCCGGAGTCGTTGCTGGACCTGGACTTTACGCTGCCCGTATTCGTTCTCTTGGACAGGATTGTAGTCAGCGCGGAGAACCGCTCGCGGATTGTGGATGCGGCGGAGACGGCCTACCGCGAGGGCGGTGAGGTGATCTTCGAGGAAGTTCCACTGGAAGAAGGCGCAGAACGGAAGCGGCATCGCTTTTCTGGTGCGTACGAGTGCAAGAGCTGCCACAAGCCGGGCAAGGAGCCGGAGCCGCGGCTGTTCAGCTTCAACAACCCGTTTGGGGCGTGCCCGCGCTGCCAGGGATTTGGCAACACAGTGGATTTCGACCTGAAGCTGGTCATTCCAAACAAGAAACTGAGCCTGAACGAGGGTGCCATCGATCCGTGGAACCGGCCCAAGTACAGGCCGTGGTTTACGGAACTGCGCAAGCAGGCGGAGGCGCTCCAAATTCCCATGGATATGCCCTGGCGCGACCTTCCCGATGCGGCACGGGAGGTCGTGTTGCGGGGGAAAGGCGCTTTTGCCGGAGTTTTCGGCTTTTTCGCCCAGATGGAGAAGAAGAAATACAAGCTGCACGTGCGGGTGATGCTCAGCAAGTATCGCGGCTACGCGGAGTGCCCGGACTGCCGGGGGCAGCGGCTGCGGGCCGAGGCCCGGTCGGTGCGCATCAACGGGCAGAATATCTGCCAGGTTACGGCATTGACCGTTGCCGAGGCCAAGGCGTTCTTTGGCGCGCTGAGGCTCACGCCGATGCAGGAAGAGATTGCCGGGCCGATTCTGGATGAGGTCCGGCAGAGGCTGAATTTTCTGGATGCTGTTGGCCTGGAGTACCTGACTCTGGACCGGCTGGCTTCCACGCTATCAGGCGGAGAGGCGCAGCGGATTCAATTGGCGACCTCGCTGGGATCGCGGCTGGTAGGGGCGCTTTATGTGCTGGATGAGCCGTCGATTGGGCTGCATACGCGCGACACGGCGCGGTTGATTCACATCCTTGAGGAGTTGCGCGACCTGGGAAACACCATCCTCGTGGTGGAGCACGATGCGGATGTATTGCGGGCCGCAGACCATCTGCTCGATCTAGGGCCAGGTGCCGGGGAGTTTGGCGGAAAGCTGCTGGCCGAGGGTGTTCTTGCGGAGATCGAGGCCAATCCCAACTCGCTGACTGGGCGGTATTTGTCGGGGCAGATTTCGATTCCGGTTCCAACGCGGCGGCGCGCGCCGGGGCGGGAGCGGCTGGTGCTGCGCGGGGCACAGGCAAACAACCTGCATAAGCTGGACGTGGAGATCCCGCTGGGGCTTCTGGTGGCCATTACCGGGGTTTCGGGGTCGGGCAAATCAACGCTTGTTCATCAGGTTCTTTATCGGGCAGTGGCGCGCGCGCTTGGCCAGAGTGAGGGTGGCGACCCCTCCGGGGTATTCACTTCCTTGACTGGCGTGGAGCGGCTCAATGATGTGGTTCTGGTGGACCAGACGCCGATCGGCCGCACGCCACGCTCGAATCCGATCACTTACATCAAGGGCTTCGATCTGGTGCGCGAACTCTTCGCCGCGCAGCCTGAGGCCAAGCGGCTTTCGCTCACGCCAGGGCATTTTTCCTTCAATGTGCCCGGCGGGCGATGCAATACCTGCGAGGGCGACGGCACGGTGACCATGGAGATGCAGTTTCTGGCCGACGTGGAGCTGCCCTGCGAAGACTGCAACGGCACGCGCTACCAGGCCAAGGTGCTCCAGGTGGAGTACAAAGGCAAGAATATCAACGACGTTCTGCACATGACGGTCAAGGAAGGGTTGCGCTTCTTTGCCGGGCAAACGCGCCTGATGGAAAAGCTCGCCGTGTTGGATGAGATCGGGCTGGGCTACCTGCGGCTGGGGCAGTCGGCGACGACACTCTCTGGCGGAGAGGCGCAGCGCGTGAAGCTGGCCGCGCATCTGGCGCAGGTGCGCGCCGCCAATGCCAACGCCAAGCCCTCCCAGGCCAGCCGCGTGCTCTACATTCTGGACGAGCCGACGACCGGACTGCATTTCGACGATGTCTCCAAGCTGCTGACCGCGTTTCGCAAGCTGATCGACGGTGGCGGGTCGCTGATTGTGATCGAGCACAATCTGGATGTGATCAAGTGCGCCGATTGGGTGATTGATCTCGGGCCCGAAGGCGGCGAGGGCGGCGGCCGGATTGTGGCCGAGGGCACACCCGAGCAGATTGCGGGCAATCTGCTATCGCATACGGGGAAGTGGCTAAGCAGAGTGCTCTGAGAGTTGCGACGCGTTCGTCAATGCCTTCGATTCAAAGTTTGAGCCATCCTGTCAACCCACCTCCATCCCGATTTGCCAGCGGGTATGCCAATTGGATAGAAAGGAAGTGCAAGTCAACGGTAAAGTGAACTGCGCCGGGAAGATTTCGTTCTCGGCGGGACGCGCCTCTGGCGCACACTGAGAGAGGAAATTCATTTTGAGCATTTCTACTGGATTGATCGGGTCAGAACGTGGGCCGTCACAAAATGAGGAGATCGAGGCTCCGCTGATCCCGGCCGGGCGGCTGTTGCCCTTCATCGTGGTAACGGCGCTGTTTTTTCTCTGGGCCATCCCCAATAACATGAACGACATTCTGATACCTCAGTTCATGAAGTCGTTTACCATCAACCGGTCGAGCGCCGCGTGGGTGCAGGTAGCGTTTTACCTGGGATATTTCCTGCTGGCGATCCCCGCCGGGCAACTGATGCAGCGGTTCGGCTACAAGACCGGCATCGTGACCGGGCTGGTGCTGCTGGGAACCGGGTGTTGGATGTTCTACCCCGCGGCGCAGGCGGGATTGTACGCATTCTTTCTTGTGGCGCTATTTGTGATTGCCAGCGGGCTGTCATTTCTGGAGACCGCGTCCAATCCATTTATCGCACAACTGGGACCGTCGGGGTCGAGCGAGCGGCGGCTGAACTTTTCTCAGGCTTTCAACCCGTTGGGATCGATCACCGCGGGCTTGCTTGGGACCATCTTCATCTTCTCCGGCGTGGATTTGACCGATGCGCAGACGGCGTCGATGAAGGCGGCCGGAACCTATCAGGCCTATCTTCAATCCGAGACGCTGCGGGTGGTGACGCCATACCTGGTGCTTGGGGCAGTGGCGCTGTTGTGGGCCATCCTGGTAGTGTTGACCAAGTTTCCGGTCCTGGGCGGAGAGCGCGATTCGCTCGACCCGGCGGTTCAATCAGCGCCGGTGCGGTTATTCCAGCGGCACTTTGTTCTTGCCGTGCTTGCGCAGTTTCTCTACGTTGGCGCGCAGGTGGGCACATGGAGCTACTTCATCGCTTATGTGAAGTCGGCCACTGGATTGGGCTCAAGGCCGGCGGGCTATATGCTGACGGGCACGCTGGCAGCCTTTGCTATCGGGCGATTCAGTTCGGCCTGGCTGATGCGGCACTTCCATGCCCGCAAGATGCTGGGCTTGTATGCGGTGGTGAACGTGGTTCTTGGCCTGGTGGCGGTCACACAGGCGAACTGGCTGGGAGTTTGCTGCCTGCTAACCACCAGCCTCTTCATGTCGATCATGTTCCCGACCATCTTTGCCCTGGGGTTGAAGGGGATGGGCGAGAAGACCAAAACGGCCGGGTCGCTGCTGGTGATGGCGATTCTGGGCGGGGCGCTGCTGCCCAAGCTGATGGGGATTCTGCCGTTGAATATGTCCTTCCTGGTGCCGGTGGTCTGCTTTGCCGGAGTGGCGCTGTATGCATGGTTTGGGGGCGAGCACAAGGCGAGCGAAGCAGCGAGTTAGCGCAGAGGCTTCGGCGCGGGGCTTCTCGTGTTGGCAGTAAGGCGGGGTCCGGGGGCGGGAAATCTCTTCCCGCCCTCGGACCCCGCTATGCTTCAATTCGGCAATTGCTAGTTTACAGGCAAATAGACCAGCTCGATGCCCTGGCCGGTCTTGGGATCCTTGTTGCGCGAGTACTGGCGGCTCAGGTCGTTGTCCCAGTGCTCGGTGACGCCGAGGCTGGCTACCGGCTTTCCGTTCTGTCGGTATGCCGTTCCCGACGGCGGGTGATCGGCCAGCGCCTCTTCCTGTAGATAATCGTCGGCGTTCTCGCGGATCAG
>Ga0302319_10007009_pt1 | contig 22238 bp, 17 predicted proteins | sample Bog_T0_2_FD_203319 | JGI IMG/M metagenome (GOLD analysis project Ga0302319, IMG submission 203319) | Peat permafrost microbial communities from Stordalen Mire near Abisko, Sweden - Bog_T0_2 | ecosystem: Environmental > Terrestrial > Soil > Wetlands > Peat | place: Sweden: Abisko, Stordalen Mire... | reverse complement strand
GCGTCAATGATGTTGAACACGCGATGAATGCGTTCCAAGAAATCTCTGACGCCCCGCACCGCCTCGACCTTCCCCAGGGCTTGCGAACGCCGCTGCAGTTCTCGCAAGTCGGCGCCTGCGCAAAATCCCGGCTTCATTTCGCTGTAAATCAGAAGGGAGTGAGCGTCCGCTTGCATTTTCTCCAGAGCCGTCACGAAGGTCTCTAAGGCTTCCAGGGAAGCCGATCCCAGTTCATTGCAAGGAGCACGGTGCAGAGCCAGTTCGATGACGCCGTCGGCCATCGTCCAGGACATGATGCTTCCGTCGCACGCGCTCGCTGATTCCGTCATGTTTCCCTTCATACTCGCTTATGCTTGTTGGGTTTCGCTAGACGGCTTGCCGGACGCGATACATTTCCTCAATTTCGTTTTTCATCCGCGAAGAAATTAAGTCGCGTTTCAATTTTCCGTTGGCTGTCAGTGTTCCGTTCTCGATGGAAAATGCTTCAGTTATATGAGAAAAAGCACGTACCTGTTTGTAGTGCGGCAAATCGCGATTCACCGTATCCAGCGCAGCCTGCACTTCCTCAGCAGTAACCGACCCGGTGACGAGCGCCGCCAAATATCCTCTTCCGTTTCCAATCACGACAACCTGCTGCGCTTCCGGCAACATTCTTGCAATTGCAGTTTCGATCGGCTCTGGAGAAATCTTGTGGCCGGATCCGAGAATGATTAGATTCTTGATCCTTCCGGCAATCCGCCACCTGCCCGTCGTGCTGACTTCGCCCTGATCACCGGTATGGAACCAGCCGTCGCGAAGCGCCTCCGCGGTCTGTTCCGGACGATTCCAGTAGCCTGCAAAAATATTCGGACCACGAACCAGAATTTCGTCGTTCTCTCCCAGCCTCATTTCGATACCGGGGATGGCCGGTCCCACAAACCCAACTTCAACGTGATCCGGATCATCCATCGTACAAATCGCGGTGGTTTCGGTGAGCCCGTAAACCTGCAACACGCGAATGCCGAGCATCATGAAATAAAGCTGGGTCTCGATGCTGAGGGGCGCCGAACCGCAGATGAGCGCCTTCAGATTTTTCCCAATCATTTTCTTTCGAATCGCGGGAAACACCAGTAGATTCGCCATCCCCAACCACATCGCGTCCGCCGCGCTGGATTGTTTTTCCTGCTGGCGCACCCAGGCAGCCTTAGCGCGCGAGTAAATCGCCTGCGCGATGCCGCCGGTCTGCCACAATTGTTCATCCACGGCGCGCCGCATGCGTTCGAGCAATTGTGGTACGTTCAGAAAATAATCCGGAGCCACCATCCGCATCTCGCTCGAAATCTTTCCCAAATCCATGTTGATCGTGACCAGACTTCGGCGTTTCAGGAACGTCAGCAGCGCAATCCAGGATGCCGCAAAAGTGAACGGCAGATAATGAAAAATGCGATCCTGCGTTGTCGAACCTGACATGAGTTCGGCGAGCCGCCCTGCGGTTCGCTCCAGCATGAAGCCGACGTTCGCGGCTGTGAGGATCACGCCCTTGGCTTCGCCTGAAGTCCCGGACGTGTAGATGATCGTTGCCGGATCCTCCAGCGCTGAGTACGACGAATCGAGAGTCACTTCCTCAACGCTGGAAAACATTTCATCGAACAAATACGTCGGCGGGGTGTCAGTCCACGTCTGCAAAATCGCGTCCCGCAAAGCGGCGTCACCGCAACACACGATCGACGGGGTGCAGTCCTTCATCATCGCCACCAGTTCCGCCGGGGCTTGCCGCGAATATAAAGGCACGACAATGAGCCCTTCCGCCATGAGCGCCAGATCCACGGCGACCCAATGAATGCTGTTGGCGGCGAGCAGCCCGCACCGGTCCTCTCTCTTAAGTCCCTTTGAAGCAATAAATGTTCTCGCCTTGCGAACCAATTCCAGCAGTTCTGCACCGGTCACTCCGGTGGTTGAGCCGTCGCGAATTTCGGCGATGACCCGGGTGTCGCCCGCCTCTTTGAGTTGCGAAAATATTTCTTCGACGAAGTGCATGCTCATGCCGTGGAACGCAGATAACTATTGTCGCAACAGGCTTCAGGAGTACGCCGCCACCAATTCCTGCAATCCGCGATTTATCGGAGGAAGATAATCTTCCCAACTCCACTCGCCGCGCCGGGTCTCAAACTCCGGATACCTTCGCTGCACTTCCTCTTCAAAGTAGACGCCCATGCGAGCCATCACTTTCAGGTTTTTTACCACCGTTCGGGCAATCGCGGTTGCGATCGACTCCCCCTCGCTACTGAGCTTTTCCAGCGCCGCCAACAATTTCCCTTCCAGTTCCGGATCGTCCACCGTCATCAATAAATCTTGATGTCCACGCTCGCGCATCAGGTTTCGAATGCGCTCATCCATCGTGATTCCAGCGGACGGGACCAACCCCGGCATCGAGGTCACAATCCCGTGATAACGCGAGGACGCCATCATATGGCACGCCCGCAGCACGCTGACCAGTTCATACATGTTGTACTCGTCCGAAGTGAGCACGGGCACCCCTCCGAGCTTCTCGGAGATGCGACGGGCCGGACGCGCGTCCAGTCGTTCGGTAGCCGCTAGGATTACGAAAACATTTTTCTTTTTGCGAAATGCGTCGACCGCGTTCGCAATCGCCATCCAATATTTCCGATAGGCTCGCTCCGCTGCAGGCCCGGAGTTGTGAAAGTATACGGTGCGGTAATGGCTTTCTTTGTAAGCGCCCGTCAAACCGTGCAGCGCATACTTCGCCACTGACGCCTTCACCGGCCATTCGAATGGATTAATCGGGCACACCACCAGCACCGGCGTACGCCCATCCCAACCAACTTTCTTCAGCACACTCTGCCCGTATTCCTGCGGTCGAGGTTCAAACGTCCATGCCGTATCGGTTCCCAGTTCCGTGGGAACGCCCAACTCGCGCAACACCCCGCGGGACTCTTCATTGCGCGTAATCACAAAAGAGTTTTTACAATAGCGGCCGCACATCTTCGCGACCAGAGGATCCATGTGGCCGGCTTCCGCGCCGTATCCCACCGAAATTTTATTCTGCGCGGCCGCAATTCCCAATGATCCGATCATCATCGTAGTCAGGGCGTTCGCGAATTTGCTCTTGAACATCGATCCTTCGCAGGCCACGACTCCATCATGCTTGGGAACTTCGTTGGCCAGAAACGGCGGAAAGATATCCGGCAAATGGACCTGTTTCGTACCCTCAAAATATCCGCGCGAGAAGTCTAAATTCTGGCTCATCACGCTGAAGTCGACGCGATTGGCGCCGAGGATGTGCCGAATCTGCCGGAGCATTTCCTCCACGCGAACATCCGAGCCCATGTTGCGCGTGCCGTTGTAACCGGCGAATAACAGTTTCAGTTTTTCACCCGGCTTCCATCGATTACCGGCTCCCAGCATCCATCCGGCTTTTGCGCGCTCAATCGAACTGCTGACCCAGGCTTCCAGAATTAAATCCATCATGCCGCTGTCCCTCCCGCCGCTACAGGCCAGGGGCGGTATTTGTAGTCGAAATTGTTTTCCCTGCTGAATTTCAGAAGCGGATAACAGTATTGAGAAAACGGCACTGGTTTCTTCCCCAGTTCTTGCGTGACGCGCGTGTTGTCAAAAACCGTGTTCCATACGAGATAGGGCATGAATACTTTCATGAGTGAGGCGCCTTTTCCAATTGCTCCTTTGCGGTTCGCCAAAAAATTAACCGAGCCCGCAAAAGGACGTTCGACCACTGGCACAAACACGGGAGAACGCTTGTTCTGCGCCGCCGCCAAGGCGCCGGTAATTTCCCGGAATGTCTGCGAGCCCATCCCGGATGAAAGATGATACGTATCGAATTGCGGGTGGTCTTTCTGATGCAGGGTTGAAATTGCTTCGGCAACGAAGTCGACATTTACGATGTCAATCTTGTCGGTGGAGCGAAAGGGCAACACCGGCAGGCCAGCCAGGAATACGAATGCCTTGACCATGTCGAACTGAGTTGTCTCGGCGTAGCGACTGTCTCCCAAGACGATACTCGGCCGGAAGATCGTCTTCGGCGTCTCGGGCAAGAGCACACGCATCATGTGCTCGCAGAATTTCTTGGTACGGGCATAGGGATCATAATCCGAGCGATCCCAATCGATCGACCGATCCTCGCTGACTAATTCGTTCTGACGCTTTCCTGCCACGGCCACTGTGCTCACCTGGCTAAAGCGGCGCAACCCATGATAGTGCTCGGCCTGGCGCGCCAAGGTGAGCACCTCAAGCGTGCCGCGCAGATTCACGTTCAGACAACTCTTTTCCGATTTTCGGTTGAGCGACGCAGCGCAATGAATCACAGAATCGGTGGTGTGGACTAAGCGATCGTATTCGTCGCGCTCCAATCCGAAACCCGATTCCGTCAAGTCTCCGCGAAATACGCGCACCCGGGTTTGGAGGTATTCATAAAACTGAGGGAATTCCAGATGAAGCTGCAGGGCCTGCCACAGGCGCGCTTCGGCGTCGTGAACATCCCGCGCCCGTACCAAGACATTTAGAGCCGCGCCATCACGAAGCAGATTCGCCGCCACATGTGACCCGATATATCCCGTCGATCCCGTTAAAAAAATTGCCATTCACCGGTCCTGATTCTCACTGGCCAAGACTCTTTAATCTCTGCGGTGCGTTTCCGCGACATTTCTAAGATGCAAGGGAATGCTCACCACGTCCCGGCCGTTCCCGTCTTCACCGCTTCCCCGCTCTCCAGACTCCGCGGCGGACGCGGATCGAGCGGCCTGCCTTCGATTAGAGGATAAGTCCACTTCCGCAGCGCCGGGATGTGAACATTGATCCAATAATCCCACCAGTCCAGCGTCCGTGCCTTATATCCGAACTGTTCCCGCTCATCTTCCACGAGCGCATGCGACAGTTTCTCGACATTATCGGCAGCGAAGTCGTGCTCATTGAAAAGAATGAATGGCTCGAACAATTCGATCAGCTTTTCCAGACGCTCCAGGTTTCTCTCGGTCTTGACCAGCGGCGGCTTCTTCAAAGGGAGCGGGGACATAATCCGCTGGATCGACTTCACGATGGCCTTCTGCGCCGGCGCCGACATGCGCTGGTAGCGTGTCTTCGATACCGGGATCGCGTCAAAGCGCAACCGCAACCAGGATTCCAAGCCTTCCTGCGCTCGATAGTGTTTGCGGTGCGCCAACGAAGTCAGTTCAATCGAGCGCCCCATATCGCAAGGATTGGTCGCGGAAGTTGCCAGCTGATACAACTCATCGTGACGCCGCTCCACAATGGCGGCGGCGATCAGCGTCATACCATCGCACACCGCGTCCACTGGAATGATATCCAGCCGCTTGCTTTCATTGGATGGCAACTGGCGAAAATACGTCCCCAACAAATAGGAAAGTGAGGCTGAGGTATTGATGCCTTCATTCCAGCCGAGGAACGGCTTCGCCACGGAAGTCTCCACGATTGCTGGACGCACCACGGCGATCGGCAGTCCAGCGCCATACTTCACGATGAGAGACTCCGCCAGACTCTTGGTCAGGGTGTACGTATTCGGCCAACCCAGCTCTTTCGCGCGCCGGGTTCCTTCTTCCGTCAGATACGTCTTCAACCAGCGAATCCGATTCTTGCGAATTTGATTTTCCAGCGCTGCGCCCTGAAGTTCCTTGGCTGCATGTTCCTTGGCCAGCGACTGAGATCGCAAACCGGCCGTAACTTCTTCGCCTTCGGCGCGCGCCTCCGCTTTGGCGATGGTTGCGTGCAGCGAACCCCACTCCTGTTCGGCGTCAAATTCGGGCACGTGGCGCGGAGTGTAGTTCGGGATCAATTTCTCCGGCACTCGTCCGTCGCGCTCGCCCGCCACATAACAAGTTGAGAGATGCAGCAGTCCCGCATGATCGGTTCCCCGCAAGAACTCGAGGATGTTCATCGCGGCATCCGTATTGGTCGCGAGCGCATCCCGCAAGTCGGGATTGAAGTCCGTCAGCCCGGAACTGTTCACAATCAAATCGAGATTTTTCTGGAGTCGCCGCAGGATTTCAGGATCCAGCCCCAGCCCCTCGCGAGTAACGTCACCCTCGATCACTTCAACCTTTTCGCGGAGATATTCTGCAAGCCCGGCCCCATACTTCTCGAACAGGGGATCGAACACCGGGGATTCTTCGACGATCTTTTCAAATCGCCGCTGCGCCGGATTCGATTTCTGCCGCCGGATCAAAAGATAAATCCGTCCGACCTGCGGCAACTCCATGAGCGTGTTGGCCAGCCAAACCTTGCCGATAAATCCGGTCACGCCGATCAACAATAGGTGCTTATCCGCCAGCGCTCGCCTCACCGAAAAACCCGATCTTTGCTGCCGACCTTCGAAGTGCACGATCGGGCGCTCTCGCGCAGCCGATTCGCGGCCAGAGGAAATCGCGGCGTTGCGCAAATCTTCGAGCGAGATATCCAGTTGTCTTGCCAAAGTTTTCGGCGCCCGCCGCCCATCCGGACTTTGCTCCCGGATTTTGGCAAACGCCCCGCGCGGCCGAATCACTGGCTCGAGAAGCCTTCCGGTCGCGACTCCATCACGAAACTCCAGTCGATTGGCGACAATTCGCTTTACCCCGAGATGCTGCGCCAGGGGCTTCATCACGTGCTCCAGAGCCTGACTGACCAGCACCACATCGGCGCCCGCGCGCACCAACTCGCCCACGCGCTCGAGCCCGTGCGTTTTCAACTGCGGCTTCAGCTTGTATTGGAAATATTCTTCGCCCAGAAGATCCAGACGGTCGCGCGTGACCCCCCGCAGAACCGTGTGCACCACGCGTGTGGCAAATTTCCGATTCGTGGAATAAAGAAATGGACGCAGCGCAGCCATCACGAAGATCAATCCGCGCCGCCGGAAGCGCTCCGAAAAAGTCTGCGCATTCCACGTAAAGAAAGCTACCGGCTGAATGACCGTCAAGTCCAGCAGGCTCCCCTCGACTCGCCAATAAACAGTCGGCGCAATGCGGGGAGTGGCATCGAATTTGAGGTTTGGTAGTTCCAAAATCATTCGTCGTTATCGCAGAGGTATCCCCTAGAGATGGACGAATCCTCTATTGTAAACAATTCGCGTGCAATACTCGAAGTCTCTTGTAACACTGGATCTTACTCTGGAATCAAGAACGCTTGCGCTCTCAGAGCCAAGACTGCGAACGTCTCTCGATGTAGAATCGATTTGCCTAAAACCGTTTCACGGCTCTCCCGTCTAACCGAAGTCACCCAACCCATCTGAAGGAGTTTTAATGCGATCTCTCGTTCTCCTTGCGTTTTTCACATTTTTTGCCTGCTACGCAATTTTCGCGCGGCACAACACCAGGCGATCTTGCGAGCCGCAGGAAGGCTCTCAACGACCTCCTCGCGGAACGCTGGGAGTACACTCTCCGCAACAGCCCCATCTACGCTTCGGTGCTGGGGGACAAGCGCTGGAACGATCAGCTCGACGATTTCTCGCAAAAGGCGATTGACGACGATCTCGCGCAAAGCAAGCAATTCCTTACCCGCTTCGAAGCCATCGACACCACTGGTTTTCCCGAGCAGGAAGTTCTAAACAAAACTCTCATGGTTCGCGACCTTCGCATGGCCCTCGACGGAGCCCGTTTCAAGAATTGGGAAATGCCGGTCAATCAATTCAGCGGCGTCCACATCGATCTTCCTCAACTTGTATCGGTGCTTTCGTTTCAAAGTGTCAAGGATTACGCGGACTATATTTCACGGCTTAAGCAGATTCCCCGGCTGTTCGATCAGAACATGATCCAGATGCGCAAGGGAATGGCTGCGGGCCTGATGCCGCCGCGCATCCTGCTCGAAAAAGTGGTTGCACAGGCGAACGGCCTGGCGACCAAAGCGCCTGAAGATTCGCCGTTCGCGGAGCCGTTCTCCAAGTTTCCGGATTCCATTCCTTCCGCCGATCAGACCCGCCTGCGGGAGCAGGGATTGGCCGCGATTCGCGAATCGGTGCTCCCCGCCTATGTCGCATTCACAAAATTTGTGCGCGAGGAATACGCCCCGAAAGGCCGCACAGACCCTGGCTTGTGGTCGCTTCCCGATGGCCCTGAGCGCTACGCCTTTCGCGTGAAAGAAAGCACGACCACAGACCTTTCGCCGGAAGAAATTCACCAGATCGGGCTGACGCAGGTCAGAGAAATCGAAGCCCGCATGGTGCAGATCGCGAATCAACTCGGCTATAAGGATCTCAAAAGCTTCAGCGTTTCTCTTGAGACCAACCCCAAGGTCCACGTGCATTCCCGCAAGGAAATACTCGACCTCTATCAGAAATACACGGATCAGATGTATCTGAAGCTGCCTTCCATGTTCGGCCGTCTGCCGAAAGCGCGACTTCTCATCCTGCCGGTCGAGGAGTTCCGCGAGAAGGAGGCCTCCACTTCTTACGTTCAAGGATCTCAGGACGGATCGCGACCTGGCCACATCATGGTGAACACCGGCAATTTCGAGAAAGGCACGACGCTCGACTTTGAAACAGTCGCCTATCACGAAGGCGTCCCCGGCCACCACATGCAGATCGCCATCGCACAGGAACTGCCGCAACTTCCGCCGTTTCGGCAAAACGAGTATTACACGGCTTACACTGAGGGTTGGGCGCTTTACGCGGAACGATTAGGCAAGGAAGTCGGATTTTTTCAGTATCCCTACAGCTACTACGGCCATTTACAGGATGATATGCTGCGAGCTATTCGCCTGGCCGTGGATACCGGCTTTCACTACAAGCACTGGACGCGGCAGCAAGTGGTCGATTTCTTCCACGACCACTCTGCCATTGATGAAGCTGAAGTGCAAAGCGAGACTGACCGCTATATGGCTTGGCCGGCCCAGGCCTTGGGTTACAAAATCGGCCAACTGGAGATTCTAAAGCTGCGCCAATACTCCAAGGACCAGTTAGGCGATAAATTCAGCCTGAGCGACTTTCATGATCAAGTCCTCGGCGCTAGCGCTCTGCCGCTGGACGTTCTATCGAGCCGGATCCACGATTGGGTTGCGGCCCAAAAGGCTGGGTCAGCGGCTTCCGGCCTGCCAAACGCGGAAAGTGCAAAGACGCACAGCACGTCCAAATAAATCTCAAGCCCGCAGGGTAGCGAGCCGGACATGCGAGAGCGGCAGGACCCACGCCGCCCTACTGCCTCAGTGTCAACCCGCTTAACACTGCTTGCTGCTTGGCGATGAGGGCCTGCACTCCCTGCCGCGCGTAGGCCATCATCTTCGCAAACTGAGCATCGTCGAACGCCTGCTTTTCTGCTGTGGCCTGCACTTCCACCATCTTGTGCCCAGCGGTCATGACAAAATTCATGTCGACATCGGCGCGCGAGTCTTCTTCATAGCAAAGATCGAGCAGAACTTCTCCATCTACGATGCCCACACTTACAGCCGCGACAAAATCTCGCAACGGAACGGAGGTCAGCGTGCCCGCCTGCACCAGCTTTTCCAGCGCGAGGCCAAGCGCGACAAATGCGCCGGTTATCGAGGCGGTGCGCGTTCCGCCATCCGCCTGGATTACGTCGCAATCGATCCAGATGGTGCGTTCGCCCAACCGCACCAGATCGGTCACGGCGCGCAAAGACCGCCCAATCAGCCGCTGGATCTCATGTGTCCGGCCGCTCTGCCTCCCCTTCGAGACTTCGCGCGAGGTCCGGGTTAGCGTCGCCCGCGGAATCATCGCATACTCGCTAGAGATCCATCCCTTGCCTGAATTCCGCATGAACGCCGGCACGATCTCCTCGATCGACGCGGTACAAATCACCCGTGTGTTCCCCACCTCGATCAGCACGGATCCCTCCGCGGTAGTAATAAATTCAGGAGTGATCATCACTGGCCGCAACTGATCCACAGTACGATTATCCGAGCGATAGAACATGCGAAGATTGTACTCGCCTCCCGACACACACTCGCGGCTGAGACCACTCCCACTCAGCGTATGTGATCGCCATCACACTCCTGACCATTCCTTTACAAAACTCTCCAAACCCTCACAAATCTGCACCATTCTCTATATAACGTTTGCGCTCCGAGGGGGTCCAAAGCCCCAGAGAGTCGATACAATGCTCTCGCGCCGCATGTAGTAGCACAGAAGGCCACGCCTTCAGGAGGTATCAGCGATGTCTCCGCACTTTCGTCCTGTCCGCTTTCAATCAAAGACAAAACTCAACCCAATCCCAACCCTCACGATCATCCTCTCACTCTCACTTTCGCTCCCAACCATTCAGGCTCAGTCCAAACTTCAACCCGAAACCACCGCCAACGCCGCTTCCGCGACCAGCGCCATCACCGCCATCACCGTACCCGCCGGAACCAGCATTGCCCTTGTGCTCATGCATCCCATCCAAAGCCGGCACGTTCATCGCGGCGATGATATCTACGCCCAAACCACTTCGCCCGTCGTTTCCGGCGATCAAGTCGTTATTCCCCCCGGAACTTTCGTTCAAGGAAAAGTCGAGAGACTTTCCCATCAGGGCGGCCGCGGCGAACTCACCCTGCAATCTCTGTCCATCACCTATCCTGATGGTTATGTCGCCCCGGTCAGCGGCCCCATCACACTGGAAAGCGGGGATGGTTACGCCCTCAAAGATCCCGGCAGTGGTCGTGTAGCGGCGTTGGTACTGGGTCCCACGGCCGGAGCGGGGTTGGGAGCGCTGATCGGCCACTCCGTTGCCCCGTCCACCGGCACCACCCTTACCAGCAGCATCCCAACCGGCTGCACACCGGGCACGCCGGGATGCCTTTCCTCCAGCATCACCGGCCCTCCCGACAAGGGAAAAGACACAGTGATTGGCGCAACCGTGGGCGCGGGGGCTGGCTTGGTCGCCGGACTCGTCGTGGTCGGGACCTCCCATCATTTTTTTATCGACGCCGGTGCTCCCGTCCAGATGACCTTGCAACATCCACTCTCGCTCGAGGCTGGCCAGGTCGCCAAGGCCATCCAGGATGCCGAACAACACCCCGCCCCGCAGCAACCTGTCTTTCCTCGACCTTATTTTCCGCCCGCTAACACATATCCTGGCACCTGCTACACGCCCGGAACTCCCGGCTACGACATACCGGGTACGCCATCCGTGAACGGTGTTCCCGGCACTCCTCCAATTCACATTCCTGGAACGCCCGGCACGCCGCCCATCCCGCACCCCTGCCCCTAACCATCTATTCAGAACAAATCGGCGGAGAGATCACGCTCATCTCTCCGCCGCGTTACACTCATTCGAGGGAGCTGATTCACTAGCCGCAGACCACTCGATCATGCCCACTCTAGTCTCTAAACCCACGCGCATTCAATCCGCCGGCAACAAACCCAAGCTCATCGACGAATACATCGGACGCGTGAACTCGCAAACCAACTCTGCCAGCATTGCGCACATGCGCAGTCCCGGCGGATGGCGCGAGCCCGGCCAAACCCCACAGTTCGACGAGTTCACCATCGTCCTCAAAGGAACGCTGCATGTTGAACACGGAGACGGTGCGCTCGAGGTCGCCGCCGGACAAGCAGTCATCGCCCACGCGGGAGAGTGGATTCGCTACTCCACTCCCCACGAGGGCGGCGCTGAATATATCGCCGTGTGCCTCCCGGCGTTTTCCATGGACACGGTCCACCGCGACGACGGCTAGCGCTTCGAGGCAGCGTCTGGCGCGATAGAATTCTGTCATGATTCCCCACCGGTCCATCGCCGTGTTCGATCTCGGCGGCGTGCTCATCGATTGGAACCCGCGCCACCTGTACCGCAAAATCTTCGGCGCGGATGAAGCCGCCATGGAAGACTTCCTAGCCAACGTTTGCACCTCGGCCTGGAACTCTCAGCAGGACGCCGGACGTCCCTTCGCGGAAGCTTGCGCTTCTCTGAAATTAGAACATCCGAATCACGCGGAAGCGATCGACGCATGGTTTGAGCGCCAGCAGGAGATGATTGCAGGTCCGATCCAGGGCACCGTGGATATCCTGGCGGAACTACGTGCTCGCGGTTTGCCGATATACGCACTCAGCAACTGGTCGGCGGAAACTTTTCCTCTATCTCTCAAGCGATTTGATTTTCTACATTGGTTCCGTGGCATCCTGCTCTCCGGCGATGTGCGCCTGCTAAAGCCCGATCCACGCATCTTTGAACTTTTTTTTGAAACTCACAACATCTATCCGGCGCACACCGTTTACATCGACGATCTTCCGCCAAACGTAAGAGCCGCCACCGCGCTGGGCATGCACGGGATCGTATTTACGGATCCTCCTGCGTTGCGTAAGAAACTCGAACAACTGGGTCTGCTGGATGCGACAGCCGGCAGACCAACTCCGCACCTCGATCATGTCGCCGCCTGGGTCGTGGATCTTGAGCGCGCTCGCGGCTTTTATGAACGCTGGTTTGCAGCTTCGGCGGGACCGATGTACTCAAGCCCGAAGCGCGATTTCAAATCCTATTTCATGTCGCTCAGCTCCGGCGCGCGGATCGAGCTGATGGCATCCACTGGCGAGGCTGCGCGACCGGCGCACGTAGCCGTGTCCGTGGGCTCACGAGAAGCGGTTGATCGTCTCGTAAAAGAAATGGAAGCCGTGGGCGTACGCATCGTGAGCGCCCCGCGCGTTACTGGAGATGGGTATTACGAAGCCGTGGTCGCCGACAGTGAAGGCAACCTGCTGGAAATCACGCCCTAGACGCTAAGCAAATCCATCTCAACTTACGCAGCCGAAGAATTGAGACCGAAGGCAACTTCTGGGAAGCCAGCAGCAGCAAAATGATTATGGGAATTCGTTACGTAGCCGACGCCGTCAGCGGAGGAAAGGTGTCCGTCGGCCAAGCCGGCCACGTCGCCGTCGATTAGAAGCTCGCGTCAGTCCCTGCATAATCCATCTTCAAGTGACTCGATGAGGCGTCGACCCAGTTGCGTCGATGTCTCATTGCTAATCGCGCTTCACCTCTGCGCTCAACTTCCTATCCGTCTTCCGCGACCGCCCATGGCGCTCTGGCGGCTTCTCCCGATCCGCCGCAGCATTTTTTCCCAGCGACGCGCCAATCGCATCCTCGACCGCGCGCAATTCGTTTTTCTTGCCTAACCTTCTGGATCGTTTGCTCATATCGCTTCATCATGTCATAAATTTCGGCGCGACCCACGAAACAGTTGTCCCAAAACAAAGGTCTTTTCCTACTCCCACTCGATCGTCCCCGGCGGCTTCGACGTAATGTCATAGACCACACGATTCACGCCCTTGACCTCATTCACGATGCGAGTGGAAATGTTTTTTAAGACTTCGTGCGGCAGCGGAACCCAATCCGCCGTCATTCCATCCTCCGAACTCACCGCCCGCACGGCGCAGGTGTAAGCATAAGTCCGCATATCTCCCATGACTCCCACCGACATCACCGGCAACAGCACCGCGAACGACTGCCATAATTTCGTATACAACCCTGCACTCTTAATCTCGCTGACAACAATCTCGTCGCATTCCCGCAACAAGGCCACCCTCTCCGGCGTCACTTCTCCGAGAATACGGACGGCTAAGCCAGGGCCGGGGAATGGTTGCCGTTGCAAAATTTCTTCCGGCATTCCCAAGTCGCGCCCGATCTTGCGGACTTCGTCTTTGAACAAATCTTTCAGCGGCTCAATCAACTTCAACTTCATTTTTTCCGGCAACCCGCCCACATTGTGATGCGACTTGATCACCTGCGACGGGCCTCGCACTGACCGCGATTCAATCACATCCGGATAGAGCGTCCCCTGCACCAGATAATCGACGCTTCCCTCTTCTTGCTCGATGCGCCGCGCTTCGTCTTCGAACACAGCAATGAATTCGTTGCCGATGATCTTCCGTTTCTTCTCCGGATCGCTTACGCCTTTGAGTTTATCCAGAAACCTATCCGTAGCATCGACTGCATCGAGCCGCAAGCCGAGCTTGCCGCGCAAAGTCTGCTGCACTTTTTCGTACTCATTCTTGCGCAGGACTCCATTGTTCACAAAGATGCAAGTCAGACGCGACTTTCCTGCGGCGTCTCGCAGCGCCCGATCCACGAGCACCGCCGCGACCGACGAATCCACTCCGCCCGAGAGCGCGCAAATCGCGTTCCCATTTCCAACCTGTTTCCTCACCTCGTCGATGGTCAAATCTATAAAGTGTTGCGGGGTCCACGTGGGCTTCGCACCGCAGATCTTGAAAATAAAATTTCGCAGCATCTCCGTTCCATGCTGGGTGTGGTGAACCTCGGGATGGAATTGCACAGCGAACCACTGCTTCTCCACGTTCTGAATTCCGGCAACCGCATGAGCCGTCTTCGCCGTCAGTTCGAATCCTGGGGGCAACTCCAAAGCCTCGTCGCCGTGTGACATCCAGACCGCTTGCCGCTTCCCCAGGCCGTCGAACAATATCGACTCAGCGACAATATCGATCTCGGCATGACCATACTCACGCTTTTCCGCAGGCCGGACTTTTCCACCCAAGGTGTGCACCATGAACTGCAGTCCGTAACAAATTCCGAGCACCGGCAAACCCAATTCGAAGACACGCGGATCCGCCGGCGGCGAATCCTTGTCGTACACCGACCATGGCGCACCCGAAAGCACAATCCCCACGGGCGAGTGGCTTTTCACCTCATCGAGCGAGGCGGTGCAGGGGAGCACTACGGAAAAAACGTTCTGTTCGCGGATACGGCGCGCGATGAGTTGGCTATACTGCGCGCCAAAATCGAGTATGACGATGGCTTGATTCAGTCTGGATGGGGTTTCCACGGATGAGTTTCTCAAATCGGACGACTTGTGTAAAGCGGCCGATTATACAACAAGATGTGCAAGCAGGAAGAGGCTACGTCTCGAGAATCACATTTGGAATGTCGCTGAGGATCGTTTCGTTGCGATCAATGCTGGTTTGGGTCGGAGCGGCATTTCCTGCCGGAAGTCCCGGCGGATATGCCGGCGCTGCCAGCGATGGATTCGGCATGTCGGCAATGAAGACGTAGCCCGCGAGCCGTACCATGTAGAGCCAATCGACAACGGCAAAATAGGCAAGCGTTTCGAGGATAATGCCAAATATCACGAGCCTCGACGGCGCGATCTGGATGAACGCAAACGAAAATGAAACCAATGTCGTCGCGACGCTGAAGGCAACGAGATGAGCGAGACCCGTCCACGTGCCGACGGCAATCACGGAAGCAATGCGCTCACGGAAAAACGTGACGGATGTGGAGATCGCGCCCAGAGCGCTTTCGCCCTCGCGAACGGCAAACATCTGAGCGAGCGATAGCCACCAGTTCAAAGACCAACCGGCGCTCAAGACGATTGCCGCCAGAGGGAAAAACAAAAGAAGGGCGAGTCCAGGCCGCGGATGCGCGGCGGACGAAGCGAAGCCGGCCAGAATGGCGGCTCCGGTGAGAGCAAGCGCCGCTGCCACCACAACCGCAACCCGTAAAGCATTCAGACCGATCAAGGCGCGGATCGTTGGCGCATCACTCGGACCTTGAACGATATTCGATCCATCGATGCTGACTTCTCCAGCGGTCGTCGAAAGTTCGGAAGACATGTCCTTGCGAAAGTAATCGATCAGAGCCTTAACTGAAGCCAATCGACCGATCGACGCCGCGAGTACCCAGAGAGTTGAAAGCGCCAGGACTGCGACAAACGCAGTGAACACCGTTCGATTCAGACTGCCGCGAAAGATGTGATTGAGTGCTCTTCCAATGAGCGCCGGCTGCCGAGTGGATAAGAGAGCCAACTCGGCTTTGGTCACGGGAAGAGTGTTCAGATATTCGACCAGGGAAAAAATGAACACAGCGGTCGCGGTCGCGCCCAGCGTCCAGCGCCACGATATTTCTGCGAACGTCAACGACGGGCGACGGAATGCCGCTCGAAAGCCTGCGATTGTGGGCGAAGATGCGTTCATCGACAGCCAGTTACTTCACGACCAGATTGACCAGTTTGCCGGGGACGAATATCTTCTTCACAATTTGCTTGCCGGCCAGGGCGGACTTTATTTTCTCGTCGCACAACGCGCGCTCCACAACGTAATCCTCCGCCGCGTCCGCAGGTACGGTGATGACGCCGCGCAATCTGCCGTTAATCTGAACCGGAATTTCGAGTTCATCTTCTTTAGCGAGGGCGGCATCATACTTTGGCCACGGAGCTTTGAGCAGACTCCCCGATCCCCCGACCATCTCCCAAAGTTCATGCGCGATATACGGCGCAAATGGGGCGAGCAACAACACCAAACTACATTGCACCTCGGCAACCAGGCTTAATGGAATTTCGTCCCCGCTGACATGCGTCCCGGATACCGGGTTTCGAATCGGCTCGTTGCTCAACGTCCTGCGGCCGGCTTCGTTCACAAGTTCCATGATGGCCGAGATGCAGGTGTTGAAATGCCAGCGGCCTTGAAAGTCGTCCGTCACACGCTTGATGGTTTGGTGCAGCTTGCGCTGAAGTTGTCGCGCCGAACCCGTGAGGGACTCGGGGACGGGCCTGCTCCAGTTCGGATCTCGCGGTCGCGCATGCCCTTCCACAAAGCGGTAGACGCGCCCCAGAAATCTCTGAATGCCTTCGACTCCGGAATCCTGCCAGTCGAGGTCGCGATCCGGCGGAGCCGCGAAAAGGCTGAACATACGCGCCGCGTCCGCGCCGTAGCGTGCGACCATCTCATCGGGGCTAACGACGTTCCCCAGGCTCTTCGACATTTTTGCGCCGTTCTTGATGATCATGCCCTGGGTGAAAAGTCGCGCGATCGGTTCATCGTTGGTGACGAGGCCGAGGTCGCGCATGAACTTTGTCCAGAAGCGCGAATAGATCAGGTGCAAAATGGCATGTTCCACTCCGCCGATATATTGATCGATGGGAAACCAATACTCCGCGGCGCTCTTATCGAAGGGCGCGCGATCGTTGTGCGCGTCGGTGTAACGGTAGAAATACCAGGAGGAGTCAACGAAGGTGTCCATGGTATCGGTTTCGCGCCGCGCCGGTCCGCCGCACTTGGGGCAAGTGACATTGACGAACTCAGGAACATTCGCGAGGGGGGACCCGCCAGCCAGCGTGATGGCGACATTCTCCGGCAAAATCACCGGCAAATCTTTTTCCGGGACGGGGACGATACCATCTTTCTCGCAATAAAGCATGGGTATCGGTGTGCCCCAATAACGCTGGCGCGAGATCCCCCAATCCTTCAAGCGATAGGTGGTCGTGGCTTTGCCAAAGCCCTTTTCCTCCGCGAAGGCTGACATTCTCTTGATGGCATCGCCGCACTCAAGGCCGCCGAATGCGCCCGAATTAATCAACATCCCTTCATGCCCGACAAATGGCAAAGGCGGCTCCGTGACGGTTTCTTCCGGATCGTTTGAAACGGGAAGAACGACGAGACGGATTTCGAGTTTGTACTTTTTCGCGAACTCGTAATCACGATCGTCATGCGCCGGAACGCTCATAATCGCGCCGGTGCCGTAATCCATGAGGATGTAGTTGGCTACCCAGATGGGAATTTTTTCGCCGTTAAATGGATTGATGGCGTATCGCCCGGTGGGAACGCCGTGCTTTTCAATTTCGCCGATGTCGCCTACTTCTCTGGCTTTTCTCTGCTCGGCCATGAGCTGATCGACCTTTGCGCGAAGATCGGGATTGGAGGCGGCAAGATCATTGACGATAGGATGCTGCGGCGCGAGCTGGATGGAAGTCGCTCCGAAGATCGTATCCACACGCGTGGTGAATACCGTAATCGTCGCCCCCGCCGGGCCGAAACCCGTGTGCGGCTGCGAGTAGTCAAGTTTGAAATCGACCAGCATGCCTTCGCTGCGGCCGATCCAGTTGCGCTGCATGGTCCGAACCTTCTCCGGCCAGCCTCCAAGCTTCTCGAGGTCACACACCAATTCGTCGGCGTATTTTGTGATGCGCAAGAACCATTGCTCAAGCTCGCGCTGCTCCACCGGAGTATCTTCGTGACGCCAGCAGCATCCGTTGGCAAGGACCTGTTCGTTGGCGAGCACCGTGGCGCACTTGGGACACCAGTTCACCCGGCTTTTCTTGCGATAGGCCAAACCTTTTTCGTAGAACTTGAGAAAGAACCACTGATTCCAGCGGTAATACTCCGGAAGGCAGGTGGTGACTTCGCGCGACCAATCGTAGGCAAAACCCAGGCGAATCATCTGCGCCTTCATTTTGGCGATGTTGCCAAGCGTCCATTGGCGCGGAGGCGTGTTGTTCTGGATAGCTGCATTTTCGGCGGGAAGGCCGAAAGAATCCCATCCCATGGGATGAAGAACGTTGTAGCCATTCATCCACATGTAGCGGGCGAGAGCGTCCCCAATCGCATAGTTGCGCACGTGTCCCATGTGGAGAACTCCAGAGGGATACGGCAACATTTCGAGAACGTAGTATTTCTTTTTTGCGGAGTCGGCGGGATCAGCCGCATAGAGCTGGGGATCGGCTTGCCAGCGCTCGAACCACTTGGATTCGACGCGCTGAGGATTGTAGCGTTCGTCATTCGGACGCTCGGCGCCCTCGGCGGATAGGGTTTCTTCCTGCATGTTTTCTTGCCGCATAAGGGATCAAGAAGAGGTGCGAGTAAACCTTAGATTTTACAATGAGGAGGCTTTGGAGTGCGGTTAAGTTGCAGCTTCAGCCGGAAAAACGTGAACCCACCATCCCCGAACGCGATCACTATAGTTCAATGCTGGTCACCGGTAGACCTCTTTGCGATGCCCGATTTCTAATACGAGTATCGTGATTCTCGCATCTTGGATATCGCAAATCAGGCGATAATCTCCGACCCGATAACGCCACAGACCACGCTTTTCGCCTTGAAGGGCTTTACCGTATTGGCGCGGATCGTCGGCGGATTTCAAGCGCTCTCGGAGAAAATGCTGGATAGACTTTTGGGCCAGACGATCAAGCTTGGTGATTTGCTTTTCGGCAGTGCGAGTGATTTCAATCCGCCAAGTTTTCAACGATCCGGTCTTCACCGATCCAGGCCGAGACGGCGTTCGAGCTCTTCCAGAGTGATTGTGGGTTCGCGGCGCTCCAGTGCAGCGATGCCCTTCAGGTAGTCCTCGCGATCCTCCAGATATTGCCGGATGGCCTCGCGGGCGTAAAAGCTTTTACTCCGTCCAGTTTCTTTTGCGAGAGACTCCAACTTTTTCTCGAGTTCGGGTTCGAGACGAATACCCAACATTGTTTAACAAGTTTAACACATCGCAGAAAAGGCAAACTCGGTGTAATTGCTCAAGCCTCAGACTTCACCAGTCTCTTCAAAGCCTCCACATTTCTGCGGTCGTCGCCAGGTTTCTCAATCGGAGTTTCGGCGATGAAAGCCGCATGAGCTAGTCGAAGATCGTTGAGCAGAATGCGGAATGCGTTCCTTCCAATAGTGCCTTTGCCAATCTGTTCATGCCGATCGAGTCTGGATCCGCGTGCCGCTTTAGCGTCGTTACAATGCACGACTTTCACGTTATTCAGTCCCACAGTCGCGTCGAGATGCTGCAGCGTGGCGTAGATGCCGGATTCGCTCACGATGTCGTATCCCGCGACGTGAGTGTGACAGGTGTCGATGCAGGCGGCTGCAGGGACAACGCCCCGCAGGCGGTCGATGACTTCGGCGACCTGCTCGAAGCTCCCACCGAGCGAGAATTCGGCACCCGCGGTGTTCTCGATGAGAATGGTAAGTCCCGCTGAGGCAAGATCAAGCCCTTCGGTCGACGCAGCAATAGCAGCCGCAGTTTGCAGCAAGCCGGCTTCGCGATTAGAGCCTCGGAAGGAGCCGGGGTGAAGCACCAGGTAGTCGGCGCACACAGCCAGGGCGCGCTCAACTTCGCCGCGAAAAGCTTCGATGGATTTCCTCAGAAAAAGTTGGTTGGTACTGGCGAGGTTGACCAGATAATTCGTGTGGATGACCAGGGGCTTCAGATCGTAGCGGGTGCGAAGACGCAGCATCTCATGGCACAACGGATGACTCAGTGTGTACGGCGCCCATTGCCGTGGGCTGGAAGAAAAAACCTGCAGTGTATTGCAGCCCAGCCGGTAGGCGCGCTCGGCGGCATTGTGAATTCCCCCGGCGGTGGAAGTATGAATCCCGATGCGCCGGGAAGTGAGGCGGGGCCGTCGTTTCGGCGCTGGACGAGCGAGTATGTCTTGTTCAGCGGCCAGGGAGCGGGGCATTTTCAAAGTATAAGGCGCACGTTTTAATTCATCGTAATCACGGCTCTGAACCGCACTTTCCCCTCTGCCACGCGGTCATAGGCCTTATTGATCTCGTCAAGCTTATAAACTTCCTCGATGACTTTAACTTTTCCCTTCGCAACCATGTCGAGCGCTTCGTAGAGATATTCCGGACCATTTTGCGATGAGCCGATGAGGCGAACACGCTTAAACATTAGCTCCGGCGTGTAGTTCAGGGCTTCGGACCCGACGCCCATTAGAATGATGCGGCCATCGGGGCGCATGCCGTGGGCGGCATCGGCGACCGCCGCCCATGAGTTCGAGGTGGCGAGCAGAACGTCGGCGCCGCCGCTGGACATGAGCTTCGCCCCATCCTCCACGATTTCATCCGCTCCCAGGTCGCGAATCATTTTTTCTTTATCTTTCGTCTTAGTAACGGCAATCGTGTCGAAGCCGCTGGCCTTGGAATACTGCAGTGCAAGATGCCCGAGTCCACCAATGCCGACGACCGCAACGCGCTCGTGCGGCTTAGGGTCGGCAAGGCGAAGGCCACTCCAAACGGTGTATCCGGCACAAAAGATCGGCGCGGCCTGCTCGTAGCTAAGCGCGTCCGGAATGAGCATGGTGGATCGGCAAAGGCGAGCATGTACTCCGCGTGGCTGCCTTGCAGGTTGATACCGGTCGATTGATTATTCTGGCAAAGTTCCTTCTTGCCGCGCAGGCACCATTCGCAGCGACCGCAACCTTTTTGCACCCAGCCGACGCCGACGCGGTCTCCCACTTTGCGAGTGGTAACCCCCGGGCCAAGTTCGACAATTTCGCCGACCGGTTCGTGCCCGAGCACTCGGGGAAACTCCAGCGGAAACAGACCGTGCGTCAGATGAACGTCGGTATAGCACAAGCCACTAGCATGAATTTTGATGATGACTTGATTGGGGCCGGGCTTGGGAGTTTCCCAACTTTTTACTTCCCAGGCAGCGTTGACGGCGGGGACTACGGCGGCTTTCATGCGGAGGACCTCCGGACGAGGGTATCGAGTACGGTAAGTTGGATGCCGGGACATCCCGAGGGATGCAGCAGGGCTGGGTTTGCGGATGGGCTGGGGCAACGGTAGACTTGGAGGTCAGGCTTCATGCCTCTCCGGGCTAAGATCGAGCCGAGCGATCGCAACTGGACAGCCCGGCGCTGTCCCATATTTGGATCTTCAACAGAGGAAAAATCATGCTAGTCGTCATGAAGGCGCACGCGACTGAGGAGCAGGTGCGGAGCGTCTGCGAAAAAATTGCTGCACTGGGATATCGAGCTCACGCCATGCCGGGCGCGCAGCGCACCGCCATCGGCATCACTAGGAACAAGGGCGAAGTCGAGCAGGGCACGCTGGAGGAGATGGCGGGCGTGCAGGAAGTGATCAAGGTCTCGAAGCCTTACAAGCTGGTGAGCCGCGACGTGAAAGAAGACAACACGGTGATCCGCTTTGAAGGCACCGCTGCGACCATCGGCGGCCCCGGGCTGGCCATTGTCGCGGGACCGTGCGCCATCGAAAGCCGCGAGCAGGCTTTCGCGGTAGCGGAGCGAGTTCACCGCGCGGGAGCCCAGTTTTTTCGCGGCGGCGCTTACAAGCCCCGCACCTCGCCCTACTCGTTTCAGGGATTGGGCGAGGAGGGGCTGCGCATCATGGCGGAGATCCGCGAACAATTTGGCATGAAGATCATCACCGAAGCCATCGACAATGAGTCGCTCGATCTGGTCGAGGAATACGCGGATGTGATCCAGATCGGCGCCCGCAACATGCAGAATTTTTCCTTGCTGAAGCGAGCCGGCCGTGCCAAGAAGGCGGTGCTTCTGAAGCGCGGCATGTCGGCGACGCTGGAAGAATTCTTGATGGCGGCGGAATATATCTTGAGCGAAGGAAATTATCGCGTCGCGCTGTGCGAGCGCGGCGTACGCACCTTCGCCGATCACACCCGCAACACCCTCGACTTAAGTATTGTTCCTGCGGTGCAGCGACTGAGTCACCTGCCGATCTTCGTCGACCCAAGTCACGGCACGGGCAAGCGCAACAAAGTTACTCCTTTATCTCGCGCGGCCGTGGCTGTCGGCGCGGACGGCTTGATGGTGGAAGTGCATAATCA
>Ga0302319_10007008_pt1 | contig 22239 bp, 14 predicted proteins | sample Bog_T0_2_FD_203319 | JGI IMG/M metagenome (GOLD analysis project Ga0302319, IMG submission 203319) | Peat permafrost microbial communities from Stordalen Mire near Abisko, Sweden - Bog_T0_2 | ecosystem: Environmental > Terrestrial > Soil > Wetlands > Peat | place: Sweden: Abisko, Stordalen Mire... | reverse complement strand
TTTAAAAAAAAGAAGCAAAAAACTTCTATTAAGGCGGGTTTTGGCACCCGCCCGCCAAAACCCCCCACGAATCAAAGTTTTTTTGCTTCCCCGGGCGGGGCGCCTTTTTTTGCAAAAAAAGAAGTTCTTGCTTCCGTCCTGATGATCTTAAAAGACCTCTACCGCATGGCCGTCTTCACCAAGGTCGTCGAATCCGGCTCCTTCTCCAAAGCCGCTTCCCAGCTCGGCCTCGGCAAATCCGTCGTCAGCCAGCACGTTCTCACCCTCGAAAAGAGCATCAACGCCCAGCTCATCAACCGCAGCCCGCGGTCGTTTTCGCTCACCGAGGAAGGCCGCCGCTTCTACGACGCCTGCCTGCTCATGACCGAACACGCCGAGGCGGCGATGAGCTCGGTCGATGAACTGCGGACCGAACCGCGCGGCACGGTACGGATTTCCGCCTCCTATAACCTCAGCCTGAATTTCTTGATCCGCGCGCTGGCGGATTACCAAAGCCTGCATCCAAAGGTCGAAATCGAGCTGATCGTTGAGGACACGATATCCAACATCATCGAAGCCGGTTTCGACCTGTGCCTGCGCACCGGCTGGCTGAAGGAATCCCGGCTCTATGCGGTCAAGCTGGGCTCATTCAGCCTCATCCCCTGCGTCAGCCCGCAATATCTGCAACACCACCCGATCCCGGAAAAGCCCGAGGACCTGGCGATGCTGCCCTGGGTCATCATCACGCAGCTGCCGCACCCGGAACGGCTGGACATGACCCGCACCGACGGCCAACGCCGCTCGGTTAAAATATCCGCCGCCGTGCGCACCAACACGGGCGTCGCCGCGCGCACCTTCGTGGCCAACAGCCACCTGGTCGGCCTGCTGCCGGACTACGCCGTGCTGGACGATGTGCGGGAGGGAAGGCTGATCCGCCTGCTGCCGGACTGGTCCACCGAAGAGGGCACAATTTCGGCGATCTTTCCGCACAAGGAGCACATGACGCCCCGTCTGCGGCTGCTGCTGGACCATCTGCGCGGCGCGTTCCACCGGCATTATGCGGGCACCGTTGTCACCGCCAGGTGAGGGGACAGAAAGCGGTCGCTTTCTTGGCAAGAATTTCTCGGAGGGACTGCCTAAGCCGGGCCGATGGTCAGCTTTTCCAGCAAGCCCATCCGGACCCGCACGTCCTCCGCCAGGCAGAAGGCCACGGCGGAAAGACCGGCGAAAAGCACGCGGCCGTCGGTCTGGGGATAGGCGCCGCCGCTGAAAATCTGGACGTCGATGTCGCCCTGCGCCCCGGTACGGCCGGCGGCGACAAACCATTTCGGCTTGAGCGAAAGGTCGCGGATCATCGTTTCGACGCCGCCAATCGTCAGCTTTACAAACCCCTGCTCGAGCTCCGTGCCGATGGGCAGCGCCAGCGAAACGTACACCACGACCGGACTGTCCGGCGCCAATCGGGTTCTGATCCGCAGCAGCGCGCGCCGCTCGCTGGCCCAGCCGCCCCAATCGTCGGTCGGATGCCAGCCGCTGATCCGATACGGCGCCAGATAGGTGACCGGCAGCCGCGCCGCACCACGCCTGGTCAGCTCATCGCGCCCCATGCCGACGATATCGCCCGCCTCGACCAGCGCATTGACCGCGCCCGGCAATTCCGCCTGGGCGATCCGCAGCACCGCGTCATAATATTCGGCGACGAATTGCGACCATCTTTTGGGCACGAAGCTCGCCGCGATTTCGGCGGCCCAGACCGCCAGCTGCTTGGGATTTTGCAACAGCGCGCTGACCAGCTGAAAACCCTCATTCACGTTATCCGGATTGACATAGCGCGCCAGTTTGCCGCCCACTTCGGGCATCGAGGTCCGGTCCGACGCGATGCACGGCTTGCCATGCGCCAGACTCTCGGCGATCGGCAGACCGAAACCCTCGGCGAAACTCACATACATCGTGAACATGGCGTTTTCGTACAGCCTGCCCAGCTCATAATCGGAAATATCGCGCAGCATGTATAGCCGGCCGCCCAGATGGTCCGAACTGTCGAGGTAGCGGTTGAACGCCTCGATGTCCCAGCCGGTTTTGCCGACGAACACGAGGTTGGGAATATTCGGCACGTTGTTCGCGATCAGCTGCTCCCACAACCTGATCATGTACATGTGGTTTTTTCTGACCTCGATGGTCCCGACCGAGAGCACGTAAGGTGCGGCCAGAACCTCCGCGGTGCGCTCGCCGAGCTGTCTTGCGCGGTCGTTGCCGGCGCGCCCGTCCGCGCCCGGATCGGCCAGTTCGGTCCCCAACGGCACCGCCTGCACCGGTAGATCGATCTTCAGGTTTTCCCGCATGAAGCGCCGGACATCGTCGGCGACATGGTGCGAATTCGTCAAAATCCCGGCCGCCAGCTGCAAGATATCCACCAGGGCCCGCTGGAACGGCCTGATGACGCCGGCATGAACATATTGCGGGTAGCTGAGCTGGATCAGGTCGTGCACGAACACGACAAACCTGATGCCGCGGCTGCGCAGCCGCTGCACCATTTCGTAATTCTGCGCGATCCAGAAGGCGCCGGGGATCGTCAGAACATCGCCGGCGCCGAGCATCACCTGGGCGCGCGAGCGTTGCACCGCGGCGATAACCTTGTTGAGCTGACCGCGATCGCCGGCCGAGGCTTCGAGCTCGTGCAGCATCTCGACCACCAGAAACCGGCTCACCGTATAAATCCGCCCCGCGTCATAATCCGGCAGCACCGGCACGATCCTGACGTCGCGATGCTGCTCGCCATAGGCCGAAATGCCGGTGATGAGGTGCGCCACCACGCGCTGGATGCCGCTGAGGGAGACATTGTCCTTCACGTATTCCATCAGATCGGTGATATCGAGATAGATGTTTCTGGCGGCCGCCGGAACCGTTGCCGCCTCGGCCACCGCGATATCCGCCTCGAGCGAGAGCAGCTCCTGCAGGGCGTTTCGATTCTCGCTGTTGATGGTGAATGACCGGCGATAGGCCTCCTCGGCGCCGGCCCGGTCGCCCATCAGCTTCAGCAAATGCCCCATATGCAGGCACACGTCATCATCGTCGGCCCGCAATCCCATCGCCGTGCCATAGGCCAGCTTCGCCCGTTTCAGGTCGCCCTGCTCCTTGCGCGCATGGCCCAGCTGCACCCAGATATCAAAATCATCCGCGAACTGCGCCAGATAGGCCTCGTACTTTTCGCTGGCGATGTCCCAGTTTCCCAGGTCGCGCGCCGCGTCGCCCTCCCCCCGCAGCGCCTGAATCCTTTTGAGATCCTTGGACGGATCGCCGGCATCTTTTTTTACGCCAAACAGCATGTGATCAACTCAACCTTTTGAATTTGGAAAGCAAAAAAGCAAGCACTTCTTTTTTAAAAAAAAAGCAGCAAAAAACTTTTGATTCCTTTTGTCCGCGGTGCTTCAGACGCCCCAGGCCCAGATTAATAAAAGTTTTTTGCTTCTTTTTTTTAAAAAAGAAGTGCTTGCTTTCTTCACTTTATTGCCCGCCACCGCGCCTCGCGGCGCTTAGGCGGCATGCTCACGGACGCCGGCGATCAGCAGCCAGACGATGCCGTAGGTCACCAGCAGGCCGACCAGCACGGTCAGGACGATCTCGAAGCGTTTCGGATAGAGCGCCTCCTGCGGCAAGCTCGGCGAGACGACACGGATCAAAAACAGCTGCTGCTTCATCGCGTTCTCATTCGCCGCGACCAAGGCGTTCTCGGCGCTGGTATAACTTTGCTGCGCGAATTGCAGCTTCATTTCCAGAACCTGATATTCCGGCAGTTCGGGCGCGAGCGCGCCGCCATTTGCACCGGTGAGTGCCGCGGTCTGGGACTGGATCTGGTCCCGCAGGGCTTTGATGCGGTTGCGCAGGGTCACGGCCTGCTGGCTGTCCGGGCTCAGATAGCCCTGCATCTGCGCCAGTTGCGCCTGGTCCTGCGCAATCTGGGCGTTGAGCTGCGCGATCAGCGTCATCGTGGCCGTGCCGCTCAAAGCCGGGTCGATGTTCTGGTGCTGCAGCCGGAAACTGGTCAGATCGGTTTCAGCGCTTTCGGTCCTGGCCTCGGCCAGGTTGACCTCATCCTGCGCGACCTTGACCGTGTCCGCGGTGAGGCGGGCGTTGAAGGCGTTGACCTGGTCTTCGCCCATGCTCAGCAGGCTGTTGGCGATGAGATAGGCGTCCTGCGGTCGGAAGGCTTTGACATCCAGCTCGGTAATGCCCGATTCTTCGCGATAGGTGATCGTGACCATTCTTTCGTAATATGCCAGCAGCGTCTCCGCGCTGGGGTTCGACCACCAGAGCCGGAACAGCGGGTCAGCCCCCGGCCGGCGGAACATGCTGACGAGATTGAGTTGTTTTTGCAGCGCGTTCACCGCGTCATGCGATTGCATGTAGTCGATCACGCTGAAGGTTTCGGACGAGCCTTCGTTGCCGCCGCCCAGGCCCAGCATCTGGCTTATGCCCCCCATCTGCATCGCCGGCCCCTGCGAGGTGTAGATGACAAACCTTGCCTCGGATTCGTACTGGTCGGACGCGAAACCGAACATGTACACGGCGCAAAGCAGCGTCGGCAGGAAGACGAACAGCAGCAGCTTGGCGTAGCGCGCCGCCGCGAGCCGCCGCCACCAGCGCGGGCCGCGCGGCTCCCGCGGCAACGAGGTTCGCGCATATTGCGGCGGCGGCAATATGGAATTGGACGAACCGTCCATGCTACCGGCCCGCGCCGGACGCAGGAAAGCCCGGCGATGAATTTTTCGGCTTCAACATATCGGCTTCATTCCATATGCAAACGGCGGCGGATGGCGGTCAGGAAGCTGAAGCCGATCAGTGTCAGCGCCATGCACCAGCCGACCGCATAGCGCACGTCGATATACGGGCTGTCATAGCACTGGAATTGTCCTTCCCGGATCAGTTCGAACATGTGCACGATCGGCACCCAGGTCATCCAGGTGCGGTAGGGCTCGGGCACCCAGGAGAGCAGATAGAACGCGCCCGAGAGCGGCATCAGGATATAGACCGCGGGGTGGATGAGCCGGCTGACCGTGGAGGAAACCTCGCAGCCGGCGCAGACCAGCAGCGAGATCGCGAAGCTGAACCAGAGCAACAGCGCGACGCCCTCAAAAAACAACAATGGCCGCTGCGGCAAGGTGCCGAGATCGAGCAGGCTGGCGCCGCCCAGGAGCAGAAAGAACACGAACATCGTGACCACCCCTTCGAGCAGGGCGCGCGCGATCAGCATATCGGCGATCGTCACCACACGGTGGTAAAGCAGGCTGCGGTTGGAGTCGAGCGCGCCTTCGCCCCGCAGCACCACCGAACGGAACATGATGAAGGAGCTGTAGCCGGTAATGCAGAACGGCACGGCGTCCATGCCGTAATCGGAATGGTGGAAGCTGCCGGCGCGCAGCAGGGTCACGGCCAGCGCCAGGATGATCGGCTCCAGGATGATCCAGATATAGCCGACATTATCCCGCCCAAAGCGGGTATGGATTTCGCGCATGATCAGCGCGCCGACAACACGGGTCTGGGTCCGCAGCGCGGCGATGAAGTTCGTGCCGTTGGCGCCGGCGGCCGCCGGAAAATCACGAAAGGTGTCGATGTTCGCCCCTCAATTCAGCGTATTGCAAGCTTTGGTCAGCCCAGGCCTTGTCGCTTTTCGCATCCTTTATCAGTCCTTCGCAAGTTTTTGCTGGACCGGCGCCGGGCGCGCCGAGGCCATGCTCAAGCTGGCGCAAGGCGGATTGAATGCTGCTGAACCAGGTGATGGCCGGCCAGACAGGCGCCGTCCGGGGTGGCGGCGCCGCCATATGGCGCTCGACCGCGCGCAGCCAGCCCAGCCCATCGAGCGGGTCGAGATATTCCGGGTGGCCGAGGCCGATTTCCCGGAAAATCGGGATATCAGAGCAGATCACCGGCACGCCGAGCGCCAGCGCCTCGGCCACCGGCAGGCCGAACCCCTCGGCGAACGAGGGCAGCAGCAGAGCCCTGGCACCTTTCAGGAAGGCGAACAGCCCGCGATCGGGCAGCGTATTATATTCCTTCACCACCGTTTTCAGCGCCGGCGACCGCTCGATCATGTCGATCGCGTTTTCGTTCTCCCAGCCGCGGCGGCCGATGAGAACGAGTTTCGGCGCGCTCTTGCCGTGGGTCTCCACCAGGCGGCGCCAGATGTTGAGCAGCAGTAGGTGGTTTTTGCGCGGCTCGATCGTCCCCAGGCAGACGAAATACGGCTCCGCGAGGGGCGGCGGATCGGCCTTCGCCGGCAGCATCACGCCGTGCGGCACCGCGTGCACCGGAACATGGCCCCGCCCCGCCTGCTGCAAATGCGCAACGACGCCGCGCCGGATCACCTCGGAAGGCACCAGCACGGCATCGGCCAGGCGCGCCACGGTGGCGATCCGCCGCAGATGACGGTCCGCGTGCTTCGGCCTGGTGTATTCGGGATAGTCGCTGGGGATGAAGTCGTGCACCATCGGCACGAACAGCGCGCGGCTGCGCGCCAGGAAACGCGCGACGATGTCGGGCCGCGTGAGATGGTGGTGCGAGAGCAGCAGATAGATCGGCTCCTGCACCGCCGGCGTCGCGCCGAGCAGCAGATGCAGACGGATGCGGCGGCGAACGGCCATGATCTCGGCATTGTTGCGGCTGGCATGATCCTCCCAGTGCGCCGCGAGCAGCCGCACGAAGCGGCTCGCGAGATTTTTGGGCAAGATTCCGAATCGGCCGAGCGGGTGGCGCGCGACAAAAACTGTCCGCGCCGCTTCATGCGCCAGCAGATATTGCGCATAGGCCAGCTCGACGCGGTCAATCCCGGTCGGTGCCGCTTTGCGGGCCTGCGCCAGCAGCCGCGTGATGTCGAACAGCAGCACCCGCGAGGCCGGCGCCGGCTGCGTGCCGATCATGTTCATGGCAGTTTTTGCGCCAGGCGGCGCTGCTGCATCATGGCGCGCAGCCGGCCCTGGATCCGGCGCAGCCGCATCAGCAGGCTGGGCTGCCAGAAGCGCGCATCCTCGAGCCGGGAGATCAGCGTCTCCACCTCGCACGGCAAGCCGGTCGCCGGGTCGAGATAGAGCGGGTAGAGGATCAGCGTGGCCGCGACCAATTCCTCCAGGCTGAGCCGCCGCCGCCGGCGGTTGACCGGCGCGTGGTCAACGGTGAGCCCCCACCCGGCGTAGAACGGCTGGCCGTAGGTTTCGACATGCCGGCCGCGGATCAAGGCCTCGAAGCCGGTGAGCGAGGTCAGCGTGTGCACCTCGTCCACCCGGTCGATCAGCGGCGCGATCGCGCCGCCCTCGCTGATCTGATCGGCAAGACCCTGGGCGAGGGCGCCGGGGATGGCGCCGCGGCGATGCCCGGCCAACACGTCCGGATGCGGACGATAGATGATAAAACTCTTTGGGTTCGCGGCGCGCACTTGCGCCAGCAGCGCCGCGTTGCCGCGCACATCGCCGCCGCCGCGGATCACCGAGAGATCGTCGGCGACCTGGCCGGGGACCAGCAGAATGCGCTGACCGGCTTTGGCATGCAGCGGCGGCGCGGTGCCGCCCGTCGCGTATTTGCCGATGCCGCGTTTGATGAGCTGCGCGATCAGTTTTTGCGCACGCAAAAGCAGATCTTCATCGAACGCAGTGCTTGCGAGCAGGTGTTCAAGGTCGCTTGGCCGGGCTGGATCGAAATAATCGCCGCGCGAATCGAGGACGATCGAGGCCGGCGGCAGAAAATCGCTGCCCAGGCCGGACGAGCGTACAAAGCCGTCCTCCATTTTATACAGCGCGACACCGGCGGCGGCGGCCCTGGCTTCGAGCCCCTCCGGCATACGGCTGGACCAGACGGCGATGCCGCCGCCGCGGGATTTTGCCGCCGCCAGCGCGGCCCTCGCCGTATGCCGGAAAACCGGGCCGCCGCTGCCATGGTGGAGCAACTGGCCGATCCGCCGTCGCTTCCAGAGGGTGATGCCGGAACAGACGGCGATGCGGCGATTATCCAGGATCATGCGCCGCCAGCCACGCAGCAGGTCGATGGTCTCGGCGCAGTCCGCGGCGGCGCCGGAATACGGGTTCCGGTAAGCGGTGCCGGCACTCAGCATCGCGCAGGCGCGGCCGGGCAGCTCCGGTTCAAATCCGGCCGGGCCGGCGCGCAGCACTTCACACCCCGCCAGCAGGCCGAGCCAGGCGAGATCGCCGAGTTCGACGACATGGATGTGCTCGGCGCCGTCGAGCAGACTATGCGGGTCGGCGGCTTCCGTGACGGCGCCGCCTGCTTCGATGACGCGCCGCGCCAGCCCGGCGGCGTGCCGATCAAGGCACGGGAAGACAACGAGCATTTTGCCGGCTTCGGCCCGCTCTAACGATGCGCGCCAGAGTTCTTGGGCGATAACGGGGTGACGTGGCACAACCACAAGCGTGCGGCGCGCGCCGGCGCCGCGCGACGCTGGTTGGATGGGCTTCGCAGGCACCCAAAACTCCCCGCCGACGCGGCCGGCGATAACGGCGCGCGCAAGCGCCTGGCTGGACGACTCCGGTTCGGCCGGCAGGTCTTCCCACGCCGACAGGCGTCGAGAAATCGCAACATACCGCTTTGCAAACGGCGGCGCGCGCAACAAAGGCAACATTGACGTTAAACCTTTTCCAGCCAGCAATACAAGCAAGTCAATCTGAGGGTGATCGCCGCGCTCATTACGCCTTCGTTTTCTGTCCTTGGCAAGCCCCGCATGCGGTCCCCCATGAGGATCAGGTCAGACCGCCACGACGAGGCTTTACGACTCTGCATCGGCCGGAACCTGAAATTGCGGCTACTTAAAATTGTCCTCGCGAAAACCCTCCGGGTTTTCACATCGCCCTGAGCGTTCAGCAGCGCCGCCCCATTATCGTCCCGGGACCAAAAATCTGACGTCTTCTCACAGCTTCTGGAAGGCGGCAACGAAACGTTTAATCGAGGGTGTGGGTGGATGCAGCAGGCGCTATTTCTCACGTCCATGAGATATCGAGGTAGTCAAGTGTCACTGTGCTGGCACCTTCGGACGTTGGCTGAGACAGTGTGACCTTAATCGAATTATCACCCTGGACGACCATCCCGCTATTTGCCCGAAAGCAACAAAATCGAGAAGGGTCAACAGCGAGATTGGCTTCATACGGATCGGGTAAGGGAGCGCCGATGAAGGGCATCGGCGCCAGCGGGATATCGTTCAATTCAGCCAGAGATACCCACGCAGGAACCGGACCGCCCGAATAACCAGTTGGCGGAGCGACCCTGATTCGGAGCACCGCGTCCGAGCTACTTCCCAGCGGATACATGGTCAGGTTGAACGTACGGGTGGCGCCGACATGAAGGACTTTCGGCATCTGCATGGCGCGAGATATGTAGCTGTCGTGGTCAACGGCCAAAAAATACCACCGTGGACCGGAAGCCACATAATCCGCGTGCCGCAGGCCATCCAGGACATGAAATGGCGGCTCCGTAAACGGTCCGACGCCCGGATCTGACGCAATCTCCCTGCTTGTCTGGCGGTAGTACGCGAAATTGAACACACTGATTCCGTCGGCACCCTGACGATAGGCGAGATCAGCGACGGTATGAAATTGCTGATCCGTCGTACGCAAAAACGGCCTGCCGCCATCCGGAAATTTCGCGGTCCAATTGGTCGTCTGCGTCGTTTCAAAGTATATCGGCGTCTCCGGAATTGATGGCCGGATCTGGCGGAGATCGCTCTCGTTCGTGGTAAAAAAACCATCCGAAACATTGACCATGTCGACGCCCGCCTGGACGAAATCAGGCAGCGATACGCCCAATTTTTGATGAACATCGATAAACGAAGGTACGCGGACGCACAAATACCGGTGCCGCAACCTATAGTTTTCCACTGAGTCTGCATTTTGCGGCAGCCGGTCCGGATCGGGGCCCTGGTCCAGCGCCTGCCGCACGCTCTGTATGAAATCGACCATGATCGCCTGATTTTCCTCGACATCAGAGAAGCGTGGAAACAAAATGGCGTAGCGATTGAAGTCAAGCTCAAGTCCGTCGATATCGTATTCGCAGATCTCCCTGATCAGGGAGAGTTTATATTCGCGCACTTCCGGGATCGCCCAGTTTTGTGCTCGCTGCGGATTCTTAGAATAATCTTGCCCAAGCGTATAAATATTGTTGCCGACATAGGCCGAATTTTCATACCAGAATTTGCACATCTTCGAGGTTGTAACGGTCGTGTTGCCTTTTGTTTCGAGGAACTGCATATCGTTGAGACGAAAGCTCACAAAGGCCGTCTGGCCGCGGCGACGGCACGCTCGCAGAAATCCCGCGACCATATCACCGCCACCCATCATGTATCTTGCGTAGGCGTCATACGGGCCTGCCGGCTGCCCGATGAGCTGATAATACCAAAGGTAGTGCTCGGTCGCGGGATAAACTTTGCTTGTCCACCAAGGCACCCAGCAAAGGCCCGGGCAGAACAGCTGTACGTCCACCAACCCGGCGACTTCCGAAACACTTGCCTCTATTAAGCTTTGGCTGAAAACCTGCGGCTTCGGGTTATTGCTCGGATTGCTCCATGGGCTGAAGCACGACAAAAGATTTGTAGCATCATTGTTATACAGCGTTCTGAAAGGGGCCTTTACCTGCTGGCCCGATACGGGATCAGCCACGCTATCCGCCCGCGCGGTCGAAACCAGCCGAGCCAACCCAGCCAGCGACCCAGTCGAAATAAGAAATCTACGACGATCCACTGCAATGGCTCCTCTTCGATTTTCAACTCGATTTCCAACGCCCGCACCCAGTGCGGCACGACCAGGTTCGCAGGGCGGCTGGGTCTGGTTGCCAAGGGCATTAGACGATTGGTTGCCGTCTCAAGTCAATCTTCTGCGAAACAAAATTGCGAAAGGGACCGGGGGAAATCGACCTGATCGCCGCGACCGATCTGCTTTCTCGGAATGCCCGCTTCCCGGCTCGTCAATATGACCGCGACGGCTGGGCCTACGTTATAAATCTTTGGTGCCGCCGGTGGCCGGGGTCTCAATGCGTCGCTAAACGTCGCCCCACTCGAATGGGATCGGAGGCCGCCCGGGGGCGGAACGGCGGCGGGTTTGCGCGGTGAGAATGCGGATCGCAATCGTAGCTCATAGCCGCGGCAGTTTCCAGCGCGACATGCCGGGTGTCTCGGCGGCGGCCGCCAAGGCTCAACGCGCCTTGCCCACAATGAAACCGCGCGTCGGCCGCGGATGGGCGACATGGTCCCACATCGATTCCGCCGCGGTCCGCGCCCGCAACGCCGGTATATCCCGGCCGCTGAACATCAGCCTCGTCTCGACGAAGACCGGATCGATCATCGGATTGAGCGAGCGGTTCAGATGTTCCATCAGCGCGCGCGCGGCCGGCTTGCGCGTCAGGATCAACTGGTCCTGGACAAGGGCAATCGGCACCAATGCGATCCTGCCCAAAAGCAGGTCGAGAAGCGCGGTCTCACCGGTGTCGCCAGCCGGGTATTGCGCGATGACGATGCCGTTCGGGGCCAAGGTCGAGAGCAGCTCCACAAGCGGCCCCGCACCGATATGCCGAAGCGAATTGGCGCCGAGCTGGAGCAGGCCGGTCGCGCGCCGGTCGCCGATGTCGGTCCCCGGGAGGTGCCGCGACAGTCTGGGGAGCCGGTAGGCGATTGCCCTGGCGCCATTGGTGCGCTCGAGCGGCGCGAGCATCTCACCCTGCAGCGCATTTTGCGTGTCGGCTTCGGCATCCGGTCGAATCGACAGAAACCCGTCTGCCTCCCAATCCGCCGCCAGGCCGAGCAGCAGCAGGACTTTGGCCACCACATCGCCAGCGACGATCGCGGTCCGCACGATGCCCAGATCCTGGATCGCTGCGCCCAAGGCGCCGAAGAATTTCGTGTCCGCCTCGCAAACCAGATCTCCACCGATGGTGCGCCGCTGGTCGCGTAGGGCGATCATGCCGCCATGCCGGGACAAACTGTCCTCGGCGGGCCAAGCCGCCGGTACCAGTTCGCGCAATGCCGGCGCCAGGGCCGCGGCGGCCGCCTCATGCATCGCCTGAGAGGGGTAGTAGTCCTGCGCCGACGCGTAATGGTCGGCGAAGAAGCATGCCGCGTCGCGGGCGAGGAACCGGCTCTTAAACTGGGTCGGCAGCCCGACCGGGGTCGAGACCTCGACCACCAAGTCGGCGGCGTGGCCGATACGGGCAAGCATGTCGCGGTTGACCAACTGCGGGAATTTGCCGCAATAGCTGCCATAGCTGTGCGGTTCGGACCGATATTCGGGCGTCCGGGAAGAGAACCAGAACAGCAGCTTGGGCACGGTGATCAGGCCCAGCAGCTCCGTCATCTCGGCGACCCAGGTCTCCCGCATCTCGTCGAGCAAGCGGATGGCCTCGGGGCCACGACCGCTCGCGAACAGGGGCGGGAAGAGCTGATTCTCATGCATGAGCGGCGCATCGGGGCCGCCGTCAGTTGCCTGGAAGACGTTGTTGCCGAATTTGCGGTTATGAAAACGCGAATTGCCGCACGAGCGCGCTGCTGGCACCTGCAGGATGCAAGCCGCGGATTGACTGACCAGATCGAGAATCGCCGGCGATTGCAGGAAATAGCGCGGGCCGGCGGCGCTATTGCTGAGATTGAAGGCCTTGATACCGAAGCTCTCGCTGAGCAGGCGTGGATAGGGTACGGCCGCCATGCGACCGAAACTATGGGCGGTGCCGAGGATGGTGACGAACTTTCCCGGCTCGACCGGCCGAGGATCCGGGCCGCGGAGATAGCCGACGCCAGGCAGGTGCCAAATGTCGTAATAATAGCATTGCCAGTCGGAATACTGGTAGATCATGTTTTCCCCCGTTGGCCCAGCCGGCTTTGTCCGCTCACCCCTCCAGCGCCCATTCAGGATGCCCCACGAGATCCAGACTGTGCCGGACCTCGTCGGGGTTCACGAAGCGATCGATCGGCCTGGGCGGGTTCTGCTTGATGAGGGCGGTGGACAGAAGCGGCGCCGGCGCGATGTCCAGGTGCCGCTTAATTGCCAAATGCGTCTCCTGAAAAAGCAAATCTTCGTAGCGGAGATCGAGATAATCGCCGCGATGGTGCAATCTTTCTCTCAGATCATCGTAGGTTCTGTCCGTGAACTGGCAGAAGCGGGAAAACGCGCCCGCGGAGAAATGGATCTTCACGATCTCAGGTGCCGGCTCCGTCGCGTGCCAGACCCTGGTTTGCCGGCCTATCTGGGCGGATGAAAAGGCGGCGAGGCGGTTTGGCCGCTCCAGAAGCAGAACTCGGCATGCAGGATCCTGTATCAGTTTATTCTGCACTTCGGGGAAGTGATTGGCAAAGATCTTGAAGCCCAGGACTCTCCTCTTGTGCTCCGCGTAGCGAAAAAACATCTCCAGGAACTCGATCGGATCGCGATCGCGCATGGCCTGGGCATTCTGGCCATACCTTGCTTCAATCCGACCGATCTCCCGATCAAAGGTCCTTATGCTCCTCACATGAAAGATCTCGCCGTAGAACCAGGCTTCGGGATGGCTGTTCAGCAAGCTCACCAGGAGATTCGTGCCGCTGCGCGCCATACCAATAACAACGGACCGAATCATTTGTACCTTGGCGGTGGACTGCAATTCTCGGCTAATGTCACGCGGGCCGAATGCGACGTCCACGTCATTGACGTCCATGGTGTCGGCCGACAGCCAGCCGTCCCGTACCGACGTGGCTTGCATGGTTGTCTCCGTGACGGTCCGCGCCATTATCGACAAAGAAGCTGTTTTGTCCACATGTAAAACAAGAGTTTCCGCTGCCGGGCCCCACCTGCTCGTTGCGCGCTTGAAGTCCATCGGCGGCGCACCAGCCCGCGAGGCTGTCGAATAAGGATTTCATGCGCCCTCGGCACGTTAAGCGGATTTTCCCATTCCCCAGGCACCTGAGAGGATTGCACACAGCGCAGCCCGCCAACCCCTACGATCGCGATCTAGATTAAGCCTTCAAGCAAATGACGCGTCGCGGCGGCCAGGGCAGGGATCGAAATTCCCGCGGTCGCGCCGAACCGAAGCCGCAAGGTTTCCCGGACCACTTCGAACGCTCCAGGCGAAACGGCTTCACCAGCATCTCCACTACTTTTGCCTAAATCCCTAAAATCAAAGGGAGCGTCAAATCGCTGTCTAAATGCGGCGGTGATCCGCTCACGTTCCCGCGCATCCGAAGCAATCAAATCGACATCGAACACTTCATCGGCCACCGTCAGGCCCTCGAAGATATAGGTGGCCCAAAAGAAGAAGGCCACATCGCAAAGTTTTGACCTTGTCGCTGCCGCGTAAAGCTTGTTGGCCGTCTTGCGCATTTCGGGTTCCGTCAGGCCGTGCGAATCGGCGGCGCCGATATGAAAGGCGATCGGCGCGAAAAGCGGGTCATGCCGATTCTTCAAGATGATCCGGAACATTATTCTCAGAAAATCCATGGATTTTTCCGCCATGGCCAGGTAGGAGCGGAAGGTATCATTAAAATCGCGCACGACGAGGATGGTGCATGTCGGGAAATTGCTGGCAAACCATCGCTGCCGCATAGTCATGCGGCAAAATTTGAAAACCGGACGCCGTCCGGCGCCGGCGGCATGCGCGATCAGGTATGCGAAGTAGGCGGCAAGTTCCTCATCACGATCGGTCTCGGCCAGGGCGTAATGTTCATAGGAAAAGCGCCGCATGAAATGCCGCACGCCGCCTTCCGCCTCGATCGGGTATTCCGCGAAATAATGCGCGTTGAGCGGCGGGTGACCCAATTTGGCAACGATCCCGTCCTCGAATTTTTGCTGCAGGGACGCAGCCGGCTGGTCGAACAGAACTTCGTTGAGCGGCTCATAATAGGCGCAGAACGCCGGTTCGGACCGGAATTTGTTCCATAAATATGTGCCGCTGGTTCGCCAGAATGTCTGCAGCGCGATGACCGGGACCATGGCGGCAGCTTGCTTGATCAGGCGAGGCTGTAAAGCATGGGTGAGACCTAAACAGGGAATCGTAAGAAGAAAGCAAGAACTTCTTTTTTAAAAAAAGGCGCCCCGCCCGGGGAAGCAAAAAACTCTTTATTAATTTGAGCCAGTGGCGTTGGAAACACCGGGGACAGAAGCAAATCAAAAGTTTTTTGCTTCCCCGGGCGGGGCGCCTTTTTTTTCAAAAAAGAAGTTCTTGCTTTCTCTACTGCGGTCGCGCACGGGCAGCCGGCGCGGCGCCGATGAAGGATGTGATGTTACCGAGCCAGACAAACGGCTCGGCAAAGACCGGCGACTCCAGAACCGCGCGGAAGGCCCCATGTTCCGGATGGCCGGGAAAGAAAATATCACGGCGCGCGAAATCATCCGCCTTGTAGGCGCCCCATTGGCGCAGCCGGGAAAAGGAAATGAGATCGACCTGCCAACGCCGCCCGAGTTCGACGAAATCCTCCATCTGCCGGAAATTGCACGCCTGCACGACGAAGGCGATCACCAGGCGCCTGATCTGGCCGGCGCGCCGAAGCCCTGCAATAAATTCCATGTTCGCGCAAAGCGTGGAAAAACTGCCGCCGCGGCGCACCTCGGCATAGGTTTCAGGCGCCGCGGCGTCGATCGAAACATAGACCTGCCCGATCATCGAATGCAGCCCGGCCAGCCGTTGCCATTCGCGCGCGGTGAAAAGCTGGCCGTTGGTCTGCAGATCGACCCGCAGATCAGGAAAAAGCTCCGGGTTCAAATGATCGAGCACGTCGCGGAAATGCTTGCTCCCGAACGGATCGCCCGAGCCGGTGATCAGCACGCGATTCGCCGATTTGAGAACCGGCAGCACGACCCGGTCGCGCACGACGTCCAGCTTTTCCTGTTCGGAGGATTTGGCGATGATCGTGCCCGTCCGGCAGGACGGGCAGCTCAAATTACAGGACCGGTCATGCGAGAGATTGACGAAGGCGGGGCCTTGGCCGAGCTTTGCCGCGCCGGCCGTTGCAAAGTCGCGCAGCCTGGCGCGCTCCGGGCCTTCGTTCCCCGCCGCCGGTCCGGCGACCGCCGCCCGGGTCGGCAGCCGGTCCGCCTGGATGGCCGGACAGCTGAGCCGGCTGCAATAGCGGAAATCGCCATCCAGAACCGACCGTCGCAGTTCCTGCGCCACGGGCGAGTTCCAGATGTCGTCCACTGCGGCCTGGTGGATATTGCCGATCGCCACCGGCAGGTAGGACGGACAGCAGACATAGACATCGCCCGATTCCGTGGTTTCGAAATGGCTGAAAGGCTTGCCGCAGAACCGGTCCTCGAGCGGCCTGACCGCCGCGGCGATCTCCGGCGATCGCGCGTCCGGCGGCAAGGACCCGTAGGCGGCCACCAGCAGCCGTTGCACATGAAGATCATCGAACCCCGCCGCCATCGCCCGCTTCAAATCCGCGATGGCCGCCGTGGCGTGCCCGGCGTTCAGGGCCTGCTCGGCACGCCAGGCCCGCGCATGGCGGCAGGCCGGGTGGCGCTCGATCAGCCGGTCCAACGCGGGGCCGGCCTCATCCGGCGGCAGAAGTGCCAAAAATTCCCGCAGCACAAGCACCGCGGCTTCGCTGTCCAGCCGGCTCGCCACCGGCGCCCTAGCGAAAGCGAGATCCCGAATCGACGGCTGCGCCAGCTTGGCCAGCACGGCGTATCGCTTGTTCGCCGACCAGTCCCGAAGCCATGCATCGAGCGGCGGGCGGATTTTATTGACCTCATTCACTCTGCGCGCGTGCTCCGAGCATCGCCAACCGATCGGCTTGACAAGATCATGTGATCCTTCAACGCTGTTTCGTAACCAATTTCAAGCTGGCTGGTAGGTTGCAACGGTCTGGGGGAACTGCATGTTCGGCGTCAACGATCCTTGGGTAAAGGCGCGCATTAAATATGTGACCGAACGGATCCCCCATACCGGCTTCCCCGATCGTGCGCCGGAACCGCTTACGGGAATTTTTCTCTGCATGATACCCCGCTCCGGCAGCACCTATTTCGGCGCGGTGCTGCGCGATAACGGCTTTGGCGAATTCATGGAGCGCTTCCGGGTCGTGAACGGCAGCCTCGAAGAAGATGTCGCCAACGCCAAGTCCAAAATTTACGATGACTACGTTCGCCATAAAATTTTCAGGGCGGGCGGCAAAAGCGGCAGCGTCGCGTTCAAGGTCGATTGGCCGCAATTTGTGCCGCTGTACTATCTGGGCGCCTGGCGGCGGTATTTCACCAGCAGCCACTTCATCTACCTGACCCGCGAGGACATTCTGCTGCAGGCCATCTCACGCTATGTCGGCGAGGCGACGGGGATCTTTCATTCACCCCAACTGCGGGACGGCAAGCAGCTACCGGCGGATGTGCCGTTTGATTTCGCCAAGATCGAAAGCCACGTGCGGCTACTGGTGGATATGATGAGCGCCTGGGAACGGTTTTTCGCGTTCGAGGGCGTCACGCCGCTACGGTTCACCTATGAAAATATCGTGTTGGACACCGAAGGCTGCCTCAAGGCGATCGCCGCCGCCACCGGACAGACGCTCACTCTGCCGGCAATTTTATCAAATGAATTTCAGCCGGTCGCAACGCCGGTCAATCAGGCACTTCGCGACGCGTTCGTGGCGGAGTATCGCCGCCGGCAGCAATCCGCGGCGGCGGAATGGGCCGAGCCCGGCGGGAGGGCCTAGCTCGCGGCGAGGGCCGCATCAAAATCCTCGCGGTCGAACATTTCCAAAAGCCCGCCGCGGGTGACATTGCGGATAAACCCGCCATTGGATTCGATCACCAGTCGCGCGGTCAGAAAGCTCGCCGCGATGTCCTTGAAGCTCGGAGGGCACCATGGCTTTCCGGCGCGATAATTGGCGATGAAGTGGTTGCCGTCGCCGGACGCCGTGCGGAATTTATCCGCCGCCTCGCCGCTCGCGTGAAAGCTGAACGAAAAATCGGCGCCGTAAAAATAGAATTTTCGCACACCCATGAAATAGGCGATCTGCATGGCGACATAGGGCGTGGAGCCGCCGGAGCAGACGATCCTGTCCGCCGCGCGCGAGAACAGCGGCGGATACAAAGTGGCCTGCCGGACCCAGATATAATCGCCGAGCAGACCGGGCGGCGCCGGATTGGCGATCAGCACGGTGCCGCCGCTCTCATCGATAATGTTTTGGCCGAAATCCTCGATCATCTGCATATCGCCGGCGACGGTGTAGGTCGGGCGCAAGGAGGTTTGCGGATGCGCGAGGTAGAACCGGTTGAACGCGAAGGTCAGCCGGCCGGCCAGCCGGTCCAGATCTTCCGGCCGGACCGATGGACCGTTGCCGATCAGCCAGGCGGCCTGCCCTTCGTGCCGGCCGGCCAGTTGCCCAAGCCGCAGGCTGGACGGCCGATAGGGCCCAAACCAAAGCTTCGTCTCCTTTTGGCTGTGGCCAAATCCCGATGACGTTTCGAACTCGATCGTTTCGGGCAATCCGCTGAATTCCGTCGTGAAGAGTTTCACCTCATGCGCGCCGCCCACCGCATCGACATCCGTGATCTCACCTGATGGCATGACCCTGACCTGCTCCGCCAGCCGCCACCCGCTCGCGACGGCGCCCGCCGCCGATGGTTCGAGCGTGAGCAATCCAGCGGTTTCATGCCCGATCTCGCCTGAAGCCGCGTGGCGCAGCACCTGCCGGCCCCAGGCGTGCACAGCGACGGCAAGCTCCTCCGGCGCGACATCTTCGGGCAGCACCGCCGAGGCTTCGAGACCGATCCGGCCGCGCGAACGCGGCCTGACCGTGACATAGGCATTGCCGAGATGCGCGCCGGCGTGCGGCTCGAACGACGCGGTCACGTCCTCGGCCTGCGCCGCCATGCGCAGCAGCATGGTCCAGTTGAAATGCCGCGTGCAGGGGTTGAACTGCAGGCTTTCTGAAATGATTTCCGCGCCGATATTTTCTGCGAAACAGCCCGGATCCGGGCCTGACCGCACGACGTCGAGGTCCCGCAAGGCCGCGCCGACCAGCGCGACCAGGGCCTGGTGACTGTAATTCTGCCGCACCAGTTCCCAGCCGGCGGTGGCAATGCTTTGCATGCGCCGATGATCCGTCAGCAGCTCAATGATGCGGTCGGGGAACGCATCGAGGTCGGGCTCCAGCACCGCATGCACGCCGTCTTCGGCCTCGATGCCTTCGATACCCACCGGGGTGGATAATACCGGCCGCGCCGCGGCCATCGCCTCGAGAATCTTGATGCGCGTCCCGCCGCCCACGGTAAGCGCGACCGGCACCAGGGCCGCCGCGCGAATATAAGGTGTCACGGAAGGCACCTCGCCGGCCACGGCGACCGAGGCAAATTCCCGCGCCTCATGGCGCAGATCGCCGCTGATGCGCCCGACAATGCGCATCCGGTGCTCAAAACCGCGCCGGTCGAGGGCCTGACTCACGCGGAACAGCGACCGGATGGCCTGCTCGTTCGGGTAGTAATTCCCCTGCCCGATGAACATCAGATCGCGCCCGTCCGGGACCGGCGAAGCGGGGCCGACATCATAGGCGTTGGGGATCACGCGGATGCGCCCGGCCGCAACGTCGTGCGTAAAGCGCCGCGCGTCGGCCGCCGAGCAGACCCAGAGCTGATCGGCATGCGGGGCAAACAAAATTTCCGCCGCCCGGAACGCATCGGCCGCCTTGCTGTTCCAGCGCTGCAAATATTCCGTCGGCGCGTGCGCCGCGATGTGGCGGTAAAGCGTGCTGTCGTGGTTGTGCGGCCCGACAACGATCTTGATGCCAAGCGCCTTTATATAGGCGGCCAAAGGCCCGAGCGTGGTATCGCACAGCATCACCATTTGCGGCCTGAGCTGACGCAGCAGCTTCAGGATCCGCTCGATCCGGCGATCATTCAGACAATGGCAGACCAGCGCCTCCGGCAGCCCGAGCGACTCCCAGACATATTCCGGCGGCTCCGCGGCTTCCGTCACCTCCCATAATCCCGGCCCCTGAAATCGATCCCCTGGCGCGCTGCTGATCAGGGTTCCGGCCGGAGCGGCGCGGCGGCGCGGGAAAAACCGCGCCTGCGCGGCGCGCGAAATATGCCGCATGGGCGGCGACGGCGTGTCACCGACAATAATCGGCGTGACGTCGGCGAAAGCACAGAGCGCGCGCCATAGATGATTCGCCCGCTGCCGGCCGCCGCGATTCGGCGGCAGGATGGCGTTTTTGGACAGATAAACGATATGCGGACGGGTCATGCGCGACGCATCGGGCGCTGTGGCGGAGCGGAGTTAAGTGAAGAGAGAAAGAACTTCTTTTTTAAAAAAAAGGCGCCCCGCCCGGGGAAGCAAAAACCTTTTATCAATCTGGAACCGTGGCGTTGGAAACACCACTGACCAAAGGGAATCAAAAGTTTTTTGCTTCTTTTTTTCAAAAAAGAAGTTCTTTCTTTTTGCTTCCCATATTCATGCTCTAGCGCAGGCTGATCATTTCGATCCGACTCAGAGCCACCGATAGTTCCCGGTCATCCGCCTCGCCACGCAGCCGCGGTGACTCGGTGCGCATCACGTCAATGTCAAGTTGCAACGACCGTTCGCCCTGCTTTGGGCCGGCCGGCGGACGCGCGGTCAGAATCGCGCCGATCCCCTGCCTTTCCACCGTGACGGGAACAAACTCGCCGCCCGCCAGCGAGACTTTCACAAGGTCCACGATGTCGGTTACGTAAATATGGCTCAAGGTCATTTGCAGTTCGATCGGCAGACGGATTTTGGGTAACACCACATTGGCCCGCGGCGACGGTCCGATCCAGCGGAACGGTGTGCCGTCCGGGGTATATTCGGTGGGATAGAAGCCGGTCTGCGCCAGATCCTGATCGCAGAGGATGGTTGCGGCCGTTGGCAGAAACGCCTGCGTATGAAAGCCTTGGCCGAGCTCCGCGCCATCCGCGGCGGCCTGCGGCGCCAGCGTTGCGGCCTGCAGTGTCAGCACACGCGCCTCGAGGGTCGCCAGACGTTCGAGCACCCACGCCATCACATCGGCGGGTTCGCTGTCGGCGATGTCATCACGATAGGAGTCCAGGATCTGGCGCTGCAGATGGCGGTCCACCAGCTGACCCCAATCCGCGCCCTCATGAATGCCGGTTTTGCGCGCCAGGGCGGCGGCCATCATTTGCGTCAAATTCTGCACCCCTTTAAAATCCATTTTCCGCTCCCGCCGGCGCCTGCCGGAAGACAATCTCGTCCAGCGCGATCCGAAACGCCACCGGATTCTCTGGTGAGGTGATGGTGAGTATCACGTCGATCAGCGTTTCGGAGGGCGGCAGGATCGATTCCAGGACCATGTGCGACCACGGCTCCAAAACGATGTTTTGGACGTGCAGCAGCCGGCAGGACAGGGTCTCGGCGACTTCCAGATAGAGTTCGGTCAGTTGGCCGGCCTGGTTGCTCAGGCTCAGGCCGAACCGCCGCCGTCCCCCGGTCGCCACGGCGGGAAGCCAAAGGCAAGGCGGGTCCAGCGCCTCATGATCAGCACGAATGAGGGCGCAAGGCGCGCCGCGCCGGACTGGCGGCGCGATCGCCAGGCCGCCGCGGGCGCGCGCCATTTCAGGAAGGGATCGCCCGGTATCCAGCCGGATCGGCGGTTTTGGCCCGGCGAGGTGCGCGGCAAGGCCGATGCGCCGAAGGGTCTCGCCGCAGATGCCTTCAAAAACGGCGCGTTCGGCGTCCGACCACCCAACATCCTTGAGCGCGGTGACGGGCTTGCCGAGCCGGAGCACGGTCCGCCCCGGCTGATGGCCGGCTAAATAGTCACAAAATTTATGGGCAAAATCCGGCGTCTCGCCAAACAGCGGCAGCAATGAAAGACCAAGCGCCGCCCGGCTATTCAGCAGGGCCTCGTAGGCGATCACGGCCATGCGTTCACGATGCCTGGCGTGCAAAGCCCCAATCGCCGCCATCGCATTAGTCCATAACCGGCAATGCGAGACGAAATCCTGGTCCGGAGCGGCGCGCCGGCGGCTGTTTACAAAATCGATCGGATGCCGCCAAAGTGCCACCGCTTTCGCCTGCGGCAAGTGATCCAGATAGCCCGCCGCGTCATGCAGGTTCGGACACGCCAGGCGCTGGTCCGGCGCGCACAGAATCCCATCCGTGTCAGCCGTCAGCTCTCGCCGAAAAGCCACCGGTACGCCCAGCGCGGCGGCGAGGGCCTGCGCGACAATAGCGGTCCCGGACCGGGACGCGCCGAGAACCGCCACCGGCGTCACCTGGCCGCGACACGCGGCGGCGCTCCCGCGAGACGGGACTCGGTTTCGGCGAGATCGAACAAGGCCTCGG
>Ga0302319_10007007_pt1 | contig 22239 bp, 15 predicted proteins | sample Bog_T0_2_FD_203319 | JGI IMG/M metagenome (GOLD analysis project Ga0302319, IMG submission 203319) | Peat permafrost microbial communities from Stordalen Mire near Abisko, Sweden - Bog_T0_2 | ecosystem: Environmental > Terrestrial > Soil > Wetlands > Peat | place: Sweden: Abisko, Stordalen Mire... | reverse complement strand
AACGGCAGCGAGAACACTCTGGTGCAGAATATTGCCATTACTGGCAATATGGGTGTGGTTGCTGACGAAATAACGAACACCGTTTACGTCTTGACCAACAATGCGGTCGTCGTCGTCAACGGCTCTACGAACCAAGTGACAGCGACTATCCCCTTAGGCGGGACGCCTGTTGGCAACCGTCCTGGCGCCATTGCGATAAATCCGGTTACACAGATGATCTACGTTGCAATGTGCCTGGTGGATGGGAATGGTCCGAACGCGTACCAGAACGACCACTCCATCACGATGATCAGCGGTATCAGTAATACGGTTACCGGCATCGTAGTTCTTCCGGACTTTCCAAACGGCGTCACGGTTGACCCAACAACCAACCTGATCTATGCCGCTGAGGATTCCGAAACGACGGTTATCAACGGCACAACGCTGGCCCTCACTCACATGCCTGTAAATTAGGTTCGAAAAGCTGAAAACCGGCTCCATACCAATGGGCCACAGCTAATCACTAGCTGTGGCCCATGTCAGTTCTTCTACACAGGCTAGACATCGAAAGCTAACCAGTGAAATGCTGTCTAACCTCGACGACGACTACGGACTCATCTCGTCGATCCGTGGCCGCCTTTACCTTTTGTAAGTGCTCCGAAGGAGACGCCAATTATGGCCAGTTTTGTCTATACGCCCGAAGAAGCTAAGGCCCTGCTCGATCATCTGAGCCAGCCGTTCGCCATCTCCGACGTAAAGTGGCGCGTCACGCAAAAAACGCAAGACGGGAAAAAGGGCTGCGTTGCTCCCTATGCCGACCCCCGCGCGTACACCGCCAGGCTGAACGAGGTATTCTCGCCGGCTGGGTGGGCCTTTGAGCTGTCCAGCGAAACGACAGTCGGACTTACGCGGATGAGGGCAGGGAAGTGCGTCCCCACCGGGAAGGTCACCATCATTGCAACCCTCGATCTCTTCGGAATTGGTAAGAAGGCCTCGACTGGCGAGATGTGGGCAGACGACGACAACGCTGTGACGCGCGCCGAGGCGCAGGCCAAAAAGCGTGCAGCGTCGATGTTTGGGTTGGGCGAGTACTTCTACCGATTCAAAGACCTTGGAAGCGTACTGTGGGTTCCGCTCGATGATCGTGGCAATCCGACGAAGTTGCCGGATCTGCCGGGATGGGCGCTCCCTGCAGGCACACGTCCAAAGCCAAATACGGCGCCGGCCACGAATCGGCCGACGACGGCAGCTGCACAGCAGCAGGTCGCTCGCTCCCAAAGCGCGCAGCCCCAGCAAGCAGCGCCTGTGGTAGCAGCAGTCGCAGTGGAACAACCCGCCGTCGCTCAATCGACTCCGGCGCAACCGGCCGCAACAGCCACAGCCGTCTCCGTGCCGCGTCAGCAGGCCCAGGTCCACTCCATCAGCGAGCCAGAGAAGAAATTTCGTGCAGCACGTAAAATGCACGAAACCGTTCTCGGAATCGCTCTGGCTAACAACATCCTCGAAACCCTGGGGGAAAAGTTGGACAGCGGCGAGATCAAGGGAGAGAAGTTTGGGCTGGCCACCGACAAGCTAAATGCGGCCGTTGCTCTCCTGACCAAAGTCAGGGAAGTCGCGGGGCACACGCATGAGTCGGCACTGCGGACCCTACTGCTTCGCCACGGACTGCAGGATCTGAAAACGATACCAACTTTTCAGAAACTCTATCGTATCGCCCTCGATATGCAGGTTGTCCCTGCGATCGAGAAGCGCGCAGCCTAAAACCAGTAGCGTGGACGACTTAGCACACCGTCCACGTACCACCTTCGTGCTTCAAGCAGAGGCAACCTTTTAGAAGCAGAAGTGTCAAATATACCAATGCAACCTATCGCCAAACCCGGCAAAACGAAAAGGAGCATCGGACATATGGTAGAATTTACACAGATTTGACGTGACCTCCGGGTTTGTGGGGGTTGTGTCGAACGGGATTGTCTCCTCGGAGAGTCCCTATTCAACCCAATAAATCGACTACAGACCCCTATAAATCGACTTTGGTTCGCTACGGCCGCTCTTTCGTGAGAGCGGCCGTTTTGCGTCTTTCTTCTTCTTTTCACGATGATATACCACTACCACTGTGTAGAATAACGGAAGGAGCCTCAATGTCGGGTACAGTACTTCTCGTCGCTGGCCCCTCCGGCAGTGGCAAAACAACTTTGACGCGGGCACTTGTGAACCGCGTTCCGTTCTTAATCAGAGCAATTACCGTCACTACTCGGCTGCCAAGACCTGGTGAAGTATCGGGCGAGGATTATCACTTTGTCTCCCCCGAGCAATTTGCTGAGATGAACCGGGCTGGCGCACTGATTGAGTGCGCCGAGACTTATACGGAAAGCTATGGGATTCCACGGAACGTCTTGGCAGGACTGTGCGATCGTGCTCTCATCCTCACGGGTGGCGGTGCCCTCGCCCTTCGGCGGCGCCTCTCGAACTCCATCAGCATCTTCATCCAGCCATCATCGGCAGCTGCCGCGGCGGCGCGGATCGCTGAGCGGAACTGCCCAAACAGCCAGTCTCGCATCGCTGGTTATCAGCAGGAAGTTGCCGCATCCTCCCAATTCGACCGGGTCTTTCTGAACGAGGATTTCGATAAAACTCTGGATCAGATTGAAGACTTCTACCTCAGGGCGAGGCGGCAAAGGCCTCACGGGCGCCCCGCGCACAAGTTTGACACTGGGGCAGGGAAGGGGACTGGCGATGGTCCCATACTCTGTGTGCCGCTTTTGGAGACTGGCGCAAAGTCTGGCTTCCTCTGTCACAACTGCCTTCAGGGGAGATTCGGATTGATGGCCGACGTGTATCCCAACTGGTTCCGGCCCTACAAGGCGATCGAGGTCTCAGGTCCGCGTTCGGTCAAGAAGTTCTGCGCACGGGCTGCAAGCCTGGGGCGCAGCGTTCCCACGCCGGCGATGGTCCCGAGCGAAGTCACGGCGGGGCCGGAACTGGTCAATGCCATCAGTGACGACAAGCTAAGACGGAGCGCATAGCTTCGCTCCTTGAGTTTTTTTCCGATTTCAATCAAGTCAAGATTCCTGCTGACGCTTCGATGCCCGTGTGCTCAGCTCGCAGGAACACAGCGCAAGGCCGGACCTTCGGCCCTATGGCACCCCCACAAGACTCACTCGCGGTCAGACGAAACCGCTGGGTGAGTGGGGTGCCGCGCTTCAATTTTCCCCGCTCGGTTCCCGAGGGATAAACTCACAGGTAGTCCTGAAAATTGCAAGACTGACGATGAGAATACTTAAAGCGGCTGACCGAGCAGTGACGGTGCCACCGGCGGCCGAATGCGCCGTCAATGGCTTGGACGAGTTAAAGGACTGTCTTTACCACGTCAACCTGTTTGTGCAAAAAGCGATGGCTGATCTACATCGATGAAGCTTGATCTTGAACTCAGTTGTAGTGCCCAAGGGCAGCCTTGGGATGACGTATAGGTCGGCCCGATCCCCTGGGGTCTCAAGAATAGCCGTAAGACTGTTACCTCACGCAGTTTCTTGAATTGGAGATGGAATTGCCAACAATTAGTAGGTTCTACGGGATAGTGATTCGCATGTACTTCGGCGACCATGTTCCCCCGCACTTGCATGCCGTCTATGCGGAATTTGAGGCTGTGTAAGACATCCGGACCTCTGCTATCATCGAGGGCAAGTTGCCCTACCGCGCGACGGGCCTCGTGCTGGAGTGGATCGAACTACACCGTACCGAACTCATGGAGGACTGGGAGCTATGCGTACAGAATCACATCCCCAAGAAGATTCACCCGCTACCCTAGCCATGCCGGAATGCGCACCGCGCTCGCCCTGGAGCGTGATCGAAGTCGAAGCTCTTTCGGGGTTCCGTCTGCGGGTTGCATTCGCCGATGGCCTTGCCGGAGTGGTTGACATGTCCGTCCTGGTGCATTCTCCAGCGGCTGGGGTCTTCGCAGTACTCCGTGACCCATCTCTGTTCGCGCAAGTCGCACTTGATTACGGTGCCGTCTCCTGGCCCGGCGAGTTGGACCTTGCCCCCGACGCCATGCACGCGGCGATCCAGGAGCGGGGAGAGTGGCGGTTATAGAGAATTTGGTATCCGTATTCGGTGCCAGACGGAGCCACCAATCGACTCCGTTGTAGCAGTGACTCGAAGATAGATGGGATCCGTAGGGGGTTGATCAAAAGAGGCCGCATTGCTGGGCAGCAAAGGGAACTTGCACTAAATCCCATCCTGCCAAAATATTCTGTTGACAAATCGCAAATTAGCTGTAGATTGGCTTGGTCACAGAAAAAGGTTTCACGGCACCCAGCCAACGGTTGACTACTTAGAGGAACTTCAGGTCCCGCAGCAATGTAGTGTGCTTATCGTCTACGAGATATAACAACTCGTAAAACCATCAACGATAGACCGGAATATATGTCGCGGATCTGCGCGGCTTTGTGACGCTTCGGTCACACTGCCGCAACGCAGTCCGGGATTCGACGGAGCCATGACTCATGTCTAGGGACTTTATTCGGAGCGCAGCATGCTTCAGTCGCTCTGTAATTCTATTGGCTTGTTATGTTTTCACAAGCGCGCTGCACTTTTCGGCAGCACAAGCAGTCAATCCGAGCCAGGCAGGACCGCCGGCACCGGCTGCGCCTCTCCAGAGCGATCCAGCAGCCGCCCAGGCAATGGAGAAGGTTCTGGTTGAGTCGGGTGGAGCGGCGGTATGGAGGAATCTTCACTCTGCCGAGGAAAGCTTTTCAGTGCTGACACGCGGAGAGACTGCACCGCACGTCATAAGGCTTCTCGATGATTGGTCACTGAATACGACCCGCTATCGACGAAGGCTCGAAGGGCAGAAGACAGCTCCAGAAGACCACAATGGTGTGCCAAGCTTTTCGTCCGCTGGAAATTCCCAAACGTCCATTCCTGAATTCGATCAAGCGAGAACACTTGTACCTCGACTGCCAGCGGCAGCTGCCGAAGTGATGCTGCGGCGCCATGAATATAGCTTAAAGATCTCATCCCTTCAGAACTGTAAGGCCGACCAAATTTGCATAGATGTCTTTCGTAACGGAGGTTTGCCGGGGGCGCAGATTCCAGAACAGCAATGGAAGATTTCGGCGACCACCGGTCTTCCAATCACGGTGAGATATCAGATGGAGATGATTGGAGACTCTTCGGTCACATGGCGAGAAATCTTCTTTTTGAAGTATGCGAATGAGGACGGCATAACGGTTCCGGTTTTGCTCGGCGTGAGCGCTAGAGGTCAGAGGCAGACCTGGAGCTTTGTTTCGCTTAAGCCCAATCCAGGATTTGATCCTTCGACCTTCGACCAGGAGACCGTACGATGAACCGTTTCCACGCTACAGCTTTTCTTTGTCTTGCGATTGCCTCATCGGCTTGCTCTGCACAAGATATCAAGGACGTAGAGGCTAAACCGTACGGCTCCTACACAGGCGGGGCCATCGATACGGTCGATCTTGCGTCGGGAAATCTGATGCTTAACATCCCCTTGGTTTCATTTCCGCAACTAGGTGCACTCCCGCCGTTGGCGTTTTCAGTTGAGCTGAATAATGCACCCTACTCTCAGGCTGTGACCGGTTGCGATGCGCTTGGACAGCCTAACGGCGCGGGCCAATTCGTCGACGGTCAAAACGGGGCTGCGATGATTTGCATGACCTACACCAGTCGATATGACACGTCGCCGCCCGGTGGCGTGTTTCAGCAGCCAATACAAAGTGTGCTTCCTTATCTCGTCCAGAGGTCGCCGCCACAGTCGAGCAACGACACTCTATGCGGGAACAACTACGGTGGGACCTATCCACAAGATGGGGCTGCCTGCACGTGGGAAGACGTGTGGCTGGCGGAAGACCAGCCTTATGTCGACGGGATTTTTGGAGCCTACGTCACGTCTTCGTTCGGAGGAGGGATCGTCCGAGGGCAAGCAAACTACATGTTTGAGACCGTCGACGGTAACCCCAACGTCATTGGTGCAGGATACGACTATAGCCTCATCGATCCGTCCGGAACGACTCACGAGTTAGAATCCGACGCAGACCCCTATTCCCCGGGAAAGTATCGTGCATCCGATGGCTCTGGATACATGTTCGCTCCGAGTGGCGCTGGCGAGGGTTCTTACCCGTTCGCTCCAGAGAATTTTGGGATGGGGGCTACAGTGGGCATACCCTCCACGGCCGATTGGATCACCGATGCCACTGGCGCCATTGTGAAGGCTACAAGCGGGCTTCGCATGGGCACCCTCTACTCTCCTACGGGAATCCAATACACAAATCAAATAGTTTCTTTTCCCGTGCCTTCGGGAAATCAAAGCTATAACGGGGGCGGTAACTCCGCCTCGGGGAATCAGACCTTGATTCCTCGAGCAATCATGTCGACAGAGCAAGATCTATTCGGAAACAAGATCACGCGCGGTCCATGGTATTGGACAGGATATTGGTCGACCCAGGGAACTCCATTCTCCGATATTCAGTCACTATATAGCTCAAATCCGCCGCAATATGTTGATTCCATTAATCGCGTAATCCCCGACATCGTCGCGATGCAATCGACGATGTATCAATGGGCCCAAGGGCCGTTAAACCAGTACACAGTCAACTGGCCAGTGCCCGGCCCAAACGGGCAGCTGGTAACTTACAAGATCAACTACACGCTGATTTACAATTCGGTGTCCTGGGTACCAAATACGCTTGCTGTGCAGGACCCGGCTATCGATATAAATGCCACTGGCTGGGCGATCGCATCTATAACGCTGCCCAATAATACATCGTGGCAGTTTACATACTCCGGGCCTGATCTTCAATCCATCACCACGCCGAGCGGCGGCACAATCAGCTATACCTACGCTCCAATGACGAGTGGAGAGAACGCGCCCGTAAAAACAACCAGGTGCAACGGAATCTGCCATGCCGTTCAGTCGCGAACTGAAACCGATGGCTTGCCGGGCAGTGTTCCTGGCCAACATAGCTTTTCGACAAACTACACCTACAACACGCTCAGCAGTTTGGCAGGATGCTCCCCAATTGATGGAATGCTCTTTGCCTTTTCGACGACAGAGACCGACCCCGAGGGAAACGATACTGTTCATAGCTTTTGTGCGCTCACGGTAGCACGTAGCCTCCCGGTAGCGAATCAGTATCATGAGACTCAGACTGACTACTATCAGGGATGTCAGGCGGGTGAAGCAGGATGTAACAACGGTTCAGGGCGCACTTGGCTTAAGACGGAAGCGACAGCCTACCAATATACGCCCGATATCAATCCTCCGGTAAACAACGGACAATATGTTGGTCTTACAAACGTACTTCCCACCCAGATCACGACCAGCACCCTGGCAGGAACTTCGACGGAAACGCGACAGTACTCGACCCTGTTCAACGCTGAGAAGCTCGGCTGCGGTTCCAGTTGCTTCGCCGCGGCTAACGCGAATAACGCGACATCCATCCCAATCGACTATCTCGATCCGACGAGCGAATCGACGAAAGACGCTTCGGGCAATACTCTACGCACGACGACAACTGCCTATGAATTCCAAAGTTCTACCCCAGCCTATACCAATGCGAATCTCATTTCTCTTCCCACGTCCGTGTCTGTTTCGGGCGCTACCAACGATGCTTCGGGGAAAACAACATACACATACGACGAGAGTTCATATGTGAGTCCTCCGGGACCTTACGGAGCCCTGACCTCGAAGACAGAAGCCTACACGATGGTGCAGGGATGGTCGCCTACGTCGGTGACGACTCATACGGCTTATAACACCAACGGGATGCCGATCACCAAGATCGATGGGAAGGGCTATGCAACCCAGATTTCTTACGACTCGACCGGATTATTCCCCAACGAAATCCAGCGCCCGGTGACGAACGGCTTTCCGCATAACGATTTTTACATCTACGACTCAGCCGGGGATCTGAAGTCTCACACGGATGAGAACGGTCAGCCGACTACCTACAATTACGACGCCATGGGGCGGATCACGGCCATCTGGTATCCGGACGGAGGTGGCTCTTCATTCTGCTACACCGATAGCGGAGCTACTTGTAATCTCGGAGGATTCAAGGGATCGGCTCCGTTCTCTCTGTATACCTACACGCTGGCTGCACCGGACCCTGCCATCGCGACGTCGCACTCCTATGATGGATGGGGCAGACAATACCAGAGCGGTGTCCTGAGCGATCCCATCGGCGTGACCACCGTCAACACAACCTTCGACTGGGCGGGTCGAGTGGCCTCAGTCACCAACCCATTCCGAAGTACCAGCAGTTCTACCGATGGCATCACCTCCTACACCTATGACGCGCTCGGCAGGAAGACGATACAGGTCCAGCCAGACGGCAGCATGCAGAAATGGTGCTACGACGGGGTCGTTACCAACCCTCTGCTGCAAGGAAACTGCCTCGCATCGGCCATGCAACACGGAACTTTCGCACCAGTGGCTCGAATCGATTTGTGGGACGAAACAAGTCGGCACACCCAGCAGATATTCGACACCTTGGGTCATATGGGGAGCGTCATTGAGCCGGATCCAACGTCAGGCAATTTGGCCATGGAGACGGACTATGCTTACGACGTTTACGGAGATATGAAGGAAGTCGATCAATATGGCGAGGCTACCAGCCCACAAGTCAGCCGCTACTTCTGGTATGACCTACCCGGAAGGGTCTCGACAAGTGAGAATCCGGAGGCCGCAGCCCCGGTCCCGCCTCTTAGCCCCTGGCAAGAATCGCCAACAGGTCGTGTGTCATATTTCTATGACGACAATAGCAATTTAGTGGGGAAAGCAGACTGGGACACAATCTCAGGATCCACAGTCGACACATCCTACACATATGACGCGCTAAACCGCCTATTATCCAAAACATATCTTAATGATCCGTCCGGAACGGCATCTACATGCTACATCTATGACACTGCGTCGAACGGCTTGGGGAGACTGGGTTCTCAATGGACGCAAAAGGCTGCATGTTTATCCCCTCCCGCACTACCTAGTGGCGGGATACTGACAAAATCGGCAATTTCCGCTTACGATGCGATGGGCCGAGTGAAAAGCGAACTCAGGTGCATGGGGCTAGCAAACTGTAGCAGCGGTGGCTATGCGATGGCCTATACCTATGATCTCGCAGGTAAGCTGACGTCGTACCCGAGTGGTCCTAACGGGTTGACCTTTGCCAATGCATACGATGCAGTAGGGCACCTGCTGAGCCTAACTAACACCTCTCAGGGCACCACGCTGTTTTCGGCACCCAGTTACACGCCGACTGGCGCACTTTCGGGAGTTACATTAGGCTCTTCGCTCAATATGACTCGAACCTTCGATTCTCGTCTGCGAGTAACTAGCGAGACAGACTCGCATCCATGACGTGGCGAGGGCGACCTGGATTGAGCCAAGCAAATGTATTTCAGATTGAACTCAGTCACCGGCGACTAGACGAAAGGGCTGTGACCAATGAAGGCCAGGAAGATGCACTATAAATCGATATCGATTGTTTTCGGAATAGCTCTGGCGGCAGGCCTATTCTCGCCTGTCGCGCTGTGCCAGTCGGCTCCTGTTCAAGGGCATCGTCCTTCGCGAGCGGCATCGCAGCCCAAGCCTCTGTCGCTGGCCCACCTGTACTGGCATTTCCTGGTTTACCAGAATCATCTGGATGCGAAAGCGGCCGAGCTGGATTCGCAAGGGAAGAGCGGCAGTTTGATGCGCCATTACCTACAGCAAAGGCTCGGGCTGACCGACTCGGAGTTCCAGCCCATCCGGACGTCGTCAGCGCGACTCAGTGTAGAGGTGAAGGACCTCGATGGTCAAGCCATGGCGATTCACGCGACCGGCCCATCTTCATCCAGCCAAGATCAACTGAAGGCGCTTACACTTCAACGCGAAGCGAGGATCGACGACGAAGTAACCTTCCTTCGACAAGCACTTCCTCCTGAGAAGGTTAAAGCTTTTGAGGCGTTCTTGGTTCAGTTCTTTTCCCCTGCCAATGCGGTGCCCAAACCCACGCCCCCATCCGCGCAATCTGCTCCTGCGGCGGTGCAACAATGAGCAGATATCGATTTCTACTATGTCGCTCGGCATGGTTGATTGTGCTTCTGGTCGGGGCCGCCCGTATCCTGATACCTTCCATTGCACAAGCGCAGACCAGCTCTTGCGCAGCGGGGGCAGTGGATTACAACGAGGACGACGGAAATGATGGCACCGATGTGGAACAGGTAGTTTGCCTCTACTATGACAGTCAATCCGGGATGGACGCTACGGTTGAAACGGATAACGACAGCTATAGCGACTGGCAAGATCCTGGAAGCCTTTGGGTATTTGGAGTCGGGGGGGAAGGCCAGCTCGTTTCGGGCACAGATTACACCACCCTATGGGACTCCGGCATGCAGCTTGGCAATCCATCCGATAGTGGGGGCAACAGCATCTTCATAGACTCGGGCAGTATGACATCGACCAATCCGGTGTATTACCTGAATGGGAACTTTGAAGAATGCCAGCAGCAGCCACTTCAATTTGACGCTTCAGGGTGTAGTTGGAACGGCGCAAATTGGGGGATGTCGGTAGAACTGGATCTGCGTTCCCCTGCGACAGTGAACCTTACAACATCAGGTAGTCCGTCAGTAGCTGGCCAGCCGGTCACCCTCACTGCAATGATAACCCCCAGTGCTGCCGCCACCGGAACAGTGGATTTCGACATCCCTTGGTATGGGACCCTTGGAATCGGAACGGTTAGTCCGGCGAGCGTCACCAATCTGGTGCCTTATTCAAGCAATTTTGTAAATTGGAATTGGAAAACTTTACAAGTGACTCCTAACGCGACCGCTGCTCCTGACGGGTCAAATACGGCTTCACTTCTAACTGTGGGCCCGGCATATTACGTCGGACAATGGGGCTTTCCGTGCTCTCCAGGGCCAGTCACGCACTCAGTCTGGCTGGAACGGAACAGCGCAAATCCGGGAGCTTCTGTGTGGCTATCTGTGAGATTTATTAACTCGCAGAATTCGGAACTTATCCTCACAGGCACCACTTTTACGCCAACCGCGAACTGGCAGAGATTCTCCGAGACATATACCGCTCCAGCCGGAACCACAAGTTGCTGGATCGGGATAGAACAAATCAATTCAAGTGGCGGAGCGGCGACTTCCGGCAGTGTCTACGCATGGGGCGCACAGGTTGAGCAAGCCTCGTCAGCCGGACCATACATAGCAACTGGCTCGTCTTCTCAGAGTTGGTCAGGCGGGATTGCCACCCTCAAGACAAGCAAAATGCAAGTGGGCGGTTCCGAGGTTTCTGCAAGTTGGGCCGGAAACGATTACTACACTTCAGCGCAATCGAATGTAATCATTCAGAACGTCACCCCAGCGGCACCGACGCTCAGTGTCTCGTGCCCCAATGCCTACTATGGGGAAGTGCAGTGCACGCTGAGTCTCGGCAATACTGCTTTCTCGAATACAGGTATATGTTCCTACTCTTATTCAATAGACGGCGGTCCGAGCCAAGAGGGTCCTTATAGTCTTTGGACCGACTGTGCGAATGTTGCAAGTATCGGGGTTCTAGTTCCCGGCAGCCATAGTGTTCAAGTCAGCTGGCCGGGCGACAGTTATAATGAGCCAGCCAGTGCGCAGGCGATATTCACCGTACAGAAGGATCCGGGTCTATATGGCGGGTCATGTACAAGCACCAGCTGCTCCTTCTGGATGCCAGAAGGTGTAACTGTGGGTAATCCTGAATTTGGCATTCCGGCTGGATATATGGTCGGAGCGACCGGAGTGGCTTCCTTCACGCTAAACGGCAAATATCTCACCACTGCGGCACCCTTTAATGGAGTAGTGTCCGCCCAGCTCCCAAACAACTTAGAGGCGGGTCAATATACGTTGACTGCCAAGTATGCTGGGGACGCCAATTATGCTGCCACGACTCTCAGCGTGACCCCTTCGGTTTCCGCAGGACCAACACCTGACACGCCGCCTGTATCGGTCTCGTGCTCTCCGAATCCAATCACCGACGGGTTGCAACAGGCTACGTGTACGGCTATGGTCGGAAATCTCAACCAGAGTCCCGCTGGAATGGTCACGTTTTCCTCCAACAGCACTGTTGTGGCTACTTCTCCTATAGCAGCAGGTAGTGCGTCAGCGACGCTTTTGGGTAAACTCCCTCCGGGAGCAGACACAATCGTGGCCAACTTTACCTGCACCGAGAACTATCTCACCCCGTGCTACCCATCAAGTTCCGGATCTACCACTCTGACCGTTCTACCGCAGTCAACATTTTCGATCGCGTGTTCTCCAAACCGACTTCCCTATGGATCGCAAAGCACAACATGTACGGCCACAGCAAACTCCGGCGCCACGGGCAATGTGAAGTTCATGATCCAGGGCGGTGCATGGACTACGCCTACTCCATGGGTAACTCTTGGGCTCTCCAATGGCAGCGCCTCGGTGGTCGGCTTCGGTGGAGTCGCCGCTGGCACTTACGAGGTGACAGCAGATTACTCCGGCGACGGCAATAATACGGCGGCCTCCGCTTCAACGACACTCAGTATTGAAAACGCTGGACCAGGATCGAGTATTTACTATAGCTACAGCGTTCCCGATGGCGGATACCAAAGCAACGGAAATGTGATGGCGTACACCGATTCGGTGATGGGCTCCTGGAACTTCGGTTATGACCTGCTGAACCGCCTGGTGACCGCGGGAAACACGAGCCAGCCCGCAGGGGCCGCCTGGGCGCCCTACTTCTGCTGGGCGTACGACGCCTTCGGGAACCGGCTTCAGCAGAGCACCTCGAACGCGGCATTCACTCAAGGCACTGGGAGTTGCACGTTCAGCGGGACGGAATACCAGAACACGTGGGCCAGCTACACCAATCAGAACCAGATTGCCAGCACCAATGCTCCGGGCTTTGTTTGGTCCCCGGCCTATGATGGCGCCGGCAACATTACCGACGACGGCAGCAACCAATACCTGTACGACGCCGAAGGCCGCATCTGCGCGGTGGCCAGCGATGGCTATGGTACCGGCTATCTGTACGACGCCGCCGGAAACCGCGTGGCCAAGGGAACAATCACCAGCTTGAGCTGCGACATCACCACCAACGGCTTCCAGCAGACGACCGGTTACGTCGTCGGCCCCGGAGGCGAGCAGATCACCGAGGTGGGGGCGAACAGCACCATCTGGAACCATACCAACGTCTATGCCGAGGGCAAGCAGATTGGGACCTACGACAGCGCCGGTCTGCACCTCTATGTGGACGACCCGTTGGGCACGCGGCGAGCGCAGGTCTTGGACTCCTCAGGCACGCTGGAAGCGGTCTACCAGAGCCTGCCCTTCGGCGATGGCCTCAACTCGATTCCCTATGCGACCGGCGCTACCGATCCAACGGAGAACCACTTCACCGGCAAAGAAAGAGACACAGAATCAGGAAACGACTACATGTTCGCCAGGTACTACAACTCAGCGACTGGGAGATTCCTCAGCCCGGACTGGAGCGCCAAAGAAGAGCCCGTTCCGTATGCCAAGCTTGAGTATCCGCAGACCTTGAATCTCTACAGCTATGTGTTGAATAATCCGATGACGCATAGCGACCCGGATGGACACAAATGTGGCGATGCCGGTCAACCCGCATGTACGGCGCCAGGAACAACAGCGACACCAACATCGCCACAGAGCGATGCGAAGGCTCGTGCCACCCAAGCCGGAGAGGCCGCCGTAAATTTTACTTTGGCGGCAACGAAAATCAACACTGCGATAAAAACCGCCCCAACCAGTGAGACGGTGGTCGGTGGGCTCGCGACTGCATATCTTGGTATTTCTGCGACAGGAAATGCAGTTGCGGGTACTTTGCAGGCGGGTGGCGCTGCAACTGGTCACACGAAGGTGGCAGAAGAAGGAGCAGAGGCTGTATCGACGGTTACTAGTGTAGTTGGCTTCGGAATTCTTCTTAAAACCGGAGACATGAATAAAGCCGCTACAGGTGCGGCAGTTGAGGGAATCTTGACCTCCCGACCCGAAGATTTGGCGACCGGCGGGACTCTGGAACGGGCTGCCAAGGTCGCCGATTTTGGCCAAAACGTGAGTAAGGTTTGGTCATCGATCAAGAGTACTGTTACGGAATGGATTCATCCAGTTGCAGTACAGTGAGAAGCAAGCATTATCGATGCTTGCCGCAAGTCTCACGAAGACAGTTGCGAGCACCTAAGAAGGGACTCAAAGCATATGGAGAGACGCCAGAAGGCTCGGCGAGCTGTGTATGCAATTGCAGTGTCGAACTCGATAGCCGTCTTCATTCTCGCTGCGCTCTTACTGAAGAAGCCTGAGGATGCACGGGTTCTCGCGCCAGCCGGTTTCATGACCTTGCTACTCGCAAATTTCTTCTTCCTTCGCCGGAAGATGACAACTGTCGATCGAAGTTCAATAAAGGAAAGCTCCATGAATCTTCCGCGCGCACTCTCTAGCTATGCTCTGTCAATAGTCTTCTTTGTGGGAACACTCTATGGGGTGATCATGATCTGCCAAAGAGAGCTTCCATTCGTAATTCTGCCTTTGCTTGTAGTTCCACTCTCCATGGCAATATTTTGCCTTAGGACAGCCCGCAGGATCCACCATGGAAATCATGACCCGGCAGGTGGCGCACCCTAAGTTTTTTGGAATCTGATTCCCTTCGCCGTCGTTCGATTCCAACCGCAGGCCGCCTTCCCGGGTGGCCGGCGCTGCGTCTGGGGCTTTCCACTGAGAGATGTGCCGAAGCGATCCGAAGCCTGCCATGCTTCGCATGGGGTTGAGTATGGACACGCCACCCCAGAATGGGTGCTGCGCAGTAACCTTGGGGTACTGTGCGGGAACCATAAGAAAACAAAGCGGCTACGGGGAAACGCGTCTTCAAGGTTGTTGTGGAGCAACCTGAAGTTACCGCTGGGGAACCTGTTGAGAACAAACGAATGAGGCCCTTCGCCGGTGGCGGACTTAGCGGTAAGCTTCTCTGCGGTTTCGGACGGAGAGGACTTCGACGGCGTCCGGGAGGTCGTGAAAGCGGAGGCGATAGTCACCGACGCGGAGCCGGAACTCGGGCGGGTCGATGCCCTGAAGGCGTTTTACATCGCCTTCGCCGGTGGCGATCAGCCGGGCCAGCGCGTTCAGGATGCGGAGGGCTGTGACCTGGTCGATGGCACGGAGCTGGGCCTTGGCCCGGTCGTTCCAGATGATCCTCTTGGGCATGGTTACTGGTCCGCTCGGTTGGGTTCGAGCGGGGTTCGTCCCATGCGGTCGAAGTCCTCCTGGGTGAGGCCGTACTCGCGGAGAATCTCTTCGTGGGGGACGCCTTCGCCACGTTCGAGCGAGGCGTGGGCGGCCTCAATGTCGCGGGCCTCATCGTCGGTGACCGGCTCGTCGTCGTAGGGGGCGTTGGCGAGGGCGCGGGCGAAGGGATCGAGCATGGTCTCCAGCAGGCCGACGACGGCGGAGACCTGGCTCGGGGCCATGCGGTCGATCAGTTCGTGGGCTTGTTCCTTGGTGTGTGCGTACGGCATGGTGGAGTCCTCTTCCTTAGCTTAGCTGGCTTCTGCCTGGGTGTGGCTGCTGCTGGCGAGCGAGCTGATAAGCCGGATGACTGCTCTCTGATCCTTAGTGGGGAGCGAGGCCATCCGCTGGAACCTCTTCCATAGCCGCTGTTCCTGGGGATGCTCCCTTGCTGCGGGCCGGGGCGGTTGTACACCGAGCAGTTCATCGGTGGTGACTTCGAGGGTCTGAGCGAGGGTGATGAGGGCTGGGGCTGGCGGGAACTCGGCTTCGATCTCGTAGTAGGAGATGGCTCTCTGGGTCATGCCTGTGGCCTTGGCGAGCTGAATCTGGGTCAGGCCGCGAGCTTGCCGGAGGTTGACGAGGCGTTGGCCGAAGGCGTTCTGCGATGGCTTCTTGGCTGGCATGACAGGGGTGATTGTAAGGCGCATTTTTCTGCTCTCCCTGATCTCGCTGTAAGTATACACGTATTACGTGTATACTCGCGCACGGTATAGAAAATCCAGAAACCCTGAAGAAAGTGCTTGACAAGGTTTTTGGCGGAGGACGGAAAATGGCAAGAATTCCGGAGCATGAGGTTGAGCGGCTAAAGAAAGACGTCTCGGTCGAGCGGCTGGCGGAGGCGCGGGGCATCAAGCTGCGGCGGCAGGGCGCGGACCTGATCGGGCTGTGTCCGTTCCATGCTGACCGGACGCCGTCGCTGGTCATCACTCCGGCGAAGAACCTCTGGCACTGCCTGGGAGCCTGCGGGCGCGGCGGCGACGTGATCGAGTGGGTGATGCGGGCCGAGGGCATCAGCTTCCGTCACGCGGTCGAGCTGCTAAGGAAAGACCATCTTCCCTTAGCCGCCTCTCCGATCCAGCCGGTGAAGCAGAGTACGGTGCGGAAGCTGCCCGCGCCGGTGACGGCGGAGGCTGAAGACCGCGAGCTGCTGTTGGAGATCGTGGGCTTTTATCACGAGGCGTTGAACCAGTCGCCGGAGGCGATGCGGTATCTGGAGTCGCGCGGCTTGAAGTCTGCGGAGATGGTGGAGCGGTTCCAACTTGGCTTCGCCAACCGGACGCTGGGGTATGGCCTGGAGGCGAAGAACCGGGCGGGCGGCTCGGCGGTGCGCGGGCGGTTGCAGCGGCTCGGCATCTACCGCGAGAGCGGGCACGAACACTTCAACGGGTCGCTGGTGATCCCGGTGGTAACGCCTGCCGGCGACGTGGTCGAGATGTATGGGCGGAAGATCACGCCGAACCTGCGCGAAGGAACGCCGAACCACTTGTATCTTCCGGGTGAGCATCGCGGCGTGTGGAATGAAGAAGCTCTCATCGCGTCGAAGGAGATCATCCTGTGCGAGGCGCTGATCGATGCGCTGACGTTCTGGGCGGCTGGCTTCCGCAACGTGACGGCAAGCTACGGGGTGAACGGCTTCACAGCCGATCATCGCGCGGCCTTCGAGAAGCACGGCACAGAGCGGGTGTACATCGCCTACGACCGCGACGAGGCGGGCGACAGCGCGGCGGTGAAGCTGGCCGCAGAGCTGATCGAAATGGGCATCGAGTGCTATCGCATCGAGTTCCCCAAGGGCATGGATGCGAACTCCTACGCGCTCAAAGTGACGCCAGCGGCGAAGAGTCTTGGCGTGCTGTTGAACCGCGCATCGTGGCTTGGCAAAGGTCAGCGGCGAGCAATGGCGGCGCCGGAGATCGTCGCCACTGTGAAGGAAGAGCCGGCAGCTAAAGAAAAAAGGATCGAGGAAGAGATGCTGGAGTCAGCTTCAATCGCGGCCACGGACAAGCCCGCCGTCGATGCTCCGATAGAGGATGTTTTTTCCTTAGCCGCCGCTCTTCCGTCTGTTGCGGCTACGCCGCCGCAGGTCGAGAACAAGATCGACGTTCCGGTGGAGATACGCGGCGAGGATGTGCTGCTGCGCTTCGGCGACCGCGAGTACCGGGTGCGCGGCCTGGCGAAGAATACGAGCGGCGACCTGCTGAAGGTGAATCTCCGCATCCTGGGCGTGAACGTTCATGGCGACATGGCGCTGCATGTGGACACCCTGGAGTTGAACGCGGCGCGGCAGAGGATGGCGTTCGTAAAGCAGGCGGCGGCGGAGCTGGGGATCAAAGAAGAGATCGTCCGGCGCGACGTGGGCCAGGTGCTGTTCAAGCTGGAGGAGCTGCGCGACGAGCAGATCAGACAAGCCCTCGCGCCCAAGGAGCCGGAGGCGAAGCTGACCGATGAGGAACGGGCTGCTGCGATGGAGCTGCTGCGCGATCCGAAGTTGCTCGACCGTATCGTCGAGGACTTCGCCCGGTGCGGCATGGTCGGCGAAGAGACCAACAAGCTGGTCGGCTATCTCGGCGTCGTGTCGCGGCATCTGGAAGCGCCGCTGGCGGTGATCGTGCAATCGTCGTCGGCAGCGGGCAAGAGTTCGCTGATGGATGCGGTTCTGGCCTTCGTGCCGGAGGAGCAGCGGGTGCAATACTCCGCCATGACCGGGCAATCGCTCTTCTACATGGGCGAGACCGACCTCCAGCACAAGGTGCTTGCCATCGTGGAAGAGGCGGGCGCGCAGCGCGCGTCCTACGCCTTGAAGCTGTTGCAGTCGGAGGGTGAGCTGACCATCGCCTCGACCGGCAAAGACCCGGTGAGCGGAAGGCACATCACGCATGAGTACCGCGTCAAGGGACCAGTGATGATCTTCCTGACCACGACTGCGATCGACATCGACGAGGAGCTGTTGAACCGCTGCCTGGTCTTGACCGTGAATGAAGACCGGGCGCAGACCCAGGCGATCCATCGCGTGCAGCGCGAGGCACAGACCATCGAGGGCCTGTTGCGGCGAAGAGATCGAGACGACCTGTTGCGCCTGCATCGCAACGCGCAGCGTCTCCTGAAGCCCATCTCGGTTGTGAATCCTTATGCGCGCGAGCTGACCTTCCTCGACGGCCAGACGCGCACGCGGCGCGATCATACGAAGTACCTCACGCTCATCCGCACCGTGGCCTTGCTGCATCAGCATCAGCGGCCACGACGGAGGGTCGAGCATAACGGCAAGACCGTCGAGTACATCGAGGTCGCGCTCGACGATATCGCGGTTGCGAATCGGCTGACGGCGGAGGTGCTGGGCCGTTCGCTCGACGAGCTTCCGCCGCAGACGCGGCGGCTGTTGCTGCTGGTCGATGCGATGGTCGCGGCTGAATGCAGGCGGCAGAAGATCGAGCGCGCGGAGTATCGCTTCACCCGGCGCGAGGTGCGGGCTGAGACCGGCTGGGGCGATACGCAACTACGCCTGCATCTGGGGCGGCTGGAGGAGCTGGAGTATCTTCTGGCGCATCGCGGAGGGCGCGGCCAGAGCTTCGTCTATGAGCTTGTCTTTTCCCTCGAAGGCGACGGCAGCAGGCCGGGGATGCCGGGTCTGATCGACGTAGTGACGCTGGGCGGATGCAAGTACGACGGCAACCTCGCGGGGGTAAAGGCCGGGTTCGCGGGGCTGGAGAGTGAGAACGCGGGGCCAAAGCGGGGCCAAAACGTGGGAGTGGCGGGGGGATCGCGGGGCGACTCATCCCCAATGTCCATAGCGGTTCCAGGCACTTTTTACGAAGATGCGCTGAAAAACACTATTGGGGGTCGAGCAGATGGGCCTCCGGTCGCAGTCGTACCGTCGCATCCCAGCAATGGCAGCATGAACGGCGCGGGTCATGGGCGGGCGGCACAATGGCCCGCGTAGAGAAGCGGCGCAAGCCGCAGGCCCCCGTCCAGACGCCGCTCCAGGCCCTCATGCGCGATCATCTTCAGGCGCTCGAAGTGCAGAACTACTCCGAGTTCACCGTGCGGGGCAGGGCCGGACACATCGGCGTCTTCCTCGCATGGCTTCAGGAGCGCGGCATCACGGAGCCGGTCGAAGTCACGCGGCCTGTGCTCGAACGCTATCAGCGGCATCTCTTCCACTACCGCAAGGCCGACGGCGAACCGCTGAGCTTCCGTTCACAGCACGCACGGCTTGTGCCTCTGCGCATGTGGTTCCGGTGGATGACCCGGCAGAACTACATCCTGCACAACCCGGCGTCGGAGCTGGAGCTGCCACGGCTCGGCCGGTCGCTGCCTAAAAACATCTTCTCTGCGGCCGAGGTCGAGCGCGTGTTGACGCTGTGCGAGATCGAGGAGCCCATCGGCCTGCGCGACCGCGCCCTGCTGGAGGTTATCTACAGCACGGGGATGCGCCGTCTGGAGCTTGTGCGGCTCAAGCTCTACGACCTCTCGCTCGACCGCGGCTTGATCCTCATCCGCCAGGGCAAGGGCAAGAAGGACCGCTATGTGCCCATCGGCGAGCGGGCCATCGCATGGCTTGAAAAGTACATGCGCGAAGCCCGTCCGCAGCTCGCCGCCGAACCTGACGACATGACCGTCTTCCTCACGGCGCAGGGCGAACCGTTCAGCCGCGACCATCTGAGCTATGCCGTGAAAGAGCGAGTCGATGCGGCGCAGCTCGGCAAGACCGGTTCCTGCCATCTCTTCCGCCACACCATGGCCACGCTGATGCACGAGAACGGCGCGGACATCCGCTACATCCAGCAGATGCTCGGCCACGAGGACATCAAGACCACGCAGATCTACACCCAGGTCGCGATCCGCACGCTACAGCAGATCCACGCAGCAACCCATCCGGCGCAGCTCAACGCCGCGCCCCACGCAGCGCACTCGGCAGCCGAGCGGGCAGGCTTGCTGGCAGCCCTCCAGGCCGAGGAAGAGAGCGAAGAAGAGGCCAGCGGCTAAGAAAAAATACAGCCACTCGAAGTAACGCATAGAACGTTAATCCCGGCACTGAAAATAAACTGCCGCGCCCTCTTGACACGTTTTAACCGGAGCATCCGGAAACGCAATCTCCACTCGATGTTCTTCCCTTAGCTGCCGTCCCTGGCTGCCGATCCAGCCCGGAATCGACCAGGGAACCCGCTGGAGAATCTGCTCGGCTCTGGCTCTCCAAGCCATACAATCATCTGCAAATGCAACTCGGCCCCAGCTCCCGCGCGCAAATCCCAGACGGCCTCTTGGCGGCGATGACGCTGCTAAGCGAAAAACCGCATCAGGGGGTTCCGAGTTCTACGCACACCATGTATCAGGGGTTCGGCTTCGTTATCGCCAATCCTGCGTTGGGGATGCCGCCGATGTTGTACGACGAAGGCCTCGGGTCACGCTGTACCGGCAAAGAAAGAGACACAGAATCAGGAAACGACTACATGTTCGCCAGGTACTACAACTCAGCGACTGGGAGATTCCTCAGCCCGGACTGGAGCGCCAAAGAAGAGCCCGTTCCGTATGCCAAGCTTGAGTATCCGCAGACCTTGAATCTCTACAGCTATGTGTTGAATAATCCGATGACGCATAGCGACCCGGATGGACACAAATGTGGCGATGCCGGTCAACCCGCATGTACGGCGCCAGGAACAACAGCGACACCAACATCGCCACAGAGCGATGCGAAGGCTCGTGCCACCCAAGCCGGAGAGGCCGCCGTAAATTTTACTTTGGCGGCAACGAAAATCAACACTGCGATAAAAACCGCCCCAACCAGTGAGACGGTGGTCGGTGGGCTCGCGACTGCATATCTTGGTATTTCTGCGACAGGAAATGCAGTTGCGGGTACTTTGCAGGCGGGTGGCGCTGCAACTGGTCACACGAAGGTGGCAGAAGAAGGAGCAGAGGCTGTATCGACGGTTACTAGTGTAGTTGGCTTCGGAATTCTTCTTAAAACCGGAGACATGAATAAAGCCGCTACAGGTGCGGCAGTTGAGGGAATCTTGACCTCCCGACCCGAAGATTTGGCGACCGGCGGGACTCTGGAACGGGCTGCCAAGGTCGCCGATTTTGGCCAAAACGTGAGTAAGGTTTGGTCATCGATCAAGAGTACTGTTACGGAATGGATTCATCCAGTTGCAGTACAGTGAGAAGCAAGCATTATCGATGCTTGCCGCAAGTCTCACGAAGACAGTTGCGAGCACCTAAGAAGGGACTCAAAGCATATGGAGAGACGCCAGAAGGCTCGGCGAGCTGTGTATGCAATTGCAGTGTCGAACTCGATAGCCGTCTTCATTCTCGCTGCGCTCTTACTGAAGAAGCCTGAGGATGCACGGGTTCTCGCGCCAGCCGGTTTCATGACCTTGCTACTCGCAAATTTCTTCTTCCTTCGCCGGAAGATGACAACTGTCGATCGAAGTTCAATAAAGGAAAGCTCCATGAATCTTCCGCGCGCACTCTCTAGCTATGCTCTGTCAATAGTCTTCTTTGTGGGAACACTCTATGGGGTGATCATGATCTGCCAAAGAGAGCTTCCATTCGTAATTCTGCCTTTGCTTGTAGTTCCACTCTCCATGGCAATATTTTGCCTTAGGACAGCCCGCAGGATCCACCATGGAAATCATGACCCGGCAGGTGGCGCACCCTAAGTTTTTTGGAATCTGATTCCCTTCGCCGTCGTTCGATTCCAACCGCAGGCCGCCTTCCCGGGTGGCCGGCGCTGCGTCTGGGGCTTTCCACTGAGAGATGTGCCGAAGCGATCCGAAGCCTGCCATGCTTCGCATGGGGTTGAGTATGGACACGTCACCCCAGAATGGGAGCTGCGCAGTAACCTTGGGTTACTGTGCGGGAACCTGCTGAAAACAGGCGACTAATAGAAAAACTGGACTAAACGGCGTAATCTGGAGGCGAGTGCAAGTTGCTGTAGGGGAACCCACTGAGTCTCAACCCTTTAGCCCG
>Ga0302319_10007006_pt1 | contig 22241 bp, 20 predicted proteins | sample Bog_T0_2_FD_203319 | JGI IMG/M metagenome (GOLD analysis project Ga0302319, IMG submission 203319) | Peat permafrost microbial communities from Stordalen Mire near Abisko, Sweden - Bog_T0_2 | ecosystem: Environmental > Terrestrial > Soil > Wetlands > Peat | place: Sweden: Abisko, Stordalen Mire... | reverse complement strand
GAGGCTCGCCTGGAGTGGCTGCGCGGGGTCGAGCGCTGGCGCAATCGCTGTCCCCCACGACTCCGCCGCGTGGCCCTTCGTCTCCAGGAAGCCGTCGCTCTGGTCGATGCGGACGGTGGCATCGACGACGTGGCCATCGGCCTTGAAGAGAACGTTCGCCGAGCGGTAGCGGGTGCTGCCCACCGAGAGCGCGTCGACCGTGACCTTTGCGTCGGCGCGCGCGTCGGCGTGAAGACCCGTGACCGAGACATCCCCGCTCAGGGTCCCCGAAACAAGCTTGTCGTCCAAAGTTGCGATCGACTGCAGGGGAAACGATGCCATGTGCGCGCGGGCCGCTGCTGTCCACGGCGGTGGGCTTCCCTTCCCATCGAGGATCTGCGCCAGGACGGCGTCGATCTGCGCCTCGGCATCGAGCACTCCCCCGTCCCCGGTGCGAGCCTTCACCGACCCGGTCCCATGTTGCCCGTCGTAGTGGGCGGCCACGTCGACGTCGAGAGGCGTGCGCATGTTTCCCGAGAAGCTCGCGTGCCGGAAGGTCGCGGCGACGTCCACCCTCGGGGCCACGATGGTGCCCGCGACGTCGACGTTGCCGCGGACGCGCCCCGTCACATACTGCTGCTCGAGGATGGGCGGGAGGCTCCCAAGACCGCGCTCGGGGACGACGAGATGCACGTCGAGGCCCGTCGTACGCAGATCGTCCGTCAATTGCCCCGCGCTGCGAAGAACGTCGGCATAGGGGAGGTGTGTGAGGGTCGCGTCGAGCTGCGCGAGCTGCCCGGTGGCGTCGCGGGCCTTGGTCGAAATCCGCAGCAGCCCGGTGTGTCCGTCGATACCGCCCGCGATGGAGAAGTCGATGCCGGCCAGGCGCCACGCCGGGGGCGGATGCACGAGTACTCCGTCGATATCGCGCTCCGTGGAGACGGGCGGCGCCAGGACGAGCTGTTCGGTCGTCAGGTCGAGGTCCATCCCTGGCGTGACGGCGTCCGCGCTCTCCCTCGTGAGATGGGCCCGGAGGGCCACGCGACCTTGCGCCTCACCGACCGGCGCGTCCCCCGTCGGTACGAGTGCGACGAGCTTCGCCAGATCCGCGTGTGCGTCGACGTCGACCGAGCCAAACACCTCCCTCCAGCCTTCCGCCGTGAACGCCTCCATGCCGCCGAACGTCAGCCGGGGCGCGTTCAGGTCGAGCACGGCGGCGCCGGGGATCTCGGCATGCACCTTCCCCACCGCCGTTTGGCCGCCGAGCGAGAAGGCCACGTGCGCGGAAGCGTCCCTCGCCTTGCCGGCGGCCACGTGCGCCGCGTCCAGCACGAGCCGGCCTTCGCCTGCCCCACGCCGCAGGCCGACGTCAGCGTCGAACGTGATCGTTCCGCCCTGGAGCCTCTTCTCGATGTGGGCCAGGCGCGCCAAGCGCGCCAGATCGAGGGCCCTCGTCGCGGCGCGCACCCGCAGCTCCGTGGGCGACGCCAGGACCGCCGCGGTGAGCGGAGCGCCAAGCCCATCGATGCGCGCGTCCTCGACGCTGAGAGCCCCACCTCCCACCTTCACGTCGCGGGCGGTGATGATGGACTTCTCACCTCCCCGCGCCAGGCCCACGCGGAGGCCATCCAGCGACACGCCGCCCTGCACCGCGAGGTCGACCGCCGCGTCGATGTCCGGCGTGTCTGGGCCGCGGGCCGAGGCCGTGACGTGGGCCGCCCTCGCCGTCCCCTGAGCTCGGACCTCCGCCGATGCGAAGCGCAGGCCAGCTGCGACCAGCCCCCGCGAATGTACCTGCGCGTCGATCTCCGGCGTATCGAGCGACCCGCGCACGCGGGTGTCGACGGACGCGCTGGCCGCACGCGTGCCCCCGGAAGCGAGGCCGGCCACGTTTGCGTGAAGGTCTGCTTCGACCGTCCCCTTGGTAATGTCGGCTTCACCGGCGACCGAGATCCGGACGCTGCCGGACAAGGCGTGGCGGAGCTCGGGGATCTGCTGCAGGTCGGCCGCGCTCGAGTCGAGCTGGAAGCCGACGGTGGACGAATTGCCCTTCGGGGCCACGTGGACGGTCAGCTTCGTGGGGGCGCCCCGTTCGTCCACGACGACCTCGGCGTCCGAGCGGAGCTCCTTGGCCGAGCTCAATGACAGCGCCGCGTGGAGCAACGCGCTCGGCAGTGCGTGGTGCCCCAGGTCGCCTCCGAGAAATCGGACCGCCAGGTCGCCGGAGAGCGCTCCGTCCGCCTGGCGCTTGGCGAAGACCTGGCCCGTCAGCCCCAGGCGCGAGCGTGGTGCAGAGGGTGCAAGCTCATGGAGGTCGATGCCGCGCGCGCGCAGGGTGACGTTCGCCGTCTGCTCGCCTCGAAGGACGAGGGGACCTGTGGCGTCGAGGGCCGCCTCACCGATGCCCGTGTGCAGGTCGACCTCGACGCCCGCCGGCGTCCCGTGCGCCTCGAGGTGCAGCCGCGCGGACCGGTCCACCGGCGATGCCGGCCAGACCGTGCGGAGACTGTCAGGCCGCACCTCCGGCATGTCGACCACTGCGTCGATCCGGTCGGCGACGAGTGAGCCGCGGATCGACTCCGCGATCGCACCTACCGTACCGTCCCACGCGATGCGCGCAAAGGTGGGCACGGTGGCGGCGGTCGGCTTCTCCACGTGCGCCTCGAGCGAGCCGACGACGTCAGCGCCGTTCGCGATCCGACGCATGCGGATCTTCGCGTTCGCGACGTCGGCTTCCATCCGGTCGGGGCCATGAGTGAACGCGCCGCGGAGGCCGTCGATGTCCGTATCGAGAGGCGGCGCGCCGACGGGCCGGCCGTGCACCCACGCGTGCCGTACGGAGACGCGTGGAATGACGACACGCACACCACGTGCGTTGGCGTTCGGATTCCGGTTCGGAGGGGGGCTCGCGAACGCGTTCAGGAGCTCCAGGGCCCCCTGGGCATCGGTGTCGACGGAGAGGTCGACCGAATCAATGGCGATGCCAAAGAAGCGCAGCGTCAGCGGGCCCCTCCGGTCGAGCAGCGCTGACCGCGCAGCGGCTAGTGTGGCGAGGCTGACGTGGACGCCCTGCACCGCAAGCACGCGGCGGCCTGTTGGATCGTCGAGCGTCGCGTCGGCGCCCGCGACTCCGGAGACCCAGATGCCCGTCACGCGGCGGATGATGAGCCGCCCCCGGAAGGTTGCCGCGAGCACACGGTTGGCCTCGGCCACGACCAGGAGCCGGGCCCGCGGCGTGTTCAGGTGGGCGAGAACTCCGCCGACGACCGCTAGCACGAACAGGAGCACGGCGGCCAGTGCCACGCCACCGCCTCGCAGCACACGCATCACGAAGCGCCGACGGGACGACGACGGCGCTGCGCGAGATCCTGGCGTCCCGTCACGCCCGGGATGCGTCGTGCTCGACATCAGTACGCCTGGCCGATCCCGATCGCGATGGCGAGAGGTACTCCGAGGATCGTCGGCTGCGCGCCGTTCAGCGGGTTGGCGTTGTACGCGGCCGTCTCGTTCTTGTAGCCGAGCACTTGGAGCGGCTGGACGCGGTAGCCGATGTCGACGCGGATGGGCCCGGCGGGGGTGTCGTACGCGGCGCCGACCCCGCACGACAGGTGGAGGTAGCCCAGGCGGATGTTTCCCTCGGACGGCGAGACATCCCCCATGTCGCAGAAGATCGCGGCAGAGAGGGGACCGGAGATGTCGACGCGGACCTCGTTCTGGAGCTCCCACAGCGTGAAGCCGCCGGCGGGCAGGAAGCAGCTCTGCGGGTTGAAGCCCGGCTGATTGGGATCGCAGCTGAACTGCACCTGCTGCGCGGCCGTCGCGGCGTTGAGGAAGGGAATGACGCCGTGGGGGCTGACGCCGAGGATGGGAAAGCCGCGGTTGGTGGACGGTCCACCGGAGAAGAAGCCGCGGAAGTACATGACCTGCTCGTCGTGCACGAGTTGCGCCCGCGCAGCCTCTGGCGCACCCGGCTCGGACGTGGCGGCCGAGCTCTCGAGCTCCGCCTGCCAGTTCTTTCCGTAGTTCGACGACCAGAGGAACCCGATCGACGCTCGCGTCGCGAAGGTTACCCCGCGGGCGACGGGCACGTACGTACGGACCTCGGGCTGGACGCGCACGTCGGTCGCCGTGCCGCCGAAGATCCCGCCGGCGATCTGGAAGGTGTTCCCGACGTAGAGCCCCGAGTGGGGTCGGGTCGCCTGATCACGAAGGTCGAGGTGCGCGACCAGCTCCGGAAAGGAAAGAAAGACCGTCTCGAGCGCCGGGTCGAGACCCTGCACGTACGCAAACGGATTCTCGATCTGCAGGTTGTAGTCGAGGGCGACATACAGTTTCTTCCAGAAGGTCCGGTCGACGCCGATCGGAAGCTTCACCTCGCGGTACCCGACGACGGGCGAGCTCGGGGGCGGGTTTACCTCGACGAGGAGAGGAAAAATGTTGAACTGGGGCCGCGCGAACGCCGCTGTGCGCGGTTCGATGAACTGCGGCTGGCGTAGCTCGGTCTTGAGCCACTCTTCAGGCAGAAGCTTGATCGGGCCATGGAAGTTGTCGATCCGCAGCGGGTAGAAGACCACGCCCGGCTTGACGGTGACGGTGAAGTCACGCAGGCCGCCGAAGAAGTTCTTGTCCTCCCACCCTGCCACGAGGTGGGCCTCCGACTTGATCTCGTCGATCTCGAGACCGCCGCCCAGCGTGATCTGATGGAGTCGCGTCGGCTCGGTCTTCACCGTGAGCGGGACGACGTGGTCGGGCGCAGGTGGGCTCGAAAGCTCGGGTATGATCTCGACCGCGCTGAACACGCCGAGATCGAGCAGCGCCTGCGTCGCCGAGCCGATCTCGGCGGTCGAGTATTGCGCCCCCTCCTTGATATCGACCACGCGTCGCAGCGGGCCCTCGGGCAACTCCTGGTCGCGCGTCTTCTTGCTCTCCGGCTCGATGCTCGTGATGCTGATCGGCCCGAACACGGCGCGCGGTCCGGGAGCCACCGAGAAGCCGTAGTCTGCCGTGTGCTTACCGATGTCGAGCTCCGCCTGCGACTCGACCCTCGCCCACGCGTAGCCGCGGTCGGTGAGGGCCCTTTTCACGGACCCCTCGGACTCCTTGAAGGCCTTCTCCTCGAAGCGCTCGCCGCGCTTCAGCGCGAGCCTCGCGCTCGCCTCGGCCGCGGCGGCGACGTCCGCCGGGAGTCCCTCGAGCCCCACCACGCGGATGTCGCGGTTGATCGTGGCGGGGCCCTCGTCGACGACGATCTGGACACGGACGTGATTGGAGCGGACCTGATCGACCCGGGCGACGCGCGCATGGGCGTCAAGGAAGCCTTCGGACCGATAGAAGCGCTCCACGCGTGCCATGTCGTGTTGCAGGACTGCCTCGTCGTAGACCGAGTAGTCGTAGGCGATACCCTGGAACAGGAAGAGGAACTTGGCCGTTGCCTGCGTTGCGAGCTTGTCCTCTACCTCGCTGGGCTTGAGCTCTTTCGCGTTCAGGATGCGGACCGAGTCAACCGCCGACCGACCCGCGGGGATCTTGCTGCAACCTAGAGCCCCGAGCAGCAGGAGCAAGAGCGCAGCCCGCCGGGAGGCTCCAGCACACTCCGCTCGTCGCCCCATCGCTCGGCCAGGCCCCCCTCTTGCTATCCATCCGGAAGTGACTCGACCATGGCCCATGCTGGCTGGGACGCTGGTGCTCGGTGCGTGCGGCGGTCGCTACCCCCCTCGTCCGCCGCTCTCCCCGCAAGCAAGTAGCGCGCTCGTGAGGATCGAGCTGAGCCCGCCGCCAGGGCGCGTCGAGTCGATCCCGAAGCAGCCCACCACAGCGGACGCGTGGGTCGACGGGGAGTGGATCCTCAGGCACGGCCGCTGGTACTGGCTACTGGGACGCTGGGTAAAGGTGCCACGGGGCGCGACGTATTCACCGTGGGTCGTCGTTCGTGCTTCCGATGGAACGCCCTTCTATGCGCCAAGTGTGTGGCGTAGCGCTGCGGGCGCCGTCATCCCGGATCCGCCAGCCCTGGCGTCTGCAACCACGAGGAGCACGGCCGTGGTAAGCCCGGAAGGCGACCGCGAGGGCACGGGACGTGTTCTCAACGTGGCACCGCCCGCAGGCCCGCACCCCGAGGGCGCTCGGCCATCGGATCAGCCGCGAAGGGACAGCCCCAGCGACACGCCATAGACCGCCGCGGCGACAATCCAGATCACACCCCGTACGTGCATCCGCGCCTGCCATCCCCACCAAGGCGCCAGCGGCGCAACGACGAGCGCAACCAGCCCACGCCACCGCGGCCCGCGACGCATGAGACCAAGCGCCAGCGTGACATGTACGGTCACGAGCGTGGCAAAACCGAGCACGAGGATGGCTAGGACAAGCACGCGAGGTGCGGTGGATGTAGCAAGGGAACGGCCAGAATGTGTCGAGGGGGGCTAAATTTAGTTCAGCACCGACATCGGGTGACTGTCGATCACCTCGGACAGCTTGCGAACTCGGCCGCAGCGCAGGCAGGCCTCGGCACACGCCATCGTTCGGGCGAGGATGGGTTGACGCGCGATCCACACGTGGCCGCAGTCGGGGCAGGAACACCAGGCACGGCCCTGCGAGGCCAGGCTCGGCGGGCCCTTTTCTTCCTTCGTCGACACGACGCGCATTCCGTTAGCGTCCGTGGCGGTCATGCGCGAACGAGTAGCGACACGAGCTTAACGGCGATCATGCGCTGGCGTCGGCGCTCGAGTCTCCGCCCGGCCCGGCGCGCCAGTCAGGTCAGCGGTCGAGCTTGGCCGACGAGCTGTCGGACCAATGGAGGGATCGTGCTTGAAACTGGACGACCGCTGGCTTCGGGTGAGGTTGCAATCGCGTTGACAGCGGGCGGCGGGGCGGCTTCGATGCCGCGGTGGAACGGGGGGAAGCCGTCGCAGCGATGCTCGTCATGTTGGCGTCCGCCGCCTGCTCCCGGGCAGGTGAGGTCGCGTTGGCGGACGCGGGGCACTAGCAATGCGGGTGCAGTCTCAGCACCAACCGGCGCCGGTGCGTGGGAGGATCGACTGCACGTCACCCGGAGAAGCGACACGAGGCTCACCATCGCCAGCCTTCACGGGCTCGTCGCAGCTTCAGGTCTACCTGCGCAGGGTGAGGGACCTTCAGGGCACCGACGCCGGGCGCGCCGTCTTCGTCACCGCCGCCCCCCGGTACGCGCTTCGGCGACCTCTGGCGCGCGATCGACGCAATGCGAACGAACTCCGACGGCAAGGAGCTACTGCCAGAAGTCAGCCTCTACTGACTCCAAGCGCTCGTTGACCAGGTTGGCCCGCCGCGCGCCACCGGGCTTCGCCAGTCCACGTTGGACTTCCCCGGCCGGAAGCGATCCGGATCCCGGTGAACGATCGCCTCTGCGAGCGAGCGGTACGTGTGCGTCGCGCTCGGCAGCCGTCGATCCTTCGGGCTCACACCCGACACCGGCCCGCTGACGTGCTCGAAGGCGTCCGTGGCGACCACCACCGTCGCATCGGGGATCCGGAGCGCCTTCCTCGCGAGGGCCTGCTCATTCACCCAGAACGCTTCGGGATCGCGCGCGCGTCTGCCGCGAATCGAGAGGACGGTCGGCCAAATCGTCGATCGTGGGACTGCAGGAAAGCCCCGGCTCGAGCTTCTTCAGCATGGCGTCGGTGAGCGTGAACGGCTTCGTACCCTTCGGTCCGACGACGCGAACGCCGGCAAAGCTCTTGGACCGGGCGGACGTGGGCGGAGAGCCTTCGGGCAACACCCTCCGTATCCCGATGGGGCGTGCGGCGATGACGCGCATCGCGTGAGGCTCGAAGTGACCTACGGCGGCGCCGAGGCTTGGCCAGGGCATGGGAGTATCGTTCGTCGTCGTTGCCGCCGCGTCGAGCACGTCGAGGATCGCGGAGCGTGTGAGCGCGGCGGGGACCTCGCCCTCGGGCGGCAGCCATCCTTTGATCGTGCGGATCGCCGTGGAGGACGAACCGTGCACCAGGCGCCAGCGTGCCGTCCTCGTCCACGAATTGCGCGAGCCACGGAAGGACGGCGTCTCCGTACCGCTCGTAGGGAGCGATGTTGTCGTCGCCCCGTGGGGAGTTGCGCCACTCTATCCGGCACGCTTCGCGGATGAACTCTTGCGCGTCGGCGAGCGACAGCAGCGCCGCCCAGACGTAGTCGCCGTCCGCAGGGCGCGCGATCTGTCCAGGAATGACGTGCGGGCCTCCCACGACGAATTTTTCGGCTGCTCGTGCGCGTCGGCCAGCGGCATGAGGCCGCGATGGTCGAGCTCGACTCCGAGATCACGAAGTGCGGACGCTACCCAGGGGCCCATGGCTCGCAGAATGCCAGATCTCGTGACACCAGCGGACGTTTGCGCTGCGCGATCCCGACCGCGAAAGCTCGCGCAGCCTCTCGGTATGCGGCCGGGAGATCAGCGGGCCGACTGGATGGCGAAGAGCGCCCTCTCCACGAACGGCGCCGCGTGCTCGCGGAGCTGCGCGTTCGGGTACTCGAGCGACTCGATCATCCGCGCTACGGCGGCGCCTCCACCGGAGAGCACGCGGATGACCGCGTCGACGTCCTCCGGTGCAAACGCTCGGACCGTGAAGAACACGAGGTTTCGGACAACGACGTCGTCCAGCCTGAGCGCGAGGAAGACTATCGCGTTTGGGTTGACGGTCACGGCGTGGAGCACCTCTCGCAGCGAGGGCTCGTGCATCCCTCGCACGTGCTCGAGCAGCGAGTCCTTCCACCACCCCTGCGCGATCGCCTTCGCGACCAGCGGAACCAGATCCGCGGGTAGCTCGGCTGGGTGAGCGCGCAGGCAGGCGATGGCGAGGAGTCCGACGTCGGGCGAGCTCTTCGAGCTGTCGTCGGGCGCCGCTCGGAACAATGCGTCGGTGTCGACGCCGCGCTCCCTCAGCGTCGCGAGGATCGATAGACTCAGTTCCTGGATGCGGGCGCATTGCTCCGTCGTCGCGGCGCGCTCGTCGAGAAGGACACGGCCCCACGATCGGCTCACCAGATCCGCGGAGTCCGCAGGCGACAGCCCGAGCACGGCTTCGCGAGCGTGGTCCAGGTCGAGCCCCTCGAACGCGACCGCTGCGAGGATGCGTTCGAAGTGCCAGCGGCGCGCGCGGCCCTCGACCTCTATAGCGATCGGGCGAAAGGCGAGCGTACTGCCGGTGAGGAGCTCCTCGAGCTCGTCCGGCCGACGGAGACCGAGCGCCGGACACGCGACCTTCAGGCCCACGAGCGTCTCGACGGCGAGCCGCTCCAGGTCCCCGAGCTCCTCCGCGGCGAGGTTCCGACGGTGGGTCGTCCGACCCGGGCCCGCGAACATCAGCGCCTCGATCGTCTTGCCGAGCGCAGTCCGCGCAGCGCGCGTCGGCATGCCACGCGTTGCTTCGGCCAGCGGGGGCGGGACGCCAGCCGGCAGCGCGTCCGGGTCGAAGCGTGGATCGCCGCGAAGCGCGGCGAGCGCCCGGAGGGCGTACTCTGTGGCATCGGTCCTCGCCCAGGGGAGCACGGCCATGGCGAGCACATCGCTCGAAGCCGCCTGGTGCGGGCCCCTCGACCAGCTCCACTCCGGCGGCAGCGCCACGGGCTCGGTCACGTGTGCGAGAATCGCAGCAATCCCTTCCCGGGACAGCGCATCCGCCAGGAACGCGAGCGCGACGGCTGCGGAGAGCCGGACGAGCGCATGGTCGCCCGCGAGCTTCGCGGTGGCGAGCTCCCGCAGGGAATGCCCCGGTAAGCCTAGCCGGTCGTGCACGACTCCGAGCGTGAGTAGCCCCGTGGCAAGCGCCTCCGCGCTCCGCTCCTCTGCCGCGATCGACAGCAGCGCGCGGGCATCGTTGACTGTCGCGTTCGCGCAGGACGCCAGCAGATACGCTCCTGCGACGCGGCGGTGGGCCGACGCGTCCATCGACCACGCGCGATAGAGCTCGATGTTCCGGTCTACGACGGCGGCGATGTCTTTGCGCGTCGTCGGGAGCCGCCTCGAGGCCGCGGGCGCCGACATGATGGCCGTCCCCGAGAGGGCCGCAAGCGTCGCCAGCCAACCGAGCGCTCGTGCTCCGTCCGGAGGCGACATCGCCCTGGCGCGCGCGACGAGCACCTCGGCGACCTCCGGCCAGAGCAGCGAGTCATGGAAGATGACCTCGTCGATCCCTCGGGCGAACAGCACCGCCTCGACCTGCGCCGCGTCCGCGCACGCCGCGAGCGCGCCGACGAGCGTCTCTCTGCAGCGATCCATGTCGCCGTCGGCCCACGCGGCGAGAAACGACCCGCTGGCGCGCGCGATCCACGCAGGCTGCTCCTCTGCCACGGTTCATGTTCGCATTTGCAGGCTGCGTCCGTCACCTACTGGAGGCTCCACGGCCTCGAGACTTCCCGGCCTGTGCGCTACCTGCCTTCCGGATATCCGACCGATTGGCCGAAGAGGACGCGCTGCCCGGCGCGCAGCTTGAGCTTTCGCGCGAGCCCCACCTTGTCGCAGTTGTGAAACCAGGCGGCAAGTCCCTGCGAGGCTGCGAACAGGTACACGTTGCCGGCGATGAGCCCCGTATCGACGAAGTAGTACGACTTCTGCACCTCGGGGTCCTGCAGGCCCGGCTCCTGGAATCCCGACGTATGAGTGAGGCGCTCGATGTCGACGACGTAGATGAGCTGCACCGGGGCTTTCATCGCTACGTTCTTCTGGCCCGGGCTGATGGCCATCGCGCGCACGTCGACCGGCAGGACCAGGTGCAGGCTGTGGCGACCGGCCTCAAAGCGATAGACCCCCTCCTCCAGGGCAACGAAAACGTCGACCTCCTGCGAGTTGCTCGCGGAGGCGGCGGTTACGCCGCGGCCGCCAAACGGGCCCGTCGGCCGATTGACCCCGCACGCTGCCCATAGCAGGTTCGACAGCAGTGGAATCGGGAGCTTCTCATCGCTGATCTCCCGCGTCGTCTGCCGACGTCGGAGGGATTCCGGTAGCGATTTACCAGCGCGCAAATTGGGCGGTGGCAGGACGACGGGTTTGCCCAGCGAGGAACGCGGGGGACGGCCAACGGACGGTGCTCGGCCGATGCGTGGCAGTTTCTTCGAGATCATTGTCGTTCTTCCTTCCGTCGTCATTCGTGAACGCACGACAGAGCCACTAGTGACTAGCGTCGTCGGCCGCCCCCGTGAAACGCGCCTCCCTGGAGCCGACGGCGACGCCGGCGAGGAGGCTGGCTTCAATCCGTGTGGCGTTCGTCCTGGTGAGGCTCATGGGCGTGGCATCGGTTGCACGCCCCATGCCCCTCGTCGTCGTCGACCGCATTCGGGATGTCCCGACGGCGAACGGAGAAACTTGCGCCTCGGCGCATCTTCTGCGCTCGGCGATCTGGACGCCCGGCCCCCTTCGATGCGGACCCCGACGTCCGTGGCACCCGGAACAGACGCTCCCGGGGACGGCCCGTGGCGTCGGCGACGAGCGGCATGGGATGTGCGACGGGGGTGGAAGGAGGTCTCCAATGGCGTGGACGCTACCGCTCAGGGAGGTGACGTTGGACTACGTGCCCATCGTCGGTGGAAAGAACGCCTCGCTCGGCGAGATGCTTCGCGAGCTCGCGCCGCTCGGCGTGAAGGTGCCCGACGGATTTGCCGCAACGGCCGATGCGTACCGATACTTCTTGCGCGCCGCCGGCCTGGAGCCCGAGCGACGGAGTTGGTCTTGCGCGGATGCTCGGCTGGCGGGGAGCGAGCCGCTACTACCACCCGAGCTACAAGGAGGGCTTTCTCCTCGAATGCGCTGCAGTGAGAAGGGTCCGTGAGGAGTCGGGCTCATGAACCTCAAGCTGATGATCCCGTTCTGCCGCACCCCCGAAGAAGGAAAGAAGGTGCTCGAGACGATGCGCGAGGCAGGCCTCGCTCGGGGCGAGCGGGGGCTCGAGGTTTACGTGATGGCGGAGATCCCCTCGACCATCCTTCTGGCGGAGCGCTTCGCCGAGATATTCGATGGCTTCTCGATCGGCTCGAACGACCTCACGCAGCTCACGCTCGGCGTCGATCGCGACTCGACGACCGTGGCATCCCTCTTCGATGAGCGTAACGAAGCCGTCGCGTGGTCGTGCGCACGCCTCATCGCCGCTGCGCACGAAGCGCACCGAAAGGTAGGCATCTGCGGGCAAGCACCGAGCGACTATTCCGACTTCGCAGCGTTCCTCGCTGCACGCGGAATCGACTCGCTCAGCTTGAACGCGGACGCGCTCGTTCGCACGACTCTTCGCGTGCTCGCCGTGGAAACGGAGCTCGCAAAGGACCGCGCCGTGCGGTCCACTACGGGTTGATTGGCCCGGTCTCTGCTTAGCCTCCATGCCCCCCGCCCTGCCAAGAACGGAGCTACGTGGGCACACACTGTGTCTCGTCGGCGAGCTCCGGATGACCGACGCCGCGGGACTGTGGCGGGACATCTCCCGGATCGCCGCCCAGGCCACGGGACCCGTCCTCGACATCGACCTCGCCAAGGTCACCGCCCTCGACGGGGCGGTGATGTCTCTGCTCGTCGAGATGCGCGCGCGGCTCGTCGCCAAGGGAATCCGATGCGGCATCGTCGGCGCCCCCGAGCTCATACGACCGCTCGTTCACCTGTACCACGGCGACGAGGCACTCCACGCCAGCGTCCCGCATACTCGCGACTCCCTCGTGGACCGGATCCGGCACGCGACGCGCCGGTGGACCGGAAGCTTCCGCCTCGCCGTCACGTTCGCCGGCGAGGTGACCGCGTCTGTCGGGATGCTGGTGCGCCAGAAAGGTACCGGCAACTGGCGCGCCCTGCCTGGGCTCATCGAGCGCGCGGGGACGGACGGAATTCCCATCGTATTGCTCCTCAACTTCCTCGTCGGCTTCGTCATGGGTTTTCAGTCCGCTCACCAGCTCAAGCTATACGGCGCCAACATCTTCGTTGCTGACGTGGTCGGCATCTCGGTCACGCGAGAGCTGACGCCGTTGATGACCGCCATCATCATGAGCGGGCGCTCGGGTGCCGCGTTTGCCGCCGAGCTGGGGACGATGAAGGTGTCCGAGGAGATCGACGCGCTTCGGACCATGGGGTTCGTTCCGGGCCCGTACCTGGTGCTCCCGCGGATCCTCGCGCTCGCGGTGGTAGCTCCCGTGTTGACGCTGCTCGGCGACATCGTCGCAGTCTCCGGCGGGGTGGTCGTTGCCGTCTCCAGCCTCGGCGTCACCCCCCGCGGCTACCTCGCCGAGCTACGAACGGCCGTGGTGCCATCCGACGTCTGGACGGGCCTCGCGAAGAGCTTCGCCTTCGGTATCGCGATCGCCTTTATTGGATGCCAGCAGGGCTTCGCGACGCGCGGGGCGGCCGAGGGGGTCGGGCGCGGGACCACGTCCACGGTCGCCACATGTCTCTTCACGATCGTCGTCGTCGATACGCTATTCACCGTTCTCTTCCGAGTCTTCGGCGCATGAGCCCCCGAACCATCATCGAAGTTCGAGATGTCTCGATCGGGTGGAGCCAGGCCGAGGTGCTCGTCGAGCGCGCGAGCTTCGACATCCGTGAGGGCGAGATCTTCGGCATTCTTGGACGCAGCGGCTGCGGCAAGACCACGCTCCTCCGCGAGCTCATTGGCCTCGAGGAGCCGCTCGCCGGGCATATTTCGATTGCCGGAATCGGCGCGCCGTCGCTGGGTGCGACGAGGCCCAAGTTCGGCGTGATGTTTCAGCAGGGAGCGCTGTTCGGCTCGATGACGCTGGGGGAAAACATCGCCCTGTCTCTCGAGAGATGGACCGATCTTCCAGGCGACGCCATTCGCGCCATCGTCCGCGCAAAGCTCCGCCTCGTGGGCCTCGAGGCAGCCGAGCACCAACTCCCGGGAACGCTCTCGGGCGGGATGCGCAAACGCGCGGCCATCGCCCGCGCAATGGCGCTCGAGCCTTCGTTGCTCTTCCTGGATGAGCCGTCGTCTGGCCTGGACCCCGTGACCTCCGCCGAGCTCGACCGATTGATTACGACACTTCAGCGAGGCCTCGGCCTCACGGTCGTCCTCGTGACCCACGAGCTCGGGAGCATCTTCGCGATCGTCGACCGGTGCGTCGTGCTCGACCGCGTGTCCCGGAGCATCGTGGCCACGGGCGTCCCGCGTGATCTCCGCGGGAGCGCCGATCGGCGCGTGCAGAGCTTTCTGAATCGCCAGCCGGAGGACGCGTGATGTCAGCGAGCACGACGTACTTCAAGGTAGGGTTCCTCGCAATCGTCGGACTGAGTGCTGCGACCGTCGCGGCGTTCGGCCTCGGGATGCGCGTGACCCGACAGGATACGGTCGACTATCACTCGTACTTCGACGAGTCGGTTGAAGGACTCGAGGTCGGGGCACCAGTCAAGTACCGGGGCATGCCGATCGGGAGTGTGCACGGATTTCAGATTGCACCTGACAACAGGAGAGTCGACGTCACACTCGATCTCGCTGCGAGCGATGTTCGCCGGCTTGGATTGCAGAACGTCTCTCCAGAGCTTCGTGCACAGCTCGGAACGCAGGGGATCACGGGGGTGAAGTTCATCGACATCGACTTCTTCGACCCGAGGACTAGTCCGGCATCCGCGCTCTCGTTTCGCCCGGCCGAGCACTACATTCCCACGACGCCCTCCTTGTTGAAGGGACTGGGGGACAGCCTGCAGCCGGTCCTTCAACGTTTGCCCGTGCTCGTCGACACTGCGGTCGCCACCCTGCAGCGGGTCGAGCCCATCCTCGGCGACTTCTATGGCGAGCGGCTGCCGGGGCGCATCGGGCAAACGCTCGACGACGCCGACGGTGCGGCGCGAGACCTCCGGGCGCTCCTGCATGGAGTGGATCGTGCGCGCATCCCCGACAAGGCAGCGAACGCGATCGAGACCTTCACCGCTGCCGTCGCGAAGGTAGAGGAGATGATGAATCGCGTTAATGGTGATGCGGGCCTCGTGGCCAGCGCTAAGCGGGCGACGGACAGCATCGGCGACCTTGGACGCATCACGTCCGGGTCGGCGACGGATCTCGGCCAAACTCTGCGAGATCTCGACGAGGCGGCACAGGCAGTGCGCGACTTGGCAGAGGGCGTCGAGCGAGACCCGGACATGCTGGTAAAGGGCCGGGCGAGAGAGAGGGTGCGATGAGAGCGCTCTTCTGGGCCCTCTTGCTGCCGGGCTGCGCTCTGTTCGCGAAGACGACGCCTCAGGAGATCCGTTACTTCTCGCCGGAGAGAGTGAATGCCTCGACCGCGTCATCGCCTCGCGAGGAGGGCGCAGCCCCACTACGCCTCGGTCATTTCACCTCGAGCGCCAACCTCCGCTACAGGATCGTTCACCGTGACTCCGACTTCGAGATGGGCGAGTACGAGAGCTTGCGGTGGACGGACGACCCGGAGGTGTACGTCCGGCGGGCCCTCGTTCGCGCTTTGTTCGAAGAGCGACCGCTCAAGCAAGAGGTGGTCGGTGCGCCGCCCACCCTGGACGTGGACGTCGTCGTGTTCGAAGAGGTCCGGCGTGGCGCTCACCGCGCGGGCCGCGTCGAGCTCCGGTACCAGCTTCAGCACGAGGGGCGGATCCTCGCCAGCGGCCTCGTGACGCGTGAGCGCTCGGCGGAGTCCGGCGCAGCCGAGCCGGTCGTCGCGGCAATCGCTGGCGCCATGGACGACGCTGCTTCCGACGTGGCCACTGCCGTCGCGTCTCGCCTCGCCGGTTCCAGCGGACCGACCGTGGCGCCTGGACCCAAAGGCCACGCAAGCGCGCCATAGTACGTCCGGTCGTCAGCGCCGAAGTCCCTTCGCTTCCAGCGTGGCTCGGTCCGGTCACCCGAACGTGACGCCAATCGTGCGTGCAGACGCGATCAGCGGGCCGTCGATATCCACCGATCTGTGAAGCGACCGTCCGTCCGCGAAGGCAACGGACGCGATCCGGCCATCGCGGATGGACAGCATGCGACCGAAGGCTCCCGCGGCGCAGAGGTCGAGCGCGTGCGCGCCGAGCTGCGTGCCAAGGGCGCGATCGAGCGCCGAAGGTGAGCCGCCGCGCTGCAGGTGGCTGAGGACGGTGAGCCGTATCTCGTGGCCAAGCTCGGCGTGCACAAGCTCGTCGGCCAGCCGGGCCCCTGCACCACCGAGGCGCGCGAGGCGGCCCGGTCGGGGCCCCTCGATCTCGGAGGCCGTCGTGTCGCCTCTCGGGGTCGCCCCCTCGGCGATCACGACCATGGAGAACCTGAGCCCGAGCCCCTCGCGCTCGCGGATCTTCGCCACAATGGGTTCGATGCCGTAGGGGAGCTCCGGGATGAGGATGACGTCCGCCCCGCCGGCCACGCCGGCGTGAAGGGCGATGAAGCCGGCGTGGCGGCCCATGACCTCCATGATCATCACGCGGGCATGCGCCTCCGCCGTCGAGTGAAGTGCGTCGATCGCGTGGGTCGCCGCGTAGACGGCGCTGTGGAAGCCGCAGGACAAGTCGGTGTCCGCCAGATCGCTGTCAATGGTCTTTGGGATGCCCAGGCACGGCATCCCCAGCGCCGTGAACCGACGGGCGGCGAGCATCGTTCCGTCGCCTCCCATGAGGACGAGGCCGTCGACGTCGAGTGATCGGAGGCGATCGACGATGGCCGGCCCAGCGCTCTCCGTCCCGGTGCCCGTCTTCGCGGGGAGAAAGAACGGGTTGATGCGGGTAGAGCACCCGAGGACGCAGCTGCCCTTGGGCAGGATTCCTCGCACTTCCGCGAGCGTGATCGGCGTGATCCCCACTGGGTCGAGCAATCCTTCGAAGCCGTAACGGCTGCCGAGGACCTCGACCGATCGCCTGTGGGCCGCATGGACGAAGGCGCGAACGACGGCTTTCACGCCCGGGGCATCCCCCCCACCGCTGAGGAGGCAAACCCGGCGCACGTCTCCACCTGCCGAGAAGGGTCGGCCTGACACGTCAGCCTCCCGCAGCGGGAGAAGCGAAGGCGCCAATTGCTCCTGGGTGCAGTGGCGGGAGTCCCGTGAGGCCGCGTACGACGTCCAGCGCCGAGATCATCCCCACCGCGGTCCCCTGCGAATCCACGACGACGGGGTGGTGGACGTTTGCCTCTGCGAGGACTTTCGCCGCCGCCGTGATCGGTGCATCGACTGCGACCATCGCGACAGGCTCCGTGGAGCGCGTGGCACGAACGCCATGTTCGACCAGGTCACGGAGCGACACCACCCCGACGGGCCGGTGGGCGTCGTCGAGCACGGGGACCGCCGTGATGCCAAAGTCGATGATGGGCTGCTTCGCGATTTCCACACGGTCTCCGTCACGGAGGTAGACGAGCTGTTTGTTCATTTAGTCGCGGACGGTCGGGGCCATGAGAGTGCCCGAAGCATGCGGCGTACCGCTCGGCGCTCCGCGACGTCGTCTGGTCCCACCGCGGCTGTGGCCGCTCAGGCGCGCGCGAAATCTGCGCGACCGCGCAAAGAACGCCGACGGCCGAGACGCGCCTACGAACTCGAGGACGGCGCCGTGCCGGTGGCCTTCCCGAGGAGCACGCTACAGATCGAGTGAGCTGGGCGAGGACCACCGCGAGATCCGCAGGCCGCATGGCGGGCCCGTTGCGACCAGGTCATCGTATGCTCTGCTCGTGTTGCCGACGCCTGACCAAGCCCGCAAGCGCGCAGTGCTCGCGATCGACCTGCAGCGCGACTTTCTCGAGGACGAAGGCCGCATACCGGTCGCACGCTCGCAGGTGGAAGCGCTGATCGCCGCCGCAAACTCGGTCACGGCAAGCGCGGCGGCTCATGGAGTGAAGGTCGTCTACGTCGGCAACGAATTCCCCCGGTCGCAATGGCTGGCGAATCTCTTTCGCCGGAACGCGGCTCTAACCGGCTCCCGTGGCGGCGAATCGACCCTCGGGTCAAGCGGGTGTCGAGCACGTATGTGTCCAAGGCGCAGGGAGACGCCTTCAGTAATCCAGCGCTCGGAGCGTTCCTGCGCGCGGCTGGCGTGACGGATCTTATCGTGCTCGGCGCGTTCGCGGGCGCATGCGTCGCTGCCACGACGCGACAAGCCCTGCGGGCGGGCTATCGATTTGCGCTCGTTCGCGATGGGATCGGCGCAAGGAGCGACCACGCGCGTAGCCGAGCGCTCGCGGAGCTTGCACGGGAGGGTGCGAGCGTGAAGAGCGGGGTCGAGGTGACGGCGGAGCTGGAGAGCTCGAACTCCTGACGTGCCGAGCGATGCGCGAGCCCCTTCACGGCGGCCTTCGGCTTCGGTGGAGCCGACGCCGGAGTGCCGCCTGAGCTACTCTGACCGGACCGTGCGTCTCGCTTCCCTGGTCGTGCCCTGTGCGGCGTTCCTCGGGGGGCTGCTCGCGGCGTGCGATCGCCCATCGGAGGGCCCGTCGCACTCCTCCGCCGCGCCCGCTCCTGGAACCGCCTCTGCGACGAGCGCGGTGCCCGATGTCCCCGAGACGCCTGCTCCCGCCGCGTTGCGTCCCCACGCTCCGACGGAGGCATTCATCCGGGCGATGACGGTGGTGGAGCAGGCCATCGAGGCGGGCGACTACGTCCGCGCGGATCAGCAGCTCGACGCCGCCGCGGGGGCGGCGGCGAACGATGTTCACCTTCTCTTTGCCGTCGCGCTGTACCGCGCGACGCGCTTTGCGTATTCGGGCGATTTCGAGCGCGCAGCCACGGCGCTGACGGCGATGGTGCCCGACCTCGCGAAGCACCCGGAGTCGCCCGACGAGTTCTCGGCGCACAACCAGCTGATGATCCTCCGGGCTGCCGCGGGTAAATGCTGATGCCCACCATCTGACCATCCGCAAACGTGTTGGAAACTCCGGACGAGCCGGAGCCTCCCCCGCGAGCGGGTGGAGGTCACGATGGCGGCGAAGAGGAAGCGACAGAGCTACACGAAGGAGCAGCGGGAGGCGGTGCTCGCGGACGTACCGACGATCGGCGTCTCCGCGACGGCGAGGAAGCACGGCGTGCCGCAGACCTCGGTCAGTGGCTGGCTGCGGGCGCGTTCACGGGGAGGGTTGACGGTGGCGGCGGCGCGGAGGAAGACACCGCCGACGCCGGTCACGCCGACGCCACGTGAGACGGCGACGCGGACGCCCTCGTCGCGCGCGGCAAAGACGTACACGCCCTCGCAAAAAGCAGTGGTGCTTGAGGACGCGGCGAAGGACGGCGTGACCACCGCGTCGAAGAGACACAACATCAGCCGCTTCTCGATCTACGACTGGCAGCGCCGGGTGAAGAAGGCGGCGGCGGGCGAAGGGCCGTCGCCGACGAGCGGGCCGGCCCCCAAGGACATCGAGGAGCAGCGCGACGCCGAGATCCTCGACGAGTACACGACGCACCCCGGACTGGGGCCGAGCCAGATCGTCAACCAGCTTCGGCGCAAGGGGATCAAGGTCTCGGTGCACACGACCCGCCGCGTGATGGAGGACGCCGGGTATCGGCCACCGAAAGTGGTGCGGCAGAAGCACGAGCGGCGCTACGAGGCGGTGCGCCCCAACCACCTCTGGCACCTGGACTTCGTGCAGCGGTACATCGGGAAGGTCTCGACGTTCACGTTGATCCTCATCGACGACTGCTCGCGCTACGTCGTCGGTCACGGCGTCGACGACGCCGAGCGCGCGGACATGGTCGTGAGCACGTTCGAGGAAGCGACCGCAAAGCACGGGCGCCCCGAGCGCGTGATGCACGACAAGGGCTCGGCGTTCTGGTCATGGCGTGGCATCTCGCGCTTCACCGGGCTGCTCACGGAGATGGGCATCGACGTGGTCGTCGCCGAGCACAAGGAGTGGAATGGCAAGGTCGAGGTGTTCAACGCCAACCTGCACAAGGAGCTGTTCGACGCCCACCGCTTCTACGACGTCGCCGAGATGCGCCGCCGGCTCGAAGCCCACCTGCACTGGTACAACCACGCGCGCACGCACCACGCGCTGGGCGGGCTGCTGGTGCCGGCCGACCGCTACTACGGTCGCGTCGCCGAGGTGCTCGCGCGCATCGAGGCGGGGGCGGGCCGCGAGATCGGCGACGGCATCGAGCTTCGCGAGCGGTGCCTGGAGCTGTTCAAGGTGACCAGCCGCGGCGGCGCTCCCGAGGTGTGGCTGCTCGGCCAGAAGCTGCTCGGCCCGCAGGCGTGAGCTGCGGCTCGGCGCCAGGCTGAAGTAGGTCTTCTCTGTTCGTGGCGTCGTGGTGCCGGGCCGCCGACTCGCCCCTTGCGCCCTTGACTTGACATCCCTTCGGAGCTCCGAAGAGGGTACGAACATGAGCGAGCAGGCGATCTTCCGCGTCATGAACCATCACTCCGACGCGTGCGGGACGCAGCCCGCGATCGACGACTCCGTGCCGGACCGCTACCTCGGCTATTTCGAGAACGAGCACGGCGAACAGGCGATCTTCGTCTACGACCGCGCGCGTCGCTCTGGAACGTTGTCGCTGGGCGATGCCGGGTGGGAGCATTCGCATGCGGTCGTCGAGGGGACCGTGGCAGGGGTGGCCCTGGGGGCAGTCGAGCAGGCGTGGCTCGCCGCGTGCTGGAAGGCGGCGACTGGAGCCTGACTTGTTTGTCGGCCGGGGTGCTCACTATGGGCAGGACCATGAGCAAGTGCACCGCCCCCCGGAGTCCCCGTGTTGCCGTCGCCTACCTCCGCGCGTCGAAGGATGAACAACGTCTCTCTCGCGAGGCCCAACGCACCGCCATCGAGGCGTGGGCGATGCACGAGGGCGTCCGGGTGGCCGCGTGGTGCATCGATCACGGCGTGCGCAGCGTCTCGCCCATGGCCGAGCGTCCGGCGCTGCGTGCAGCGCTGGTGGCCCTGCGTCAGGACAACGCAGGGGTGTTCGTCGTCGCAAAGCGGGACCGGATCGCACGTGACGTCGTGCTCGCAGCCAGCATCACGGGCGCGGTGGCGCTCGAAGGCGCCCGCGTCGTGAGCGTCAGCGGTGAGGGCAACGGAGACTCTCCGGCCGACGCGTTCATCCGCACCGTGATCGACGGTGCAGCCCAGTACGAGCACGGCCTGATTCGATCGCGCACGTGTGCAGCGCTCGCGGCCAAGCGGGCACGCGGCGAGCGCATCGGGTCCGTGCCGCTGGGCTTCGCGCTGGACGCCGACGGCGTGAGACTTGTCGTTGACAAGCGCGAGCAAGCGACGATCGCGCGCGCCCGCGAACTTCGCGCGTCGCGATTGTCCCTGCGCGCCGTTGCTGCGCGGCTCACGGCCGAAGGGCACCTCAGCCGCGCCGGGCGGCAGTTCCTGGCGCAGCAGGTCTCACGCATGGTCTCGCAGTCAGCGCGAGGAGCGTCGCGGCGACGACGCCGAGCCTCATTGCACTGAGGGCCCCCAGGTGTCCACGGACAGGTCGCGATCTGTCCCGGACACCCTGAGGGTCGCGCAAGTCCGCAGGATCGCTCGCGGCGCTCCTGGCACGAGGCGCGCGAGGTGCAGCGGCCGTCGTGGCCTCGCTCGCCCCCGCCTACGTGCCCCGCCGCCCTACGGAGACCGTTCTCCACCAGCTTGTGCGGGCGAATCTGGAGTCGTTTCTCGCCTACGCCCGCGCGAACTACGACGGAGGCCTGCCTCGCTACGTCGAGCAGGAATTTCGCGCGTACATCCGGTGCGGTGACTTTTCCGAGGGCTTCTCCCGGGCTCACTGCGACGCGTGCGGCCACGATCTGCTGGTCGCGTTCAGTTGCCATGGCCGGAGCATCTGCCCGAGCTGTTGCGGCAGGCGCATGGCCAACGTCGCCGCGCATCTGGTCGATCGAGTCTTGCCCGATGTCCCGGTGAGGCAGTACGTGCTCACGCTGCCCTACGAGCTTCGCAGGCTCGCCGCGTTCAAGGCTGACGTGCTGACGGCGTTCGCGCGCATCTTCGTCGAGGCGGTCTTCGCCAGGTACCGCTCGCGCGCCGGGTGCGACGGGATCGAGAGCCCGCAGTGCGGCTCTGTAAATTTCGTTCAGCGCTTCGGAAGTCTGAACCTCCACGTTCACTTCCACTTGCTCGCGCTCGACGGCGTGTTCGCGCGCGATGCCCGGGGTGGGCTGGTCTTCCATCCAGCAGAGGCGCCGACCGCCGCGGACCTGGAAGCGATCGTCGCTCGGACGGCGCGCCGCTCGATCGCCTGGCTTCGCAAGCGCGGCTACATCGATGACTCCCCACTTGAAGCGCGCTCGAACGAGGAGCCGGCCCAGACGGCGCTCGACGCGTGCGCTGCCATCGCCATGGGACGCGGCAACGTTTCGACGCTGCCACGCGACAGCACGCAAGACGACGGGCACGGGGCCGCGGAAG
>Ga0302319_10007003_pt1 | contig 22244 bp, 17 predicted proteins | sample Bog_T0_2_FD_203319 | JGI IMG/M metagenome (GOLD analysis project Ga0302319, IMG submission 203319) | Peat permafrost microbial communities from Stordalen Mire near Abisko, Sweden - Bog_T0_2 | ecosystem: Environmental > Terrestrial > Soil > Wetlands > Peat | place: Sweden: Abisko, Stordalen Mire... | reverse complement strand
GGCCCGTTATCGCGATGGCGGTATGCAGCGGGTTGAGGCAGGTGGTCACCTTCATGGTCTCGACCCGGTTGACGGTGGCGCGGTCGGTGAACCACACCCCACGCGCCTTCTCCAAGGGCGGCCGCCCGTTGGGGAAATCATCCTCGATGAAGAGATACTGGGATACTTCCGAATTCACGAAAGGCGCGATCCAGGTATTCTTGCCGGTCACGACGATCTCCATCCCTTGGAAGCCAGCGTCCTCGAGCGTCCTGCGGATGGCCTCTGAAGGCCGGGGGGTAATTTTATCGATCATCGACCATGGAAACGAAACCTTCATGCCGTCCTTGAGGTACGAAATGAAACCGCCGTCCACGAAGCCGAGGGCGAGCCATCCCACACTGATGGCCGTGACCGCGTCGCGGATCTTTTCCCCGTTATGCGAGCAGTTGTCCATGCTGACCAGGGCGATCGGCGCAGCGCCCGCGGCGTAACGCTTGAGCATCAAGGCCGCCACCTTGGCCATGACGTGGACCGGCGCGGCAGGTCCGCGCCTGATATCGCCCTTGACCACCTCGATCAGTTCGCCCGAAGCCGCGATCGCGTAGCCTTTCTCGGTGATCGTGAAGCTCGCCATCTGCAGCGAGGGCTGTTCGAACACCCACCCCAGGCGCTCCCAGTTCGGAACCCGGGCCGGATCGGCCGCCAAGGCCTCGGCAATGCTCGAGACCACCGTCATGGCAAGCCTGCCGTCAGAAGCAGCGGCAACGTTCAAGCTCAAGTTGTCGCAGTTCCGGTAGATCGTGTCGAGGATCTCCAGATCGAAGGCCTCTGCCACGACAATACCGGATTCGACCAGACCCAGTTCCAGCAGTTCCTGGCAGCAGGCCGCCAGGAAGCCGCGGAAGATGTTGCCCGCGCCGAAATGGACCCAGCGTGGGCACTGTTTCGTGCGCGACACCATGGCGTCGATGTCGAACCCCGGCAAGCTGATCCCGGCCTTCACCCACGCTGCCGGGCTATTGATACCGCTTCTCGTCAATTCCATCATCGCCTCACTTCCCGTTTTCAAAGGCATCCCAGAGGCCCCATAGGTACATGATTCCCAGCGCGCGGTCGTACAGCCCATAGCCCGGCCGGCAGGTTTTTTCCTCGCCCCAGAGGTGGCGGCCATGGTCCGGCCGGACATAGCCATTGAAGCCGATATCATGGAAGGTCTTGACGATTCCCCGGATGTCCAGACTGCCGTCGCAGGTCCGGTGCGAGGTCTCGATGAAATTGCCCTCGTCCAGATGTTTCAAATTGCGGATATGGGCGAAATGGATGCGGCCCCCGAATTCCCTGATGATCGAAGGGATATCGTTGGCCGGATTGGCGCCCAATGAACCGGTGCACAGGGTCAGCCCGTTGTAGGGGCTGTCGACCAGCTTGAGGAAGCGGCGAATATGTTCACGGCTGCGGACGATTCGAGGCAGACCGTACATGGGCCAGGGCGGATCGTCCGGATGGACGGCCATCTTGACGTCGAACTTCTCGCAAGCAGGAATGATGGCTTCAAGGAAATAGCGGAAATTCGCGGTCAGTTTTTCCTCATCGACCTCCTTGTAGGCGGCAAACAGTTCTTCGATCTTGGCCAGACGCTCAGGTTCCCAGCCTGGCATGGAGAACTTGCGGGATTTCTGCAGGACCTCCCGTATCACTTCATGCGGGTCACGTTCGGCCTTGGCCCGTTCGTAGTAGAGGGCGTTGGAACCATCGGGCAGCGGCTTGTAGAGATCGGTGCGCACCCAGTCGAAAACCGGCATGAAATTGTAGCAAATGACCTTCACGCCCACCCGGGATAGCTTCTCGATCGTGTCGATATAGTTGTCGATGCAGCGGTCCCGGTCGGGGGAACCGATCTTGATGGAATCGTGGATGTTCACGCTCTCGACGACCTCAGCATGAAAGCCTTTGGCGGCAATCAGGTCGCGGGTGGCTTTGATCCGGCTGAAATCCCATTTCTCGCCGGCCGCCATGTCGTGCAGGGACCAGACGATGCCTTCCACGCCTGGAATCTGGCGGACGAAGTCGAGGCTGATGCTGTCGTTCCCCTCACCGAACCATCTCCATGTCATTTTCACGATGGAACCCTCCCGGCGATTGAAAATGGTATTATATATTATTACATATAAATTTTACCTTGAGGGGTTATCGGCAACGGCTGGTTCACGCTTTCAGGGGCAAGTCGATTCCCGCAGGTTCAAGCTTTGGCGCCAGGATGGAAAGGATCAGCAGCGCAAACAAATAGATAAAACCAACAAAACAAAAAATAGAGAAGTAGCTATGGGTTGCTTGCAGAATAAATCCAGTGAAAGAAGCAATGAACATACCAAATATTCCACCGACGCAAGTGCCTATACCGACAATGGAAGCGACTGCGCGACGAGGGAACATATCCGACCCTGTCGTGTACATGTTCGCAGACCATGCCTGATGGCTGGCGCAAGCCACTGAAATGATGGCCACCGCCCCCCAGAGTGATGACACCTTCGATGCAAGAATAATTGGAGTTACACTCAATGCGAAAATCAGCATGGCCGTTTTTCGGGCACGATTGACAGTCCATCCAATTTTAATAAAGTGTGAAGAAAGCCACCCTCCGAAGATGCTTCCGCAATCGGAAAACGCATAAATTACCACCAGTGGGAGTCCAAGTTGGCCCAGGGATAATCCGTGCTTGGTATAGAGGAACTTCGGCAGCCAATAAAGGAAGAACCACCACATCGGATCGGTCAAACCCTTGGCTAAAACGAAAGCCCACGTTTGCCGGTAATGGAAGAGGCTGAACCAGGGAATTCTGGTCTGGGGCTCTGGCGCATCACTTTCGATATAGCTCAGTTCTGCTTTCGAAAGGTGCGGATGCTGTCTTGGCTTGCGATAGGCAGCCAGCCAAATGGCGATCCATGGCAATCCGCACATTCCGGTCAGGATGAAGACAGGGCGCCAGCCGTAGTGGATGGCAATCCAGGGCACGCACAAGGGAGCGATGATAGCGCCGATGTTGCTTCCAGAGTTGAAGATGCCGGTCGCCAGTGCGCGTTCCCGGCTTGGAAACCATTCAGCAACGGTTTTGATAGCCGAAGGGAAATTGCCGGCTTCGCCGAGTCCGAGCGATGCCCGGGCGACCCCAAAACCGAATGGAGTATGAACCAAGGCGTGGCCCATCGCGGCAAGGCTCCAGATTGCCATGGACAGGGAATATCCCAGTCTGGTACCGATTCGATCAATGACCGCCCCGAAAGCGAGAACACCAATGGCGTAGGCCGCGATAAAGGCCGTTACGATGTATCCGTATTGAATGTCGTTCCATCCCAATTTACTTTGCAAAATGGGAGCCAGGATGCCCAGCACCTGACGGTCCATGTAGTTGATCGTTGTGGCGACGAACAGCATCGCGCAGATTGCCCAGCGATACATTCCGACCTTGCCGGCCATGCTGGCGAGGCTGGTTGGCTTGCCGCTGGATGCCATGACCGGAATAGCCGGGGTGGTGCCATTGAAGCCCATATATTGCCGAAATCCTTTCGTGATCTGTTTGGCTGAGCCGTCGCATTGTGGGTTCTTTGGGAAAGGCATTTCCCGCGGATTCATCCTTGCCTGCTCAACCGTGGGGAAAGCCAATTAAGCACATATCACGCCAATCATCTAAAATAAACCAAATGTTATACTTAAGGCATGGTATTGCTCGATTTACCCAAACCAATAGAATCAGGTTGAAGGCACAAGGCCATCATTCTGATCCGCGCCCCTTTTGTATGGCCAGCATGACGTGGCCAAAGAGGCCCTCACTGAGCGAAGGGCAGTTCCCGAGTTGAGCACCATGCCATCGGACTAAAGGTTCCGATATCCCGCAAGGACTCCGGTCCGGGCCGTCAGGAAGGCGATCCGGCCCAGAAGGCGAATGTGTTCTTGCCGGCGTTCTTGACCCGATACATGGCGGCGTCGGCGCGGGTGATGAGTTTTTCCGGATCATCCCCGTCCTGGGGGTAGAAGCTGATGCCGATGGAGACGCCGATGCTGCAGGCCACGTCATTGAGCAAGAAGGGCCGGGCCAGGTATTCGAGGATCAGGCCAGCGATGTGGGCGGCCGCCTCCCGCCCGTCAAGGTCCGGCAGCAGCACGGTGAATTCATCCCCGCCCATGCGCGCCACGGTGTCGGACTCCCGGACGCACTCGCCGATGCGCCGGGCAACGGCCTGGAGCAGCAGATCCCCCACTTCGTGGCCATGGCTGTCGTTCACGGCCTTGAAGCCGTCCAGGTCCAGGAAGAAGATCGCAAAGCCCTTGTCCCTGCGCTTGGCCAGCGCCTGGGCCTGCCTGAGGCGATCGTAGAACAAGGTCCGGTTGGGCAGGCCGGTGAGTTGATCATGATGGGCCAGGTTGTCCATCCGGTCCTGGAGCCGCTTGATTTCAGTGAAGTCCTCCTTGACGCTGACAAAGTGGGTGACGACCCCCTCCTCGTCCCGGATGGGGGAGATCGAGGCCAGCTCCCACACCATTTCCCCGCTCTTGGTTCGGTTGTTGAACACGCCGTGCCATTCCTCTCCGGCCAGGATGGTCTGCCAAAGGTCCCGGTAGAAGTCCGCGGTGAGGAACCCGCCCTTCAGGATGCGGGGGGTCTGTCCCAGCACCTCCTCCAGGGCATACCCGGTAACCCGGGTGAACTTGGGATTCACGTATTCAATGATGCCTTCGCGGTCGGTCACGATGATGGAGACCGGGCACTGCTCCACCGCCTTCACCAGGATGCGCAGCCGGGATTCAATGGCGCGCCGGTCCTCCCCCTCCGCCACCAGGGGAAGCGGGTCCTTCTCGGTGCTCTTGGGAAAGAGAGGGGATCGGGGTTTCATATCAGGATCCTCATGGGAAATTTCGCATTTATGTCATCAAACGAAACCGCGTCAGTCTGAGGTTCGTTTCCCTTCAGGGCGGTCCGGGTTCAGTTGCCTGGGCTGCCGGTTCTCTTTCTTGAACTTTATAATAACCATCGACTCAACCCTTGTAAGATTTAGTCTCAAATCGCTGATGGACCCCGGCCCTAATTCCGAGTCCGACGTCCAGAAGCAGACGGAGTACCCATGCGCGTCAACCAACCCGTGACCACCGTTGAACATCTGGTCCAGGAGGGCGGATTCCTGGTATCCATGACGGACACCCAGAGCAACATCACCTATGTAAACGACGAGTTCGCCCGGATCAGCGGGTTCCAGCGGAGCGAACTGATCGGTCAGCCGCACAATCTGGTGCGCCACCCGGATATGCCGCCCAGCGTTTTCGCCGACATGTGGACCACGATCAAGGCCGGCAAGCCCTGGGAAGGCGTGGTGAAGAACCGTTGCAAGAACGGGGACTTCTACTGGGTGGACGCCAATGTGACCCCCATCAAGGAGCACGGCGCGGTGGTCGGGTTCGTCTCCATCCGCAGCCGGGCCAGCCGCAGCCAGGTGCTGGAAGCGGAGCAGTTCTACGGCCGGCTGAACCGGGGAGCATCCTGGGCCGAAGCCGAGCACGTCGCCCAGCCGTGGATCCCCTTCCCGGCCATGTCCCTCACCCAGCGTCTGGGCCTCAGTTCCGGCGTCACCATCGGCTACTTCCTGCTGCTGCTCCTGCCCGTATTCGCTTCCGGCGGCCAGCTCTCGGGGTCGACCCTGGAACTCCTGGGCCTGGGTGCCGCCGCGGGCCTGGCCGGGGGAGTGTTCCTGACGGTCATGCTGGTCCGGGTCATGAACCTCCAGTTGGGTGGTGATCCAGTCCAGACCATCGACCTGCTCCGGCGGGTGGCCGACGGGGACATGCGGGTGGAGGTGCATACCCGGCCCGGAGACCGGCACAGCCTCCTGGCCATGGTCCGGCTGATGCAGTCCCGCATCAAGGGCATGATCAACCGCATCCGCTTCGACGCCATGCGGGTCTCGGAGAACGCCAGCCTGTTCGCCGGTTCGACCCGGGAAATCTCCAGCACCAGCCTGGAACTGGCCCGCAATGCCGAAGACCAGCGGATTTCGGTGGAACGGATGGCCTCGGCCATCACCGAGTTGTCCGCTTCGATCCATGAGGTGTCCAGTCATGTCCGGGACAGCCAGCAGCAGGCCAATGAGGCGGTGACCGCCACCCAGGAAGGGGACCGGTCCGGCAAGGCCGCCATGGGCGCCATGGAGGCGGTGGCGGAAAGCACCGCCCGGGTGGTCCAGGCGGTGAAGGTGATCCAGGAAATCGCACGGCAGACCAACCTGCTTTCCCTCAACGCCGCCATCGAGGCCGCCAAGGCCGGGGCCCTTGGCAAGGGCTTCGCGGTGGTCGCCGACGAAGTGCGCAAGCTGGCCGAGCGCAGCGCCCAGGCCGCCCGGGAGATCGCCACCCTGATCGAGGGCAGCGACCAGGCCGTGGCCCAGGGCCGGACCACAGTCCAGGAGGCGGTGAACGCCCTGGCGGAAATCCGGGAGCACATCGGCCAGGTGACCGAGATGTCCCTGGAGATCGGTGCCGCGGCCGAAGAGCAGGCCAAGGCCAGCCTGGAGGTTGCCCACCAGGTGGAACTGGGCGCCCAGAAGGCCGCCGCCAACGCCAGCGCCAGCATCCAGCTGTCCACCACGGTGGAGGGCAACGCCGCCACCTCCAGTCAGCTCTTCAACACGGCGGAAGGCCTGACCGAGCTGGTGGCGGGCTTCCGGACCTAGGAGCCGTTTGGATCGGGGGTCCAGGTTGGGCAAAAGCCGGCGTAACCAAGCAAGTTCCTAGCGTTCGGCTGGGTACCCGTACCGCTTCCGGACTTTCATCATCGATCGCCCGATCGGTAGCTGTCGCAACCGGGGGGGGGCGGAAATTACCATGGAATACTTGCGCAGGTATTCCCCTTAACAGGAAAGCAGGCTCCTCTCCCGGGATCTAGCCCAGGGAAGGAACGAAATGATTTTATATTCAACGAGCTTAGGATCCGGCCGTGGTATAGGCGCTGGGGAGTTTCCCTAGCTGGCTCATTCCAGGCATATTAGAATTCATTTGTAACCCCATGCCTTATCGGCCATCGCCACCCTGTTTCCGCAGCCCCCAGGAGCCTCCATGCGAGTCAACCAGCCCGTGACGACCGTCGAGCACCAGATCCAGGAAGGCGCCTTCATCGTCTCCATGACTGACAGCCGGGGAATCATCACCTTCGTCAATGATGAATTCGTGCGGATCAGCGGCTTCGGCCGGGAAGAACTCCTGGGCCAGCCCCATAACCTGGTCCGCCATCCGGACATGCCGGCCGAAGCCTTCGGCGACCTCTGGAGCACCATCCAGGCCGGCCGAAGCTGGCACGGCCGGGTCAAGAACCGCTGCAAGAACGGCGACTTCTACTGGGTCGATGTCAACGTCACTCCGGTCCGGGAAAAGGGCGCGCTGTCCGGCTTCGTCTCCATCCGCAGCAAGCCGAGCCGGAGCCAGGTGCGGGATGCGGAAGTGCTCTACGCCCGCATGAACAAGGGGATGGCCATGGCCGACGCCATCTCCCGGCAGCCCTGGATCCCCTTCCCCGGCCTTTCCTTCGGTGCCCGGACGACCCTGGTCTGCGGCTCCATCCTCGGCTATTTCACTCTCCTGCTCCTGGCCGCCATCTTCACCGGCGGACCCGGACCCGCGCCGCTCTGGATCCTGGGCCTGGGCGGGGCCCTGGGGCTCTTGGCCGGGGTAATCCTGACCACCAGCCTGGTCCGGACCATGGCCATCCAGATGGGCGGCGATCCGGCCCGGACCATCGCTCTGATCAAGCGGGTGGCCGACGGTGACATGCGGGTGGAAGTGGAAACCCGCCCCGGGGACAGCACCAGCCTGCTGGCCATGGTCCAGCTCATGCAGTCCCGCATCAAGGGCATGATCAACCGGATCCGGTTCGACGCCTCGCGGGTGTCCGAGGACGCCAACCAGTTCACCAGTTCGACTCGGGAAATTTCCAGCACCAGCCAGGAACTGGCCCGGAATGCCGAGGAACAGCGGATTTCGGTGGAACGGATGGCCTCGGCCATCACCGAACTGTCCGCCTCGATCCAGGAGGTTTCCACCCATGTCCAGGCCAGCCAGCGCCAGGCCAATGAGGCGGTGACCGCCACCGAGGAAGGGGACCGGTCCGGCAAGGCCGCCATGGGCGCCATGGAGGCGGTGGCGGAAAGCACCGCCCGGGTGGTCCAGGCGGTGAAGGTGATCCAGGAAATCGCACGGCAGACCAATCTGCTTTCCCTCAACGCTGCCATCGAGGCCGCCAAGGCCGGGGCCCTGGGCAAGGGCTTCGCGGTGGTCGCCGACGAAGTGCGCAAGCTGGCCGAGCGCAGCGCCCAGGCCGCCCGGGAGATCGCCACCCTGATCGAGGGCAGCGACCAGGCCGTGGCCCAGGGCCGGACCACGGTCCAGCAGGCGGTGAACGCCCTGGCGGAAATCCGGGAGCACATTGGCCAGGTGACCGAGATGTCCCTGGAGATCGGAAGCGCGGCCGAGGAACAGGCCAAAGCCAGCCTGGAAGTCGCGCACCAGGTGGAGTTGAGCGCCCAGAAGGCCGCCGCCAACGCCAGCGCCAGCGTCGAACTGTCCGCCACCACCGAGGGCAACGCCAACACCTCTGAAAAGCTCTCCAACACCGCCGATGGCCTGACCGAGTTGGTGTCCGGATTCAGGACTTAGGAACCGTAGACATCGGCTTTGCCCATCGAAGGAAGGCTCACTTGGAAGAGCTCCAGGCCAGGACCTGGGTGCCTGCCGGGGCTGCACTCGCTGATTCCCGGTTCTCCCGGGTCAGCTCCAGGGTCTGGGGCCAGAGCTGGTCGGACAGTTCCAACAGGGTGCGGCCCCGGCCCTGGGCGTCGGGGCTAGGCTCGGCCAGAAGCTTCCAGGTGCCCCCGGCCAAACGCCAGAGCCGATAGGTCTCCCCAGCCTTCAACGGCGGGAGGTTGGCGAGGGTGAAGACCACCGCGGTCCCGCCCGGCTCCGCCCGGTAGGTGGCGTGCGGTCCTTTTTCCACTTCCCCGGCTGGCGCCGGCGGCTCCAGCCGCAGGGACTGCATGTGGCTGCCGGTGAGCATGGCCAAAGCCCGCTCGTCCCTGGACCAGGCCGACCGGTGCTGGTTCCAGCGCCAGGTGGAGATGCCCAGGGCGGCGACCAGCACGGCCACCAGGGCGGCCAGGGGCGCGTTCAGTTTTTCCAGGGCCAGGCGGATGCGCCCCTTGGCGGTGCCCAGGGGCACCGCGAGGAAGCTTGCCACCTGCTCGTGGCTGAGCTCCTGGAAGAAGGCCAGGCGCAGAGCCTGTCCCTGTTCCCTGGGCAACGCCGCCAGGGCCCGCTGGATGGCGGATTTCTGGTATTCGGCCCAGGCCTGCTCGTCGGGACCGGAGTCGTGACCGGACAGGTCCACCAGGCGGGCTTCCGTTTCGCCGGCGAGCATCGGCCGCCGCCGCCGGTCGCGCAGCTCATTGAGCACCCGCCGATGGGTGATCTGCAGGATCCAGGAGCGGAAGCCGCCCAGGGCCGGGTCGAAGCTCGCGGCCTTCTGCCAGACCCGCAGGAAGACATCCTGGGTGACCTCCTCGGCGGCCGGGGCATCCAGACGGCGGCGGGCCATGTGGAAGACCAGGGGCGCCAGACGGCCGTGCAGCACCTGAAGCGCCTCCTGCTCACCGGCAACCAGCTCGGCCATCAGTCGTTCGTCGCTCAGGGCATCCAGGCGCCCGTCGCTCCCCGGGCCGGTCAGTACCATGACATTCCTCCGCCGTTCGCCCCCATGGGCGACCGGACTATGATGGTGCCACGGGCGCCAGCGGTTGTGGGACGGAGCAGGTGGGCTCCCCGAAGCATTCCCGAAAACCTTCGCCCCGGTCCATTGCCTTGGCCATAGCGCCTCCCGAACAGCCTTCAGGGAGGAATACACCGGGATCCAGCCCCTGGATCACCGGCGAAGTGCAATTGCCCTGGAAAACCCGATCCGGCGCCCTGGATTCAAACCACCTCGGCCCGCAGGAAGTGGGGTCCGGCATCCGTCACCCGGACCTGCACCAGCTCCCGGAACGGCAGGTTGCGACCGTCCGCCGGAGCCTGCAGGTGGACATTTTTCCAGTTCGCGGTCCGGGCCAGCCAATGCCCGCCGTCCAGGGGGCCCTCGGTCTCGATCCGGGCCGGGACCATGCGTCCCACCATCGCCAGGTTGCTGGCCAGGGTCAGCTCAGTCTGCCTGGCCTGGAGCCGGGCCAGCCGCTCCTGCTTGACCCGGTGCGGCAGGTCGTCCTTGAGCCGCAGGGCGGCGGTCCCAGGGCGGGGGGAATAGATGAAACTGAATGAAAGGTCGAACCGCACTTGGTCGAGCAGGGCCATGGTCGCTTCGAAGTCGGCTTCAGTCTCCCCCGGGAAGCCGACGATGAAATCCGTGGACAGGCAGAGATCCGCCGGCCCTTCGCCCAGGAAGGCCAGCCGCTCCAGGTACTGGGCCACGGTGTACTCCCGGCGCATGCGCCTTAACACGGCGTCGCTACCGCTCTGCACCGGCAGGTGCAGGAACGGCGCTACCTTGGGGTTGCTAGTCAGGGTCCTTGCCAGTGCCGGGGTGAAGTTCATGGGATGACTGGTGGTGAAACGGATCCATTCCAGCCCATCGATCTCCGCAACCCGGTCCAGCAGTTCCGCCAGGGTGCATCCCCCCTGGTAGCTGTTGACGTTCTGGCCGAGCAGTTCCACTTCCCGGAACCCGCGCTGCACCAGACCGCGCACCTCCGCCACCACATCCTGCCAGGGCCGGTGCCGCTCCGGGCCGCGGGTGGTGGGAACGATGCAATAGGTGCAGGCGTGATTGCAGCCCTCGATGATGGTCACCAGGGCCTTGGCGAAACTGCCCCGCACCGCCACTTCCGGCGGAAACAGGTGGTTGTCCGGGTAGGCCGCCGTGTCCATGACCCGCCGCCCTCCCGCCTTGACCTGCTCCAGCAGCGCGGGCAGCTGCTGAATGGCCATGGTGCCCAGGACGAAATCGATCTGCGGCGCCCGCTTGAACAGGGCCGCCTGCTCCTGCTGGGCCAGGCAGCCGGCCACGCCCACCAGCAGCGGCCGTTTCTTCTTCTCCTCGCGCAGGTAGCCCAGTTCGGTGAAGACCTTGTGCACCGCCTTCTCCCGGATGGAGCAGGTGTTCAGCAGCACCAGGTCGGCGTCGCCGATCCCGGCCGCGGGCTCGTGGCCTTCCCGCAACAGCAGTCCCTCCAGCTTTTCGCTGTCGTGACTGTTCATCTGGCAGCCCCAGGTCTCGATCAGATACTTCATGCGCGCGTCACCCTCTTGGAACATCCTACCATCCGGGCCCCCCTTCCCCGGGCCGGGTCCCTGGGGTGGACCCGGGCCGCTTTTTCCGCAGCCTCGGCAGGGATTGCTGGGATGGGCCGGAAGGTCCAAACGGATAAAAAAAGGGACCCCGGAGGGTCCCTTTTCCATCAGGCCCGAAGGCCGGATCGGTTACGACTAGTACATGTCTTCCATGCCGCCCATGCCGGGCGCGCCACCCATGGGGGCGGCCTTCTTGTCCTCGGGCAGTTCGCAGATGATGGCTTCGGTGGTGAGCATCATCGCGGCCACGGAGGCGGCGTTGCGCAGGGCGGACTTGGTCACCTTGGCCGGATCGATGACGCCGAAGGCAACCATGTCACCGAATTCGCCGGTGGCGGCGTTGAAGCCGAAGTTGCCCTTCTCTTCCTTGACCCGGTTGACGATGACCGAACCTTCCACGCCGGCGTTGTTGGCGATCTGGCGCAGGGGCTCTTCCAGGGACTTCTTGATGATCTCGACGCCAGTGGCCTGGTCGCCAGTCAGCTTGAGGCTGGAGAGCTTGGCCAGGGCGCGCAGCAGGGCGACGCCGCCGCCGGCGACGATGCCGTCTTCCACGGCCGCCTTGGTGGCGTGCATGGCGTCTTCAACCCGGGCCTTCTTTTCCTTCATCTCGGTCTCGGAAGCGGCGCCGACCTTGATCACCGCGACTCCGCCGACCAGCTTGGCCAGACGTTCCTGGAGCTTTTCCTTGTCGTAGTCGCTGGTGGAGATCTCGACCTGGCTGCGGATCTGCTTGACCCGGCCCTGGATCGCCTGGGTGGTGCCGGCGCCCTCGATGATGGTCGTGGTCTCCTTGTCGATGGTCACCTTCTTGGCGGTGCCCAGATCCTCGATCTTCAGGTTCTCGAGCTTGAGGCCCAGATCCTCGGTGATGGCCTTGCCGCCGGTGAGGATGGCGATGTCTTCCAGCATGGCCTTGCGGCGGTCGCCGAAGCCGGGAGCCTTGACGGCGGCGATGTTGAGAGTGCCGCGGATCTTGTTCACCACCAGGGTGGCCAGGGCCTCGCCGTCAACGTCCTCGGCGATGATCAGCAGCGGGCGGCGGCTGTTCACGACCTGCTCCAGGAGGGGCAGGAGATCGCGCATGTTCGAGATCTTCTTCTCGAAGATGAGGATCAGGGGGCTTTCCAGCTCGACCTTCATCTGGTCGGGGTTGGTGACGAAGTAGGGGCTGAGGTAGCCACGGTCGAACTGCATGCCCTCGACCACGGTCAGCTCGGTGTCGCGGCCCTTGGCCTCTTCCACGGTAATGACGCCGTCCTTGCCCACCTTGGCCATGGCATCGGCGATGATCTGGCCGATCTCATGGTCGCCGTTGGCGGAGATGGCGCCGACCTGGGCGATGGCGTTGCCTTCCACGGGCTTCTTGATCTCGTCGATGGCGGCGACCACGGCGTCGACCGCGAGGTCGATGCCCTTCTTGATCTCCATGGTGTTGGCGCCGCTCACGACCGCCTTGATGCCTTCCTTGTAGATGGCCCGGGCCAGCACGGTGGCGGTGGTGGTGCCGTCGCCGGCGATGTCGGAGGTCTTGGAGGCCACTTCACGGACCAGGGCGGCGCCCATGTTCTCGTGCTTGTCCTTGAGTTCCACTTCCTTGGCGACGGTGACGCCGTCCTTGGTCATGAGAGGGGAGCCGAACTTCTTCTCGATGAGGACGTTGCGGCCTTTGGGGCCGAGGGTCACCTGGACCGCGTCGGCGAGCTTGTTTACGCCGCGCAGAATGGCCTGGCGGGCGTCTTCGGAATAGATGATGGATTTAGCAGCCATGTGGTGCTCCTTGGAATGGGGTCAAAGTCGAATGGGGTGCAGAGCCTAGCTGACGATGGCGAGAATCTCGTCTTCGCGGACGATGACGTGGTCGATGCCTTCGATGCGCACTTCGGTGCCGGTGTACTTGCCGATGAGGACCTTGTTCCCAGCCTTGACCGACATGGGAATGCGCTTGCCGTCCTCGGCGAACTTGCCTTCACCCACGGCCACAACCTCGGCTTCCATGGGCTTTTCCTTGGCGGTGTCCGGGATGATGATGCCGCCCTTTACGGTTTCCGCAGGCTCGCTGCGCTTGAGCAGAACACGATCGTACAGGGGTTTGATGGCCATGAAATACCTCCATGATGATGATGAGTTCCCTAGGGGGGAGCTGTTAGCACTTACTACCAGCGAGTGCTAAAGTAGCTCGCTCTTCGGATGCTGTCAACCCCATCGAATAAATCTTAGTGTCTATCACTAAATTTTTATTACTGTATCTTCTCGCATCTTTTCTGATGGTTGGACCAAGCCCTCGTTCCCCTTTGGGGGTAATCTGGAAGCATGAGTGAACTGTCCGTCCTGATCGAACTGCAATCCGTCCATGACAATCTGCGCACCATCCAGCGGGATTTGTCGGCCTTCCCTCCCGATCTAGCTTCCCTGGATGCAGAGCTCAAGATCCTAGCCAAGAAGATCGAAGAGACTTCCAGGGGACTGGTGGCGAGCCGGAGCCTTTTCGCCAGCCTCACGGTCGAACTGGGAGGGGCCACCAAGGCCGAGGAGGTCGCCAAGGCCTCGGTGAAGGTCGCCACCCAGAAGATCCAGTACACCGCGGCCATCCGGGAACTGGACGAGCGCCAGCGGCAGAAGAACGCCGTGGCCCGTCCGGTCAAGGAGACCGAGAACCGGATCGAGAGCCTTGAGCGTCTCGACGTGGACCTGAAGGAACGTCAGATCGAGGCCCAGAAGCAGTTCGACGAGCTCAAAGGCGTCTTCCTGGCCGAACACGAGAACCAGGTGGAAGCCCAGGCGAGGCTGCTGGCGCGCAGCCAGGAACTGGAGGGGACCCTGCAGCCCACCCTGCTGGTCAAGTTCAAGCGCCTGCTCCAGCAGCGCCAGGGCCGGGCCGTGGTCGGGGTCGACGGCGGCGCCTGCGGCGGCTGCCGCACCCGGCTCAGGACCCCGTTCGTGGCGAGTCTCAGGGAATCCGACACCCTCTTCTGCGAATCCTGCCAGCGCATCCTCTACGATCCTTCCAGGCTATGACCCTGCTTGCGGATCGCATCACCAAGCTGCGCACCCGCATTCGCAAAGCCTGCGAGGCCAGCGGCCGGGATCCGGGCCAGATCGAACTCCTGCCCGTTTCCAAACGCCAGCCCCTGACCCTGATCCGCGAAGCCGCGGACCAGGGTTTCGCGCGGTTCGGCGAAAACTACGTCCAGGAAGGGGTCCAGAAGGCGCTCGAGGCTCCCGGTCTCCAGTTCGTCCTGATCGGTCCGCTCCAGCGCAACAAGGCCAGACTGGCCCTGACCAGCTTCCAGGAGATCATGACCCTGGACCGGCCCGAACTGGCCGTGCGCCTGCGCGGCCTGGCCGAAGAACTGGACCTGGTGCGCCCGGTCTGGATCCAGGTGGACCTGTGGGGCGAGCCGACCAAGCTGGGCGGGTGCGACGCTTCGGGAACCGAGGCGGTGTTCCAGGCCCTGGGCGACGATCCACGCCTGCCGGTCCAGGGCTTCCTGGCCATTCCCCCGCCCGAGGACGCCGGCGCCTTCCACAGCATGGCGGACCTGCGCGAAGTCTGGCAGCAGAAGCGCGGCCAGCGGCTGCGGCTGTCCATGGGCATGAGCGCCGATCTGGAACTGGCGCTGGCGGCCGGGTGCGATCAACTGCGGATCGGCACTGCCTTCTTCGGAAATAGATGATCCTTCACTCCTCCTAAAGCTTCCGGGCCCTGCCATGATTGAGAAAATCTAACGAACTGGTCCAACCTTTCTTTGACTGGCCGCCCCGTACCCGCAGGAGTTTCCGATGGCTTTGTGGATGAACCTTAATATTCGCAAGAAACTCAGTTACTCCATCCTCCTGTTGACCGCCCTGCTGGCCCTCATCGCCGGGATCTCCTCGGGGTTCAAACTGGAGACCACCCAGACCAACGCGCTGTGGACCAAGGGCCGGAGCCTTTCCGCGGTCCAGGCCCAGGCGGTGACCTCATCCTTCCTGTCCGATGATTTGGGCATGTCCAACGGCGCCACCGAACGTTCCCTGGCGTGTTTCCAGGCCGACCCGGACGTGAGCCTGGCCGCGGTGGTGACGGTGGATGCCCAGACCCGGACGCCGGTGGCCAAGTACCTGAAGAAATTCGGCGACGGCCCCAACCTCGATGCCGCGGCCCTGGCCGGGCCCCTGGCCAAGGGGTCCCTGCAGTATGTGCAGGACGGCTATATGGTGGTGGCGACGCCCCTGAGCGGCGAAGCCCAGCAGGACGCCACCAAGAAGAACTACCAGATGCTGGTCATGAACGATGTCGCCAATGGCCGGCAGAACCGGCACAACTTCATGGTCACGGTGATCCTGGGACTGGTGATGATGGCCCTGGGCTACGGCGCCTCCCGGATCCTGGGCAACGCCCTGGTCATGCCCCTGGAGGGCATCCAGCGGCGCATGCGGGACATTTCCGAAGGGGAGGGCGACCTCACCGCCCGCCTGGAGGTGCATGGCCGTGACGAGATCGCCCAGGTTTCCCTGCACTTCAACCGGTTCGTGGGCAACATCCAGAGCATCGTCCAGCAGGTGGTGGCCATTTCCGGCAACATCGCCTCGGGTTCTCTGGAGATGAATGCGGGAATGAGCGAGATGGCCCTCACCGCGGACACCATCGCCCAGACGGCCGAGAACCAGAAAGCTAGCGTCCAGCAGGCCAACGCCAGCGTCGCGACCATCGCCGCATCCTCGAAAGTGATCTATTCCAACGTATCCGATGCCATGGAGGTGTTCGACCAGGCCAAGGACGCCGCGGGCAAGGGGGGGTCGGCGGTGGGCGCCGCGGTCAGCGGCATGGAGGCCATCAAACGGAATTCCCAGCAGATCGGCAACATCCTCAACGTCATCACCGAGATTGCCAACCAGACCAACCTGTTGTCCCTGAACGCCGCCATCGAGGCGGCCAAGGCCGGCGACCAGGGCAAGGGCTTCGCCGTGGTGGCCGAGGAAGTGCGCAAGCTGGCCGAACGCAGCGCCCAGGCTGCCAAGGAGATCACCACCCTGATCCAGACCTCCAGCAAGACCATCGAGGACGGCACCGGGATGGTAAATACCGCCGGCGGATCGCTCAATAGCATCACCGAATCGATCCGGGCCAGCGCCGGACGCATGCAGACCATTGGCGGCCAGAGCCAGACCCAGAGCCAGGACAGCGGCACCGTGGTGACCGCCATGGCCACCCTCTCCAGCATCGCCGAGGGCAATGCCGCCGCCACCGAGGAAATGGCCGCCACCATCCGGGAAACCACCCGGACGGTGGAGGAACTGAGCAAGCTGGCTGAGAACCTCAATAGCCTGGTTTCCCGGTTCAAGATCTAGTTTGACTGGTTGGGCCGGCTCCGTTCCCGCCCACCGGCTAACTGGACTGGATCATTTCGAAGGAAGAACCTGGCGGGGGTTCCACCACCACGCCAGCCTAACCATCGCCGCCCATACTGATAAAATCAAAACCAGGTGGTCGCTGAGCGACCACCTGGTTCGTTTCGGCAATCGGCGGCTCGCTACCACCCAGGGTCAGAACCCCATGGCGAGGTTGGTGGTGGTTCCGGGCAGCACGAGCGGCTGCGAACTGTACCCGACCTTGGTCGGAGTACCTCCCGCCGAGCTCCGCTCCGCGGTGACGCCATAGGGCTGGGCCGTGGCCGCGACGCCGGTGAAGCTGACCGTGTCCTGGGAACCGCCGGTGGCGACGGTTTGGGAACGGACAATGAGATAATTGATAGTTGTGCCGGTGGCAAGGAATTGCCGCAATTCACCCCAGGTTCCGTCGAAAGGGGTGGTGGCGGTAACCGCGTATACGTTGGCGTTGTTTACCGCAGCGACGGAGACCGGGTTGACGGAAGCCGGACTGAGGGAAAGGTTCACGATGCCGGCCCCAGGCTGAGAGGTGAAGGCCAGGTCGATTCCGGGATAGGTCTGGGAGGCCAGGAGCCCCACCGAGGCCGAGGCCACGGCGGCATAGCTGATGCCGTTCGCTGTGGGCTGGGACACCACGTAGTCGGTGCCGTTGATGGGCAAGGTGTCGAGGACGTAATTGCCTGAACCGTCGGTGAAGGCACGGCGCTGGATGGTGGCGTTGAGGTTGGAGTCCACGGTCTCGGCATAGACCTCCGCGCCGACAATGGGTGTGCTGCCCGCGGTCAGTTGGCCGGTGATGGTGGCGCAGTTGGCTAGATTGGCTACCTGGGCGGTAGGCTGGAAAACATAGTAGGGGTATGAGCCGATGGGATGGATCTGGATGGCCTGCTCACCGTTCAACAGGATCCGGGCATTGTTGGTGCCGGCGACGACCGGCATGGTCCCGCTCACCACAGTGCTGGCCGGTATCGCCAGCAGTTTGGCCGCGCCGGTGCTGTCGTTCACGTAGGCGGATTGAAGGGTGATGTCGCTGAAATTAGTGGTGGCCCAGTTGATCCTGAAATATAGCGTGGTGCCCGGCTTGATGGTTTGAGCGTTGATCAGGGTCAGGTTGTTGCCGTCCTGAAGGCCGATCGGCACTTGCGTGGTGGCTCCTGGGTCCGTGATGAGTTTGGTTCCCACCAGGTCGATGGTTTGCCCGACGGTGGCCATGGTCGTCCAGGTGGTCCCATCCAAGCTGCTGTCCACCGATTGCACGCTCACGACGGCGTGCTGAAAGCCCTGGAAGCTGTCCGAGCCCAGGCTGAGGGTCAGCGTGCCGGTGGGCGGGATGACAGGTGCTGCGGTGCTGCCGCCACCGCCGCCACAGGCCACCGTCAGGCCCAGGGCGCCTAGGCAAACCGCGATCAAAGATAAACGCATGACGGACTCCAATGATGCGGAAAGGCATGGAAACCTTGCCGGTTCGGGAAAGAGGAATACGGGCAACCGGATGCAATCGCCCATGATAACACCGGCCGGTTTCACAGCCTCCCCGGCTACTCGCTGGCTTCCTTCGAGATGGCCAGCAGCAGCCCGAGCGAGGCCAGGCTGGCGATCAGGCTGGAACTGCCATAGCTGATGAAGGGCAACGGAATGCCTTTGTTGGGCGCAAGGCTGAGCACGACGCTGAGGTTCATGAGCGCCTGCACCACCAGCAGCAGGGTGAAGCCCATGGCGCACAACTTGAGGAAACTGTCCCGCACCCGCCGGGCCACCCGGTAGCCGCGCCACAGGATGCCCACGAACAGGGCCAGCACCAGCACCGAGCCGATCAGCCCAGCCTCCTCGGCGATGACCGCGTAGATGAAGTCGGTATGGGCCTCGGGCAGGTAGTTGAGCTTCTGCATGGAAGCGCCCAGCCCCACCCCGAAGATGCCGCCGTTGCCCACGGCGATCAGGCTCTGCAGCGCCTGATGCCCCTTGCCCAGGGGATCCGCCTCGGGGTTCAGGAAACTCAGCACCCGGGCCCGCCGGTACGGCTCGAACCAGACGAAGGCGGCTCCCACCGCCCCCAGGGCCGGGGCCACCACCACGAAGATCCAGCGCGGGGCCCCGCCCAGGAAGGTCACCAGCAGGGCCACCAGCAGGATCAGGAAGGTGGTGCCGAAATCCGGCTCGCGCAGGATGAGTCCCAGCGGCACGATGAGGATGGCGAACAGGGCCAGCAGCTTGGGGATGGAATCCTGGCGTTTGACCCAGGCCTCCTGGTGCCGGACCATCCACCAGGAGGTGATGAGCACCGACAGGGGCTTGAACAGCTCCGACGGCTGGATGCTGGCCCGGGACAGCCGGATCCAGCGGTGGGCGTGGTTCACCGGCGAAAAGAAGAACACCGCTCCCAGCAGCAGCAGGGAGACCCCGTAGAGCACCTGCAGCACCCGGGGGTTTTCCCGCAGCGTGTTCAGATCGGTCTGGCTCAGCGCCAGCATGATCGCCACCCCGATCCCGCCGCCGATGAGCTGGTTCACCAGGAAGGTGGAGGCGGTGCGCTGGGACTTGAAGGCCGAAGCCGAGAACACCCACACCATCCCCACTGCCATCAAGGTGAGGGCGAAGAACAGGAGCAGGCGATCGATGGGGCGGCGGACGTCAGGTGACAGGGGGACTCCCTTTGCGGGATCTGCCCGCGTGCAGGTCGCGGGACAGACGGGGCGGACGGGGCGGACGGATCAGAGGACCAGACGTTCCTGGTATTCGCCGAAGACGGTGCGCATGGCGTCGGAGATTTCGCCCACGGTGGCTTCGGCCTTCACGGCGGCCAGGATCAGGGGCATGAGGTTGTCGGTGCCGTCGGCCCCGCGGGTGAGGGCCTCCAGGGTGGCGCGCACCGCCGAGTTGTCGCGCTGCTCCCGGTAGCCGGCCACTTCCTTGCGCCGGCGCGCGCCCAGGGCCTCGTCCACCCGCAGCAGATCCGGCCGTTTTTCGTTCTCGATGGTGAACTTGTTGACGCCCACCACCACGTTCTCGCCCCGCTCCACGCCCTTCTGGAAGTCATAGGCGGCGTTCTGGATCTCTCGCTGGGGAATGCCCTTCTCGATGGCCGAGACCATGCCGCCGGCCTCGTCCACTTTCCTGATCAGGGCTTCGGCCTGCTGCTGCAGCTGATCGGTAAGGCTTTCGATCAGGTAGCTGCCGGCGAAGGGATCCACCACGTCGGCGATCCGCGATTCGAAGGCCAGGATCTGCTGGGTGCGCAGGGCGATCCTGGCGCTGGCTTCGGTGGGCAGGCTGAGCGCCTCGTCCCGGCTGTTGGTGTGCAACGACTGGGTGCCGCCCAGCACTGCCGACATGGCCTGGACCGTGGTGCGGACGATGTTGTTGTCGGACTGCTGGGCGGTGAGGGTGGAGCCCGCAGTCTGGGTGTGGAAGCGGAGCATCTGGCTCTTGGGGTCATCGGAGCCGAACCGCTCCTTGATGATGGTCGCCCACAGCCGGCGGGCGGCGCGGAACTTGGCGATCTCCTCGAAGAACTGGTTGTGGGCGTTGAAGAAGAACGACAGCCTGGGCGCGAACGCCTCCAGTTTCATCCCCGCGCCCAGGGCCGCTTCCACGTAGGCGATGCCGTCGGCGAGGGTGAAGGCGATCTCCTGGGCCGCGGTACAGCCGGCCTCGCGGATGTGGTAGCCCGAGATCGAGATGGTGTTCCAGTTCGGCACGTTGGCAGCGCAGAACTCGAAGATGTTGGTGATGAGGCGGATGCTGGGCCTGGGCGGGTAGATGTAGGTGCCCCTGGCCATGTATTCCTTGAGGATGTCGTTCTGGATGGTGCCGCTCACCTTGTCCCAGCCGGCGCCCTGCTCTTCCGCCACGGCCAGGTAGAGCGCCAGCAGCACCGAGGCGGGCCCGTTGATGGTCATGCTGGTGCTGACCTTGTCCAGGGGGATCTTCTGGAACAGGATGCGCATGTCCCGGATCGAGCAGATCGAGACGCCCACCTTGCCCACTTCGCCCAGGGCCATGGGATGGTCGGGGTCCATGCCGATCTGGGTGGGCAGGTCGAAGGCGACCGAAAGACCGGTCTGGCCCTGGTCCAGGAGGTAACGATAGCGGTTGTTGGATTCCTCGGCGGTGCCGAAGCCGGCGTACTGGCGCATGGTCCAGAGCCGGCCCCGGTAGCCGGTGGGCTGGACGTGGCGGGTGTAGGGGAACTTGCCGGGCTTGCCCAGATCCCGGATCGGGTCGAAGTTTTCGATGTCGGCCGGGGTATAGCTGTTCTTCAGGGTGATCCCCGAGCTGGTCTCGAACTTGGGCTGCCGCAATTTCGCGGGGTCCTCCTTGACCTCAAGCTGTTCGCGGACCTTGGCAATGTAATCCGGCTGATACATCGGGCCTCCCATGTTTGTATCCAGGGTATCAGCAGCGCCGGTTCCATTTCACTCCACCTGCCGGAATTGCCGCCCCATGAAGTTAGAATGTGGCAAGTACCGGGCTCCAGCCCCTCCCCTGAAAGCGACCGCCATGAGCCTGCGCCCCGAGCACCCCATCCTCGCCCCCTCGATCCTTTCCGCCGACTACACGCGGCTGGCGGATGCCTTGGCCATGCTGGGCTCCGCCGAACGCTGCTCAGTCCATGTGGACGTGATGGACGGCGCCTTCGTACCCAACATCACCATCGGAATGCCGGTGGTGGCGGCCTTGAGGAAGGAGACCGCCCTGACCCTGGACTGCCACCTGATGATCGCGGATCCGGCCCGCTACGCCCTGGAATTCGTCCAGGCCGGAGCGAACTGGGTGTCCATCCACCAGGAAGCGGATCCCCACAGCCACCGGACCCTCGGCGCCATCCGCCAGGCCGGGGCCAAGGCCGGGATCGTGCTCAATCCCGGGACGCCGGTGGAAACCCTCACCGACCTGGTGGGAATGTTCGACTTCGCCCTGCTCATGAGCGTCAACCCCGGCTTCGGCGGCCAATCCTTCATTCCCCGGGTGATGGACAAGATCCGCCGGCTGGACGCCATGCGCACCCAGGCCGGGGAACCGTTCCTGATCCAGGTGGACGGCGGCGTCGGCCCGGCCAACGCGGCCGAACTGGTGGCGGCGGGCGCCGATGTCCTGGTGGCCGGGAACGCGGTCTTCAACAGCCCCGAACCACTCAAGGCCATCGCCGACCTCCTGGCCCGGATGGACGCGGGAAGGGGGAGCGGACGCCCTTGATCATGTTGAATTTATCAATATTGACGATTTGTCATGGTGTATGGGGTCCATCCTGAATAGCATTGATTCATGTTCAATGTGGGGCCCCAGCTTCGGAAGGTAAGGCGGAAGTCCAATATGACCTTGGACCAGCTGGCGGCGTCTTCGGGCGTGGACCGGGGCACCATCAGCCGGATCGAACTGGGTCACGTGTCGCCGAGGATCGATACCATAAGCTTCCTGTGCGAGGCCATGGGCACCGACCTCGGCCGCTTTTTCGGCGCGGCGGAGCCGGCCCCGGGCAGCGCCCCTGCCCCGGTCCAGCCGCCGCCGGCCGCCCCGGCCGC
>Ga0302319_10007001_pt1 | contig 22249 bp, 21 predicted proteins | sample Bog_T0_2_FD_203319 | JGI IMG/M metagenome (GOLD analysis project Ga0302319, IMG submission 203319) | Peat permafrost microbial communities from Stordalen Mire near Abisko, Sweden - Bog_T0_2 | ecosystem: Environmental > Terrestrial > Soil > Wetlands > Peat | place: Sweden: Abisko, Stordalen Mire... | reverse complement strand
GTCTGGGCGCCCTGTCCCGCGAAAAGGAGCGCGATGCGTTTGTCTTTCATAAGGTGTTGCCGAGTTTGAGCATCCGCGCCGCCCGGCCGGCGGCGCGTTCGAGGAATTCCGCGCCGCGCGCCATGGCGCTATCGAGATCCACCGGCTCATCGATGATCGCGCATGCCGCGTCGAAAAGGGCGTGGATGCCCGGGGTGTCCGCCACGGATCCGGCGAAGGCCACGATCGGTTTCCCGTGTTTGCGCGCCAGCGCCGAGACGCCCGCCGGGCCCTTGCCTTCCAAGGTCTGCCCATCGAGCCGCCCTTCGCCCGTGATCACGAGATCGCTGGACGCGATGCGCTCTTCCAATTTGAGCAAATCCGCCACCAGATCAAAGCCCGAGCAGACCCGCGCCCGGCAAAAGCTCATCAATCCGTAGGCGATGCCTCCCGCGGCGCCCGCTCCGGGCGTTTCCCGGAAATCGCAGCCCAGGTCGGCGGCCACCACGTCCGCGAGGTTGAGGAGGCCTTCCTCGAGCGCCACGACGGTCTTTGCGTCGGCCCCTTTTTGCGGACCGAACACCCGCGCGGCGCCGCGTTCTCCCAGCAGCGGATTCTGCACATCGCACGCGGCCACGATCTCCGGCATTTCGACGGCGCCTTCCGTCTCGATGCGGATGAGGGAAAGGAGATTGCCGGGGAACGGCGCCAGATCATCGCCATCGTCCGTGAGAAAATGGTACCCGAGCGCCGCTGCCATGCCGGCGCCTCCATCCGTCGTCGCGCTTCCACCCAGGCCGATGAAAATTTTCCTGGCCCCGCGCTCCACTGCGTGGCGCAGAAGCTGCCCCGTGCCGAACGTGTTGGCCCGCAGGGGCGCCAGCTCGCTCCTTTTCAAACGCCACAGCCCCGAGGCCTCGCTCATCTCGAGGATCGCGATGCGATCGGCTTCCACCCAGGCGTAGCGCGCGGATACTTCGCGCCCGAGCGCATCCGCAACCCGCGCCTCGACCCACACGCCGCCGAGCGCATCGCACAGCGCCTCGGCAAATCCCTCCCCGCCATCGGCAATCGCCGCCGTCTGGATTTCAGCATCTGGCAAAACGGCTCGCAGACCGCGCGAAATGGCGCCAGCCGCGGCAGCCGCGGAGAGCGAACCTTTGAATTTGTCCGGAGCAACGAGAATTCTCATGACGCGAGGGGCGGCCAGTTTCACCGCGCCCGTGCCCGTTGACAAGCGGCGGTGTGATTAAAAGTGGCGCGGAGGACTACGCCAGCGGAGGTTCCGGCGCGCCGCAAGTTTCCAAACGAAGAGCGCATGGCTTCCGAGTGCGTCGGGCAGGGGCATTTTGCACTTTTCATTTCTCATTTTTCATTTCCCCCTCTTTCGCCGTCACACCTATCACCCCCGCCCCGCGGCCGCGCATGAAGATTCCATTTGCATTTCACCCGTCCACGGCTAGCAAATTCCCGGCCCTCATGGACGCTCGCATCCGGACGCTTTTCCCGGCGCTGAATCCACGTGTGCGCCCCATCGAATCCCTCCCTTTTATTCATGAACGAATCAGCAGCCCTCCCGACCCAGGAGCATGTGGACGCCTACCTTCGGTACGGCGTGAAAGGTGGCGCCTCCGACGTGCATCTCGGCCCCAAAGTGCAGCCTATCTGGCGGCTTCACGGCGCGCTCGCGCCCATCTGGCCGGATGCCGCCGCTTTCACCCCGGCAGATACGGAAAAGCTCGCGATGAGTTTTCTCGGTCCGGAGCAACTGGAGATCCTCAATAAAAAGGGCGATGTCGATTTTGCCTACGCGAACGACGTGAGCCGCTTCCGGGCCAGCGTCGTCCGGCAGCGCCTCGGCTATGAACTCGTCTTCCGGGTCATCAATACGAAGGTGCGGAGCATGGACGAGCTGGGTCTTTCCGATCACCTCAAGCTGCTCACGCAGTACCACAATGGCCTGATCCTGGTGACCGGAGCCGTCGGTTCCGGCAAGTCCACGACGCTGGCGGCCTTCATGGATCAGATCAACCAGCAGCGGCACGATCACATCATCACGCTCGAAGACCCCATCGAGTATCTGATGGAGTCGAAGAACTGCCATGTCACCCAGCGTGAGGTGCATACCCACACTGAATCCTTTGCCAACGCGCTCCGCGGCGCCCTGCGCGAAGACCCGGACATTATCATGGTGGGTGAGATGCGCGATCTCGAGACGATTTCCCTGGCGGTCACCGCCTCGGAGACGGGACACCTTGTGCTCGGCACCCTTCACACCGCGAATGCTTCCCGCACCCTCGATCGCGTGCTCGACGTCTTCCCGATCGATCAGCGCGAGCAAATCCGCGTGATGGTCAGCGAATCTCTCCGCGGCATCGTCAGCCAGCAGCTCATTCCGAACAAGGATGGCACTGGCCGCGTGCTCGCGATGGAAATCATGACGAATACGCCGGCCGTGGCCGCGCTCATCCGGGATGCCAAGACTTTCATGCTGCCGGGCGTGATTCAGACCGGAAAGAAACTGGGCATGCGCCTCATGGATGACCACTTGATCGAATTGTATGACGCCGGGAAAATCTCCCAGGAAGAATGTTACATGCGCGGCGAGCAAAAGGCGCAGATGCGCCAGCATTTTGGAATGGCCTAGCCCCCCATTTCCACCAGCCATCCGACCTCCCGGCAAGCCCGCCCTCTCGTCCACTCTCAAACTCTAAAAAATCGTGGCCTACATCGACCAATTCTTCGAAGTTCTCATCAACGCTGGCGCTTCCGACCTTCATCTCGCCCAGGGCCAGCCGCCAAAAATCCGACGCCACGGCGAGGTCGTCCCCATTCGCAACGAGGTGCTCACCGAGGAGGAGATGGCCTACATGATGAGCGAAATCTCAGGCATGGAGCGTTGGGAGCGCTACATCAAGATAGGCGATCTCGACTTTGCCTACGAGATGGACGAGCACTCGCGCTTCCGCTGCAACTTTCTCAAGCAAGCCCACGGCTATGGCTGCGTCTTCCGTCTCATCCCCACGAAGATCCTCACGCTTGAGCAGCTCGGCATCCCGCAGGTCGTGAAAGAGTTCGGGAAATATCGCGCGGGGCTCGTGCTCGTCACCGGCCCCACCGGATCGGGCAAATCGACCACGCTGGCGGCGCTGATCGACTACATCAATACGAATTTCCAGAAGCACATCATCACGGTCGAGGAACCCATCGAATTCGTCCACAAGAGCAAGCGCTCCGTCATCACCCAGCGCGAAGTGCCCGAGAACGCCGCCACCTTCCCGGCCGGCCTCAAGGCGGCCCTTCGTGAAGACACCGACATCGTGCTCGTCGGCGAAATGCGCGATCTCGAGACCATTCAGCTCGCGCTGACCGCCGCCGAGACCGGCCTGCTCGTTTTCGGCACCATGCACACCAACAACGCGCGCAAGACCGTGGACCGCATGATCGACGCCTTTCCCAGCGACCAGCAGGCCCAGGTTCGCACCATGCTGGCGAGTTCGCTGCGGGGAGTCCTCGCCCAATTGCTCCTGAAAAAAGCGGACGGATCCGGGCGTCTGGCCGTCAATGAGATCCTCGTTGCCAACAGCGCCAGCGCCGCGATCATCCGCGAAGGCGCCACCTACAAACTTCAGGACGTCATCGTCGCCGGCAAAGGCCAGGGCATGCAGTTCATGGACGACGCCATCTGGAGTGTCATGCAGCAGGGCATCGTCAGCCCGCACGAAGCTTACATGAAGGCGATCGACAAAAATCGCTTCAAGATCTTCCTGCCCGAGGAAGACGAAGGGCTGCTATGAAACGCGTCATCGCCACCTCCGAAGCCCCAGCCGCCGTCGGTCCGTACTCCCAGGCCATCGCCGTTGGCGATCTGCTCTTCTGCGCCGGCCAGATCCCGCTGGACCCCGCCACTGGAGACCTCGTGGGCACGGATGTCACCGCCCAAACGGAGCGCGTCTGCCAGAACATCGCGGGCGTGCTGAAAGCGAACGGCTTCAGCTTCGCCAACGTCGTCAAGACCACCGTCTTCCTCACCGACCTCGCCAATTTCGCCGCCATGAACGCGGTCTATTCCAAATACTTCACCGAACCCTTCCCCGCCCGCTCCACCATCCAGGTGGCCGGCCTCCCGCGAGGATCGCAGGTGGAGATCGAAGTCACCGCCTCCGCTTGACAGGGCGAGAGCGCCTTGCGCGTTTCTGCGCATGCGGTGTGCGTTCCGCACAGGGTATGGAGGGCATCGCTCCGTCGATGCCTCGAAGGAGGGCGGCAGCCCCAGAATTAAGGCACGAAGCGCTTTTCCCAAGCCGAACGCCCGGGCGCTCTGCTTTCTCCAACAAAACGGCGCCTCAATTCGCGCGGGAGCGGCGCGCCAGAGCCGCCACGGCCACCATGTGCAGCGGGCTGAGCGTCGTGCTCGTCTCTTCGTCCGCGTACACAGTAATCCGACCGCCCTTCGGGCTGATCGCCACATAATCGGGGTGTTTCACCCGATACTGTTTCCCATCCGAGGTCTTGATGACGAACGGCACGAACGGCTCGGCACGCAACAACTTGCGCACTTCATCGGTCATGGATCACACCTAGACGAAAGCGGCTGTCTACGCCAATGATTTGCGCGATTTAGACGCTCCGGCACGAAGGCTTTGTTACTCGTATCTCAGCGCGTCGATGGGATTCAACGCCGCCGCCTTGCGCGCCGGGTAGATCCCGAAGAACACGCCGATGGCGAAGCTGACGGAAAATGCCAGCACGATGGAATCCGTGGAGACGATGGCGTCGAAGCCCGCGAAGACCGCCGTGAGCCGCGATGCGCCAATGCCCACCAGCACGCCGATGGTTCCGCCGAAAAGACTGAGCGTGATGGCCTCGATCAAGAACTGCAGCATGATGTCCATTCCCTGCGCGCCGACGGCAATGCGGATGCCGATCTCGCGCGTGCGCTCGGTGACGCTGACGAGCATGATGTTCATGATGCCGATGCCGCCCACGACCAATGACATGCCGGCGATGGATCCCAGCATGAGCGTGATGACTCGCGAGATATTGCCCACGGTGTCGGCAATTTCCTTCTGGTTCAGGATATTGTAGTCGTTCTCTTTGCCCGGCAGCAGCCGGTGCCGCTGGCGGAGCAGATTGGTAATCGCCTCCTGCGCGCGAGTCATGCGCTCCGCGCTGGAAACCTGCACATTGAGCGAACGCAGCGTCTTGTCGCCGGTCAGCCTTTTCATCGCCGTGGTGTAAGGGATGATGATGCGATCATCCTGATCGTTGCCGCCCATGCCCGCGCCTTTGCTCGTCAGCAGCGCGATGATGATAAAGGGAATGTTCTTCACCCGCACCGTTTGGCCCACGGGATTGATCGGACCGAAAAGCTGGTTGGCGGTTTTGGGTCCAATGACGGCCACCTTCGACGCCGCGCGCACATCGCGTTCGGAAAACATCGCGCCCGCCGAGAGTTCCCATTCCCGGATTTGCAGATAGTCGGGCGATTCGCCGAGGATGCTCGTGGACCAGTTGCGCCCGTTGGCGATGACCTGCGCGGTCGTGCTGATCTCGGGGCTGACCGCGACCACGTCGAGCGCCTCCCGCGCAATCGCCGCGGCGTCTTCCAGCGTGAGGGAACTGGCGGTGCCAAGACCGGAATTCACGCCGCCGGATTTCCGATTGCCCGCGAAGACGATGAGCAGATTCTGCCCGAGGGCCGCGACCTGGGATTCGATCTTCGCCTGGGCGCCATTGCCGACGGCCACCATCGCCACCACGGCGCCCACGCCGATGATGATGCCCAACGCGGTCAGAATGGAGCGCATTTTATTCCGCCGCAGGGCGCGCAAGGCAATCATCGCCGTCAAGAGAGGCCGGAGGATGAACGATTGGAGGAGAGTGAAAATCACGGGAAATAATCGCGGGTCAGGCCGTTTCAGGCCAGGCTGGCCTGCCGGTGGGCGTGGTCGAGCGCGGCGATTTCATCCGCGGCGCGGCGGCGGGTTTCATTGACGGCATCGGTTAGCACGTGGCCGTCGCGCATCACCACCACGCGTCTGCTATAGGAAGCGATGTCCAGTTCGTGCGTGACCATCACGACGGTGATGCCGCCATCGTTCAACGCCTGGAAGAGGCCCATGATCTCGACGCTCGTCCGGCTATCGAGGTTGCCGGTGGGTTCGTCGGCCAGGACCAATTCGGGCTCATTGACCAATGCCCTGGCGATCGCGATGCGCTGCTGTTGTCCGCCGGAAAGCTCGTTCGGACGATGACCGGCGCGTCCGCCAAGGCCCACCTTTTCCAGGGCCGCCAGCGCGCGCCGGCGCTGGACGCCGAGCGAAATCAGCGGGTGGCTGTAGAACATCGGCAGTTCGACGTTCTCGAGCGCGGTGGTGCGCGGGAGGAGATTGAAGCTCTGAAACACGAAGCCGAGCTTGCGATTGCGGAGCTTGGCGAGGCGCTTGCGCGGGAGCGCGGCCACGTTCACGCCATCCAGCAAATAGTCGCCGCTCGTCGGCTGGTCCAGGCAGCCGAGGATATTCATGAGCGTCGATTTTCCGGAGCCGCTCGCTCCCATGATGGCCACGAAATCGCCCCGCTCGATCGCCAGCGAAACGCCGCGCACCGCGCGGACTTCGACTTCGCCCGTCCGGTAGGTTTTGACGACATCGCGAAGCTGAATGACCGGAGCGATGGACGCCGCGCTCATGATTTCGACGGTCCGCCAAACGGTCCGCCCTTCTTGGCACTGTCCGAGACCGCCGTGACGACCCGGTCGCCCTCCTTCATGCCCTCGACGATCTCGGTATCGACACCATTCGTAATGCCCACCTTGACGACCGTGGGTTTCAGCGCCGAGCCATCCGCGGAAGCGAAATAGACGAGGCGCTGCGTGCGCGCGAGCACGCCTTCCGCCGCGGGGTTCTTTTCGAATTTGGCGCCGTCCGGCGGCGTGAACCGCAGCGCGGCGTTCGAGATCTTGAGCGAGTTTTGGCGCTGCGCCACCAGGATGGAGACGTCCGCGGTCATTCCCGGGAAGAGCTTCTGCTCCGGGTTGTCCACATCGATGATCGTCTCGTAGGTGACGACATTATTGGTGGTGGTGGGCGCCTTGCGGACCTGCACGACTTTGCCGTGGAAGACTTCGTCGGGAAATGCGTCCACATTGAAATCCACGGTTTGGCCATTGGCCACCTGGCCGATATCCGCTTCCGAGACCGTGGCGCTGATGTGCATTTTGGTGATGTTCTGCGCGATCGTGAAGATCACCGGCGTGGTCATCGCGGCGGCGACCGTCTGGCCGATGTCCACCTTTCGCGCGATAACGATGCCATCCACCGGCGCGACGATCTTGCAATGATCCAGGTCTGCCTGGGCGCGTTCCGTGACGGCTTGCTTGATGCTGACGGTGGCCTCGGCCTGTTGGTAATCGGCCGCCGCCTTGTCGAGGTCGGCCTGGGTGGCGGCTTTCTGCGCCACGAGCGATTTCTTGCGCTCCAGGGTCAGGCGGCTCAGCTCCAGCGCGGCCTTCGAACTGGCCACGTCCGCCTGCGCCTCATGCAAAACCGCCTGGTAGATCGTCGGCTCGATTTCCGCCACCACGTCGCCCTTCTTCACCGGCGAATTGAAATCCGCGTTGAGCACGTTGATGATGCCGGAGATCTGGCTTCCTACGTCCACGCTGACCACGGCGCTCAGGGAACCGCTGGCGGTGACGTAGCGCACGATGTTCCCCCGATTCGCGCTCGCGGTCTCGTATTTGATCTGATCCGCGGAATTGCGATGGCAGCCCGAACCGCAGACGATCGCGCACAGAACGGGGAGCAATGCCGCGGCCCAACGTCTGCCGCGCGATCCGCGGCCATTCATTTCAAATTCGTGTTCAAGGGGAGGAGTCGCCATTCGCGGATGCGGGACCACGATTCCACGCTCCGTCGAAACTTCAACCGTCCTTTAGAATTCTGTAATAAATCCCACGCCTGCCGGCCCCGCTGGCGCTCCCCGGCCCGCGCCAACGCCCCGCGCCTCGTAAATTCCTCCGATTTCCGCGGGTTCGATGCCGCGCGTTTTCAGGGGTTTCCGCGAGGTTTCGCCGATTCGTCACACATCCGCGCTCGCAGAAACGCGGACGGTCTGCTTCACTCTCGAACCCATGACGACTGCAACCAGAGAAGGCATTTCCGATACGCATCAAAAGGCCCTGAAGGTGAATCTCGATTCCCGGTTTTACGGGACGTTCGCGGAGATCGGCGCCGGACAGGAGGTCGTGCGGTGGTTCTTCCGGGTGGGCGGCGGCGCGGGGACCATCGCGAAGAGCATGTCCGCCTACGACATGACGGTGAGCGACGCCATCTACGGGGAAACGGAGCGCTACGTCTCCCGCCAGCGCCTGCACGCGATGCTGGATCACGAATTCCAGCTCAATATCGAGCGCTTGAACGACAGCCGCGGGGATAACACCGCTTTCTTTGCCTTCGCGGATACGGTGGTCGCCCGCAGTTTCAAGGGGGGCAACGAGTGCCACGGCTGGATGGGCGTGAAATTCCAGGCGCATCCGCACGATGAACCCAGCCAGATCATCATCCATGTCCGCATGCTGGACGCGGAGGCTTCCGTCCAGCAGGAAGCCCTCGGAATCGTGGGCGTGAACCTCCTCTATGGCGCATTTTTCCTCCATCATGAACCCGATCAACTCGTCGAGAGCCTGCTCGACAAACTCACGACGGGCCGCATCGAGATCGATCTCATCGATTTCAAGGGCATCGAGTTTCGCTACGTGGACAATCGCCTGATGAGCCTGAAGCTCGTCCAGCTCGGTTTGAGCGGGGCGGCCATGTTTGGGCCGGACCGGGAGGTTCTCCAACCCTCCGAAGCCCTTCACAGAAAGGCCGTGCTGGTGGAGCGCGGCAGTTTCCGTCCGGTGACGAACGTCAACGTGGATATGCTTCATACGGCGCTGGAAAAGTTTTCCGAACACCCAGCCGTGAAGGGGAAGACCGTGCTGCCGCTGATGGAGATTACGATGCGCAATCTGCTGGCCGGCGGAGCCGAGGTGGATCGGCGCGATTTCCTCGCCCGGGCGGACCTGCTCTCTGCGTGCGGAATGACCGTGCTGATCTCAGACTACTTCGAGTATTACCGGCTCGCCGCCTACATCGCCTGGCGCACCAAGGAACGGATTGGCATCGTGCTCGGCGCCGCCAGTCTCATCGAGCTGTTTGACGAAAAGTATTACACGCAGCTCCCCGGCGGCATCCTCGAATCCTTCGGCCGGTTGTTCAAAAACGATTTGAAGGTCTTCGTCTACCCGCTCCGTCCGCACGAACAGGCGCAACTGACCACCGTGGAAAACCTCGAGGTCGCTCCCGAACTGCGCAAACTTTACGGCTATCTCACGGATCGCGGCAGCTTCATTCAGCTAGACAACTACAAACCGGAGTATCTCACGATCTTCTCCCGCGATGTCCTCAAGCGAATCGCGTCCCATGATGAAACCTGGGAAGCCATGGTGCCGGCCCAAGTCTCCGAGATCATCAAGAAGCGCGGCTTTTTCGGTTATTCGAAGCATCGGGATTGAGCCGGCGCAGGCCGAGCCCAGGATTGCGCGAATCCCGAATCGAGCCAGTTTAATGGCGTATGCCGAAGAAAATCCGAGAGGAGGAATCATTAGGCGCATGAGAGCACTCGATCCGCCACCCACGGCGGCAAACGATCCCAACGCGACAGAGCTCGTCCGGCTTTGGGCCGCGAACTCAAAGCTGGAAGTAGTCATAAATATCGGGAGTTACGAAGAACAGGGATATGACGAGGCCCTGGCGTGGGGCGTCATTATTTCAGACTTCGCCCGCCATGTGGCGAATGCTTTGGCGCAACGCTATGGCAAGAACGAGGAACAGGAATTAGCGAGGATCAGAGATTTCTTTCTCCGAGAAATCAGTGGGCCGACGTCGGCTATTACGGGAGAGTGAATCTTATTGATGAAGAACGGTGACTCCACGGCGGTCGCGGGCTCATCCTGGTTCTACTTTATCGGGCTTCTCCTGGTGACGGTCGGGATGATCATTCTTCCAATCGTTTATGTCTCTCTCACGGCGCTGGTTTGCCGGGGCGTATACCTGTTCGCCGCGCATGATTTTCTCCCAATCTGGCGCCGGCCGGTTCGCGGAGGTTATGGCGTGATCCTGTTAGTGCTCTGTTCCTGCACGCCCATCCTCGCAGGCGGAGCGGTTGCTATCTCGATGGTGAAGCCCTTCTTCGCTCGCAAGAGGGCGCGAATGCAACCGCTGGCGCTCGATCCCGGGGTCGAGCCGCGTATTTACGATCTCGCGGGCCGCGTTTGCCAGATCGTGGGCGCGACTGCGCCCAAGAGAATTGAAATCAATTGCGACATCAACGCCTTCGCCGGTTTCAATCGGGGATTGCGGGGCTTTTTCGGGAACGAACTGGTTCTCACGCTCGGGATCCCATTGATCGCCGGACTCGCGGAACGCCATCTCGCGGGCGTCATCGCTCACGAATTCGGCCACTTCAGGCAGGAACGGGTTGGCTGGATACGCATCCCAGCGCCGCGGACCGGGTTCGCCAGGCCCGTGTTTTGTCGGAAGCGGGATTGATTTCGGGGGAGTCTCCCGCCCGCAAACTCTTCGAGAATTTCGACACCATCGGCCGGCTGGTGACGTTGGCGCACTACGAGGACAATCTGAATGTGCCCACGACCCCCGATTTTCTTATTCCTCTGGAGAAATTGATCCAGGCGGAAATGAATCTTCAACCGCCAGCGCCTCCCAAACCCATACCGATGATGTCTTACGACCTCAACGGTTTTCGACGGCCCGAATCCTGCGGCGGCTCGCCCCCTTAAATTGAAGCGCTAATCGAACAGCGCTGCGATGCGGCGCTGATAATTCTCAGCTTCCTCTTTTGGATTCTGCGCATTTCGAATCGGTCTCCCAACCACGATATAGTCCGCGCCTTTTCGAAAGGCGTCCTCGACATCAACGACACGCTTTTGGTCGTCCACCGGACGATTGGCCACGGGCCGGATGCCCGGGCTGACCACGAGGAAATTCTCACCCAGATCCCGGCGCAATCCTTCCGCCTCCAATCCGGATGAAATGACGCCGTCAGCTCCCGCCTCCAGCGCCCGGCGGGCGCGGGATAATACCAGCTCTTCAACATTGCACTGAAATCCCAGATCGCGGAGGTCATCCTCATCCAGACAGGTCAGCACCGTCACACCCAAGATCTTCAGGCCGTTTTTCATACTGGCGGCGGCGCGCACGATTTCCGTATTCCCGTGAACGGTGGCGAAAGTGGCTCCCCGGTGCTTGAGCTGTTCGACGGCCAGGCGGACCGTTTCCGGAACGTCAAAGAACTTTAAATCCACGAACACCTTTTTCCCGCGTTCGATCAGCCAATCGATAAATTCGTAGTATCCGCCGGCCATGAAGACCTGCAAACCGAGTTTGTAGAACATCACGGAATCGCCAAGCGTCTCCACCAATCGTTTGCCTTCTTCAACCGAAGGCACATCCAACGCGAAGATTAATCGCTCGCGCGTCTCAATGTTTTTCTTTGAAAGGGTGCCGTTCATTTTTCGTCAAAAAGCGGGGTCGTGATGATCCATGGAACACGCGCATTTCGCCAAGGAAATTCATCCGCCGCTTTTTGCCTGCGTCGTGGATGCGCTCGAATGAATTCGGATGGCGAGCTACAGGTCCTTCGAAATGAGGATGTGAGGGATCGTCGTCTCGATGAATGGTTCGCCCAGGGTCGCGTAGCCGAGTCTCCGGTAAAACTCCACCGCCGTGCCTCGCGCATGGGCGACCATCGTCTTGTATCCGCGCTGCCTCGCGAACGCCTCGGCGAAGGCCGCCAGTTGGGCGCCGATTCCGCGTCCCTGCAATCCCGGTTGCACCGCGACCTGCCGCATCTTCACGGTGACCGCGTTTAACGGCTTCAGCAGCAGGATGGCCACGAGCCGCCCTTCATCATCGAAGCCGCCGAGGTGCGCGCAATGCGGCTCGTCCGCGAGTTCGCTTTCGGTGAAGGAGAGGCCCAGCGGCGCGCGCAATACCGCGGCGCGAAGCTGCATTGCGGCTTCGTATGCCGGCGTTCCCAGATGAATCTCCTCAAACTTCGTCACAGGCGATCACAAGTAAATGCGCGCCATCTGGCGCCAGTAGCGGAAGCGATGCGCGTCGTCGCACCAGACGTGGAATTCGTGCGGGATTTTCTTCGCGGCCAGCGCGCGGGTCAGCGCGGCGTTGTTTTCGAAAAATGGATCTTCCTCTCCGACGGCCAGGGTGATGCGCAATCTCCGCATCTGCCGGAGGCGGTTCGGGTCCTTCACTTTTGGCAGGAAATCGCTCGGCATGATGGCCGCGAGCGATTCGTCGTAGAAACCGTGGAAGAGCGAGTGGAAATCTCCCACTTCCAGCGTGAGATCGTAGCGTCCGCTGAAACCCACGGCGCGTGTAAACTGGCGGGGATGCCGCAGCGCAATCGTGACGGCGTGGTAAGCGCCGAAGCTGCACCCGTGCGCCGTCAGCGGAGCGTCCGGATTTTTTTTCGCGGAGAAAGGGAGCACTTCCTCGATGACGTAACGCTCGAATTGCAGATGCCGCGCGATCCGTTGCGCGGGCTCGATGTCGAAACAGTAGAGGCTCTCCGCGTCGATGCCGTCCACGCAAATGGCCTGCAACTCGCCCGCTTCCAGCTGATGGCGCAGGGCGTGGATCATGCCGTAATCCTCGTATTCGAAAAAGCGGCGCTTGCGCGAGGGAAACACCAGGAGGCGCGGTCCCGCGTGGCCGAAGACCAGGAGTTCCATCTCCCGCTCCATCGCGGGGCTGAACCATTTGTGATATTCGCGGTTCACGCGGGCGTTTCCGGGTCAGCCGCGGGTTGGTCCGGAATGAGGCGCTTTCCCATGCTGAGCACCTCGTCGAAGGAGAACCCCAGCCGCCGATAGAACTCGATCACCTCCTCGTTCGAGGAGCGGACCTGGAGGTTGATTTTCGGGCACCCGCGTTCGCGCAGCAGCTCCTCCGCGCGGCGCATGATTTGCCGTCCGTAACCGCGCTTCTGAAACGCCGGATCCACGCCAAGGTAACTGATCCAGCCGCGATGCCCCTCGTAGCCGGCCATGGCGGTGGCAATCAGATCGCCGCCCACCGTTCCGACCAGAAACAGCTCCGGCGCCACCAGTAATTTTCGCCGGATGTCCTTGCGCGGATCATTCTGCGGACGGAGCAGCCCGCAGCGGTCCCACAGGCTCACGACGGCATCCTCGTCCGCTGGCTGATAGGCTCTGATCGTCATAGGCTCCGCCGCGTCGTTGAATTGCATGGGGCTCGTTGGGCGCAGTTTAGAAACCCGGGGAATGATAGTCCAGCGCGGCGCGAAGAGTTCACCGCTTTGTCAACAAGATGGGTGGCAGAATCGCACGGATCGGAAGAGAGGCTGGCGCCTTGCCGGAGAATCCGCTTGCCAACGCGCGGGACGAGGGGAGGATTTGCCTCCATGACTTCATCTGCGTGCCCGCCCATTGCGCACGCGGGTCGCTCCCCTCATCCATGGATCGCCGTTGGGTGCGCGGTCGCCGCTTTGCTCTTTGCCCACGCGGCGCGGGCCGCGGTTTTCCTGGAAGAGGCGCGGGAACTCATGGCCCACGGGGATTATTCGGCAGCGATCACGGCGGCGGAGCAGGGAATGCGGGAGAGCGGACAGGACGCCGATTGGGCGCTGCTTCGCGCGGAGGCGCTGGCGGAAGTGGGGCGCTATCAGGAGGGGCGGGATGTCCTCATGCAGGCCATCGCACGGTTTCCGGTTTCCCTGCAACTGCGCCTGGCGGCTTATGAAGCGCAACGCAGCGTTGGCGCCGTCGATGAAGCGAAAAAGCAGCTCGCGGAAATCAATCGTCTGGGCGAGACCCGGCCCTGGGCCTACCGCTCGTCCGGGGATCAGGTGACGCTGGCTCGCGCGGCGCTTCTGGCAGGGAAGGACCCGAAGCCGATCCTCGGTGAGATTCTCGACCCGGTCCGGAAGGTCCACCCCGAATTCCGCGACACCTGGCTCGTGACGGGCGAACTGGCGCTGGAGAAGAACGATTTTGCCCTGGCCGCGAAGACGTTCAAAGCCGCCGCAAAAAAATTTCCGGAAGATCCGGAGGTCTGGTTTGGCATCGCGCGGGCGTATGCCCCGAGCGATTTGGAAGAAGCCGGAGCCGCTATCGAGAAGACGCTCAAGTTCAATCCGAATCATGTCGGAGCGCAGTTGTTCATCGCGGAGCGTGACATCGATGAAGAGAACTACGCCGGCGCCGATGCGGCTCTCCTATCGGCGTTGAAGATCAATCCGCGCAGCCCCGAGGCGCACGCAGCCCGCGCCGTCATCGCGCATCTTCGATCCGATGCGAAGCTCGAAGCCGCGGAGCGTGCCGAGGCCCTGAAGCCCTGGCCGAAAAACCCCGCGGTGCCGCATCTCATCGGGCGCAAGCTTTCGCGGAAATACCGGTTCGCCGAGGGGGCCGCGCTCCAGCGGGAAGCGCTCAAGTGGGATCCCGAATTCCTGCCGGCCAAAGGGCAGCTCGCCAATGACCTCCTGCGCCTCGGCGGCCATGACGACGAAGCCTGGAAGCTCGCCGCGGAAGTGCAGACCGCCGATCCCTACGATGTCGTCGCCTACAATCTCACCGAATTGCATGCCGCCATCGCGCATTTCCGAACGCTGACGAGCGAGCATTTCCTGGTGAAGATGGATCCCCGCGAAGCGGAAATTTACGGCGCGGACGCCCTCGCGCTGCTCGAACGCGCGCACGATACGCTGACGAAGAAATACGGCCTCCAGCTTCGAGACCGCACGATCGTGGAGATTTTTCCGGATCAAAAGGACTTCGCGATTCGCACCTTTGGTCTGCCGGGCGGCGCCGGCTATCTGGGCGTCTGCTTTGGCCGCGTCATTACCGCCAACTCGCCGGCGTCCCGTCCGAATTCGCCGAACTCCTGGGAAGCGGTGCTCTGGCATGAGTTTTGTCACGTCGTCACGCTCACCCTCACACAAAACAAGATGCCGCGCTGGCTCAGCGAGGGCCTCAGCGTCTTCGAGGAGCGGCAGGCGCGCGGAAATTGGGGCGAGCAGATGAAGCCCCGGTATCGCGCGATGATCCTTGGGGAAGACCTCACGCCGGTCAGCCAGCTCAGCGCGGCGTTTCTGAAGCCGAAATCGGCGGCGCATCTTGGCTTCGCGTATTATGAATCGTCACTCGTCGTGGAATGGCTGATTGACCGCTGGGGCCTGGAAAAAATGAAGGGCCTGCTCGCCGATCTGGCCCGCGGCGTGGAGATCAATGCCGCCTTGGCGGCGCGATTTGAGCCGATCGAAAAGCTCGACTCGGAGTTCGCCGCCCATGCGCAGGACGTCGCGAAAAACACCGGCCCGAAATTGGATTGGAAGCCGCCGCCGCCCGCGGATTTCGCGGACGAAAAGCGGTTGAACGATTTCATCGCCAAAAACCCCGACAACTTTGAGGCGCTCAACGAGCAGGCGTCGGAATTCCTCGGCCAGCAAAAGTGGGAAGCTGCCAAGGCGCCGCTGCAAAAGCTCATCGAGTTTTATCCCGACCAGAGAAACCCCGAGGGCGCTTATGCCATGCTCGCGCGGGTCCACCGGGAATTGGGGGAGGCGGATGCCGAAATCGCGGCCCTGAACAAGGTCGCGGAATTGAGCAGCAATGCGCCCGACGCCTTTGAGCGGCTGATGCAAATCGCGGCCGAGCGCCAGGACTGGCCGGGTGTGCTCGCCAATGCCGCCCGCTATTCCGGCGTGAACCCGCTCAGCCTGGCGCCGCATCGCTACGAAGCCGAAGCCCGCGAAGCGCTCGGCGAAAAGCCCGCGGCGATCGCCGCTTATCGGGCGCTCCTGGATCTCGCCCCGCCCGATCCCGCTGAAATCCACTATCGCCTCGCCCGGCTGCTGCACGATTCGGGCGATCCCGCGGCGAAGCGGGAGATCCTTCTCGCACTGGAAGACGCTCCGCGGTTCCGGGCCGCTCTCGATCTTCTCTTGCGCATCGAAACGCCTGAACCTTCGAAAAAAACGCCATGACCCGCCCGCGCCTTTTGGTTGTCCTCCTACTCGTTTGCTCCGCCGCCATCGCGCTCGCGCAACGCCGCGGCTGGCGTTTTAGCGAGGGGCCGCTCTACCGCACGGAAGGCGGCGAGATCGTGGACGTCCGCGTGACCACCACGGCCCGGGAGATTGCCTCGCACAGCACCGGCACGCCCGAGTGGACGAACCCTCCCGAGTTCTCCCACGACGTCTTTACCTTTGTCCGCCTCATCCGGGACCGCGATCCCTACGGCTCGCCGACCGCCGGCAATTGGATCACCGACTTTCCGGACAGCGACCTGAATCTCTCCTTTCGCATCCAGCAGATGACCTCGATCAAGGTGGACCCCAACGGGCGCATCATGCGGATCACGGACAAGGATCTCTTCCGCTTCCCGTTCATTTACACGGTCGAGCCGGGCGCTCTTCTGTTGCGCGACGAGGAGGTGCCGATCCTCCGGGAGTATTTGCTCAATGGCGGATTCCTCATGGTCGATGATTTCTGGGGCGAGTGGCAGTGGGAAGGCATGGCCAGCCAGCTCAAGCGCGTCTTTCCCCACCGCGACTTCGTCGATGTCCCGCTGGACCATCCCATCTTCCACTGCGTCTTCGATTTGCCGGGGCCGCTCAGCAAATTGCAAACGCCGAACTCCCACCAGGGCGTCCGCAGCGAATTCGATGGCATCACCTGGGAACGCCACCCGCGCAAGGACGGCGGCTACGAAGAATGCAGCGAGATGCACGTCCGCGCGATCTTTGATGACAAGGGCCGCATCATGGTCCTGGCCACGCACAACTGCGACAACGGCGACGCCTGGGAGCGCGAGGGCGAGAGCGACTATTTCTTTCACGAGTTCTCGGAAAAGCGCGGCTTCCCGCTCGGCATCAACATCGTCTTTTACGTGATGACCCACTGATCCAGCCGCCGCGCCCGCAGAATCTCACCTCTTTTCATGAGCACCCAAACGCCACCCCTCCCCGACGCCGACGCCACCGCATTCGAAAAACTCCAGGCCGCCCGGTCGCGAACCCTCGCGGAACTCGGCAAGGCCATTGTCGGCCAGCGCGACGTGATTGAGCAGATCCTCATTGCGCTCCTGTCGGGCGGCCACTGTCTCATCACCGGCGCCCCGGGGCTTGCGAAGACGTTGCTCGTCAAAAGCATCGCCCAGATTTTCCACCTCGAGTTCCGGCGCATCCAGTTCACGCCCGATTTGATGCCCACGGATATTACCGGTGTGGAGATCCTCCAGGACACCTCCGAGGGCCGGCAACTCTCCTTCGTGAAAGGTCCCATCTTCGGCAATATGATCCTCGCCGATGAGATCAACCGCACGCCGCCGAAAACGCAGGCTGCGCTGCTGGAGGCCATGCAGGAGCACCAGGTGACCGCCAGCGGAAGACGCTACGCTTTGCCCGAGCCATTCTTCGTGCTCGCCACGCAGAACCCGATCGAGATGGAGGGCACCTACCCGCTGCCGGAGGCGCAACTCGACCGGTTCATGTTCAACGTCGTCATCGACTACCTGCCCGAGGACGATGAAGTGACGGTCGTCCAGCGCACCACTTCCTCCGGCGGCGAGACCATTTCCGCGCTCTACACCGGCGAAGACGTGCTCGCCTTTCATGCGCTGGTGCGGAAGGTCCCCATCGCCGAGGACATCGTGCGCTTTGCGGTGCGGCTCGCCGCCGCCACGCGCCCCCGCCAGCCCGGCGCGCCCGACTTCGTGAACGACTGGGTGAGCTGGGGCGCCGGAACCCGCGCGGCGCAATATCTCACGCTCGGCGCGAAAGCCCGCGCGCTCCTGGAAGGCCGCGCCTACGTGACCAAGCCGGACATCATCGCGCTCGCGGCGCCCGTGCTGCGCCACCGCGTACTCGTGAACTATCGCGCCGAGGCCGAAGGCGTGACCGTCGGGAAAATCATTGAGCGGGTGCTGGAACATGTGAAATGACCGTTCAGCAAAAGTATGCCGCCAAATAATCCCAGCGTCACCTTTCTCGATCCCGGCGCGCTCATGGCGATCCGCAATCTCGAACTGCGGGCGCGCACGGTCGTCGAAGGGTTCTGGCATGGGCTTCATCGCAGCCCCTACCACGGTTTCTCCGTGGAGTTCACCGAATACCGGCCTTACACGCCCGGCGATGATCCGCGGTATCTGGACTGGAAGCTCGTGGCGCGGACCGACCGCTACTTCATCAAGAAGTTCGAAGACGAGACAAATCTGCGCTGCCATTTGCTGGTGGACGCCAGCCGTTCGATGACCTTCGGATCGCTTAGCTATAACAAAGCCGATTACGCCCGGACGCTCGCCGCCACGCTTGCCTATTTTCTTTCCCAGCAGGGCGACGCCACGGGCCTCCTCACCTTCGATGGGCGCGTGCGCGAATACCTTCCCGCGCGCCACCGGCCCGGGCATTTGCGCCACCTCATGCTCGCGCTCGAGAAGCCGTTCGAAGGCGCCGCCACCGATCTCGCCGCGCCGCTCCGGCGCATTGCCGAGCTCACCCAAAAGCGCGGCCTGATCGTCCTCATCAGCGATCTTCTGGCGCCGGTGGACACGCTGGAAACTTCCCTTGCCCGGCTCACCGCCGCGCGTCACGAAGTCATCGTCTTCCAGGTGCTCGACCCCGCGGAACTCACGCTCGATTTTGAGTCTGCCGCCCGCTTTCTCGATCTCGAATCCGGGCGCGATCTTTACATCGACCCGGCGCTCGCCCGCCCGGGTTACACGCGCCGCCTCAACGCGCATCTCGCCGCCGTCCGCGCCCTGTGTGAACGCCTGGGAATCGCGCACGTCCAGCTCAGCTCCGCGCAACCGCTGGAACTGGCGCTCTTCGACTTTCTGAAAGCCCGCGCGAACCGCGGCAAGATCGTGCGCAGAAGGAGCGCCGCATGAGTTTTCTGGCGCCGCTCTTCGCTCTCGGCGCGCTCGCCATCGTCGGGCCGATTGTCTTTCACCTCACGCGGCATACGACGCGGAAACAGACGCCATTCAGCGCACTGATGTTCCTCGAGCCCTCGCCGCCGCGCATGACGAAGCGCAGCAAACTGGAAAACCTCTGGCTGCTTCTGCTCCGGTGCTTCGTCCTCGGCCTGCTCGCGCTGGCCTTCACCCGGCCGTTTTTGCCCCGCCCCATGGCCCAACCGCAGCCTGCGGGCGGAAGACGCATCGTGCTTCTCCTCGATACGAGCGCGAGCATGCGGCGTGAAAAACTGTGGGAGCAGGCGCGCGCCCAAGCGGAGGCGCGAGTGCGCGCGGCGCAACCGATCGACGAAATCGCCATCGTCGCTTTTGACAGCAAGTCGAAGCCGGTATTGACCTTCGAGGAATGGAGAAAGCTGCCGCCCCAGGAGCGCGTTTCCACGGCGCTGGATCGTCTGGCGACGTTGAAGCCCGGGTGGGCGGACACGCGCCTCGACGACGCGCTTCTGCAAGCTGTCGAGACGCTCGACCACGCCGGCGACGCGAAATCGAACCAGCGCGAGATCGTGGTCATCAGCGATCTCCAGGAGGGCGCGCGATTGAGCGCCTTGCAGGGTTATCAGTGGCCGCGCGGGATGATCGTCACGCTGGATCCCGTGGTCGCGAGCGCTCGCCAAAACGCCAGCGTGCAATGGATCTCCGAGAGCGAAGAGACGGAGAGTCCGGGCGAAGCCGCGCCGATCCGCCTGCGCGTGACCAACGCCGCCGAAGCAAAGCGCGAGCAATTCCAACTGCGCTGGAAAACCGATGGCGCCTCGCCACAGGCCCCGCTCGACGTCTACGTGCCCGCCGGCCAGAGCCGCATCGTGCGCCCGCCGAACCCGCCCGCCGGCGCCACCGCGCTCATGCTCACCGGCGACGACACCGATTTCGACAACACGCTTTACGTTGTCCCCCCGCACGCCGCGCAATTCCCGATCCTCTTCGTGGGACCGGATGAGGATGAAGACCCGCACGCCTCTCTCTATTACCTGCGCCGCGCTTTTCCGAAGACCGCGCATCAGAACATCGAAATCACCGCGCATCGCACGGACGCCGCCGTGCCCGCCTTCCAGCTCCAGCAAGCGCAGCTCCTCGTCCTCGGGGAAACGCCTTCGGAATCCGCGATTGGCTCCGCCAGGCAGTTTGCCCGCGAAGGCAAAATCGTCGTCGCGCCCCTGGCATCGGCGGCGGGCGTCCGGACCGTGGCTCGGCTGATGGAACTCCCCGCGCTTTCGGCCGAGGAGGCGCCGGTGAAGGATTACGCCCTGCTTGCGCAAATCGATTTCAGTCATCCGCTCTTCGCCGCTTTTGCCGATCCCCGCTACAGCGACTTCACGAAGATCCATTGGTGGAAGCATCGCCGCCTCGCGATGGCCCCGCTCGCGGGCGCACGGGTGCTGGCCGCTTTTGACGACAAAGATCCCGCCATCGCGCAAGCGCCGCTGGGCAAGGGCAGCGTCGTCATCTTGACGAGCAGTTGGCGGCCCAACGACAGCCAGTTGGCGCTGTCGTCGAAATTCGTTCCGCTCCTTCAGGCGCTGCTGGAGCAGAGCAGCAATCTGCCTCCGCAAAGGGCCCAGTATTTCGTGGGCGAGGAATTGCCGCTGCCCGGCGGCTCGCAGCCGTTGAGCATTCGGAAGCCCGATGGCGCGGAGGTTCCCGCGGCGCCCGGGGCGAAGTTTTCGGATACCGATCAGCCGGGAATTTATTTCGTCACGCCGGGGACGCAGCGCTTCGTCGTCAATCTTGCGCCGGAGGAAAGCCGGGTCGCGCCGCTCCCGCCGGAGCGCTTCGCCAGCCTCGGGGTTCCGCTGCGCGCGCCGCTTGAGCCAGCCGAAACCGCCGCTCGCGGTGGCCGGCAGGCGCAGGCGGCGGAGATCGAGGCGCGGCAGAAGCTGTGGCGCTGGCTGCTCCTGGGCGTCGTTGGCCTGCTCCTGCTGGAAACGCTCTTTGCTCGGAAACTTTCGCACTCGTCAGGCAGTTCAACCGTCGCGCCCACATGATTACACCATTGCTCCGCCTTGCATTTGATCCGGTTCACCAGCGCCAGCGCCGCGTCCGCCGATTGCGGATCCTGGCGGTCTCGCTGTGCGCGGCGGCGCTTGTTTTCGCCGCGCTGTTGCCCACCGGAATGGCCGTGTGGCGAGTGGTGTTGGCGGCGCTGGCGGCATTCGCGTTGACGCGGATGATCCTGAAACGCCGGATGGATCTCCCCGAGCCGGATTACGCGGAATTGGCCCGCGCCATCGAGACCCGGCACCCGGAATTGCACGCCATGCTTCTCACCGTGGTGGAGCAGCGCCCCGATCCCGCGAGCGGCAAGCTCCATCTGCTCCAGCAAAAGCTGATCGCGGATGCCGTCGCCGCCAGCCGGCGATTGAACTGGGTCGCCGCGGTGCCTGAGACGGCGTTGTGGAGGGAGAGGGTCTTTGCCGGCTGCGCCGCCTTGTTGCTCGCCTTCGTCGTTCTCCATTTCGGCGTAGGGGATTGGCTGCGGCGCCCGGCCCGGGATGCGGCCCACGCGGAGCCGGGCGTGACGGTGACTCCGGGCGATACTTCGCTGGAGCGCGGCGCGGGGCTCATCGTGCTCGCGGATTTTCATCGGAATGCGCCCGGCGAAGCGACGCTCATCGTTCAATCGGCGAACCAGCCGGAGCAACGCATTCCGCTGGTCAAAAACCTGGATGACCCGGTGTTTGGAGGCGGTTTGCCGGAAGTGGACTCCGACCTCACCTACCGCATCGAGTATGCCGGACAGGCGACGCCCAATTTTAAGGTGAATATCTATGAGCATCCGCGGCTCGATCGCGCCGACGCCACCCTTCACTTTCCCGCATACACGAAGCTTCCCGAGAAGACGGTGCCCGATACGCATCGCGTGAGCGCGGTGGAGGGCTCGAAACTGGACGTGAAGTTTCAGCTCAACAAACCTGTGAAGTCGGCGTCGCTCGTGGCGAAAGACGGAACGATCGTGCCGTTGACCGTCTCGCCGGACAAGGCGGCCGCCGTGTTGAGCGATTTCCCGGTGGCCGCGAGCGAGACCTACGAACTGAAGCTCGAGGATGCCGCCGGCCGGGCGAACAAGATCACCGCGCAGTTCACCGTGGATGCGTTGAAGCATCGTCCACCCGAGCTGAAGTTCGAGTGGCCCAAGGGAGATCAGAAGGTCTCGCCAATCGAGGAGGTCGCCTTCCGAGGAAACGCGT
>Ga0302319_10007000_pt1 | contig 22249 bp, 15 predicted proteins | sample Bog_T0_2_FD_203319 | JGI IMG/M metagenome (GOLD analysis project Ga0302319, IMG submission 203319) | Peat permafrost microbial communities from Stordalen Mire near Abisko, Sweden - Bog_T0_2 | ecosystem: Environmental > Terrestrial > Soil > Wetlands > Peat | place: Sweden: Abisko, Stordalen Mire... | reverse complement strand
CCACATTCCTTATCGCGCCAGAAGACGCCACAAAAATCCTAAATCTCGATTCTTATCCTGCCATGTCTCGGCCCTGTAAATCAGCGGCTCGACAACTCATGCCCGCGTGCTATGGGATCAATCTGAATCAAAATGAAACCCAGGACACTCATTTTCTCTCTCGTGCAGTTCCTTTCGTTCGGAATTGCCTGGTTCGCCCGGGCACAGGACGGCAAGCCTGACTGTGTCCATCTGGAGTCGGCGGCGCCTTTCGTTACGAAGGGACCGTCGCAGGATGCCTGGCAGGCTGTTCGGGACAGGCAACCCGCCGGACTCCATCTCACGCTCACGCTGCCGAAGACGAGTTATTACCTTGGCGGGATTATTTCCGCGAAGCTGGTGTTCTCGAATGATACCAAGGATCCCTACCACATGTGGATGGGGAGTTATGACCGCTCGGGAAGAATACCGGACATCTCATTCAGGGCGGAAGACGGGGATGGCGCGGAGGTTGGCGATCCTCTCAAATGGTATCTCGCAAATTATGGTTTTTTTGGCGGGGGAATCGGCAACTTCACCGACCTCGGCACCTGGAGCATCGAGCTTCCGGCCAATCAATGGCTGAAGATTGAAAAGCCTGGGACCTACAAGCTCTATGCCCGCTCCACACGCGTGCAGCCCGGCGACAAGGACGTGCCTTACGACAGGCAGCGTCCCGCCGTGGAGCTGGTCTCCGATCCTGTGACCATCACCATCGTGCCGCTTCCCGCGGATGAGGAGAAGGTGGTCATCGCGCAGGCAAGGAAGGACCTCGCAACCACCCATCAGATGGGGCGCGACACCGTGGCCCGCGCCGCGGCGGAGCGCCTGCGTTTTCTCCAGACACCGGCTGCCTGCGATGAATTGCTGCAACTCTTCGACACGCCGTATTCAAATGAAGCCATGCTTGGACTTTGCTCCACCATGGATCCCCCGGCGCTGGCCCAAAAAATCCTGGCCGCTGTAAAGGAAATGAAGCTGGGATTGAGCGACCAGCTTTTGCATTTTTACACCTCATTGAAGAACGGAGGATCGATGTTTATCGTGAAACCCGGAGGCGGGACATCGGAGGAGGAATTGCGGGTGGAACTGGAAAACGCGGCGAAGAGCGGAATAACGGAGGATGGCTCGGGCGATGTCTTTTTTTCCAACCTTCTCACGCTGTTCTGCGACGATCCGCATGAGGCGAAGATACGCGCCATCATGATCAAGCGTCAGCTCGATCTCCCGCAGAAGCAGATCGACGATCTTCTCAACGACGGCAGGAATCCCTTCAAAAAGGAAAGTGCGGCGGTAACCGGCAAGGATTTCCTGCCACTCCTGCGCGAGCAGGTGAAGACGGAGAACCATAATCCCTACGCGCTAGCCGCGCTGGTGACCGTCGCACCGGATGAGGCGCGCCCGATCATCATCGAGGACATCAAGAGGGATCATCCCATTTATGTTCCCACTGACCATGTGTTCAGGCCCGACATGGATCTCTTCGCCCATGAGTCGCTGCCCGAGCGGGAAATTCCTGCGCTCGACCTGATCCTCCGGGAGAAACTGCCACATTTGTCTTACCACGCGGATAACCTCGAAACAACGATCATACTGATCGAGCGGTATGGCACCAAGGCGCTGCTGCCCGATGTCCTGCGCATCTACCACATGCAGACTTACTGGGAGTGCGTGCTTCAGGCTTCAGTGCTCCGTTACTGGATTCGCTGCGATCCCGCCGCCGGCGTGGAGGCGCTTGGAGAAGCGCTGAAGAGGAACGGGAAGCACGATACGGGATGCTACCGCTCCGTGCTCACCGATGTGCTGCAAAAAGCATGGGTGGACCAGGCCCTGCCACTGGTGTTAAGCGCCACGGGCAATGAGGACGTCTATGTGGTCAGCTCTGCCGCAGGCTTGCTCGAAGCGTACGCCGGGCCTGAAGCCATCGATAATGTGATTGCTGCCATCGAGCGGATATCCGCGACGCCGCCGCCGGAAAAAGCCGGCTACAGGCCCGGTTTTCTCTACACGCCGCGCTGGCTCACTGAACTCCTGATCAACAGCAAACGCTGGACTCTAACCCGCCGGCAACTCGAGCGCCTCGAGAAAGTGGCTGTGGATAAGAACTTGAAAGAACGCATCGTCGGCATTCTTGCGGGGATGAAGGAGTAAAAGCTGTGACGATGAGATTCATGGATTGGAGGGCGCGCGGAGAAACCCAACGCACCGCGAAATCACAATTCGCGCATGTCTTTCACCAATAAATGTGTGGATAATGGCTGACTTAATGCTCTAGTGTAAGTCGAAGGAGGATAAATGGTTACATTATTCATCATTGGAGTGGTGATTGCTGAAGCTGTGATCGGTTTTTTCTTGTTCGAGTTGTATTACTTGATTGATGAAAGAGCCTGGATCCGGAAAATCGAACCGGGGGATGCAATTGTTTACCGCAAGCAGAAGTTTTCCACCCATCCGGGCGCGAGAGCTTACGACATCAGTGCGGCTGAAAACGGGGACAACTATTCCTACCTCGTCGATAAATACTGGACGGTTGCCGGCTTGCTGGACAATGGGCTGGTGGTCGCTGTCACCCGCACGAACAAACGCCACTACCTGCGGCCGGATGACCTCAATCTCCATCGCGCGAGGATAATCGAGCGCGTGAGATACCGGAACCGGTTTCCACAACTGGACTGACGCCGCCCGGTCTTCCAAATGGATGAAATTCATTTGGAGCACAACGTATGTCGAACATACGGAGCAACTTGCGCGGATTATCGTGATTTTCGCCTCTGGTTCCTGAATGCCATCCGCGGAATTTTGGGAACGATTGGAGACCGTCTCCACTAATCAGCAGCGGTGTCCCTCGGCACTTCCTGCGACCTTGATCTTCACGGCCTTTTTCTCCAGCGAGGAACGGTAGGCGGCTTCGGTGAGCTTGATGGTGTCGATGGCGATGCGGGGAGGGACGTAGCCTTTGCCGCCGTTGCAGATCCAGTTGATAAAGGTGGTGTCGGGGTTGGAAGATTTTACGCGGGCGGGGATGGTGACGGGTTCGTCGTTCACGAGGAGGGGCTTTGGCTTCCATGCGTGGCTGCGCAGGACGATGCAACCTTTGCTGCCCTGGATGGCCATGCATTCATCGTGGACTTTGGTGTTGCCGAAAAAGTTGAGGGAGCCGAGCGCACCGTTGCTGAAGCGGATGGTGACGACGCTCGAGATATCGACGCGGTTGCCGTAGTTTTCCGTGGCGGCGGTGACTTCCACGGGTTTCAGGCCGGTGATGGCGAGCATGGAGCTGACGAGGTGGCTGCCGGTATCCATCATGAATCCGCCGCCGGCGAGCGCGGGATCCTTGCGCCAGCCGAGCGCGCGCGTATCCCAATCCTGCGTGATGTAGCAGGCGACGCCGCGGACGTCGCCGATGTAACCCTTTGCGATGAGCTCGCGCGCGTACATCGCCTGCCCGTGGTAGAAGCGCTGGTAGGCGACCATGAGGCAGCGCGATTGTTTTTCGGCGAGGGCGGTGAGTTTGAACGCGTGGTCGGAGCGGACGGTGAAGGGTTTTTGCACGAGCACATGCAGCCCGGCGAGGAGCGCAAACCGCACTTGTTCGTAATGCAGGGAGTGAGGGGTGCAGATGAAGACGGCATCGAGCTTTTCACGGCGGATCATCTCCTTGTAATCCGTGTAGGCGGGGAGGGTGAGGCCGGCTTTTGCGAGGAGGGTGACGGTCTGCGCGGGGCTGGGATCGGCGACGGCGGTGAGCTGGACGCGTTTGTCTTTAAGAAGATTCGGGAGGTGGTACCATTGCATGAATCCTCCGCAGCCGATGAGGCCGACTTTAACCTTGGTTCGTTTCATTGGAAGACGCGACGGTAGGCGAAACGGGTGGCAGCGGGCAAGCGCGGGATGGGGATAATGACGAAAGCTGTTTTTTCGCCTCTGTCTCCACTTTCGTGAACCACTAATCTGTTTGCGGGGGATTCGGGGAATTGATTTACTGGGTCGATGATTCCCGGTGTAATTGAGCCGCAGGACGAGGGAAGGGAGACGGCCATTACAGCGCCCAAGGAGGTTCGCGACCGCGTGACGCTCGGGCAGCCGGAGGCCTGGGTACAGGTGCGGGAGGTGGACGAATCCTTCCGCCATGCGGCGAGCTACTCCGTGCTGTTGTCGGACCGGCAGCATCATGCCTCGTACAATGAGGATTATTTCCGCGTGGTGCGGCGGCTGGAGACGAGGCAGGCTTTGCAGGAGCTGGGGCAGTGGCGCCTCAACTTCGATCCGCGGACCCACCATGTGGTGGTCCATTCCATCCGGGTGCGCCGCGAGGGGGTGGCGGTGGAACACGCGAGCGCGGAGCAGTTCCGCTTTCTCCAGCGCGAGGGAGGGCTGGATTCGCAAGTCATCGATGGCTGGATCACGCTCATGGTGCTGCTGGAGGATGTGCGTGTGGGCGATGTGATCGATGCGAGCTACACGATCCACAGCATGAGGAAGTTGCTGAGGGACCGGTCCTGGCTTTTTACCACTGTGCCTTTGCAGGCGGCGTTGCGCGTTTTTCATCTCACGGTGCGTTTCGCGGGTGGACGTGCGATGCAATGGAATAGCAACGAAAAGGAATTCGCTCCCGCGATCAAAGAGGAAGGAGGGGAGACCGTGTGGAGCTGGACGAAGGAAAATCTGCAGCCTGCGGAACTGGAGCCGAATGTTCCCGCGTGGCATTTCCCTGGCACATGGGTGCAAGTCACGGATTGCGCCTCCTGGGGGGAGATCGCGGCCGGGCTGGCAGCTGTCTGGCGGGAGGAGATGGATGCGCCGGAGCTTTTGCGAATGGTGGAGGAGATCAACGCGGCAGCCGCGACGCCGCTCGAGCAAATCGACCGGGCGGTGACGATGGTGCAGGACGATATACGCTACCTGAGCGTGAATGAGGATCTTGGCGGGCAGATTCCGTCTTCCCCGGGCGCGGTGCTGCGGCGGCGCTACGGAGATTGCAAGGACAAATCGTTTTTGTTGTCGCATCTGCTGCACCTGCTCGGCGTGAAAGCATGGCCGGTGCTGGTGCACACACATTTGAGACAGTCCGTGGAGGAATTGCTGCCTGCGCCCGACGCGTTCAATCACGTGATCGTGAAATACGAGGTGGACGGACAGACCCGGTGGGTGGACGCAACACTCTCGTTGCAAGGCGGCGGCGCCTTGGCGCGGTTGGTGCCGGATTTCAGGGCCGGGTTGCCGGTGGGGCCCGGCATCGCGGGGCTGGAAAAGATCCCTCCGCTGCCCGTGAAGAACGAGCGCTACGAGCTGCGTGAGGCATTTTCCCTGGATAGCAGGCCCGGGCATCCCTCGATCATGAACGTAAGCATCAGGGCGTGCGGATGGCAGGCGGAGAATTTGCGGCGCGGTTTTGCGAATGTGGGCGACGCCGGAATGGCGAGGAGCCGGGAGCAGTTTTACCGGCGGTTGTTTCCGGAACTGCAACGCGCCGGGGAGCTGAAATGGGAGGATAATCGTGGTCGTAATGAGTTCAGGCTGTCGGAATCCTACGACATCGAAAACGCGGTGAAGTTGACCCCGGATGGCAGCGCGTGCGTGTTTTATTACCAGACGCACTATATCCAATGGATGCTCGGCATCGCGCAGGGAGGCAAAAGAAGACATCCGTATCTGCTTACCTTCCCCTGCAATGTGGAGCACACCGTCGAGGTGGAAACGACAGGGCTCCTCAACGAAAAGACGATGCTCCCGGTCATCGAGCAGGGCATCACATTCCGATTTTCCTGCGACCAGAAACGGAAGGCAAACAGGGGAGTGATGACCTACAATCTCAAAACCCTGACAGGAGTCATCACCCCGCAGCAGTTCGAGACCCACAAGAAAATGGTGGATAAAATATGGCCGGCCACGACGTTTTATTTTCGATTTCCGCGAGGCCTTCCGGCGCCGCAAAGGAGGCCGGCGGGCGCAAAGAAAATCGCGCCGCCAGGGACCATGGAGATTTCCCGGGAGCGCGCTCCTGTCAGAAAGGTCAAACTATTGTCCGAGGCGGAGCGCAGGGGATCCCGCAGGAAAAAACGGACAAAGGGGCAAAGCAGGCAGGCTGCTAAATGGGAGGGGATATCTTCAAAGCACAAAATTTTGATCGGGCTGGGGATCATTCTGGTCATAGGGAGCATGTGGTTGCTGTGGCTCTTTTTCATGGTGAAGGGATGACTTGGGAATGGGCGTGGCGCTGCGGCAGGTAAAACAGTCGGTTGACGGTTGTATTAGTTGGCAGTATTGAGGCAGACCGCTTACAAGGTGACTTCTGCAATGACCGGCTTTATACGATATCTCGGGAGTAATTGTCTCTCGTTCCTCCATTACCTGGGGGAACTGGCCGACCTTGCTTATGAAGTGGTGTTATCGATTTTCACTGCACCGATCCGGTGGCGGCTGTTTTTCATCCAGTTGCAGGAGGTGGGGTACCGCTCGCAACTGGTGGTGATCGTGACGGGGGGATTCACGGGTGCGGTGTTTGCGGCGCAGACCTATTTTCAATTTCACAGGCTGGGCATGGATACCGCCGTGGGGGCGGTGGTGGCGGTGTCGATGTTCCGCGAGCTGGGGCCTGTGTTGACGGGGCTGATGGTTTCCGGGCGCGTGGGCGCCGCGATGTCGGCGGAGATCGGCACAATGAAGGTCACGGAACAGATCGACGCACTGCGGGCGCTGGGGGTATATCCGATCGATTACCTCGTGGTGCCGCGCGTGCTGTCGATGATGCTCTCCATGCCGCTGCTGGTGTGCGAATGCGTGGGGATCGGCATCGTGGCGGGATATTTCGTGGGGGTGCACATGATGGACATCCCGAGCCCGTATTACCTGCATTACATGGAGAAATTCACTGGGGCACGCGACATCAAGATGACGCTGGTCAAGGGATTCGTGTTTGCGATCCTGATCGTGATCATCAGTTGCCACCAGGGATTGAACGCAAAGGAGGGGGCCGAGGGTGTGGGGCGGGCGCCGACCGAGGCGGTCGTAATCAGCTCGCTGGCGATATTGATCATCAATTTTTTCCTTTCGATCATCCTGAACATCGTTTTTCCGCTTGGAGGTTGAGATGGAGGATTTCATCAGCATACGTGATTTGCACAAGAGACTCGGCCAGCAGGAGGTGCTGAAGGGGGTCGATCTCGACGTGGAGAGCGGCCAGACGCTGGTGGTGATCGGGCGCAGCGGCGGCGGAAAGAGCGTGCTGCTGAAGCATATCATCGGCTTGATGAAACCGACCTCCGGCAAGGTGCTGGTGGAGGGCCAGGATATCACGGGCGTGACCGAGCGAAAGATGGCGGAGATCCGGAAAAAAATCGCGATCCTTTTTCAGAGTGCTGCGTTGTTTGATTCGATGAGTGTGGAGGAGAACATTTCATTCCCGTTGGTCGAGTCGGGAATGACGGACCGGAAGGAGATCGACAAGAAGGTGGCCGAGGCGCTGGAGGTGGTGGATCTCGCCGGGGAGCAGAAAAAAATGCCTGAAAACCTGAGCGGAGGCATGAAAAAACGCGTGGGCTTGGCGCGGGCGATCGTGAGTCGGCCGGCGTGCATTCTTTACGATGAGCCGACGACGGGGCTCGATCCGATCGTGGCGGACGGGGTGAACCATTTGATTCGGCGCTTGCAAAAGCGGTTTCAAGTGACATCCATTGTGGTGACACATGATATGAAAAGCGCTTTTCACGTAGCCGACCAGGTGGCGTATTTGCTCGAGGGCCGCATTTATTTCAAGGGGACACCCAGGGAAGTGCAGGCATCGTCGGATCCGCTCATCCAGGATTTCATCAACGGGCGTTCGGAATACTCGGAATAAACCATGAGCACGAAAGAAAACGGTTTGGAAATAAAGGTCGGCCTGTTTATTTGCATCGGGTTTGCCGTGATCGGGGCGATGGTGCTGAAGTTTGGCCTGGGCGGAAGCGACGGATTCAAGAAATATTACCCGCTGGTGGTCGACCTGCCGAATGCGAACGGCCTGCTGAAGGGGTCGGATGTGCTGCTGGCCGGCGCGCACATCGGCTTCGTCGGGACAAAGCCGACTCTCACCGACAATCTCGGCAACGTGAGGGTGACGGTGAATGTCGAGAACCAGTATGCGATCCCGAAAAAATCGACCTTCACGGTGGATAGCTCGGGGCTGCTCGGCGACAAATTCATCGCGATCGGAATCCCGAAGGATTTCGACCCGAAGACGTTTAACCCCAGGGACCCCGAACAAGCCTGGCAAAAGGGAGACCACATCCAGGGCGTGAGCAAGGAGGGGATCGAAACAGTGCTGGAGGAAGCCGGGCCGGCGTTGAAAAAACTTTCCGCTGAACTTGACGATTTGCAGGAGGCCACAGCGAAGCTGAAGAATGGCGTGCTGGGGGAGGACAACCTGAACAATGTAAAATTGACCCTCGCGAACCTGAAAACGACCAGTGATAATTTTGCGCAGGCCTCGAAAGGGATCGGCCCCATCGTGACTGGTGCTCAGGATGCGGTGGACTCCGCTAAAAAGACCCTGACCACGGTCGATGGGGCAGCGGATAATTTGCACAAAGTGCTCGATGAGGCGAAAGAGGCAATGCAGAAGGCCACGCACGGGGATGGCCTGATCGCTGCGATGCTGACAAACCGCGAGATGATGGAAAACTTCAAGGCGCTGGTCATCAACCTGCGCGAGCACGGGGTGCTTTTTTACCACGACTCAAATAAAGGAAATGCGGAACCGTCGCCCTCGCCGGGACGCGAGACGAAAAAGCGCTGAAGACAACGCGACAGGAATAATTTCAAGTGACACCATTACTTACCATCAATTTGTTGCGGGCGTTGTTTGTTATTTTCTCCTGCTTTGTCGGCGCGCGGGTCGGCGACGCGATTTACGAGCAGCAGGTGTTTGGCGCGATTTACGGGACTGTATTCGGCCTCTTCATCGTGCTGGGAGACCGGCTGCTTAAGGGCATCTCGCTGCGCACCTTTTCATCGGCGACTTTCGGGCTGCTGCTCGGGTTCTTTTTTTCACGCCTGTTGATCGCATCGAACATCCTCAGGGATACCTCCGAGGAGAAGCAGTGGATGGTGGGGCTGATTGTTTATGCAACCTTCGGATACATTGGCATGATGCTGGCGATCCGGAGCAATCGCGATGAATTTTCGCTCATCATCCCCTATGTGCGTTTTAGGGAGTCGGCCGTGCAGGACGCACCCCTGCTGGTGGACACGAACATCATCATCGATGGGCGCATCTCCACGATTTGCGCCACAGGCTTTTTGAGCGGTTCGCTTGTGGTGCCCCGCTTTGTGCTGGATGAGTTGCAGCGCCTCGCCGATTCGGCGGACCCGATCAAGCGCGAGCGCGGTCGCCGCGGGCTGGACAGCCTGAACCAGATGCAGAAAAACTCCGCTTTCGCCGTGACGATCCACGATTCCGCAACCGAGGTGGATGCCCCCGTGGACACAAGGCTGGTGCAGCTCGGCAAGATGCTCCAGGCGCGGTTGCTTACCAATGACAGCAACCTTTGCAAAATCGCACGGCTCCAGGGCGTGTCGGTGTTGAATTTGAACGACCTGGCAAATGCGCTCAGGCCTTTGGTTGCCACTGGGGATGAATTGGAAATTTCGCTGGTGAAGGAAGGGCGCGATGCGCACCAGGCCGTGGGTTATCTGGCGGATGGCACGATGATCGTGGTGAACCATGCGCGCCAGCATCTGGGCAAGACCATGCATGTGGTTATCGCCGGCACCCTGCAGACCACGGCGGGGCGGCTTTTCTTTGCCGAGATTAAGCAAGCCTGAGGAGGACTGGGTTCAGGCGTTCCCGGGTCAGGATTCAGAATGTGAATGACAAGCTCCACATTGTTGCTATATTTCACCGATCTATAAATTCACGACGATATTGAACACGCCGACTACACAGGATTCGCTTGATCTGGACATCAAAAGCATTTTGCTTTTGGACGACGATATTGAACTCGCGGATACCTTGAAGCTGTTGCTCGAATCGCGCAATTTCCTGGTGACGACCGTCAAGAACGGAGTGGAAGGCCTGCACGAGGTGATGTCCATGGATTTCGATGTCGTGATGTGCGACATGATGATGCCAACGATGCCCGGCGACATGTTCTATCTGGCAGTCCAGCGGACCAAGCCCCACCTTTGCAACCGGTTCATCTTTATCACGGGACACAGCGGCAATCCCAAAATCGATGATTTTTTGAAAAAAGTGGATGCCATCGTGCTCTACAAGCCCGTAAGCACAAAAGATCTGGTAAACGCGATTTCCTTCGTGCTGAAAAAATCGCAAGGCGAAGTAGTCAGGCCTCTCGAATAGGGAAATTCTCCTTTCCGGGGGAAAATTTTTCCGCCCTCTCCATGCTTGAATGGGGCAACTGGATTGCACAAAACTAACAATCGGCTTGCATAAGCAAATGGATTTCGGCATGATGAGGCAATGACGAACCGTAGTGCCTCTCATCCCTTCGCGGTTAACTCTTTTCCTGCAAGCCTCATCATTTCCCCCTTGGTGCCGTGTTGTTTTGGTGGTGAACTCTTCCCATCCGGCCAGGTCCGGGTGAATCCGACTAAGTCCGACCTTTGAGATTAATAAAAAAGCAAAAAGCATACTTTAGCCTGCAAATTGCTCTGAATTAAGATGGCTCAAGTGAAGAGATGTGGAAAATGACGAAAAACGCCAATAAGCCCGGTTCCATCAGGCCTGTACGTGAAGGCATCATCAGCGGGCTTATTATGCTGGTCTCGTTGGGATTTGGCATCGCCTGGATTTACACGCAGTCCTACAATTCAGAGATCCTGGAAGTCCGGGAAAACTTGCAGAAGCTCGCATCTGGCGCGGCATCGCTGGTGGATGGCGATCTTCACAAAACGCTGACGGATAAAAGCCAGCTCGGCAGCGTAGCTCACGAAAAGGCGCTCGCCCCGCTGGTGAAATTTCACCGCGCGATTCCATCCATCAATTACCTTTACACCTGTGTCCTCACGAATAACGGGATCCATTTCATCCTCGATACATCCACGAATGCAGCCGAATTGCACACTTCCCGGACATTTACGCCTTCATTGATCGGGGACCGCTACGAAAAACCGGATGTGGCGCTCATCCAGGCCTTGAAGCAGGGCGTGGTCACATCCACTACGAAACCCTACACCGACGAATACGGCACTTTCATGAGTGGATACGCGCCGATCTACGATTCGGGCAGGAACCGGATCGGTGTCATCGGGGTCGATTATTCCACCGGGGACTTGGATGCGCAATTGAGTTCCCTCAGGCATGTGCTGGTAAACGCTTCCGTGATGCTCGGGGCTATCGCGATCATCATCGGCATCAGCGTCTGGTGGATGAGGCGTAAGACTTTGGAATCTGAATCGCGCAATCGCGGGGCCCGGGAGGAACTCGAATCGAGCGAACAGCGGTTCCGCGACGTCGCGGGGGCCGCGGGGGAATACATTTGGGAAACGGACGAGAAGGGCATTTACAGGTTCCTTACGGACCGCGTTACTGCCGTGATGGGTTACTCGCCGGAGGAAATGATCGGCCGCCCTGTTAATGACTTTATTTTCGAGGAAGACATCGAAATGATGAAGGAAACGCAGGGCTCTTATGAAAGCGAAAAAGCCTCTTTCCATAATATCGAGCATCGCAAGGTGACCAAGGGCGGGGATGTCATCTGGGTGCTCGGCAGCGGCGTTCCCATCCTGGATCAGGAAGGGAATTTGACGGGCTATCGCGGCACCGCGCTGGACATGTCCGCCCGTAAAAACACCGAGATCGAATTAATCCGCGCCAAGGAGGCTGCCGAGCAGGCCGACAGGGCCAAGAGCGAATTCCTTGCCGTGATGAGCCACGAAATCCGCACGCCGATGAACGGTGTCATCGGCTTTGCAAATATCCTGGCCGACACGCCGTTGAATCTCGAGCAGAAGGAATTCGTGGACACCATTAAAAACAGCGCTGAATCGCTCCTCGGGTTGATTAACGACATCCTGGACTTTTCCAAGATCGAGTCCGGCCACCTTGAAATGGAGTCCGAGCCGTTGAACCTGAACAAGTGCGTCGAGGACGTGCTCAACATCAATGCTCACAATGCGAATGCAAAGCGGCTCGAACTGATCTACGAGATGGAGGACAATGTCCCCGAGTGGATCGAGGGCGATGTCTCCCGCTTGCGCCAGGTGCTCATCAATCTCGTCGGCAATGCCGTTAAATTTACAACCAGGGGCGAGATCGCAGTCGTCGTGAGCGCGGCCGATCTTTCCAGGGACGGCGGCGGAAGGAAAAAAATAGCGTTCGAGGTGAGGGATACGGGTGTCGGGATCGCGCCCGATCATATTGAGCGGCTTTTCAAGCCGTTCAGCCAGGCCGATTCGTCAACGACCAGGAAATATGGGGGCACCGGTCTCGGCCTCGCGATATGCAAGCGGCTGGTGGAATTGATGGGTGGGGATATTCTCGTCAAAAGCGAACCGGGCAAAGGATCGGTGTTCCACTTCGATATTGTCACCAGGGTGTTGCCGTTGCCTCAGTCAGCCGCGGTGCCGGCCGGGGACCAGGAAAAATTTCTCAAGGGTAAACACGTGTTGATCGTGGATGATAATTCCACAAATCGCCGCGTGCTTGAACGTCAGCTCCAGCGGTGGGGAATGAACGCGAAGCAGGCAGGCGACGCGGATGAGGCGCTAAGTTTGTTGCAGAAGGAAGACCCCTTCGATCTCGCCGTGCTGGATATGATGATGCCTGGCACGGATGGCCTGGACCTTGCGCGAAAAATACGGGGTTCTTCCGACGCAAGAAAGCTGCCTCTCATCCTGCTTTCCTCATTCGGGCAGAACGATGCGAATCTCAAGGCCCGCGCGGCGGGATTTCAGGCCGTGGTGGCAAAGCCGGTGCGGCAATCCCAACTTCGCGAGGTCATGCTGCGTGTGCTCTGGGAGGCCAAACCCGCCCAGGATTCCACCGCAGCTCCCATGGCGCGCCGCTCCAGCACGCTGGCTGTGAGCATAGGCCCGCAGTATCCCCTGAAGATTCTTCTCGCGGAGGATAATGTGGTGAACCAGATGGTCGTCACCCTCATGCTGAAAAAAATCGGGTACGCCGTGCATATCGTGGATAACGGAAAAAAGGTGCTCGAGGCGCTCGCCCGTCAAACTTACGACCTCGTGCTCATGGACATCCAGATGCCCGAGATGGACGGTCTTGAGGCCGCCCGTGAAATCCGCAAAATCGAAAGCCTCCCGACAGGGAGTGACATTCCCAAGCCCCCCGTTTACATCATCGCATTAACAGCCGACGCCATGCAGGGCGACCGCGAAAAATGCCTCGAGGCAGGCATGAACGATTACCTCACCAAGCCCATCCGCCCAAACGAACTCCAAGCCGCCCTCCAACGCTGCGCGCAAGCCGGGTAGCGCATTCGGCTCGAATGCCCTTTTCGGCGGCCCGCCGAAAAGATCAAGCAGCGCGTCATTTCGACAACAACCGCCGCCTTAAAACAGCGCCCTTTCCCCCAACGCGGTAGCGTTGCTTTCCCCTTCCGGGGAGCGCACACGTCCCGTGTGCTGGTTGCGGTGTCCCGCCGCAACGAACTTTCCTCACGCCATCAATCTAAAAAAGACCCACCACCACGCAAACTGATAACCATCCGAAGACCAGCGGATTTATGGGATGGCGCACCCGCTATGCCGACCTATCAGTCCTATAGGACCTATAAGTCCCATTCCCTTCAGCGCCTGTCAGCCCTGACCCTCCAAACCCCTACAAGCCCGCCCCGGCCTTCAACCCCCCGCGTCCTTCGACGATCACATCCTTGTAAGTGCCCCCGCTTGGAATCATCGGCAGCACATGCTCCGTATAGGGCACCATCACATCCAGCACATAGGCTTCCTTCGCATTAAGCATGCGCTGGATTGCAGCCTTGAGATCCTTCTTATGAATCACACGTTCACAAGGAACCCCGAAGCCCTCGCAGATCTTCACATAGTCGGGATAAATGCGTGTCAGATCCTTTGGATCACCCAGGAATGTATGCCCGCGGTTGCTCTTGTAGAAACGGTCCTCCCATTGCACCACCATGCCGAGGTGCTGGTTGTTCAAAATCATCACCTTCGCCGCGATTCCCTCGATGTGCGCGGTCGCCAGTTCCTGGACGTTCATCAGGAATGAGCCGTCGCCATCGATATCCACCACTTCGTGGTCGGGCTTCGCCACCTTTGCGCCGATGGCTGCGGGATAACCGAATCCCATCGAGCCAAGTCCCGCCGAGGTGAGGAACGTGCGCGGCTTGTCAAAATCGTAGAATTGCCCGGCCCACATTTGGTGCTGGCCCACTCCCGTGGTGATGATCGCCTGGCCCTTGGTCAGCTCCCACAGCAGCTTGATCGCATACTGCGGCTGGATCGCATCCTCCGTGTCCCTGAAGCTGAACGGAAACGCCTTCTTCCACGCGAAAATTTTGTCATACCAGTCGGGGAAGCGCGTGAAGCTCGACTTCACCCTCTTGTGGCCCGCGTGCGCCAGCATGGCGTTCAACCGGCTCAGCGCGTATTTCACGTCGCTCAGTATCGGCAGCTTCACCGGCTTGTTCTTGTTGATCTCGGAATTATCGATGTCGATATGGACGATCGTGCCGTGCTCCGCAAATTTCTCGATCTTGCCCGTCACGCGGTCATCAAAGCGCACGCCGATCGCGAGCAGCAGGTCCGCTTCGTTCACCGCGTTGTTCGCGTACACCGTGCCGTGCATTCCGAGCCATTTCAGGGAAAGAGGGTGGCTTTCGGGAAAACACCCGATACCCATCAAGGTGGTCGCCACGGGAATCTGAGTGCGCTCCACGAATTCCAGCAACTCTGCGGAAGCTTCACCGGTGATGATGCCGCCACCGCAGTAGATCATCGGGTTTTTGTGGGACTCGATCAGGCCCATCACTTCTTGCAGCACAAGGTCGTCGGCCTTTTTCAACGGGTCATATCCGCGCAGTTTCACCTCGTTCGGGAAAACGGGCTGCGTGGTCGCCATCTGGATGTTTTTTGGAATGTCGATCAACACCGGGCCGGGCCGGCCGGACTGCGCGATGTAAAAAGCTTCCTTCACGATCCTTGGGATGTGGTTGATATCCATCACCAGGTAATTGTGCTTCACCACGGGCAGCGTCATGCCGAACACGTCGGTCTCCTGGAATGCGCCCTTGCCGATCATCGCCTGCGGCACCTGCCCCGTGATCGCCACCAGCGGAGTCGAGTCGAGATAAGCATCCGCAATACCCGTCAAAAGATTGGTCGCGCCTGGGCCTGAGGTCGCCATGCACACACCAGCCACGCCTTTCGCCCGCGCATAGCCCGCCGCGGCAAACACACCGCCCTGCTCATGGCGCGGCAGGATCGTGCGGATCTTTTTGGACTTCGTCAGCGCCTGGTGCATCTGCATGCTCGCACCGCCGGGATAGGCAAAAATCGTATCCACACCCTCGCGCTCAAGGCAGTTGACAAGGATTTCGGCTCCATTCATCACAGCGCCGCGCTCGAGGGCGGCCTTGGAGGATTTGCCTGTACTTTTGGACGAAGTGGATTTTTTGCTCATATCAGTTGGAACGCCGATACTAGGGTAAAAAAGCCCCCGAATCAAGCCGTAATCCCCTTTTGGGAGCTGATCGCCAAAAACAAAATCCGGTCATCGCAGCAACATTCCGGTAGCGCACCCGGCCCGGGTGCCCTTTTCGGCGGCTCGCCGAAAAGCCGGAACAGCGCGTCTTCCCCGCAACAATCGCCGCCCTAAACCGCGCTTCCCCCCCAACGCGATAGCGTTGCTTTCTTCTTCCGGGGAGCGCATGCGTCCCGCGTGCTGGTTGCGGACGTCCGAGGCGGCGGAGGGGAATAGTGGGGGTTTGGTGGGTGGGCGAGCAGACGCAACGAACTTTTCCCACTCGGGACGCCGCCACCAATCCAACGCCCGTCCAACCCAAAAACCGCGCGTCAGCGCCGCTGTCCCAGCGGATTTATGCGTGCTTATCCGGTTGACACCCACAACCTCAGATGGAAGGGTCAGGTTTACGGGTAGTGTTTCAGTTGATTATCAAGTGGTGATCTGACTATGAAATGTTGAACGGCACAGCCTCTTTGACAAGATATGAATCCTAGGAATCCAACACATGCACGTCCGGCGTTTCGCTGTCTAGCGGCCCTTCTCAGCTTGGTATTTCTTGTATGTTTTTGTTTCCAGCTTAACGAGCACCGCAGCTTCTGGAGTACATTACCAATGGCAAGCTGGGGTCTTTTCTTTTTCCTTATTGCGTGCCGTGGCCGCTAAATCAAACTGAGACATCCGCGCTTTTAGTTGTGGGTGTCAACCGGACAAGCGCACGGATTTATGGTCAGCCACGGCGAGCGCCATACGCCGGAACAGCGCCCCCATATCGGCCTATCCGTCCTATAACCGAGGCTTTGCGAGATGAAGCCGTGGGCGGAGGCGGGCGGCTTAACTTGTTCTTCGAGACCTATAAGTCCCATTCCCCCCAACCTACCCCTGTATTCCCTTTGCATCTTCGCGCCCTTTGCGGTTTATTTTTCCCTTATCAACTGGAAGGATACCGCCTACCATCAACCTCCGCATGACAAAGGACGACATCGCCGACATCCTCGAATCCATAGCCCAACTGCTCGATTTGAAAGGCGAGAACCCTTTCAAAATCCGCGCCTACACGAACGCAGCCCGCGCAATCGAAACCTACGCGGGCGATTTCATGCAAATGGCGCGTGACAAACGCCTTGAGGAAATCGACGGCATCGGGAAAAGCATCGCTGAAAAAATCAGCGAACTCGCAATCACCGGCGAACTCCCGTTTTATACCGAGCTGAAGGCGAAATTTCCGCCCGGCCTCTTCGATCTGTTTGAATTGCAGGGGCTCGGCGGAAAAAAAATAAAGGCCCTCTACGACAAATTGAACATCGCCTCCCTCGAATCACTCGAAAAAGCCTGCAACGATGGCAGCGTGGCGGCGCTTCCGGGATTCGGCGAGAAAACGGCGGCAAACATCCTCAAATCCATCGAGCAGCGGAAGGCGCACGCCGGCCAGTTCCGTCTCGGTGACGTGGCGCACGATGCCGAGCAGATTTCCAAGGATTTGCGCGAGCATCCGGATGTGGTCCAGGTCGCCGTGGCGGGTAGTTACCGGCGCCGCAAGGAGGTGGTGCACGATCTCGATTTCATCGTTTCCACGAGGTTCCCGGAGGCGGTCAGCGAATATTTCGTCACGCATCCCCTTGTGGAGAGCATCCAGGCCCGGGGGCCGACCAAATCGAGCGTCCGCTTGAAATCAGGCGTGCAGGCCGATCTGCGCGTGGTCAACAATGAGCAATACCCCTACGCGCTCGTTTACTTTACCGGCAGCAAGGAGCACAACATCGTGCTCCGCAACCGTGCGCTGCAAAACGGCTGGACCCTCAACGAATACCGGCTGGCTCCTGTGGAGTTGAAAGCGAAGGGCACAAAGTCCCAGGATGCGTCGCTCCCGGTGGTCCGCGAGGAGGCGGATCTATACAAGGCCCTCGGCCTCGACTTCGTGCCGCCCGAGCTGCGCGAGGATCGCGGCGAATTTGCCGCGGCGGAACGCCACGAACTGCCCGCGCTGATCGAGATGGAAAATCTGCGCGGCACGTTTCACAATCACACCACCGCGAGCGACGGACGCTCCTCGCTCACCGAAATGGCCGATGCCGCCCAGGAGCTCGGCCTGCAATACCTCGGCATCGCCGACCACAGCAAAAGCTCCTTTCAGGCGCACGGCCTCAGCGCACAGCAGCTCGAAGCACAGATCAAGGAGATCGCGAAGCTCAACAAGACATTCCATAATTTCAAGCTCTTCACCGGGGTGGAATGCGACATTTTGAAGGATGGCTCGCTCGATTTTCCGGACGAACTCCTGGCGCAACTCGATTACGTCGTCGTTTCCGTCCACGCCGTCTTTAATCTGCCAGAGGCGGAGATGACCAATCGCATCATCCGCGCAATCTCAAATCCCTACGCCACAATCATGGGCCACCTCACGGGCCGCCTGCTCCTCTCCCGCGATTCCTATCAGGTAAACATCCCCGATGTGATCGAAGCCGCCGCCGAGACAGGCACAATTATCGAGCTCAACGCAAACCCGTACCGCCTCGACATGGACTGGCGCTGGTGGCCGCTCGCAAAGGAAAAAGGCGTGAAATGCGCCATCAACCCCGATGCCCACCACACCTCCGGCCTGCAGCACCTCTGGTACGGCGTCGCCTCCGCCCGCAAAGGCTGGCTGGAGCGCAAGGACGTGGTGAACTGCCTCCCGCTCGGCAAAATCGAGGCCGTGCTCCAGGCGAAACGGAAGAAAAAGAAATAGCGCGCAAACTCCGGATTCGATTTCCAAATCAATTGAAAGCGTTGCCGCGAAACGGTGGATCGTGATCTCCGAGCACGATGCGAACAAACCGGCGAAGCCGCACTCCTATCCTCAGCGCCCGGAGGGCGCGACGGAATTAAAGCCCGGAGTGCAGCGTAGCGGAACTCCGGGAAATCTCACATCAACAAAACCATAAACCCCCGAAGTGGGGTGACGGATTCCCCCACCGGCAACACCCACGAACGGGCCTGCGGCCCGTCCCCCCTTGGGCGGACGCGCTCCGTCGAGTGCTTCGCCAACCGCGCGCAGCGCCTCGCCCTGTAGGGGATGCTGCCAGCTTCCCCGTCCCCGATTCGCGCGCAAGCGCCATTTCCTTTCCCTGTCCACGCGTAGAGCGTGTCATGCACTCGGAAGATGCATTATACCCCAGCCCCAAGGGGGCGAATCAAGTCAACCTGGGGCAACGCCCCAGGAAACGCCCAAAACTTCTCTAGCCCTGTAGGGGCGGTCTAATCTCCGTTGAATGGCCCGCGAAAAACGAATGCTGTAATCTGTTACACTCGCGCGATGGAAGCCGGCATCAAAATTCCGCTTGGACTGTTGCCAATCTTGTTGAGAGGATTGGGACACCACAAAATAGCGCATGGAATTCTTAAGCATTTTGATCATCGTGCTCGCCGGCTATCTGCTCGGTTCCATACCTGTGGGCTTTCTCGTCGCCCGCGCGAAGGGAGTCGATATTCGTGAACACGGCAGCGGGAATATCGGCGCAACGAATGTCTTCCGCACCCTCGGAAAAGGATATGGCATTTTCGTTTTCATTTGCGACGCGCTGAAAGGGGTCGTAGCCGTGTTCCTGGGCAGAATGATTTATGAATGTCTCAATACTCCCCTTCCCGGCTCCCACTATTATGTATCACCATGGATTGGCATCCTCGGAGGCATTGCCTGCATCCTCGGCCACAATTTCCCCATTTGGCTCAAATTCAAGGGTGGCAAAGGCGTCGCGACTTCGCTCGGCGTAGTGATCGGCCTTGTGCCGCTGGCCGCCGTCATCAGCTTTGCGATCTGGGCGGCTGTTCTGTTCACTTCGCGCTATATTTCGCTCGCGTCAATCGTGGCTGCTATCGCAGTGCCAGTCATCGTCGCATTCACCGCCGCGCCCGCCGATAAAACTCCCCTCCTTGTCTTCACAATCCTTGCCGCGTCGCTCATCGTGTTGCGCCACCGCGCAAATATCCAGCGCTTGCTGAACGGCACGGAAAACCGTTTTAAAAAGAAAAACTAATCCCCTCATGAATTACAAAAAAATCGGCGTGGTCGGTGCGGGGAGCTGGGGGACGGCGCTGGCGGTCCTTTCGAGCGAGCACGGCATTCCCATCGCGCTCTGGGGACACGATGCGCAACATATCGCCGCCTTGAAATCGGATCGCGAAAACAAGGTTTACCTCCCAGGCGTGAAACTGGCCGCCAACATCCAGCCCACGGGATCGCTTTCTGATGTCGCGGATGCGGACGTAATTCTCATGGTCACCCCCTCCCGCGCAACCCGCGAGGTCGTGGAAAAAATTGCCGCCACGGCTCCGTCGTGCGGCGCAATATTCCTCTCCTGCACCAAGGGGATCGAGCAGGGCAGCGGCCTGCGCATGACCGAAATCATCGCCGCCAGTTTTCCTAAAAACCACGTGGCGGTGCTTTCCGGCCCGAGCCACGCCGAGGAAGTCTCCCGCCAGATGCCCACCGCCGTTGTGATCGGCGCCATGGAGGAGGCAATCGCGCGGGAGTTGCAGCAGGCGCTTTCCAGCAAATATTTCCGCGCCTACACCAGCAACGATGTTGCGGGCATCGAGCTCGGCGGCGCATTGAAAAACATCCTCGCCATCGCCGCGGGCATGAGCGACGGAATGGGCCTCGGCGACAATTCCAAGGCCGCGCTCGTCACGCGCTCCCTGGCCGAACTGGTCCGCCTCGGCGTCGCCTTGGGCGGAAAACGCGAAACCTTCCAGGGCCTGAGCGGCATCGGTGACCTCATGGTCACCTGCTTCAGCCGCCACAGCCGCAACCGCGGCTTCGGCGAACGCCTCGGCCGCGGCGAATCCGTCGCCGACATCCGGAAATCAATGACCATGATCGCCGAAGGCGTCCCCACCGCGCAGAGCGCCCACGAATGCGCCCGCAAAGCCAACCTCAGCACCCCCATCATCGACCAGATCCACGCCGTTCTCTACGAAAACAAATCCCCCCGCGAAGCCATGCACCACCTCCTCACCCGCGACCCCCGACCCGAGGAGGATTGATCAGGGTAGCGCATTCGGCTCGAATGCCCTTTTCGGCGGCCCGCCGAAAAGCCCCAAGCGGCGCGCCTTTCCTGCAACAACCGCCTCCTTAAACAGCGCCTCCCCCCCAACGCGATAGCGTTGCTCTCTTCCTCCGGGGAGCGCATGCCTCTGGCGTGCTGGTTGCGGTGTCCCGCCGCTACGAACTTTTTTCCTCGCGTCCAACTCCAGAGAAACCGCCACCCCGCAAACGGATTCCATAATGCCCTGAATCGGTGGACCGCCCTCCAAGCGCAAAGGGACACAAACCGGCGAAACCACACTTTTCAACGGCTACACATTAATCTCAAAGAAGAACGTTCAAATCGCCTTTATAGGCCTTGCGTATTTCGCTGGCGCGCCCTCCTCAAATAAATCACGATTAAGATCATACAAAGACGGCTTGCCGGTATTCACCGTGCCAGACAGCGCGAGATTAACTGCCTGCTGTAAAAGCGCATTCGGCGTCGTCCGCCTCATCTTTGCCACCGCCCTCAACCGAGCCTTGGTCTTCGCCGTGACTTTTATTGATATCGTCTCCATCGCCGGTTGACAGTAGTCCAAAAATGGTCACGAAACAATCATCAAAAGATGGTTGTCCGGCGTTTTCTGGGTCTCCCCTGTTTTCAGTGAACAGGTTTTACCTGCCTACTCCGAAGCGGGTTGCATCACGCTAATCCTTTCGCGGTGAAATTTCCAAAATATGGATCACGTGGCCAAAGGTATGCGGTGTCTTAAATTCAAATTTTGGCTGCTAGTTTTCGTTCCCATGCCGTTAGTAATATGTGATGAGAGACTGCATAACCAGTGTTACTCGGAAATCTATCAACAGTTCCTTGATTGATTCGCTGTATACCAAGCTTTTGTACATTTGTGATACCCATGCGAGAAACTATAGCAATTAGCTTCCCTTCGTAATCAACAACAGGCCCTCCGCTGCCCCCGTACGTTAAGTTTGTATCTAGATGATAAACGGCACTCTCAATTCGTGAGGGTCCAATAGGGCCGATCGAGACCTTTGAAGAAAGCCCAATCATCCCACGGCGGCACAAAAGTTGTTTCATAACGTACTTCATCTTACTATCTATCGCATTTTTTACTGCGACAGCGTCTGGGTTTCTTAACTCGAAAGCTTCATCGATTAAGCCGGGTAAGTAAACGTCATCAGTGTATCCGGCCATTATTATATCTGTACCAGCTGCTGGAATATCATTCCGCAGAGAAACGAATGCCGTTCCATTTAATGTATTGCGCGGCTCAAGGAGCGCAAGATCGACTTTTAGAGGTTTCATAAATTTCGGATCTCCCGCTGGTATTTCCACGAGCAATTCAACGGGTTTGTACGCAATAGGGTAAGATCCTGGAAATGAGATAAAGTAACTGGCGGGTAAAAATCCGTTATCATTACAAACAACATGTCTTGCCGTAAGCACCGTCCCTTTCTGGTCAATAACTACGCCAGTGCCCGCGCTGACGACTTTATCTTTGTTAACCAATATTACTCGTCGACAAACCGTTTTGAATAAGGCA
>Ga0302319_10006999_pt1 | contig 22249 bp, 14 predicted proteins | sample Bog_T0_2_FD_203319 | JGI IMG/M metagenome (GOLD analysis project Ga0302319, IMG submission 203319) | Peat permafrost microbial communities from Stordalen Mire near Abisko, Sweden - Bog_T0_2 | ecosystem: Environmental > Terrestrial > Soil > Wetlands > Peat | place: Sweden: Abisko, Stordalen Mire... | reverse complement strand
GATAAAGCGCATTATCGATTCGCCTCGATGGTTTCTGAAACTTCTTCCCACTCCGTCATGAGATCTTTCATGTCCTTGCGCCGCGATTCGAGCAGCTCCGCGATTTCGATGCTGTGTTCGGCGGTCTGGAAATTCGAAAGCGCGGCTTCGAAATCCGCGATCTCCACTTCGAGCCTGGTGATTTCGTCTTCGACAGAGCGCTGCCGTTCTTTCATCTGGCGCAGCTTGATGGGATTCAGGCGGCGCTGCTTGTCCGGAACGGCTTTGGGGACAGCAGGCGCGGGCGTCTTTTGCGTGGGAGGAGGCGCGACAACCTGGATGGCCGCCGCCACTTCCCCACTCTTGCGGCGCACATAGTCCTCGTAGTTGCCAGGATACAGATGCACGGCGCCATCGGCCACTTCAATCACTCTCGTCGCCAGCTTATCCAGAAAATACCGGTCGTGCGACACAAACACCACCGTCCCGGTAAACTCCTGGAGGGAAGTCAGCAGCACGTCCTTGGCTCTCATGTCGAGGTGGTTCGTCGGCTCGTCCAGCAACAGAAAGTTACTCGGGTTCATCAGCATTCGGGCCAGCGCATACCGATTCCGCTCACCGCCCGAAAGGACGCCGATCTTCTTAAATACATCGTCTTCAGAAAACAGAAAGCAGCCGAGAATGCTGCGTAACTCGGTGTTGCCGGCTCGCGGGGCGACAGTCCCCAGATCGTCGAGGATGGAGACCTCCGGATCCAGCACCTTGTACTGATCCTGCGCGAAGTAATCCGGCTCCACATTATGGCCCAGGGTGTATTCGCCTGACGAGACAGGCTCTTCGCCCGAGAGTATTTTGATCAGGGTCGACTTGCCCGCGCCATTCACGCCGACCAGGGCAATCCGGTCGCCGCGCTCGATATGAAACGACGCACCCGAGAAAACATGCTTCGCCCCATAACTCTTCGAGACGTTCTTCAGCTCGGCGACAATGCGGCCGCTCGGCTTCGGCTGCGGGAACCGGAAGTAGATGGTCTTTTCATCGGGCGGAATCTCGATGCGCTCGATCTTCTCGAGCTCCTTGATGCGGCTTTGCACCTGCTTCGCTTTGGTTGCCTGGGCGCGGAAGCGATTGATGAACGTCTCCAGCGCCTCGATGCGTTCGCGCTGGTTTTTGTAAGCCGCTTCGATCTGCACTCGGCGGTCGTTTTTCTGCTGCTCGAATTTCGAATAGCCACCGGTATAAAACCAGATCTTCTTATTCCAGATTTCGGCGATCTTATCCACCGTCACATCGAGAAAATAGCGGTCGTGCGAGATGAGCACGAAGGCATTCGGATAAGTATGGAGATAACCTTCGAGCCAGTTGCGGGCTTCCAGATCCAGATGGTTCGTGGGCTCGTCGAGCAACAGCAAATTCGGCTCTTCGAGGAGCAGTTTGGCGAGCGCGATCCGCATCTGCCAGCCGCCCGAGAACTCTTCGACGCGCCGCTGCCAGTCCTCCCGCGAGAAGCCCAGTCCCGCCAATACACTGCCCACGCGCGACTCGATGTTGTAGCCATCGCGCGCTGTGAACTCGGCCTGCACCTCGTGATAACGGTCGGCCACCTGCCGGTACTCGTCGCCTTCGTGTTCGAGCTCGCCCATGCGCTTCTCCAGCGACTTCTGTTCGGCCTCGAGCGCGCGAATCTCATCGAAGACCGACAGGCATTCGTTGAAGACGGTACGGCCCGTCAGCGTGATGCCATCCTGCGGCAGATAGCCCGCACGGATGCCTTTCATCGCGTTCAGCGATCCATAGTCGAGCCCCTCAATGCCGGCCAGCACCTTCAGCAGCGTCGATTTGCCCGTGCCGTTCGCGCCTACAATGCCGACGTGATCCTTCGGCGTCACCAGCCAGTTCAGGTTTTCAAACAGTATTTTTGGGCCGAAGCGTTTACCGGCTTCGGAGAGTTGAATCATGCGTCAGAGCCAATATTGCCATTGTCCCGCAGCCGCTACCCAGGCGGCGAGCGCGGCGTTCGTTACGGCGTGCGCGATGATGCAGTCCCACACGTTGCGCGTCCGGACCATCCACCAGTTGTAGATTGCGCCGGTCACCAGGCCCACATCCCAGAACGATCCGTGCTCGGCGGCAAACAGCAGCGCCGTCACCCAGAAGGCCATCGGCGCGTACTTGCCGAGCGGCACCCGGCGGAAATCGTCGCCATCGATGAGCCAGCGCATGAGCCAGCCGCGCCAGAACAGCTCTTCGAGAATCGGGACAGCAATCACGCTGATAGCAATTCGGAAGGCCAGGAACATCGCATCGTCCTTCAGATCCGGCGGCGTATTGCCGTCGGGATGCCCCACCACAGGATTGTTAAACAGAAATGACGTGCGCCACGCGGGAGCAATCACGTCCGGTCCAATCCAGATGGCGAACACCGCGAAGCCGAGCAGAATACTCATCAGCGGCGAGGAAGGTCGCCCGCTCAGCGGCTCGCGCGATACCGCGACAATGGCACCGATCGAGATGAAGAACCGCGCCGGCGCCGGAATCGGCACGTACCTCTGCACGGCCAGCATCAGGATGAAAACGGCGAAGGGCAGGACCCAGGGAATAGCGGGATGTCGGCGCAAACTCGTGATTGTACCGTAAACTGGAAAAACTTGTCCTCACCACTGCATGAAACGATCGCCCGCGCCTTAGCCGAAGACATCGGGTCCGGCGACGTGACCACCATCGCCTGCGTTCCCGAAGCCACCCAGGCGCACGGGCATTTCCTCGCTCGCGAGCCTCTTGTGCTCGCGGGCACAGCGGTGCTGACGGCGATTTACGAAATCCATCCCGGCGCTTCTCTGACGCTGCTACGCAAAGATGGCGACCATCTTCAGGAAGGCGACCGAATCGCCGACGTCGAAGGATCCGCGCGCACGCTCCTCGAATGCGAACGCGTGGCGCTGAACTTTCTGCAGCGCCTGTCGGGCATTGCGACGCTTGCGCACCAGTACGCATCGCTGATCGAAGGCACGAAGTGCAAGGTTCTGGATACCCGCAAGACAACACCTGGACTTCGCTTACTGGAGAAGGCCGCAGCCGCCGCGGGAGGCGTCACCAACCATCGAATGGGCCTCTACGATGCGATCCTTATCAAGAACAATCACATCTCGGCAGCCGGCGGAGTGCGCCAGGCAATAACCCGGGCACGGGATTCCGGGCTACCTGTACAAATCGAAGTCCGCACGCTCGACGAGCTCAATGAAGCGCTGGCTTGCGGGGCCGATCATCTGCTGCTCGATAACCTGTCGCCCCAACAAGCGGGTGAATGGGTCCGCCTCATAAACGGCCGCGCGAAGGTCGAACTATCCGGAGGAATCGATCTCGACTCCGTTCGCAACTACGCCGAAACCGGAGCCGACTACGTTTCAGTCGGAGCTATCACGCACTCAGCGCCAGCGCGCGACATTTCCTTCCGACTGTCGCTGCGCTAATTTTCCGAAGGCTTCTGAACCTTATCGATCACGACGACAGGAACCGACGTCTTGACCGATTCCAGCTTTAAGCCCAGTTGCTGCTGGATGGCGGCAAACAGGTCTGGCGGGGCCGTAGGATCATCGGTGGGCGGCGGAACTTTCACTCCCATGCCGACAAACTGACTCTGGTCGGGTGTCCAGTTCAAGGTGAAGTCCCAACGGTCCTTAAACCCGGTCTGATCTAACACCGGCCGGTCCAGCGCAGATCCCTGCATCACCTGGGCTAAATCCTGAATGGTTGCGTTGCGTGCGATCAGCTTTCCCAGTCCTGCGAAACCTACGCCCGGGAGTCCTTTGGGATCTGCTGTGCTCTTCGTCAGCTTCGGTCCGGTTTTGGCCACGACGACGACGTAGGCCGAGAGCTCCTTCTGTTCCTTGTGAAAGGTCAACTGGAAACGGTCTGCCAGCAGTTTCTGAACCATCAGCTTGAACTGCTGCACATTGGGCCGGCCCGGATTATCGGGGACGCCGGTGATGTCGAACCTGTCGTCGCCGATCCAGGAAGGGCCGCCGGATACCTGCCTCTGGTTCAGGTCGTAGGCGAATACGATCAGATCTTCGACCGAGGTATTAAGGGTGAGGACCTCGCGGCCCCTCATCGTGTATCCCTTGCCTGGCTGGCCGGGCTTGCTGGGCTTGATCGTCGCCACCTCAAAGGTCGGCTTCACGTCTTCCTTCATGGGCGCCACCGGAGCCGGGGGTTCGGGGATAGTCCACTCCGTCGCGGGCGTGGCGCGCGTCAAATTCAAAGGAATCGCCGCTCCCTGGGTAAACGTTCCCGCAATCGAGTTTCCATCGGCACTGAGCTTGCCTTCATAATTGCCGCCAATCGCCGGGATCTCCATCTTCATGGTTGAATTCTGCCGGGTAATGGGGCCGGTCGGGATGGGCTGCGGGCTCTGATCGATGCTGTAGAACGTACCTTTCAGGGCATCTTTGTCGGTGGTCTCGATCTTAAACACGGTCCGCAGTTCCTTGCCGTTCGGCAGTTTGAGCGAGCCCTGCCATGTTCCGGTCAGGCTCTGGGCAAGCAAACTGCTCCCCGTAAACGCGGCGAGCGCGGTCATCCACAACATCAGTTTTTTCACAGACAAAACTCCTTGAGATAGTTTGACGCAAAACGCCGGCGGCTTGTTGGGAATTTAGGTACGAAAGGCGGTTCGCCTGTCACCCAACCCGATCGAGCATCGCCATAACCCTCGCAGCCTTCCTGGCTCGCAACGCCTTCCAGTCCGAACCCGCCTCTCCCCTCGCGCGGTCCGCCAGAAAAGCCCACTCCGGATTCGGCCGCGTATGATCTCTCACCACCTCCAGCCATGCCGCCGCAAACTCCCTGAACGTCGGAGCCCGTCCGCCACTCCAGAAACTCCGCGCAACAATCCTCGCCAGAGCCCCACTCTTAAATTGCCCACCCGTTAACTCCTGCAACAGCCCGATCATCGCCGGGCTTTGCTTGTCATACTGCCCATAGAACAACCGGTCCTCCGGCGTCGGCGTTTCCGGCAGCGGCTCGAAACAAACCACCGCGGCCGGAAAACAAGTCTCCTGCAAAACCACGCCCGTGCGGAGAAAATGCCGAATCCTGTCCAGCACCACGCCCTTGCGATCGTCGTCCTTCGCCTTTCGCCTTTTCCCGTCCCTGTCTTCAACGGCGATCGTGTAAGGGATCGAATGCCGCCTGCAAAACGACCTGATCTCAGCCGTATTCAGGTAGTTGAGATCGTCCAGCAACTCCCGCCGCTCATCCTTAGCCAGGCGTGAAAGAGGATTGCGGCTATTCACTGGGACGGAAGTTCGCGCTCTCGACTTTTCCATCGGGCGCGAGCCAGACGCGGTAATCGATCGAGCTTTTCTCGAATTTGACCTGATAGATATCCGCGCCACCGGGACCAACGCCCTTGAACGAGATCGACTGGAGCGTGCCGAATCCGGCGAACATGGATTGAATTCCTGTCAGCTGCTGGCGCGTGGCGGCGGCAAGGTCGGGACTCATCAGATCGTAATTCGGCTTGCCCGCGATAAGTTCGTCGATCATGCGTCGCACGGCGGCTTCACTGCCCGCGGCGGGTTTCTGTTCTTTGAAACGGCGATCAAAATCGGCGGCCGCATCGAGGACGATCTTTGCGTCGGCGTCGCTCAGTCGTTTCGCCGTCATGTCGCGTCCGTTCTGATGCAACACAATCTGGCTGGCGGGACCCTGTTCGCCCTTAGGAAATTCAAGCTGAGCATCCACGACTTTCGGCGTGAAGGTGTTGGCGGATAACGGGGTGAGCGGCAGCTTTTGCTGATGGGTCATCTGGCTGACGAGTCGCCCGTTTTCGATGGTGACGATCATGTTGACACCGGGCCCCATTCCGTAGACGCCGGCATACCGATGCAGGGCGTCCGCCGAAAGGCTGATATTCGCCGGGTTCGGAATCTCGCGCGGCCCGAAATCGGGCCACATGCGCTCATAAGCGATGGTGCGCAGGATCTCCGCCGCGAGCTGCCCGCCGTTGTCGCTGTTCGTCATGATTGCCACGCCATCGCCGCTGTTATAGGCCACCAGGTTGCACTGGACGCCGTCGTTAGCTCCGTTGTGCTGGAAATAAAGATGCGCCGCGCTGCCGCCCACGCCGATTCCCATGCCCCAGCCGCCTTTAATCGGCGTAAGCATCTCTTTCGCCGTGGCGGTCGAGAGGACCGTGGATTTTCCCGCCAGCGCATTTTGCAGTTCGATAGCGAAGTGCGCCAGATCCGATGGCGTGGTCCAAAGTCCTGCCGCCGACATCTCCGGATACACATGCGGCCCTCCTGGCGTAGCCTGGCCATTCGAGTGGTAGGGAATTGCCACTTCGTTCATCCGCGATTTCGGCAGCGGTTGCTCGTAGGTGCTGTGCGACATCCCGGCGGGCATAAGAACCGTTTCCTTCATGAATGCGGGGAAGGCCTCGCCTGTCACATCAAGGAGCAGTTGCTGCGCGATGACAAATCCGCCGCCCGAATATCGCCACTCGCTGCCAGGCGCGATATCGACGTAGATTGCGGGGCTGTTCGCGGGCTTTACTCCATTCAGAACCTGCACCAGCGTCGGCAGCGGCGCGTCCGATGCGTAGCCAGAAAAGCCGTGGACCGTCATGCCCGCGGTATGGCTCAGCAGTTCGCGCAAAGTGATCTTTGTCTTTTCCGTGAAGCTGTTCGATGGAACTTTCCAGGATTTCAGGTATTGGTTCACGTCTGTATCGAGGTTCAGTTTGCCGGTCTGCACCAGATGCATGACTGCCATGGCCGTGACCGGCTTGCTGATCGACGCGGCCTGAAAGAGCGTTTCGGGAGTTACCGGCGCACCACCTGTGCTCACAACTCCGTATCCTTTTGCCCATTCGATTTTGCCGTCGTGAATAACAGCCACGCTGACGCCGGGAACGTGAAGCGCCGCCATGCGTTCAGTGAGTTTGCTGGTTACCGGTTTTTCCCCCTGCGTGATGGTAAGAGGAAGAAGATCGAGGTCCGAAGGCGCCTGAGCGGTTAGGCGGGAAAGGCCAATCGCCCCAAGGGTTAGAGCGACCTGCGCGAGTTTACGCATGTAACAGAGGCTAGCACGAAAACTCGGCGCGATCAGGGATGCTCAGCCATGATCCCTACGTTGCCGAACGAACGCGCGTCAGCATCAAAGTTAGGACAACACGGTCAGGGATCTACCGCTTCTTCCCCTTCGCCTTCTTACCCTTTGTAACCGCTTTGGGTGCCGGAGGCAACGGAGGAGGAATCTCGCTGACATCGCAATCCAGCACCGCCTTCCATGCCCCGTCCTTCTGCTTCCGGAAAACCGTCACATAGGAGCCCTTATCGTCGATCGCCTTCCTGGTAGCGGGGTCCGTAACCGTCAGAGTATAGCTGCCACGCACAGCCGCCATATCCCCCGAATCCGCCACCTCCACTCGGTCCGAAGCAAAATCGATCTTGAAATTCGGATCGCTCAGCAACTGTTTCATTCCCGCCCGGATCGCGTCCTGACCCTTCATGGGCGGCATGCCCGGCGTCATCATCACGGCGTCCGCGACAAAGTTGGAGGCAAAACCCGCCGCATCCTTATCGTTCGCGACTTTCCGCATACCTTTCTCGGCATCGTCAATCGACCTCTCGATCGCGACCTTGTTCACCGCTGAAGAATCGGTGCCGCAAGCACCCAGCATGACCGCCAAAACGGTCGATCCTATAACACCAATAATTCTCATGTGCCAAAAGGATATGCGGAATCAGCCCTCAATAGCAACCACGGCCGGTGTAACGGTGTAAGCCGAAGGGATTTTGTGACACTCGGTGTGGCGAGCTTCGACAAGACCAAACATTCTGGTGCTGAGCGCGGCGCGCGCCTTGGGCCGGTGAATGCCGGTAGCGTGTCCGTTTCCAGGCTGAACACGGCTATTCTGGTGCAAGCAGCGTTAGATGCCAGCAGCCATTGACTCGGCATCGTGTGTTTGGGCGATCCGGTGACGCTGTTTGGGAAGTCTTCGACTGCTATACTCCAACTATTTTTCAGACGCAACCGGAGGTGCCTGGTGAGGCGGAGATTCATTGGTACGGGCGCACTGCTCGCGTTGTTCCTTGCAACCAGGGCAGAGGCGCGTGTCGTGAGGCTGCGCGTCGAGCGTCGCGAGAAGGTCCTGAATGGAAGGCCGTTCGGCCAGGCGGGCGCCTACGAAAAACTGGTCGGCAGAGTGGAGTTCGCGCTCGATCCGACGCTGGCGATTAACAAAAACATTGTGGACCTCAACCTGGCGCCGCGCAATACGCGCGGGGAGGTGGAATTCACCGCCGATTTCTATATGCTGAAACCGGTGGACTCGGCGCATGGCAATGGGCGGCTGTTCTACGAGGTGGGGAATCGCGGCGGCAAGAGCATGCTGCGAACCTTTCAGAAGGGCAAGAACAGCGGCGATCCGGAAACGGCGGCGGATTTCGGCGACGGCGCACTGATGAATCAGGGCTACACGCTTCTGTGGATGGGCTGGCAGTGGGACGTGCCCGATGGCCAGATGCGCATGGACATGCCGATAGCGGCGGATCACGGGAAACCGATCACCGGTCTGGTTCGGGGCAATTTCATTCCGAACAATAACGCGCCGACGCAGCCGCTGGCGGATCGCAATCATCGCGCCTACCCGATCGACGACGCCAACAGTGCCGACAATTTCATGACCGTGCGCGACCGGCCGACGGACGCGCCGCAAATAATCCCGCGGTCGAAGTGGCATTTTGTGGGTGATTCGAGCGTCGCGGCAGACGGCGGGTTTGAACTCGGCCGCATCTACGATGTCGTCTATCGTGCCCGCGATCCACGAGTGGTCGGTACCGGTCTGGCGGGCACACGGGACCTGATCAGCTTCCTGAAGCACGACCAGACCGACGCGAATCCGATGCATGGGATTCATATCGCGTACGGCTGGGGTGTGTCGCAGAGCGGCCGGCTGCTGCGGCACTTCCTCTATGAAGGCTTCAACGAAGATGAGCAAAGCCAGAAGGTATTCGATGGCGTGATCGACGAAGTGGGCGGCGCGGGCCGGGGCTCGTTCAACCACCGCTTTGCTCAGGCTTCGCGCGATGCGGAGGAGTTCTTCAACGTCTTCTACCCTGCCGACATGTTTCCGTTCACCGATGGACCGGAGACCGATCCCGAAACCGGCCGGACGGATTCACTGTTGGGACGGGCCGAAGCGCGGCACGTTGCGCCGAAGGTGATTCACATCTTCAGCAATTCCGAGTATTTCAATCGCGCGGGTTCGTTGATCCATACCGATCCCGCAGGCAGGCGCGACATCGAGCCGCCCGCCGACTCACGCATCTATTTCGTCTCTTCCGGACCGCACGGAGCCGGTCCGTTCCCACCGGTACAACCTGTGGGCGCAGCCGCGCTGAACAATCCGGTGGATCGCAGCCCCATTGTGAGGGCGTTGCTGAAAGACCTGGATGGGTGGGTGGTTGATGGAACCCCGGCTCCTGCCAGCCGCATTCCCCACATCGCGGACGGTACGCTGGTGCCTACTGAGAAAGCCGGTTGGCCGGTTATTCCGGGAGTACATTTCCCCGTGCCGTATCTGAAGACCTATCGCCTGGATTTCGGCCCGGAGTGGGACAAGGGGATCGTGGGAAACGAGCCGCCGAAGATTGGCAAGCCGTTCGTGGGGCTGGTGCCGGCGGTGGATCAAAATGGCAACAGCCGGGCCGGGATTCGGATGCCCGCTATCGAGGTGCCGGTGGGGACTTACGGGGGCTGGAATTTCCGTAGTCCGTCGATTGGTTCCGCGGATCAGCTGTTCGGGGAGATCGGTTCCTTTCACCCGTTTGCTCGAACAAAGGGCGAGCGAGTGGCGAGCGGGGATTCGCGGCTTTCGATTGAGGAGCGGTACGCTGGCCGCGAGGAATATTTGGCGAAAGTCGGGGCGGTGGCCAGACGGATGATTGAGGACAGGTTTCTGCTTTCCGAGGATTGGCAGGGTGTGGTGGATCAGGCGAAGGCGCTTTACGACTGGGCTATGGAAGCGAATCGCAAGTGAACTCACAGGCGCTCAAATCCTCGGGCGATCAGGGGGGCCATTTAGTCGGCCCGTAGCGCGCTCATCGGCGATATCGAAGCTGCGCGCCTCGCCGGGATTGCCGCGGCTAACAACGCGAATGCCGCCAGTGCACACGCCGCCAGGCAGAGAGCGCCTGGGTCCCAACTCGATACGCCGTACAACTCGGCGGAAAGCAACCGGCCGGCGCCGATGGCAAGCGGAACTCCCGCCGCGATTCCAATCAGCACGCGGTAAGATGCGCCGCGCAGGATCATCCAGACAACCCTGGGCCGGTCGGCGCCCAGCGCCATCCGTATCCCGATTTCGGCGGTGCGCCGCGCCACTCCATACGCGGTCACGCCGTACATTCCGATGGCGGCGAGCAGAAGCGCCACGGTCCCGAAGAGGCTGGCCAGGGTGGCGACAGCGCGTTCGCGATCGAAGCGCAGCGCCAGCTGCTCCTCCATGGTGCGGAGATTGACGACGGTGAGGTTGGGGTCCACGTCAGCCAAAGCCTTTTTGACCTGAGGTTCGAGAACGCCGGGAGGCAAGTCGGTGACGAGCGTGATGCCGCGGACTAAATGCGAGCTCATTTCGAGTCTCGCCATCATCGCGTTGTCCCCGTAATTGACGTTCTGTTCGAGCGGCACATAGAACATCGGCCGCGTGGGCTGGCGCAGTGCGAACCCGGCGAACTTTGCATCCTTAGCAATGCCCACGATGCGGAAAGTGCCGGCGAGCTGAGGCAGATCGAGCCCGAAATGTTGACCCAGGGGATCTTCGTTTTTCGCGAAGAAGCGCCGGACGAACGCTTCGTTTACAATCGCCACGGGCGCGCTGTTTTCGTTGTCCGCCGTGCTGAAGTCGCGTCCGCGCAGGATTTTCATGCCGAGATTGTGGAGGTAGGCGCTGCTCACGCGATCCCATGACGCGCCCGCGTTGTCATTTAATTTCGTGGGCGGATGGCCCGCTACCATAATGAGCTCACCCCAGTTATCGGTAAGCGGGTTATAAAGCGCGAGTCCCGATCCGCGCACCCCGGGGACGCGGTTCAGACGATCCTCCATTTGCCGGTACATCGATTCCAGACGCGGCAGCGAGTATTCGCTGGGAGGAGAATTCAGCTGGACGGCCACTCGTCCGTGCAGCTCATACCCCAGGTCCTGATGCTCAAGGTTGTTCAGGCTGCGCGAGAGCATGGTGGCCCCCGCAACCAGAACCACCGAGAGAGTCGCCTGCACAATGAGCAGAATCCTGCTGGCGGAGGACGAACGGTCGGTACCGCCGCGACCCTGCCCGCGAAGCGCTTCCGCCGGATCGGTGCGAGTGGCGAACCACGCGGGCGCGGCGCCGAAAATGAGCGCGGTCAGCAGCGAGGCGGCGCAGGCGAAGCCCAGTACGGGCAGGGAAGGCAGAACCGAGACAGGCAGAAAACGCGCGGAGCTGAAGGCAAGAGAAAGCAGAAGACGCGCGGCTGCCATTGCGACGATGAGTCCCGCGATGCCGCCGCCGAGCGCGAGCAGCACGCTCTCCGCGAGAGCCTGCATAACAATCTGCGTCCGCGTGGCGCCCACCGCGAGGCGAAGCGCAGTCTGTCCGCGGCGGGCCACGGCGCGCACCAGCAGCAGATTGGCCACGTTCGCGCATGCGATGAGCAGGACGAGCCCGCATACGGAAAGCAGGATGTTCAGGCTGCGACCGTAAGACTCTTTCATCTCTTCGACGCCGCTGCCCGCCGGTATGACATTGACGACCTGGTTCGGCAGACCTTTGATGACTTCGGGCATCCAGCTGGCCGGATATTGCGATTCGTACTGCAGCCACTGCCGAAGAACTCCGGTGAGGCGCGGGGCCATGCCTGCAGCACTGGCGCCGGGACGGAGGCGGCCGATCATACGGAGCCATGCGGGGGAATCTGGTCTGACCAGGGAACCGTCTCCTGCCAGGACCGGCTCCTGGTGAAGAGGAATCCAGATATCGGGCGGGTCGCCGCGAAGCGTCTCGCCGAAGAAGCGCGGGGGAGCGACGCCGACGATAGTGAACGGATGGCCACCGATGACGGAGGTGGAACCGACCACGGCGGGATCGGCGCCATAGGCGCTCTCCCAGAGGTGGTGGCTGAGGACGGCTACCGCAGGTGCGCCATCGACATCGTCCTGAGGTGTAAGGACGCGTCCTCCGAGCGCCCCGACGCCGAAAACGGAGAAGTAGTGTCCATCGACATATTCGGAACGGATGGAGGTGGCGGGCGCGTTCGATCCGGCGCGCCTTACGCTCACGCGGCCCACGCCTGCCTGGAACGCGGTAACTTCGGCAAATTCCGGGGTCTGAGCCTTGAGGCGCTGAAAGAGGGCGTAGGAGTAGAAGCCCCATTTATCCTGCGGGCTGCCCTGAACACAGCAGTCGTCGCCCTCTCCGACGCGATAGAGGGCGGCGGGATCGGTTACGGGGAGCGAACGCAGAATTACCGCGTCGATCAGGGTGAAGATGGCGGTGGTTCCGCCGATGCCAAGGGCGAGAGTAAGGATGGTTGTGGCGGTGAAGCCGGGTGCAAGACGAAACTGACGGAGCGCGTAGCGGGCGTGCCCGAGGTAGCCGGTCATGCCGGATATACTGTGCAGAATCCGGAAAGTTACGTGAAAAAACGGCGGGAAATCTAAAAAACTATCGGGTTTCCACCGCAGTGTTTCCATGGCGCCGTAATCTGCTAATGTAAATCTCTGAAAGCAAGGCACGCCTATGCAGGAACAGGCTCTCAAGCTTGCCAGCCACATCACGCATCCCGTTACCGTTGCCGCGTTTGCCCTGGTGTTTGCGGCATTTGCTCTCGGTGCCGCGCTTAAGGCGCGGAAGCCAGGCCTGGCTGTGCTGCTGGCAGGTTGTGTCGTGCTTCTTGGATTAGCACCGCTGGCCACCTCGGCATTTCTTCAAACCCGGGGATTGTATCGCATTCGTGTGGTGGTGCTCGGGTCCGATAAGCAGCCTGTTCGTGACGCTGAGGTGACAGCCAGCGGCGGGGAAATTAAGAAAGCGGACGGCAGCTGGGAGCTTGAGGTGCCGCCGCAAACGCGTCCCAGGGACGGTAACTTATCGCTGTTCGCTTCGGTAAAGAATGGGTTCCTCGCGGGGACCTCCACGGTGGTACTCGGCGACGACTATTATCCGACTGCAACGATCCAGCTGGCGGCGTTGCCGACTGTTACTTTTCGGGGAATTGTGAAAGATCAGTTCGGGAAATCGGTAGCGGGAGCCCTGGTGTCCGTTTCCGGATACCAGGACATTGCAACGACGAATCAAATGGGCAACTTCGAGTTGCCCGCGCACGCGGCTCAGGACCAGTTAGTGAGCGTTCACGCGGAAAAAGGGAACCTGGCAGCAGACCTCTCCGTGCCCGCCGGCGAAACCGCGGAGCTGGTTCTCAGGAAACGATGACTATGCGTACGTCAAGGTTAGTCTTACTTGCGGCCTGGCTTTATTGCAGCGCAACTGTGGCCTGGGCGGAGTCGGGCAAGATTCTGGTTTTGGTGCAGGATGCGCAAAAAAGGCCGGTGAGGGGCGTAGAGATCGGAGTGGAAGGCGGAGGGGGTGCGAATGTTACGGGCGACGACGGTAAGGCCCTTCTTGCGCTTACCAAAGACACTAGCGAGAACGACTGGATTTCGCTGCAAATTATGCACTCGCCGCCCGGCAAAGACATAGCGATGTTGTCACCGTACGACAACCGTGTGCTGGTACCGTCGTTTAAGAACAAGGCTGAAAACTTCGTCAGGGTTGTAGTGATTCAGCGGGGCGATCTCGGAATGCTGCAAAACGGCACCGTGATGAAAGAGTTCGCGGAACGCATCAACAAAGCGACTACCATCGCCAGGAGCGCGGACAAGTCGCCGCTCCCGCAGGAAGACCCGAGGGCTGCAGTTGCCAAACAATTCGGTATCGGCGCCGACGAGGTCGACAAAGCGATCCGGGCGTGGGGGGCGACGACTACGGACCCTTATGATGTCGGCCTGGCGGCGTTGTATGAACGGAACTACAGCAAGGCTACAGCGGACTTACAGGCGTCGCTGAAGCAGCGCGAAGAGAAATTGTCTTCCGACCAGAATGCGGTACTCGAAGCCGCGTTCTTTCTGGGCCAATCTCTCTCCGGGGAGGGCAGGCACAACGATTCGGTGACAGCATATGAGCGCTGTCTGGCGATAGTACAGTTGAGTAACAATCGCCCGGCCGAGGGGCTGATTCTGCTTCGTTTAGGTCAGGCGAATAATCTGGTAAACACGAAGGAAAGCCACGAAAAAGCCGTTCGGTATTTCACGCAGGCCCTGCCGTTGTTTGAGGGCGCATCGGCATCGTTCAACAGGGCTAATACGCTTTGGGGTCTGGGAACGGCGGCCGATTTATTGGGTCGCATCGATCAGGCTCGCAATGCCTATAGTGAAGCCCTCAGCCTTTTTAGGGAACTCCGGGATGTTCGCCCGGAGGGCCGCCTGCTGCTTCGCATCGGTGAAATTGAGGATGCCGCCGGCAACCCTCGGAAAGCCATCGAGTATTACGAGCAGGCGGCGCCGATACTCAAATCTCCGGGCGATGAGTTGAGCGAAGGACTGACACTGATGAAGCTCGGCATGTCGCGGGATGCGATCGGAGAACCCGCCCGGGCTATTGAAGCGTGGCGCGCGGCGATTCCCGTCTGGAGCGCGGCGAAGGACAGACAAAGCGAAGCCACGGCTCATCTGAAGATAGGCCAGATCTTCCTCCGCAATCAGGATTGGGAGGGATCGCTTGCCGAGGACCGCGAGGCGCTTAAGCTCGAAGAAAGCGCGGGAGACCGGGCCGGTCAGGCGGGGGCACTGATTGCTATGTTCGGCGGTTACATGCAGCTTGGCGATGCGAGGAACGCTCTCGGCGCGGCGCTGCGTTCGGCATCCCTGCTGGACGAAAACTCAGCTTTCAGGCCGATGGTATTTGGGGCAGCAGCCAAAGCCTACAATGCGCTTCGGGCAAATACCGATAGTCCCGCGGACTCCGCCAAAGAGCCTGAAATCGACCAGCGCACGCTGGGACCCGACATCCCGGGTATGGCCGCCAGCCTCAACAAACTGGGGCTCATGCAATCCGCCAAAGGCGATAAGGCGGAGGCTGAGCCGCTGTTTCGGATGGCTCTGGAAATCGACAATAAGTTGCTGGGGCCGAATCATCCCGACAGTCTGGCGATACGGAAAAACCTGGATGACTTGCTCAGGAATTCGGATGCTGTTATCCCGCCGCCAAAGGATTGAATCCCGAGCCTGCGGGATCGCTTCCGACAACGTATGTTGACGATGGAAGACTTTCTGTTTAGATACACTGGGGTTTCGTCAAGTTATGAAGATAGCTCGCTTATTACTCCTGGGTTGGCTGGTTGCGTTCTCATGTATCTTTCCGCTGCACGCGGCGGCAGCCGTGACGGTTAGCGACAACGGCAATTCGTGGACGCTTGACAACGGGATCGTCAAAGCGACCATCACCAAAAACAGCGGGTCGATGCCATCGCTGATTTATCGCGGGATGCAGATGCTGGCGGCCAGCGGCGGAACATGGGAGCACAATCCGCAGGGAGCGCCTGTCGTGACCAACACCATCACAATCGACCCTGCCGGCAATGGCGGCGCACGGGCGGAGGTGTCGATCAAAGGCCGCTCGGGCGGCACGTTTATGATGACTCGCGGGGCTCCCGGCGGTGGCACTCTCTGCGATATCGAGATTCGCTACTCCCTGGGTGTGGGTGACAGCGGCATTTATGTTTACTCGATCCTGAGCCATCCGCCGTCATACCCCGCGGCAGGGTTGGGCGCGGAGGACCGCTACATTACGCGGCTGAATCAGGAGTTCGACTGGATCACCGTGGACAAAGACCGCAACATGCTGGAAGCCGCACCGACAGACTGGGGCACCGGCGTAGTGGTCCACGCCAAAGAGCAGCGCATCATGAGCAAGGGAGTCTACAAGAACTCCGTTGAGCATAAATACAGTTACTCGGGCATGCAGTATTACACAAAAGCCTATGGCTGGTCGAGCACGAAGAACCATGTAGGTATGTGGTTCATCAATCCGACTATCGAATACCTGAGCGGAGGTCCAACGCGGCTGGACCTGGACGCGCACTTTGGGGATAACGGGAATCCGGAGCCGATTATTCTCGATTACTGGCACAGCGGGCACTACAGCGGCGCGTCGGTCCCGATTGCCGCGGGCGAGGAATGGACGAAGGTGGTCGGGCCGATTTTTGTGTATGCGAACTCGCTGGATAAACCGAAGCCTGTGACGGCGGCCGAGCTCGAGACCCTGGCGGCTACCGCGGGTAACCCGACTGTCCCGGCGAGTTGGACGGCGAATGCGAACGCGCTATGGGCGGACGCCACCGCGCAGGCAAAAAAGGAAAACGCGAAGTGGCCGTACGAGTGGGTCAAGGGCGTCGACTACACGCCTGCTGCCGAGCGCGGCAATGTGACGGGGCGGATCCAGCTGGTGGATCCGCTGGCGCCGAAAGGGAGCTCGAAGAAACTGCCGAACCTGATGGTGGGTCTGACTCATGCGGATTTTGAGGGTCGGGCGGGCGGTCCTGGCCGCGGGAATACGGGTCCGGGAAGCTGGATGCATGACGGGCGCTTTTACCAGTTCTTCAACGATGGCGGCGAGGACGGTAAGTTCACTATCGCAAAGATTCGGCCGGGGACGTATACGCTGCATGCGTGGGCGGATGGTGTGCTCGGCGAGTTTTCGAAAGCCAACGTCACGGTTGAGGCGGGGAAGACGGTGGATCTGGCGACGCTGACGTGGACACCGGTGCGGTACGGCGCGCAGGTGTGGGAGATCGGCTATCCAGACCGCTCCGCCGAAGAGTTTTTCAAGGGCGATGGGCGGAATTACTGGCTGTGGGGCTGGAACCTGCGCTATGCGCTGCTGTTCCCGAACGATGTGACATATACGGTGGGCAAGAGCGACTGGCATAAGGACTGGTTCTTTGAAGAGGTACCGCATGCGACGAATTTGGCGTTCGTGAATCCGGAGGCGAAAGATCCGGCGAACCAGCGCTTCGGCTGGGTCAAAGCCGAGTCGCTCGAACAGTATCCGCAAACCGATCAGCACGGCCCCTGGGCGGTTTATGGCCGGGGACGGGAGACCGTGTGGACTATCAAGTTCAACATGGCGAAGCAGGTGCAGGGGCGGGCAGCGCTTCGTGTGGGGCTGGCGGGTGTGAATGGCATGCGTGGGGGGCTGGCTGTCGCGGTGAACGGGCAGAGCGCCGGGGCGATCGGCAGCGGCAGGGACGCGGACAACGCTCCGCTGAGAAATACCGACGCGATTCGCTACAACACCGACCGCGGACTGTGGCAGGAGCGGACGCTGAAGTTCGACGCTGCGCTGCTGAAGCCGGGAGAGAATACGATGGCCTTTACGGTGCCGGCAGGGGATCTGCAAAGCGGCGTGGTCTGGGATTATCTGCGCCTGGAACTGGATGAGAATGCTCCACTGGCTCACTGAACAGGTTCAGTATCCATCGCCGGGTTTAATCCCACCGCTTTCAGGCGGTCAGCTTTCAGCCCGGCCTCCGGCGGAGCCGGATTGAATAATCTGTGACTCGCCGCCCAAAGTTGGTACTGAAAATAGAGGACTTGGGCGGCGGTCACAGGCCAGCGGGTTTCACCTTTGCCTGGGAATTCACGTGGCGCACGTTCTCAACGTGCCGTGTCGAGACTTTCTCGACACCGGGTTTTGCGAATGGCCGGACATCGGCAGAGTGCCGACGCGGCACGCAAAAGTGCGTGCGCCACGCTTTTCCTTCAGTCGCAACCCATACGACCGGCTTGAGCCGATAGTTGTTCAGATCTTTTCCCACCAGGATTTGGCCGGTGGGAGGGAAAGCTCTTTGATCCGCGACCGCAATCGCTGAATGTGCGGGGTTCGGTCGTGAGCTTCGTGATGCGCTTTGCTGGCCCAGCTTTCGTGAAAGAGGAATTTCGACGGGTCGTCAGCCGCGACGTGCAGATCGTAAAACAGACAGCCATCCTCTTGTCGCGTTGGCGTGAGAACCTCAGTGAGTGCCTCCCTCAATTCCGCCTCTTTTCCGGGGCGCGCCTGAAAGGTGACGGTCATGATCATTGGTTTCGGGTTCATGGATATCCTTTGTTGCCCGCTTGCGTTCTTTCCATCCTATCGGGTTTCGCTATACGCACAGAACAGCGTTCCCTATCCGATTGGCTGGCATGGATCGCTGTATAACCCTTGATCGCTCGTTCGCACCCTTAATAAATTTAATATTTTTCGGTTGACACAGCGGAATTATTCATGACATACTCTATCTAAATAGTAGACATGATCGCGACTGGCACCATTCAAAACTGTTGTTGTCCTCGCTAGCGCGCCGGTCTTCCCTGCACTTTCTGCGGCAGACCACTGAGTAAGGTAACGAACTCCTGGCTCTCCCGCTATTTCAGGATTCCTCTCCGTTGACAATGCCGTCACGGGCCATAGCAATGTTCGAACGGGATGAACAACTATGGAAAAGGAGCACGAGCAGGCGTTAGCCAGCGCGTCGTCAGGCTTGAATCGGGCCGCGACCGGGTTGGGAGCGGAGGTGATCGCTCTACTCGAGGCGGCGGGCTCACAGGTACAGGTAACCACTCTCTGGAATTCCACGCGAGACCACGCGACGCGGCGGCGATTCATTGAGTTGAGGCGGCTTCCGGCCGAAGCGATCGGCGCCCGCGCCGCAATCCGGTTATCGGCGGGAAGTCCACTCGCGGCGTTACTCAGAGATTCGATTTCGCAGTGTTCCCAATCGTTTCTCCTGTTTCCCTGGCAGGGCGCGCCGAAGGCCCTGACGGGTGTGATTGGATTCAGAGAGCAGGAACCTCCGGTCGGTCAGGTCCCGGAGCCAGTAGTGGAGAATCTGCGTCTTCTGGGATGGACGGACTGGTCCGCACGGGAGATCGTCCGGCTCCGCGGAGAACTGAAAACCGCGAGCGAACGCTTAGCCGGCCGCAAACTGGTGGAACGCGCCAAGAGCGCATTGCAGGCGGACCTCAGCATCAACGAGGACTCGGCCTACCAGTACCTGCGAAGCCTGAGCCGCAGGCGCAGGATCACTCTGGCCGCGCTTTCCGCGGAGATCGTCAGCGGACGGGGCGGGCACGATCCGTCTGTGTTGGCTGAAACGGCGCTGGGTCCGGCAAGGCCCACCTGACACGAGAAAACAAAAGAAATAATACTCTATTGAATTAGTATGCTATTCAACTAGGGCAAGCGCTTTCCTTCATTTATGTTCGGCAGACGCAGAGCCGGTTTCTGAAGTCCACAGAACCCGCTCCCGGTTCTCCCGACACCACTTCATTTTCCGCCGACAGGGACGTCGCGGTCCGAATCTTTCTTTGCGTCGCATGTTGGCCGCGTCGCGGATTTTTACTTTGAAGGAGCACTTTTTATGGATATTCTTACTCACGGCATCGGCGCCTTTTCAGAGCGTGGACGATTGCCGTTCGCCGCACTCCTGCTTGTCTTCGCAGGTACACTTTTCGCCCAGGATTCTCAGGTCTCCGGGCGGATTCTCGATCCCACTCAGGCCGGAGTCGGCTCCGCCACAGCGCTGTTGACGCGGACGGAAACCGGCGATCGCCGTCTGGGCTCGTCGAACAACGAAGGTTATTATTCGTTCCCGCTGCTGGTGCCCGGAGTCTATGAACTCACCGTTCAGAAAGACGGCTTTCAGTCGCAAACCCGCAAGGGAATCAAAGTCGAAACCGGACAGATCAGCGCCGTGGACGTGACACTCGCCGTTGGGGAAATCTCTCAGTCGGTGAGCGTGGAAGAGGCCGCTCCGCTGCTCCAGGCCGACTCGGCGGCCGTGTCCAGCGTGGTGGAGAACGCGACCATCGTGGACATGCCGCTGATCGACCGCCGGTCGACCCAGCTGACGCGGCTCAACGGCTTCGTCGTGCAGATCGGCGGAGGGTCGAGCACTGCCTTCGCCGTGGCCGGTGGGCGGGGCGGCAACGCCAATTTCTATATCGACGGCGGCTCAGTGGAAAACGTCGCGATGGGAACGCCCACGCTCTACTTCGATCCGCCCGTGGACGCGACTCAGGAGTTTAACGTCTCGGTGAGTAACTATGCCGCCGAACTGGGCCGAACCGGCGGCGGAGTGTTTCAGATGACCACCAAATCGGGCACCAACGAGCTTCACGGCTCGGCCTATGAATTCTTCCGCAACGACGTTTTGAATGCGAATACGTTCTTTGCGAAAAGCAAGCCGATTCTCCGCTACAACCTGTTCGGCGGCGGCGTTGGCGGTCCCATTAAGAAGAACAAGACACACTTCTTCTTCAACTACGAGGGCAAGCAGCAGGTCAGCGCGAGCACACAGAATCTGGTGGTTCCCACGGCGGCGCAACTCAGCGGCAACTTCAACGGCACCGGCGTGACCGTCAAGAATCCGGCAACCGGCACTGCTTTCCCGAACGACACGATTCCGACAAGCCTTCTCGACCCCGTTGGCGTGAAGCTCGGTGCGTTCTATCCGGCGCCCAACGCCGGAAACGGCTCGGCCACCGGCGCAAATTTCATCGCCAACGACCCCTCTACTACTTCGGTTAACAACTATGTAGCCAGAGTCGATCACGTTTTCAACGACAACAACCGGATCTTCGTGCGTTTTCTGGGCCAACCGGACACAACTACCACTGCGCCGGTCTTTGCCGTCGCGGCGGCGGACCCTTTCGCGTATCTGATCCACGACTACTACTACAACGGCAACGCCACATGGACTAAGAGTTTCTCACCCACTTTGATTAACGAGCTGAGTCTTACCTTGAGCCGCCGCCAGACGTTGAGCATTTCAGGGGGCGCGAACACCACCATCGATCAACAGATCGGCCTCACCGGGGCGAATCAGTCGTTCTTCCCAGGGGTGGCCCTGAACGGATACTCTTCGCTCGGGCAGACCGGAGGTAATGGCCAGGAGCGCCTGCAGACGCCTGTCGAAGCTCACGCGCTGAAAGACAGTGTCACCAAAATCAGGGGAAATCATCAATTCAAGGCCGGCGTCGAATACCGGTATGGGAAGGACGGCGAGATCTATGATTCCACCGCCGGCGGCACTCTCGCCTTCACCAACCAGGCGACCGGAAGTCCCGTCGCTTCCCTCCTGCTGGGCTGGGTCAACTCGGGTTCCGTGCTGCAGGCTTATCCGCTGCATTCCCGCCTCGACACCTACGGGGCCTATATTCAGGACGACTGGAAACTGACTCACCGCCTGACCTTAAACCTGGGGGTGCGTTACGACGTGGATACCCCGCGCTGGGAGATCAATGGCAGGCAAAACTCATTCAACGCTACCCAGATCAACCCGGTTTCGGGCACTCCCGGCGTGATCACATTCGCGGGACTCAATGGCCAAAGCACCTACGCGCACAACTGGGATCTGCATAACCTGGGCCCGCGCATCGGCTTCGCCTGGACGCCGCGCGATAAGTGGGTGGTTCGCGGAGGCGGCGCACTGCTGTTCACCGGCGAATACGACATCGCCGCGCCCGTGGTTCTCTACACCGGTTTCAGCACCCAGGGAACCTTTGTAGCCAGCAACAACGGCGCCACGCCGGCGTTCATTCTGAAAAACGGTTTCCCGACGCTCTCGTCGCCCACCACCGCGCAGTTGACACCGGGCTACGGCGCGGTTCCGGTCGGTCAAAACCCAACCACATCCGTCACCTTCTTTCAGCCGAACCGCAATACAGGCTACCTCTATCAGACCAGCCTCGACATCCAGCATGAACTGGGCAGAGGGACGCTGCTGGATGTCGGTTTTCTGGGCACCTTCGGTCACGACCTTACGGCCACCGTGCCGCAGAGCATCAACCAGGTTCCCACTTCTGAGTTAGGCCCCGGCAATCTTCAGGCTCTCCGGCCCTTCCCGCAATTCAGCAACGTGCAGATTCTGGGTTCGGACATAGGAAGGTCGGATTACAGGGGCCTGAATATAGGTCTGGACAGAAGACTAACCAACGGGCTGCAGTTTAAGGTCAACTATACCTGGTCGATCTTTCTCGACAACCTTGACGCGCGCAGCGAAGTCGGCAATGGCGTTGCGTTCACCAATTACTACAACCAGGCAAACGACTGGGGGCTTTCTGCGAACGACATTCGCCACCGCCTGGTCGTAAGCTGCATCTATGAGTTGCCGTTCGGAAGAGG
>Ga0302319_10006998_pt1 | contig 22250 bp, 19 predicted proteins | sample Bog_T0_2_FD_203319 | JGI IMG/M metagenome (GOLD analysis project Ga0302319, IMG submission 203319) | Peat permafrost microbial communities from Stordalen Mire near Abisko, Sweden - Bog_T0_2 | ecosystem: Environmental > Terrestrial > Soil > Wetlands > Peat | place: Sweden: Abisko, Stordalen Mire... | reverse complement strand
TCGCCGGAGCCGAGGAGCTGACCTCGGACTTGGCCGTGGCGGCGTCCCGCAAGGCCCTGGACAGGGCCGGGCTCCGCCCCGAGGACCTCGACGCCGTCATCGTCTCCACCCTGACGCCCGACTATCCCTTTCCGGCCACGGCCTGCGTGGTCCAGAACAAGCTCGGCGCGACCCGCGCCTTCGCCTTCGACCAGCAGGCGGCCTGTTCGGGCTTCATCTACGGCCTGGCCATCGCCGAGGGGCTCATCGCTTCGGGCTCGGCGCGCTACGTCCTGGTGGCGGGCGCCGAGAAGCTGAGCACCATCACCGACTGGCAGGACCGCAACACCTGCGTGCTCTTCGGCGACGGTGCCGGCGCGGTGGTGCTGGGCCCGGCGACGGGAGACCGCCGCCTGATGAGCCTGCACATGGGCGCCGACGGCAGCATGGTGCCCAAGCTGCTGCAGCCGGCCGGAGGGTCGGCCCGACCGGCGAGCGCCGAGACCGTGGCCCAGCGCCTGCACTACCTGAAGATGGACGGCAAGGAGGTCTTCAAGTTCGCCGTGCGCATCATGGGCGAGGCCTCGGCCGAGGCCACCCGGCGGGCCGGCTGGGAAGCGAAGGACATCGCCCTGTTCATCCCCCATCAGGCCAACCTGCGCATCATCGAGGCGGCCGCGAAATTCATGGGCCTGCCCATGGACCGGGTCTTCGTCAACGTCGACAAGTACGGCAACACCTCGGCAGCCAGCGTGGCCATCGCCCTGGACGAGGCCCAGGAACAAGGGCGCCTCAAGCGCGGGGACAAGGCCATCATGGTGGCCTTCGGGGCGGGGCTGACCTGGGCCTCGTGCGCGCTGCAATGGTGAAGACGGCGGTCCTCTTTCCGGGGCAGGGCAGCCAGGCTGTCGGCATGGGCCTCGATCTGCGGGAGCGCCAGGAGCCGGCCCGGCGCCTTCTGGACACGGTGGACACGGTCCTGGGGAGGCCCCTGACCGCGCTGATGTACCAGGGCCCCGAAGAAAGCCTCAAGGACACCTTCAACACCCAGCCGGCCCTGTACGCCGCGGGCCTGGCGGCCTTCGCCTGCCTGCGCGAGGCCGGCGTGCGGGTGGACGGCTACGCCGGCCACAGCCTGGGCGAATACTGCGCCCTGCAGGCCGCCGGCGTCTTCAGCTTCGCCGACGGGCTCAGGCTGGTGCAGGCCCGCGCCTCGGCCATGGCCGAGGCCGCCCGCCTCAGCCCCGGCACCATGGCCGCCGTGCTCAAGCTCGACGACGCCGCGGTCGAGGCCGCCTGCGCCGAGGCGTCCGCGGCCGGAGCCGTGGTCGCCGCCAACTTCAATTCGCCGGGCCAGGTCGTCATCAGCGGCAGCGCTGCCGGGGTGGAACGGGCCATGGCGCTGTGCAAGGCCGCCGGCGGCCGGGCGCTGCCGCTGGCGGTCAGCGGCGCCTTCCACAGCCCGGCCATGCGCCCCGCCGGCGAGGCCCTGCGGGCGGCCTTCGCTCCGGTGGCCTGGTCCGAGCCGACAGCCCTGGTGCTGGCCAATGTCGACGCGGCGCCCCTGGCTTCGGCGGCCGATGCCCGTGAGAAGCTGGTGGCCCAGGTGAGTTCGCCGGTGCGCTGGACCCAGACGGTGCTGGCCTTCAAGGCCCTGGGCTTCGGCCGCTACATCGAGGCCGGGCCGGGCAAGGTCCTGGCCGGGCTGGTGAAGAAGATCGACCCGGAGGCGCAGGTATTCAGCGTCGGCGACAGCGCCGGCCTGGAAGCCGCCCTCGCCGAGCTGGCCAAGGCCTGAAGGGAAGGATGATGGAGGAACTCAAGGAAAAGGCGGCCCTGGTCACGGGCGGGACCCAGGGCATCGGATACGCGATCGCCGAGGACCTGCTGAAGGCGGGCGCCCTCGTGGCGGTCACCGGCAGGGACAAGGCCCGCGCCCAGGAAGCCGCGCGGACGCTGTCCGCGGCCACGGGGGGGGCCTGCCTGGGCTTCGGAGCGGACGTGTCCAAGGCCGCGGAGGTAGAGGCCCTGTTCTCGGAAATGCTTGACAGCACGAAAAGGCTGGATATCTTGGTGAACAACGCCGGGGTGGCGCGGGACGGCCTGCTGATGCGCATGACCGAGGAGGACTGGGACGCCGTCCTGGACACCAACCTGAAGGGCGCCTTTCTCTGCTGCAAAGCGGCCTGCCGGCCCTTGCTCAAGGCCAAGGGCGGAAGTATCATCAACATCTCCAGCGTGGTGGGTGTGGCCGGCAATCCGGGGCAGGCGAACTACGCCGCCAGCAAGGCCGGCCTGATCGGCTTCACCAAGAGCCTGGCCAAGGAGCTCGGCTCGAGGGCGGTGCGGGCCAATGTCGTGGCCCCCGGCTTCATCGACACGGCCATGACCGCCCAGCTCAGCGACGAGGCGCGGGCGGGCCTCATCGCCCAGGTCCCGCTGGGCCGTTTCGCCGAACCCTGGGAAGTGGCCTCGGTGGTCCGCTTCCTGGCGGGAGACCGGGCCCGCTACATCACCGGGCAGGTCCTGCGCGTGGACGGCGGCATGATGATGTGACCGTGCAAGGACAGGGCATCGGGGAGCGGCGGCTGCGCCATCCCCAGGCAACTTCAACCTAACCAAAGGAGATCAGCGTGGCGATTGAAGACAAGGTCAAGGAGATCATCGTGGAACAGCTCGGCGTAGACGCGGCCCAGGTGAACCCTGAGGCGTCGTTCATCGACGACCTGGGCGCTGATTCGCTCGACACCGTTGAACTGGTGATGGCGTTCGAGGAGGAATTCAACATCGAGATTCCGGACGAGGCCGCCGAGAAGATCAAGAAGGTCGGCGACGCGATCGACTACATCAAGGCGAACGCCAAGCAGGCCTGAGCCGCAGGGGATGACGCGACGCAACGCCCAAGGGCCCAGGCCCCGGGCGTTGCGTTTCGTGTTTTTACAGCTGAAGGGTGACGCATGCGACGGCGAGTTGTGGTGACCGGCCTGGGAGCGGTGACGCCCCTGGGCAACGACGTTGAGACCTACTTCCAAGCCCTGCTTGAGGGCCGCAGCGGGGTGGGCCCGATCACGCGCTGGGACGCCAGCAAGCACACCACCCACATCGCGGGCATGGTGAAGGACTTCGAGCTGGACCCGTCGGTGGCCGACAAGAAGGACGCCCGGCGCATGGACTGGTTCGTCCAGTTCGCCATGGCCTCCACGGCCCAGGCGCTGGCGGATGCCGGCCTCGCGGACCTCGGCGGCATCGAGCTTGAGCGCTTCGGCGTGCTCATCGGCAGCGGCATCGGAGGCCTGGGCGTCATCGAGGAGCAGGTGGCCGTGCTGCTCGCGAAGGGGCCTTCGCGGGTGAACCCCTTCCTGATCCCGATGCTGATCGTGAACATGGCGGGCGGCCAGGTGGCCATCCGTTGGGGCTTCAAGGGCCCCAACAGCGCGGTGGCCACGGCCTGCGCCACGGGCAACCACGCCCTGGGCGACGCCACCGAGATCATCCGCCGGGGAGCGGCCGACCTGATGATCGCCGGCGGAACCGAGGGAGCCATCACGCCCCTGGGCCTGGCGGGCTTCTGCTCGGCGCGGGCCCTGAGCCAGCGCAACGACGACCCCACGCGCGCCAGCCGGCCCTTCGACAAGGATCGCGACGGCTTCGTCATGGGCGAGGGCGCCGGCCTGCTGGTGCTCGAGGAGCTCGAGCACGCCAAGGCCCGCGGCGCCCGCATTTATGCCGAGGTGCTGGGGTACGGCATGTCCGATGACGCCAACCACATGACCGCGCCCCCCGAGGACGGCAATGGCGCGGCGCGGGCCATGCTCGGCGCGCTGAAGGACGCCCAGGCCTCCCCGGACACGATCGACTACGTCAACGCCCACGGAACCAGCACGCCGCTGGGGGACCGGGCCGAGACCCTGGCCATGAAGCGGGTCTTTGGAGCGCACGCCACGGACAAGAAGCTGTGGGTGAGCTCCACCAAGAGCATGGTGGGCCATCTGCTGGGCGCCGCCGGCGGCGTCGAGGCGGTCGCCTGCGTGAAGATGATCCAGACCGGCAAGGTCCACCCCACCATCAACCTGGACACCCCGGACCCGGACTGCGACCTGGATTACGTGCCGAACACGGCGCGCGAGCGCAGGCTGCGCAGGGTCATGAGCAACGGCTTCGGCTTCGGCGGGGTCAACGCGACGCTGGTGTTCGGCGCCTTCGAGGGCTGAGGGGCATGCCGGGGACCCTGCGCACGGCGTCGGACTTGTGCAAGGCCCTGGGCCTCGAGCCGAAGGATCCCGCGATCTACGAACAGGCGCTGGTGCACCGCAGCCTGCTCAACGAAACGGGCCAGCCGCTGGCCAGCAACGAACGCCTCGAATTCCTGGGCGACTCGGTGCTGGGCCTGGTGGTGGCCCGTTTCCTGTTTGAGCGATTTCCCGACCTCAGCGAAGGCCAGTTGGCAAGGCGCAAGAGCCAGCTGGTGAGCACGGACACCCTGGCCGAGTGGTCCCGCACCATGGATCTGGGCTCCTGCCTGCGCCTGGGCAAGGGCGAGCAGCTCACCGGCGGACGGGACAAGGAAACCCTCCTGGCCGACGGCTTCGAGGCCTGGCTGGGGGCCATCTACGTCGACCACGGCTTCCGGGCAGCCGAGGACTTCGTGCTGGGCTTCCTCAAGGACCAGGCGGCGGCCAGCCCTGCCGGGCGGGCCGCGGACAGCAAGAGCCGCCTGCAGGAATTCACCCAGCGCCTATACAAGCGGCCGCCGCTCTACCGCGTCGCCGGCACGTCAGGCCCTGACCATGAGAAGGTCTTCGAGGTGGAGGTCGTGATCGAGGGCAAGGTCTTCGCCCGCGGCCGGGGCAAGAACAAGAAGGACGCGGAGCAGGAAGGCGCCGAAGCGGCCTTGAAGCTGGTCGAAAGCGGGCGCAAAAAAGGCAAAGCCACGTGAACAAACTTGACCTGGGGCAAAAATCCTTGATTCTGAGCCTGTTTGTGCTATCATCCCGCGTTCAAAGTTTGAGAAATATTTCACAAAGTGTTCGCTTTTCGCGGGAGACGGTCCATGGCGGGTGATCCCCTCCAAGAAGTGGTCCTCACCACCAAGCTGGACAAGGTGCTGGGTTGGGCCCGCAAGTACTCCCTCTTCCAGTATCCCTTTGTCACGGCCTGCTGCGGCATGGAGTTCATGTCCACGTCCGCCAGCCACTACGACACCGACCGCTTCGGGGCCGCCTTTCCGCGCTTTTCGCCGCGGCAGGCCGACCTGCTGATGGTCGTGGGCACGATCACCCACAAGCAGGCCCCGGTGCTCAAGCGCGTGTACGACCAGATGTGCGAGCCCAAGTGGGTGGTCGCCTTCGGCGTGTGCGCCACCTCGGGCGGTTTCTACCAGAACTACGGGTCCGTCCCCGGCATCGACTGCTTCCTGCCGGTGGACATGTACATCCCCGGCTGCCCGCCCCGCCCCGAGACCGTGATCGACGCCCTGCTGAAGCTGCAGGAGCGCATTCAGAACCAGCGGCACGCGGTGCTTTGATGCAGCCCAACAGCAGCCCTCCCCTCCACGACGAGTTGACCGCCCGCTTCGGCGACGCCGTGCTGGCGGCCGAGAGCCTGGGCGGCCGCGAAGCGCTCGTGCTGCGGCCCTCGGCCCTGCTCGAGGCGGTGCGCCACCTGCGCGGCGCCCTGGGCTTCGACGTGCTCATCGACCTCTGCGGCGCGGACTACAGCGGCTACCCCGGCCACCAGGGCGACCCCCTGTGCGTGTCCTACCAGCTGTTCAGCACCGCCACCCGCCGGCGGGCCTGGCTCAAGGTCTACCTGCCGCTGGAAGGCGCCCGCGTGGATTCGCTCTGCGGCGAATACGGCTGCGCCAACTGGTACGAGCGCGAGACCTTCGATATGTACGGCGTCGATTTCGCCGGGCACCCCAACCTCAAGCGCCTGCTGCTGTATGAGGAGTTCAAGGGGCACCCGCTGCGCAAGGACTACCCCATACAGAAGATGCAGCCGCTGATCCCGATGCGCAACGCCGTGGACTACGAGGCCGTGGCGCGCGCGCGCCGCTCCCAGTCCCCGGACGAAGCGGGGGGCCGCTAGCCATGCCCACCGACATCAGCGCCAAGTTCCCCGGCTGGCGGAACGGCCGCGAGGACGGCTTCGACATCGAGCCCCTCTACATCAATATGGGGCCCTCGCACCCGGCCATGCACGGCACGGTCAAGATGGTGCTCAAGCTCGACGGCGAGACCGTGGTCCATGCGGACGTCGAGATCGGCTACCTGCACCGCTGCTTCGAGAAGACCGTCGAGGCCAAGACCTGGAACCAGGTCATCCCCTACACCGACCGCCTCAACTACGTCAGCCCGCTCATCAACAACATGGGCTATTGCCTGGCCGTCGAGAAGCTGCTGGGCGTGCAGGTGCCCGAGCGCACCGACTACATTCGCACCGTGATGTGCGAGCTCAGCCGCATCGGCGACCACCTCACCTGCATCGGCGCCGGCGCCATGGAGCTTGGGGCGCTGACGGCCTTCCTCTACTTCATGAAGGCCCGCGAGGCCAGCTGGCAGCTCATCGAGGAAGTCACCGGCGCCCGCCTGACCATCAGCTACGGACGCGTCGGCGGCGTGGTGCGCGACCTGCCCGCCAGCTTCGCCGAGCGCTGGGCCTGGGTGAAAAGCCAGGTCGAGGAGAACCTCGGCGAGGTGGCCACCCTGCTCAACGGCAACCGCATCTTCATCGACCGCATGAAGGGCGTGGGCGTCATGCCCCTGGACCGCTCGCTACAGTACGGCATGACCGGGCCCTTCGCCCGCGCCGCCGGCTTCGACTACGACGTGCGCCGCGACGAGCCCTACTTCGCCTACGGCAAAGTGGCCTTCGACGTGCCCACCCGCTCCGCCGGCGACAACTGGGCGCGCTACGAGGTGCGCATGGAGGAGATCCGCCAGAGCGTGCGCATCGTCGACCAGGCCCTGGCCGCCATGCCCGAGGGCCCGGTGCGCGTCGAGGACCCGCGCGTGAGCCTGCCGCGCAAGAAAGAGGTCTACAGCAACATCGAGGCCCTCATGAACCACTTCAAGCTGCTCATGCCGGGCCACGGCATCCGGCCGCCCGCCGGCGAGGTCTACTGCGCGGTTGAGGGCGGCAACGGCGAGCTGGGCTTCTGGCTCATCAGCGACGGCAGCGACCGGCCCTGGCGCGTGCGCGTGCGGCCGCCCTGCTTCGCCATCATGTCGGGCGTCGAGGAGCTGATCCTGGGCGAGCAGCTGGCGGACATCGTGCCGGTGTTCGGCTCGGTCAACATGATCGGCGGGGAGCTGGACCGATGAGCCTGATCTCCCCCCAGCTGAAGGCCAAGTTCGACGCGGTCGTGGCCCGCTACCCCAAGGGCCAGGAGCAGAGCGCCGTGATCCCCCTGCTGCACGCCATGCAGGAGCAGGGAGGCGGCCGCCTCACCGAAGCCGACCAGAAGGCGGTCGCCGAATTCCTGGCCGTGCCGGTGTCCAAGGTCCACGAGGTGGCCACCTTCTACACCATGTACTCGCTCGAGCCCCGCGGGCGCCAGCACATCAGCATCTGCCGCACCCTGCCCTGCGCCCTGTGCGGCTGCGAGGGCGTGACCGAGGCGGTGCGCGAGAGGCTCAAGGTCGCCCCCGGCGAGGTCACCGCCGACGGCGAGTTCAGCTACGAAGAGGTCGAGTGCCTGGCGCAATGCCACCTCGGCCCCGTCCTGCAGGTCGGGGACACGGTCTACGGCAACCTCACGCCCGAGAAGGCCTCGGCGCTGATCGACGAGCTGGCCCGCAAGGGCGGCGCGGCAGCGGCGAAGAAGGATTAGGCGAGGACATGGAACCCAGCCCCAAATACCTCACGCGCAATTTCGGCAATCCGGCGGCCCTGGGCTTCGACGGCTACAGCGCCGCGGGCGGCTATGCCGGCCTGAAGAAGGCGCTGGCCATGACGCCCCAGGAGATCATCGACCTGGTCAAGGCGGGCAACCTGCGCGGCCGGGGCGGCGCGGGTTTCCCGGCGGCGGTGAAGTGGGGCTTCCTGGGCAAGACCGACGGGCCCAAGTACCTCTGCGTCAACGCCGACGAGGGCGAGCCCGGCACGGTCAAGGACGGTCCGCTGATGGAGAACGACCCCCACCAGCTCATCGAGGGCATCGCCATCGCCTGCTTCGCGCTGGGCATCCGCCAGTCGTACATCTACATCCGCGGCGAGTTCTACAAGGCCATACGCATCGTCGAGAAGGCCGTCGAGGAGGCCTACGCCAAGGGGGTCCTCGGCAAGAACGTGCTGGGCTCGGGCTTCAGCCTGGACGTGGCCGTGCATCCCGGCGCCGGCGCCTACATCTGCGGCGAGGAGACCGGCCTGCTGTCGAGCCTGGAGGGCAAGAAGGGCATGCCCAAGCTCAAGCCGCCCTTCCCGGCGGTGAAGGGCCTCTACGGCGCCCCCACCATCGTCAACAACGTCGAGACGCTGGCCTGCGTGCCCCACATCCTGACGCTGGGCGCGGACGCCTGGAACGCCCTGGGCACCGAGAAGAACGGCGGGACCAAGATCTACAACGTCTGCGGGCACGTCCAGCGGCCGGGCTACCACGAGCTGCGCCACTCGGTGACCCTGCGCGAGCTGGTCTACGACGTCTGCGGCGGGCCGCTGCCGGGGCGGACCGTCAAGGGCGTGGTGCCCGGTGGGTCCTCAAGCCCCATCCTGCTGCCTTCCGAGATGGACGTTCGCATGGACTTCGACAGCCTCGGCAAGGCGGGCACCATGCTCGGCTCGGCCGCGGTCATCGTCATGGACGACCGCACCAGCATGGTGCGGGCGCTCGACAACCTGCTGCACTTCTACAGCCACGAGTCCTGCGGCCAGTGCACGCCCTGCCGCGAGGGCACCCACTGGCTGTACCTGATATCCCAGCGGATCGTGAACGGCGAAGGCCGGCCCGGGGACGTGGACCGCATGCTGGACATCTGCGGCAACATGGTGGGCAACACCATCTGCGTGCTGGCCGACGCCGCGGCGCTGCCCACGCAGAGCTACATCAAGAAGTTCCGCGCCGAGTTCGACGCCTACGCGGCGGCGGGGCGGCGCATCGCCCTGGTCGGCGGAGCCCAGGAGAAGGCGGTGGCCCATGCCTAAGCTGACCATCGACGGCAGGGAAGTCGAGGTCCCGGCCGGGACCAACCTCATCGAGGCCGCCCGGTCGCTGGGCGTCGAGATCCCCCATTTTTGCTACCACCCGGGGCTGAGCGTGGCGGGCAACTGCCGCATGTGCCTCGTCGAGATCGAGAAGGCCCCCAAGCTGCAGATCGCCTGCAACACGGCCGTGGCCGAGGGCATGGCCGTGCTTACGTCCAGCGACAAGGTCAAGAAGGCCCGCGCCGGCGTGATGGAGTTCCTGCTTCTGAACCACCCCATCGACTGCCCCATCTGCGACTGCGCCGGCGAGTGCTACCTGCAGGACTACTACATGGATCACGACCTCAAGGCTTCGCGCCTCGAGGAGCCCAAGAACAAGAAGCTGAAGGCCCAGCCCATCGGCGAGCACGTCATGCTCGACAAGGAGCGCTGCGTGCTGTGCACCCGCTGCGTGCGCTTCACCGACGAGGTGACCAAGACCCACGAGCTGGGCATCTTCGGCCGCGGCAGCGGCGAGGAGATCGGCCTGGCCCCCGGCGCCACCCTCGACAACGCCTACAGCGCCTGCGTGGTGGACCTCTGCCCGGTGGGAGCGCTGACCGACCGCGACTTCCGCTTCAAGAGCCGTCCCTGGTTCCTCAAGGAGACCGAGACGGTGTGCACGGGCTGCGCCATGGGCTGCAACGTCGTGCTCAACACCAACACCAACCCCTACAACAAGGTCGGTGAGGCGCGCTCCTACCGCCTGTTCCCCCGCGAGAACCGCGAGGTCAACGGCCACTGGATGTGCGACGAGGGTCGCTACAGCCACAAGGCCATCGACCAGGGCCGCCTGGCCAACGCCCTCGTGGGCGGCCGGCCCGCCGGCCTCGACGAGGCCATGCACCGGGTCGCCCAGCTGGCCGGTCCCCTGGCCAAGGCGGCCCCGGCCCGCGCGGCCTTCCTGCTCTCGCCCCAGCTGACCAACGAGGCCCTGCTGGCCTTCCGCGCCCTGGCCGCGTCGCTGGGCGTGGCCCAGGTCGAGGCGGGCCTGGACCTCAGGGCCGAAGGCGCCGCCGACGGCTTCCTGATCCAGGCGGACCGCAACCCCAACAGCCGCGGCGCCGCGGACCTCGGCCTGGGCCCCCGCGCGGGAGTGCTGGGCGGCAAGGACCTGCTCAAGGCCGCCGAGGAGGGGAAGTTCGACGTCCTCTTCGTCGTCGGCCAGGCCCTGCCCGAGGCGCGCGTCCAGGCCCTGGCGGGCAAGGTCAAGGCCCTGGTGGGTCTTCTGAGCCACGAGGCCCCCGGACAGGCCCTGTACCACGCCGCCCTGCCCCTGGCTGTGGCCGCGGAACAGGACGGCAGCTTCACGAACGTGCGCGGCCGCATGCAGCGCAGCCGCAAGGCCCTCGGCCCCCTGGGCGACAGCCTGCCGGGCTGGGACCTGGCCCAGCGTCTGGGTTCGGCGCTAGGAGCGCCCCAGCCCGCCGAAGGCCCCGCGGAGCTCTTCGCCCGCATGGCAGCCTCGTCCCCGGCCACCGCGCACCTGACCCTGGATTCCCTCGGCACGCTCGGGGCGGCCTCCGCCGCCCCGGTCCCGGCCTGAAGCGAGAGCCATGCCAAGCATCCTCGACCAGATCATCCGTTTCCTGAGCGCCTATCCCTTCGTGGTGCAGGTCATCGCCGCCTTGGCGAAGACCGGCTTCATGATGACGGTGGTGATGCTCATCGGCGGGCTGATCCTCAGCTGGGTGGAGCGCAAGCAGTCCGCCATCATGCAGGACCGCATCGGCGCCAACCGCGCGGATATCCTGGGCATCCGGGCCCTGGGCTTGGTGCACAACCTGGCCGACGCGCTCAAGGGCATCCTGAAAGAGGACTTCATCCCCCCCCAGGCCAGCCGCTTCCTGCACACCCTGGCGCCCTTCGTGGCCGTGTGCACGGCGGTGGTGGCCTTTGCGGTGCTGCCCTTCGGCGGCAACGTGACCGTCCTGGGGCAGGTGATTCCGCTGACGATCGCGCCCCTGCCGGTGGGGCTGTTCTTCGTCTGGGCGATGATGGCCATCGGGGTCTACGGCGTGGTGCTGGCCGGCTACGTCAGCAACAACAAGTATTCGATGCTGGGCGCCCTGCGGGCCTCGGCCCAGGTGATCAGCTACGAGGTGGCCACCGGCCTGACGGTGATGGGGGCCCTGCTGATCTACCACAGCGTGGACCTGCGCGAAATGGTGCAGTGGCAGTCCACCCACAACCTGGGCTCGCTGCCCTGGCTGGGGACCCTGCCCGTCCTGGGCCGGCTGCTGGCCCTGGTGCCCGCCTGGGGCGTGTTCCTGCAGCCCGTGGGCTTCGTGCTCTTCTTCACCGCCACCATCGTCGAGATGAAGCGCATCCCCTTCGATCTGCCCGAGGGCGAAAGCGAGATCATCGGCTACAGCATAGAGTACTCGGGCATGAAGTTCATGATCTTCATGATGAGCGAGTTCGTCGAGAGCCTGCTCTTCGCCTGGGTCATCGTGCTGGTCTTCTTCGGCGGCTGGCACCTGCCCGGCCTGGCGCTGCCGGACGCCTTCGGCGGGCCGGGGGCGAGCCTGGCAGGGTTCGCGCTGCCCTACTTCGCGGCGGCCGCGCTGGCGGCGGGGGCCTTCGCCGCCAAGATCGTCTTCTTTCTCTGGCTGCAGATGCTGGTGCGCTGGTCCCTGCCGCGCTTCCGCTACGACCAGATCATGCACCTCGGCTGGAAGATCATGCTGCCCATCGCCCTCGTGAACCTGGTGTTCACGGCGGGCCTTGCCCTGCTGGTCCATTGAGAGGCTGACGCGATGCCGCGAGCGAAAATGACCTTCGTCGAGAGGCTTTACCTGCCCGAGATCGCCAAGGGGCTGGCCCTCACGTCGCGCCATTTCTTCACCAACATGTGGTTCCACCTGCTGGCGGAGCTGAAGCTCGGCCGCAAGGACCGCGCCATGGTGACCATCGCCTACCCCGAGGTCCGGCGCCCCTACCCGCTCGTGGCCCGCTCGCGCCACCGCCTGACCAAGCGCGAGGACGGCAGCCCGAAGTGCGTCGCCTGCATGATGTGCGCCACGGCCTGCCCGGCGGAGTGCATCTTCATCGAGGCCGAGGAGCACCCCGATCCCGCCATCGAAAAGCGCCCGCGGCACTTCGACATCGACATGAGCAAGTGCGTCTACTGCGGCTTCTGCGTCGAGGCCTGCCCCGAGGACGCCATCCGCATGGACACCGGCGAGTTCGAGCTGGCCTATTTCGACCGCAAGGGCCTGGTGTACGACATGGACTTCCTGCTCAACGACGACCCGGCGGCGGTGCCGCCCTTCGCCGAGCCCCTGCGCCGGAAAGGCCTCTGACATGGAATCCGTGATGGGCCTGCTGGTCTTCGCCGCGGCCGTGATCGCCAACTTCGCCGGCATGATCGGGGCGTCCCATGTGCTGGGGCCCCGCCGGCGCAACCCGGTCAAGGACGAGCCCTTCGAGTGCGGCTCGCTGCCCGTCGGGCCCAACCGCACCCGCTTCCACGTGCGCTTCTATCTGACGGCGATCCTGTTCCTGATCTTCGACATCGAGGTGGTGTTCCTGTACCCCTGGGCCATGATCTACCGCACCGAGCTCGGCCTCTACGGCCTCGAAGTGATGGGCGTGTTCCTGTTCATCCTCATCTTCGGGCTGGCCTACGAGTGGCGCCGCGGGGGCATGGAATGGGACTGAACGACGCCCTGTTCGCCGTGTTCGCCCTGGGGGCGCTGTGCAGCGCCCTGGCGGTGGTGCTGACGCGCAACACCGTTCACGTGGCCCTGCACTTCGTGGGCCACCTGCTGTGCCTGGCCGCCCTCTACAGCCTGCTGGACGCCCCGCTGCTGGGGGTGCTGCAGGTGATGGTGTACGCCGGCGCGGTGATGGTGCTCTTCCTGTTCGCGGTGATGATCCTGGACATGCGGGAGCAGGAGCGGGAGCCGCTCTTCTCCTCGCGCGGGCAGGCCTTCGGCGGGCTGGTGCTGGCCGGCCTGCTGCTGGCCCTGCTTGGGGCCGCGCTGGGCCACGACCGCCTCGCCTCGGCCCTGGCGCCGGCGGCGGACCCCGCGCTGCCGTCGGTCGGCGCAGACAACATCCCCCGGGTCGCCCGCCTGCTGTTCCGCGAGGGCGCCCTGGTCTTCGAGGCCGTGGGCGTGCTGCTGCTCACCGCCGTGGTCGCCGTCATGGTGATGGCCAAGCGCAAGCTGGAGAACTGACATGTTCGGCATCGGCTTCGTCCTGTCCCTGGCACTGTCCATCTTCGCGTTGGGCGCCTTCGGCGTCGCGGTGCGCCGCGACCCGCTGGTCATGTTCATCTGCATCGAGATGATGTTCAACGCCGCCAACCTGGCGCTGGTGGGTCTGTCCCGCTACCTGGGCCTGGTGCAGGGCCATGCGCTCGTGTTCATCGTCGTGGCCGTGGCCGCCGCCGAGGTGGCCGTGGGCCTGGGCATCATCATCGCGATCTTCCGCACCGAGAAGGATGTCAACGTGGACCACCTGTCGGAACTGAGGGGTTGACCCGGGCATGAGCACCCTGCTGTTCGTCCTGTTCCTGCCCCTGGGCACCGCCGTCTTCAACCGCCTGTTCGGCGCGCGCATCGGCAAGACCGCCACGGCCTTCGTCGCCTGCGCCTCGGTGGTGGGAGCCTTTGCGTTCGCCGCGCTGAGCTTCTACGACCTGAGCGACCGGGTTCCGCTGGCCCGGCACGTGGTCACCCCGGTCTACACCTTCATGACACTGGGCCTGTTCAAGGCCGGCTTCGACCTGCTGCTCGACCCGCTCAGCGCCGTGATGATCTGCGTGGTCACGGGCATCGGCTCGCTGATCCACGTCTATTCCGCCGCGTACATGGAAGAGGAGGACGCGGGCGAGTACGCGCGCTACTTCGCCTACCTGAACTTCTTCATCTTCAGCATGCTCACCCTGGTCCTGGCGGCCAATTTCATGGTCCTGTTCACGGGCTGGGAGCTGGTGGGCGTCAGCAGCTATCTGCTGATCGGTTTCTTCAGGGGCAAGGACAGCGCCGCGGACGCCGGCAAGAAGGCCTTCATCGTCAACCGCGTGGGCGACCTGGGCTTTCTGCTGGCGATCTTCATCATCATGAGCGTCTTCGGCACCCTGGACTTCGCCGCGGTGCTGGGCCACGCCGACAAGCTGGGCGCGGGAACGGCCCTGGCCACGGCCACGGCCCTGCTGCTGTTCATGGGCGCCATGGGCAAGAGCGCCCAGGGGCCCCTGCACGTGTGGCTGCCCGACGCCATGGAGGGCCCCACGCCGGTGTCGGCGCTGATCCACGCCGCCACCATGGTCACGGCGGGCGTCTTCATGGTGGCCCGCTGCCACGCCATCTTCGAGCTGAGCCCCACGGCCATGCAGGTGGTGGCCTGGACCGGAGGGCTGACGGCCCTCTTCGCCGCCACCATCGCCCTGGTGCAGAACGACATCAAGCGGGTGATGGCCTATTCCACCCTCAGCCAGCTGGGCTACATGGTCATGGCCGTGGGCTTGGGCGCCTACACGGCGGGCTTCTTTCATCTCTTCACCCACGCCTTCTTCAAGGCCCTGCTCTTTCTGGGCTGCGGCAGCGTCATGCACGCCCTGCACGGCGAGCTGGACATGACGAAGATGGGAGGCTTGCGCCGCAAGCTGCCGGTGACCCACGCGACCTTCCTGGTCGGGGCGGCCTGCCTCGCGGGCGTGCCGCTCACCAGCGGCTTCTTCAGCAAGGACGAGATCCTGCTCATGGCCCTGCAGGGCCCCCACGCCAGCCTGGCCCTGTGGGCCATCGGCTACCTGACGGCGGCCTGCACCGCCTTCTACGTGGGCCGCCTGGTCTTCAAGACCTTCTACGGCGAGACCCGCCTCGACCACCACCACTATGAGCACGCGCACGAGAGCGCCTGGCCGATGACCCTGCCCCTGGTGATCCTGGCCGCCGGCTCCCTGCTGGTGGGCCTGCTGGGGCTGCCCCGCTTCGCCACCGAATGGCAGCCTTTCGAGGAGTGGCTGGCGCCGGTCTTCTCGGACCTGAAGCCCTTTGCCGGCGGGGAAGCCCCCCCCGCGCTGGTCCTGTGGCTGATGGGCCTCTACACCGCGACCGTGGCCTTCTTCGGCTGGCTCACCTGGTCGTGGTTCGCCCGCAGGAACCCCCTGCCCGACGCCGTGGCGAAGGCCATGCAGCCGGTGCACCAGCTCCTGTGGAACAAGTACTACGTCGACCGCTTCTACGACGCGGTGTTCGTCCGCGGGCTGCTGGGGTACTCGCGCTGGGCCTGGCGCTGGGTCGACCAGGGCCTCATCGACGGCGCCGTGAACGCCGCCGGCTGGCTGGCCGAGAGCGCCGGCGACTTCCTGCGCAACCGCGTCCAGAACGGAAGCACCCGGCAGTATGCGGCGTTCCTCATCGCGGGCGTGTGCCTGCTGCTGGGCCTGGTGCTGGCCTGCAAGGGGGCGCTGTGCTGTCACTGATCCTCTGGTCCCCCCTTGCGGCGGCCCTGCTGGTCGCCTTCGTCCCCTGGGGCAGCGGGCTGGCCGTGCGCCGGGCCGCCCTGTTCCTGAGCCTGGCCCATCTGGCGCTCGTGGTCTGGGTCCTGGCGCAGCTCGACGGCGGCGCCTCCGGCTTCCAGCTCGAGGAGCGCCTGCCCTGGATGCCCTCGCTGGGCTCCGGCTACCACCTCGGCATCGACGGCATCAGCCGCTGGCTGGTGGCCCTCAACGCCCTGCTTCTTCCGATGGCGATCCTTGCCAGCTGGAAGGCCATCGACCGCAACCTGAGGGCCTTCCACGCGCTGCTGCTGGCCCTGCAGGCCATGGTCTACGGCGTGTTCCTGTCGCTGGACGTCTTCCTCTTCTACCTGTTCTGGGAAGCCTCGCTGCTGCCCATGTACTTCCTCATCGGCGTGTGGGGCGGCGAGCGGCGCCTGTACGCCACGGTCAAGTTCGTGCTCTACACCCTTTCGGGCTCGCTGCTGATGCTGATCGCCATGCTGTGGCTGGCCATGCTGGCGCGCCAGCAGCTCGGGCACCTCAGCTTCGACTTCGCCGACTGGAAGGCCCTCAGCATCGGCGTGGCCGCCCAGCGCTGGCTCTTTCTGGCCTTCTTCGTGGCCTTCGCCATCAAGGTGCCCCTGTTCCCCTTCCACACCTGGCTGCCGGACGCCCACGTCGAGGCCCCCACGGCCGGCTCGGTGCTGCTGGCCGGTGTGCTGCTGAAGCTGGGGACCTACGGGTTGATGCGCTTCAACCAGGGTCTCTTTCCCGAGGCCTGCCTGCTGTTCCAGAAGCCGATCCTGCTACTGTGCCTGGTGGGGACGATCTACGGGGCGCTGATGGTCCTGGTGCAGACAGACTTCAAGAAGATGGTGGCCTACAGCTCGGTGTCCCACATGGGCCTGTGCGTGCTGGGGCTGTTCAGCTTCAGCCTGGCGGGCCAGCAGGGCGCACTGCTGACCATGGTCAACCACGGCCTCTCGACGGGGGCGCTCTTCCTCGTCGTCGGCATCTTCTATGAGCGGTGCCACACCCGGGACCTGTCGCTCTACGGCGGCGCCGTGGCCAAGATGCCGGTGCTGGGCCTGCTGTTCCTGCCCATCGTGCTGTCGAGCATGGGCGTGCCGGGCACCAACGGCTTCGTCAACGAGTTCCTCTGCCTGCGCGGCGCCTTCGAGGCGGACAAGGCCGTCGGCGCGGCCGCGGCCCTGAGCGTGATCCTGGGCGCGGCGTACATGCTGCGCCTGACCCAGAAGGTCATGTACGGGCCCCTGGCTTCGCACCAGATGGAGGAGCTCACCGACATCAACGGGCGCGAGAAGGCGACCCTGGGGGTGCTGGTGGCCGTCATCTTCGTGCTGGGCATCTTCCCCAACATCGTGCTGAACACGACCGAGGCTTCGGTCAACGAGGGCCTGCGCCACCTCGCCGGCCTGGACCGCGCCCTGCCGCCGGACGAGACCGTGCAGGCCCCGGCCCTGCCCGCGGTCCCCGCCGCCGTTCCCGGCGCCGCCGCCGCGCCGGCCCCCTCCTCCCCCCAGCCTGCGGCTCCGGCGCCCGCTCCCGCGGCCGCCCCGGCGGGAGGCAAGCCATGAATCCTGTCATCAGCCTGCAGGACTTCGCCGTCCTGGGACCCGAGATCGCCTGCGCCGTGGGCGCCATCCTGGTGCTGGCCCTGGACATGGTGTTCCGTGCCCAGGCCAGCAAGCGCCTGGTCGAGGCCGCGGCCCTGCTGTCCCTGCTGGCCGCCGGGCTTCTGGCCGCGTCGCGCCTGGCCGGGCCCGGCTCGGCGGGCTTCGGCGGCCTGGTGCTGGACAACGGCATCTCCAACCTCTTCAGGCTGGGGCTGGCGTCCACGGGGCTGCTGACCCTGGTGCTGGTGCGCCAGCAGGGCAAGGCCCAAGGCCTGCTGCACGCCGAATTCTACGCCCTGCTGCTCTTTGCCTTGGGCGCGATGATGCTCATCACCGTGTCCCAGGACCTGATGCTCGCCTTCGTGGCCCTCGAGACCTTCTCCCTGGCCATGTACGTGCTGGCGGGCTTCAACAAGGCCTGGCACGGCAACCGCGAGGCCGCGATCAAGTACTTCCTGCTGGGCGCGCTGGCGGCGGCGTTCTTCCTGCTGGGGCTGGCCCTGGTGTTCGGGGCCGCCGGCTCGGTGAACCTGGCGACGGTCTACGGCCTCTTCCAAGGCGGCCAGCTGGCCCCGGAACGGGTGCTGCTGCTGGACGCCGGCGTGGCCCTGTGCGTGGCGGCCCTGGCATTCAAGGTGGGCGCCGCCCCCTTCCACCTCTGGGTCCCCGACGTCTACAGCGGCGCGACGACGCCCGTGGCGGTGTTCCTCTCGGCCGGGGCCAAGCTGGCCGGCTTCGGGGCGCTGCTGCGGCTTCTGAGCGCCGTGCCCGCGGGCGAGACGCCCTTCCCGCAGCTGATCGCGGTTCTGGCCGTGGCCACCCTGCTGGCCGGAAACCTGGGCGCCCTGCGCCAGGTGAACCTGAAGCGCCTGCTGGCGTACAGCTCCGTCGCCCACACCGGCTACGCCTTGGTCGGCCTGCTGGGCCTGGGCACGGCCGGTTCCGGCGCCGAGGGCGCGGTCCTGGTGTACACCCTGACCTATGCCGTGATGGCCTTCCTGGCCTTCTCGCTGGTGGCCGCGGGCGAGGAGCGGCTGGCCGCCGAGGGGCAGGTCCGGCCCCTGCTGATTTCGGACCTGCAGGGACTTGGCTTTGAACGGCCCTTTTTCAGCCTGGCCCTGGCCGTGGCCATGGTGTCCATGGCCGGGCTGCCCCCCACCGCCGGCTTTGTGGCGAAATTCGGGGTCTTCAAGGCGGCCCTCGACGGCGGGCACACCCTGGCGGCCGTGCTGGCGATCCTCAACAGCGTGGTCTCCGCGGCAGTGTACTTGAGAGTCCTCGTGGCTTTGTATATGCTCCCAAGGACGGGCACGGGCGGCGGCGCCCGGCTTTCCGGGAGCCTGGGCCTGGCCACGGCCGTGCTGGCCCTGCTATTGCTCGTTCTTGGCGTCCTCCCGTCCTCCCTGACGGCCCTGGGCGGCTTCTGAAGCCCGGGGGCAGACGCCCCGGGCTTCGCCTGGTTCGTACCCTTGTTCCACGGCCGGCCACCATTCCCCGCTTTCGGCGGCACCAGTGTACCTGAAGAAGATCGAATTCCAGGGCTTCAAGAGCTTTGTCGACCCCACCACCCTGGCCTTTGAGCCGGGCATCTCCGCGATCATCGGGCCCAACGGCTGCGGCAAGAGCAACGTGTCCGACGCCATCCGCTGGGTCCTGGGGGAGCAGAGCGCCAAGGCCCTGCGCGGCAGCAAGATGGCCGACGTGATCTTCAACGGGACGGACACGCGCAAGCCCGGCGGCCTGGCCGAGGTATCCCTGACCATCAGCAACGAGGACCGGGCCCTGGCGGTCGACTTCGCCGAGGTCACCGTGACCCGCCGCAGCTACCGCAGCGGCGAGAGCGAATACCTCATCAACAAGGCCCCCGCCCGCCTCAAGGACATCTACGCCCTGTTCACCGACACGGGCATCGGCACCGACGGCTACAGCCTGCTTGAGCAGGGCAAGATGGACCTGATCCTCAGCAGCAAGCCGATGGAGCGCCGCTCGGTGTTCGAGGAGGCGGCCGGCATCACCAAGTACAAGACCCAGCGCGACGAGGCCCTGCGCAAGCTGGAGGCCACGGACCAGAACCTGCTGCGGGTCAACGACATCGTCAACGAGGTCAAGCGCCAGATCGGCTCGCTCGAGCGCCAGGCCCGCCGGGCCGAGAAGTACCAGGTGCTCAAGGCCGAGCTGGACAAGCTGCGCAGCCGCCTGCTGGTGCGCGAAGTCAAGGCCTCGCGCGAGGCGGCACGCTCCATGGACGCCGAACTGCAGCGCCTGCAGGACGCCCACGACACCCTGGACGCGCGCCAGAAAGAGCTCGACGCCGCGGCGGCGGGCCTGCGCCTGGAGCTGTCCCGCGACGACGAGGCCCTGGCCGCCGCCAACCAGGCGGTCTACGCCCTGCAGAGCCAGGTGGCCCAGCTCGACCGCCAGCAGGAGCTCAACCGCAACCAGGTCGCCAACCTCGAAGAGCGGGCCGCCCGCGCCCTGGCCGACGCCGGCGAGCAGCGCGGCCGCGAGGGCCAGCTGCGCTCCGAGCTCGAAGCCAGCCGCCGCGAGCAGGCCGCCGAGGAGGAGACCCTGCGCTCCCTCAAGGCGCAGCTTGAGGAGGCCGAGGCCGGGCTGAGGGAAGCCAGCACGCGGCGCCTGGAGCGCAGCGAGCAGGCCCAGAGCCTTCAGCAGAAGCTCATGAAGTGCATGGACCGCAAGGCCGCGGTCAAGGGCGAGGCCGAGGCCCTGCAGGGCCGCCTGGCCATGGTCGACGCGCGGGTGCAGCAGCTGGAAGGCGAGCTGGGCCAGGCCCAGGTCTCGCTGCAGGAGGCGGGCCGCCGCCTCGAGGAGGCCGCGGTCCAGGCCGGCGCCAAGGGCGAGGAGATCCGCTCGCTCGAGGACGTGCTTGGCGGGCAGTACCTGCGCAAGCGCGAGCTCGAGGAGGCCCTGCGTGCCGCCGAGGAGGGCATCAACGCCCGCCAGGTGGTGCTGGGCTCGGAGCGCGCCCGCCTGGGCGTGCTTGAGGAGCTGAGCCGGGCGCTCGAAGGCTACGAATCCGGGCCCAAGGCCCTGCTGCAGGCCCGCGCCAAGGGCGCCTCGCCCGCGGCCGTGGAGAGCCTGGCCCACCGCGTGCGCGCCAAGGCCGAGGCCGAGGCCGCCGTCGAGCTGGCCCTGGGCAAGCGCCTGCAGACCCTGCTCGTGTCCGACGAAGCCGAGGCCCTGGCAGCCCTGGATTGGCTGCGCGCCGGCAAGCAGGGCCGCGCCTCGCTGCTGCCGCGCTCGGCCTTCCGGGCTCCCGCGGCGGGCTTCGATCCGGCGGTGCTCGCGCTCGAGGGCGTGCTGGGTCCCCTGGCCAACTTCATGGAGGCCGACCCCGGCCTCGAGGACGTGCTGGCCTGGCTGGCCGGCGGGTACCTGCTGGTTCGGGACCTGGACGCTGCCCGCGCCGCGGCGCGCCTGCTGCCCGCCGGCGCCGAGGCCGTGACCCTGGACGGCTGGCTGGTGAGCTCCGAAGGCGTGCTGCGCGGCGGCGCCAGCGACGCGGCCGAGCGCGGCCTGCTGTCGCGCGACCGCGAGACCGCGGCGCTGAAGGCCCGCATCGAGCAGGGCGAGGCCCAGCTGGCCGCCATCCACGCGGACCGGGACCGCCTGCGCCACGAGCTGTCCGAGCTGAGCAAGGCCATCGAGCTGCAGAGCCGGCAGAAGTCCGACGCCGAGATCGCCGTTGCCCGCCTGCAGAAGGAGCAGGGCGCCCGCCAGGAGGACGTCGGACGCCTGGCCCGCGAGAGCGAGGACAAGCGCAAGTCCATCGAGTCCGTTCAGGTCGAGGCCGCCGGCTTCCGCGGCCGCCACGAGAACCTGGAGCGCCAGCTCGCCGAGATGGCGGGCGAGGAGAACGGGCTGCAGGCCGACCTCAACGGGGTCCTGGACGCCATCAACCAGCTGCGCCTGGACGAGGAGCAGCGGGTGCAGGGCGTCAACGAGCGCCGGGTGGCCCAGGCCGGGGCCGACCAGCGGCTGCAGAACCACCGCGTCACGGCCAGCCGGCTCGAAGCCGACGCCCGCGCCAGCGGCGAGCAGGCCGCCCGCCGCGAAGCCGACGCCTCGGCGGCCCGCCAGGAGCAGGAGGAGCTGCGCGGCAGGAACGCGGCGCTGGAGGCCGAGCTCAAGTCCGTCTTCGAACGGCGCACCGGCGCCGAGGACCGCCTGCGCCTGGCCACCGAATCACGCCAGGAGCGCCTGGACGCCATCGAAAAGTCCGAGGAGGACCTGCGGCGCCTGCGCGCCGAGGCCGCCGCGGTGGCCAAGGACCGCCACGAGCTCGAGCTGCGCAACCAGGAGCTGCGCCTCAAGCTCGACGCCCTCGAGCAGACCCTGGCCCGCGACTTCCACGTCGACCTGCAGGCCCTGGACCAGGCCCAGCTCTTCGTGCACGGCGACGGCGCCCCCGGCGAGCCCGAGCCGGACCCTTCGCCCGAGCGGGTCCAGGAGCTGACCGTGAAGCTGGAGGAGCTGGGGGTCGTCAACCCGGCCGCCGCCGAGGAGTACCGTGAGCTCGAGCAGCGCCACAGCCTGCTGGTGGGCCAGCTCGAGGACCTGCGCAACGCCAAGGCCGACCTGATGAAGGTGATCCACAAGATCAACCAGGAGAGCCGTGAGCGCTTCCTGGCGACCTTCGAGAAGGTGCACGAGGCCTTCAAGCGCACCTTCAAGGAGCTTTTCGGGGGCGGCGAGGCCCGCCTGATCCTGATGGAGGAGGGCGACCTGCTCGAGGCGGGGATCGACATCATCGCCCGCCCGCCGGGCAAGCGGCAGCAGAGCATCAGCCTGCTGTCCGGTGGCGAGAAGGCCCTGACCGCGACCGCCCTGCTGTTCGCGCTCTTCGAGACCAAGCCGTCGCCCTTCTGCGTGCTCGATGAGATCGACGCGCCCCTGGACGACGCCAACATCAGCCGCTTCACGCAGCTGCTGTCGCAGTACGCCAAGAACACCCAGTTCATCGTCATCACCCACAGCAA
>Ga0302319_10006995_pt1 | contig 22257 bp, 20 predicted proteins | sample Bog_T0_2_FD_203319 | JGI IMG/M metagenome (GOLD analysis project Ga0302319, IMG submission 203319) | Peat permafrost microbial communities from Stordalen Mire near Abisko, Sweden - Bog_T0_2 | ecosystem: Environmental > Terrestrial > Soil > Wetlands > Peat | place: Sweden: Abisko, Stordalen Mire... | reverse complement strand
CCGAACGGGCCGAGATGATTTTGCGCTCGGCGGCGGGGACCTCGGTGCGCGAGATCGCGCGCCAGCTTGATGTTTGGCCCAAGACTGTTCGCATTTGGCGCGCTCGCTGGTTGGCCGGCCCGACGCAAGCGCCCATCGTGTTGCGGCTCACGGATGCGCCGCGCTCGGGGGCGCCTGCGACATTCGCTCCCGAGCAGGTCTGTGCGATCATGGCTCTGGCTTGCGAGAAGCCGGAAGACAGCGATCTGCCGCTCAGTCACTGGAGCCAGAGCGAACTGGCCCGTGAAGCGGTGAGGCGCGGCATCGTCGACAGTATCTCGCACGGCTCGGTCGGGCGCTTTTTAAAAAGAAGCCGACCTCAAGCCGCATCGCGTGCGCGGCTGGCTCACGCCCAAGCCGGACCCTGAGTTCGAGAGCAAGTGCGCCGACGTCTGCACGCTCTACCATGACGCGACCGCGGCGTCCCAAGAGGACGTGCGCACCGTGTCGATCGACGAAATGACCGGCGTGCAGGCGTTGGAGCGCATCGCCCCGGACTTGCCGATGCAGCCGGGAAAAGTCGCCCGGCGGGAGTTCGAATACATCCGTCACGGCACACAGACGGTGATCGCCGCTTTCGATGTCGCGACCGGCCAAGTGACCGCCAGCATCGGCGAAACCCGCACGGAACTCGACTATGCCCGTTTCCTGGAGGACCTGTTCGACACCGGGGGGCCGACCACGAAATGGCGCGTGATCGCCGACAATCTCAACACCCACGTTTCCGAAAGCGTCGTGCGACTGGTGGCGCGCCTGTGCGAAATCGATGACGACCTCGGCGAAAAGGGAAAGTCCGGCGTGCTGGCCTCGATACCCACGCGCGAAGCGTTCCTACGAAACTCCAACCACCGGATATGCTTTCACTTCACGCCCAAGCACGCTTCCTGGCTCAACCAGATCGAGATCTGGTTCTCCATCCTCGCCCGAAAACTCCTGCGGCGCGCCAGCTTCACGTCCAAAGAAGACCTGAAGGCCCGCATCGAAGCCTTCATCGCCTACTTCAACCGAACCCTCGCCAAACCCTTCAAGTGGACCATGACCGGCAAGCCCCTCGCCGCTTGAACACACAAGAATGGGGTTCTGTCTTCCGGCGGCGTGTACTAGAGGCTGCGCGTTGATGTTCACTCGCGGTCAGAATATTTATCAGATCGGCGACTACATCTGGTTTGGCCAGGGCTCCCTGGGGTTTGTGCCGATCCCGGTGATCTTCATGATCATCGTCGGTGTTTTGACTTGGTATATATTGGGTCACACCGCTTTTGGGCGGTCGTTATACGCGGTGGGCGGCAACGAGGAGGCCGCTCGCGCGTCCGGCATCAATATCGGACGGGTGAAGATCGGGGCTTACTTGATCAACGGCGCCTTTGTCGGCCTCGCCGGCATCCTCCTGATGTCGCGAACCAATGTCGGCGCCCCCAATTCCGGCCAGGGCTATGAGTTCGAAGCGTTGACGGCGGCGATCATCGGCGGAACGAGCTTTTCCGGTGGTCTCGGCACCGCCGGAGGTACGCTGGCCGGAGCGTTTATCGTCGGTTTCTTGAACAATATCATGAATCTGACCGGAGTAGATTCGTATCTTCAGCAAGTCATAAAAGGCGCAATTATTGCCCTTGCTGTGGGATACGATATGTGGGCCAAGCTTAACCGCACCAAGAAAACAATGGGAGCGGCAAAAGCAACGAAATAACAGGAGGAGGAATAGCTATAAGACTGTAGGTAGTGTGTTAACGGCGGGCTATACAAGCTTATAAGCTCCGCCTGTTCAGGTAACCAAAGCAAGAGGAGAGACGCGTGAGAAAATTTGTGAAGTCCGTTCGAACCCTTACCGCTGTTGCGGCGATTTGTTTGGCGACAGCAACGGTCGCTCAGGCCCGCGACTATAAAGTCGCGTTCATCGCTCGCGCCCAGGCGGATTCGTTCGCAGCCTGGCTCGCCAACGGCATTAAGGACGAGGCCAAGAAGTATCCGGATCTGAAACTCGACGTGATGGATTCTCAGGCGGACGACGCCAAAGAGAATGCCTTCATCGAGAACTCCGTCGCCAACAAATATGACTTGATCATTGTTCAGCCAAACAATGGTGAAGCTCAGCGGCCTTACGTCGAACGCGCCGTCAAGGATGGCGTCAAGGTCATCACGACCAACGCCCGTATCAAGAACATCGCCGGGGCGTCTTCCGTCGACGCGGATCCTTACGCGCAGGCCGCTGTCAATGCCCAGTTGGCTCTCAAGCAGGTGCCGCAGAACGCCAAAGTTGTCGTTCTGAACGGACCTTCCGGGAACCTGCATGCCGATACCCGTCGGCTGGCGTGGCAGAAAGAGTTCTTCGACAAGCGTCCCGATGTCAAGATTGTCGGCGAGCAGATCGCGCATTGGAACAAAGAAGAAGCGATGCGCTACATGGAAGATTGGGTCCAGGCCAATCCGAAGATCGACGCCATTATTTCGATGAACGACAACATGGCGGCCGGCGCCCTGGAGGTCATCAAAGACGATCCGAAGTTCAAGGGCATCCTCACCTATGGCGTGGATGGCACCGCTGAGGCCATGCTGCTGATCCAGGCCGGCAAGATGACGTCGACCTCGCTGCAGAACGCCTATGTTTTGGCCGCGAAGAATATCAGCGTCGCGCACGACCTGCTGACGGGCAAGATCACTCAAATCGACACCGATATCGACTGCCCGTTGGTCGACAAGGCCAATGTCGAGGAATTCATCAAGATTCACAAGCAGTCGGGCGCGATCAAGTAAGCTCCCGTTTGTCAAGTCCCTAATGGTTCGGGGCGGGATTTTATATCCCGCCCTTTATTTCGCGAGGGATAGGACGCGATAGTCCGAGGCAATTGCTTCGATCGATTTGGCCTTTCCCCTGCATGGCAAGCGAACTTTGGTGAGAGGCAACCGGCTTCGGACGCTCGGCGCCTGAAGATATGGCGGCGGTCGATAGCGACGAGGTCGCGTTTGCGGTTCTGCCGGCATGCAACCTCACCATCTACTGCGCGCCGACCGCTGACAGGGCCGAGACCTGGGTCGACGTTCGCCGTCAAGAGCACGAACCGCGCAGCGACCTGTTCTTCCAAGTAAAAGCGTTCGGCGCCGAGCCGCCAAAGCGGATTTAGCTCTTCCGGCGACCTTTCGGGATGCATCCCAATTTACCCCGCCCGCCCTCGACACCCTGGCTCTCGCGTCTTATGCAACCCAAAAGTATCGACCCGCCCGCGGCAACAGGGACACGCGATATGCTCAAGGAATTCGTTCAGGTCGACGCGTTCTCGCGCCGGCCACTGTTCGGCAACCCCGCTGCCGTCGTCTTCGATGCCGATGACATCCCCAGCGATACAATGCAGCGGATCGCGCGCGAGATGAACCTGTCCGAGACGGTGTTCGTACTGGAGCCCACCCAGGCCGGTGCGGACTACCGGGCGCGCATCTTCACGCCCATGAACGAAATCCCTTTCGCCGGTCACCCAACGATCGCAGCCGCGCATGCGGTGCGGGCGCGTCGCCCCAAGCTGGCGGAAAAGAGCCTTCTGCGGCAGGAATGCGCTATAGGCGTCATCCCCGTCGAGGTTCTGTCGGGCGAAGCGGGGACGCTGCTTCGCATGACGCAAGGCGCGCCCACCTACGGTGAGGTGGGCCTGTCGCGCGAGACCATCGCCAAAATGCTGGGCTGCGCCGAAACCGATCTCGCGCAGACGCCGGCGCAGGTGGTGTCGACCGGTTTGCGGTGGCTCATTGTCGAACTCGCGCGCTTCGAAGCGATTTCCGCCCTTGCGCCCGACCAGGGTCTGATCGAACGCGAGTGCAGGGGGCTTGGCGCCGCGGGGGTGACCGTCTTCGTCGAGCGCGACAAGGGTCCCGCGCGCATCAGAGTGCGCACCTTCGCGCCTGGCGAGGGCGTCAGCGAGGACCCCGTATGCGGCTCCGGCAACGGCTCCGTGCTGGCCTTCTTGGCGCGGCACAAACACGCTGGCGAGGCATCCGGGAGCTATCTCGCCGAACAGGGTATCGAGATCGGGCGCGACGGCGAAGTGCATGCGTCGTGGCTGCGGGACGGCGAGTCCCTTCGCGTGATGATTGCTGGCGCCGCCGTCACCGTCGCCGACGGGCGACTCAATTTTTGACGAAGTCCGTCGTTTTCAGCAGATTCGCGCGCACGCGCCCGGTGGATTCCCGCACCTTGAGGGTGCAGGGAAGTTCGACGCGCTCGATTTCCGCGCTTACGCCTTGGCGCAGGCGCAGCATCAGCAGGCGCCAGGAAGCGGAGGCGAATTCGTCGATCGGCTGCGCGACGGTTGTGAGATAGGGCCTGAGCGCCAGCATCCAGTCGAAATCGTCGAAACCGACGATCGAGATATCGGCGGGGATGTCCAGGCCGAGGCCGCGCGAAGCCTTGATTGCGGCGAGCGCGCAGACGTTGGTGACGGCGAATATCGCCGTCGCCGGGTCGGCGCGATGCAGTTCCAGTTCGATCGCGCCGCGTAGACCGTCGAGGTCATGGCCGCCGAACACGATGCGCTCGTGTTCGCTAAGCCCCGCTTCTGCGAGCGCGCGGCGGTAGCCGGCGACGCGCTGCGAGATGTTGCGCAGATGCTTCGAGTGCGTCAGCAGGGCGATTTCGCGATGCCCGAGGCCAATCAGATGCCGGGTCGCGGCATAGCCGCCCGCCTCGCAATCCGCGGTCACCGTGTCGAAACCCGGCGCGGCGCCGGCGCGGTCGAGCAGGATGGTTGGCGGCAGCCGCGCCCGCTCGGCGGCTGCGAAAGCGACCATGGAATCGTCGTTCGCGGGCACGACGATGAGGCCGTCGATCCGCCGCGCGACGAGGGCCTCGATGCGCCGCCGCTCGATTTCGGGGTCCTCGCTGGATGAGACCAGCAGCAGGTCGTAACCGTCGCGTTCCGCCAGCGTCTCGATGCCGTGCACGAGGCTCGCGAAGAACACGTTGGTTATGTCGGGCACAACCATGCCGACGAGACGCGTCGACTTGGAGCGTAGCGCGCTCGCCACTCGGTTGGTCCGGTAGCCGAGCGCCTCGATCGCTTCGAGGACGCGCCGCCGGCTTTCCGCTCCAACCGGCCGATTGCCATTGACGACATTGGAGGCTGACGCCACGGAGACGCCGGCGCGCAGCGCGACGTCTCGAATGGTTGGCGGCTTTCCGCGCATGCGCTTCGCTCCCGGCCGCGCAGACTTCAAACGGCCCGCGTCTCGTGGTCTATAACGATATAGATATTAGGTTCGCGAACCCCCGACCGTCAAGCGAACCTGCTTCAGCTTCGCTCGATGGGTTTGGAGCGGGAGCGAACGACCGTTTCGCGCTGCGCGCGCCGGCACGAGAGCGGCGGCAGGCCACGCAACAGCAACTCGGCGTCGGCGACCGTCTGCCTGCCGATCTCGTAGAGCGAGTCGACCATCGCGCCGGCGCGGTGCGGCGACAGCAGCAGTCCTTCGACCTTGCGCGCGGGGTCGTCGGCGGGAGCAGGCTCTATCGGAAAGACGTCGGTCGCGGCCCGGAAGCGTCCGCTTTCCACGTGACGCAGGAACTCCGGGAAATCGACGACGCCGGCGCGGCTCATCAGCAGTACCGCCGAGCCGGGCGTCACCATCTCGAACTCGCGCCGGCCGAGGAAGCCCAGGTTCTCGCTGGTGACAGAGGCCAGAACGACAATGAACTGGCTGCCGCCCAGCACGTCTTCGAGCGTGGCGGCCTCTACGCCATAGCCCGACATGAAATGGTCGGAGACCCAGGGATCATAGGCCTTGATCGCGCAGCCGAACGGCTGGAGCAAGGGCGTGAAGGCGCGGGCGAGATCGCCGAAGCCGATGAGCCCGACGCGGGCGCCATAGAGCGAAAAGCAGCCCGTCGCGCCGTCGAGCAGCCATTTCTCTCGGCCGGCGCGCATCGCGCGATCAGCCGTCGTCAGCCCGCGGCACAGGTCGATCGCCATGCCCAGCGCCATTTCGGCAACCGGCCTGGCGAAAGCCGAACTCGGCGTGAGCACATGTATCCCACGCTCAAAACATGTGTCGTAATCAACGTTCTGCAGGAAATTGGTCTCGACGTTGATGATCCCGCGCAGCTTCCGGGCTCGGTCGAGGCGCGATTTCGGCATGTCGGTCTGGCCGATCAGCAGGCTCATCGCGGGCAGTAGCTTTTCCAACCGCTCGTCCGGCATTCGCCCCGCCGTTTCATGGATCGCCAGTTCGCCAAGCGACTCCAGCCGCGCGCGAACTCCCGGTTCAAATATTTCGTCGAGTCCACGCGGCTGCGGATCGATCACGATCAACGGCTTGGCCATCGCACCCTCTCAAAGCGCACCTGCTTTATGAGAAATCCTATAACGATATAGCCGAGCTGACAAGCGAGCCCGATCCGGTTCTGCAGCCAGAGGCTTGGTCGGCTCAGGCGCTCGGTCGCCGATGGCCCGATAGTTCGTCCAGGCGCGCCCGTTGGGAACGAGGCGATGCGATCACGATACGGGTCGCGCCCGGCGTGAAGCTTCCGAGGGCCACGCAGGCGATAGGCTCGGCCACGCGCTCAATGCTTCGGCAAGCGGGGGAGGATTTCGGCGACGATCGCCTCGGGGGAGCGGTCGACATCGACGACGAGGGCGTCTTGCGGCTCTTCCAGCGTGGCGAACTGACTGTCGAGCAGGGCCGGGTTCATATAATGGCCCTGCCGGGCCTTCAACCGCCGCTCAATCACGGCGTGGGAGCCTTTGAGATAGACGAAAACGACGTCGCGCCGCGGCGACAGCACGTCTCTGTAAACCTGACGCAGCGCCGAGCAGGCGACGACACGGCTCTCGCCGGCGGCGTTCCAACGGTCCATGGCGGCGCGCAGCGCGGCGAGCCAGGGCCAGCGATCGTCGTCGGTGAGCGGGATTCCAGCGCGCATCTTTTCGACATTGGCGGCGGGATGGAAGCTGTCGGCGTCGGAGAAGCCGCACCCCAGCCGCGCCGCGAGTTGTTCGCCGACCGTGGTCTTTCCGCAGCCCGTCACGCCCATGACGACGATGATCACGTTTCTCTCCTCTGCCGCTGTCCCGCGTTCAAAATCTTCGCCGCCGCCGACGCGGCAGCGGGAACGCGCTTCGCCGATCACACGCAGGCGGTCAGGCCGCCGTCGACATAGAGCACCTGACCGTTGACGAAGTCGGACGCGGCGGATGACAGGAACACCGCTGCGCCCACCAGTTCCTCCACTTTGCCCCAGCGCCCCGCAGGGGTGCGCTTGCAGAGCCAGGCGGAGAACTCGTCGTTGGCGACGAGCGCGGCGTTCATCTCGGTTTCGAAATAGCCGGGCGCAATGCCGTTGACCTGCAGGCCATACTTGGCCCAATCGGTGCATTGCGCCTTGGTGAACATCGCCACCGCGCCCTTGGTCGCCGCGTAGGGCGCGATCGTCGGGCGCGCCAACAGACTCTGCACCGAGCAGATATTGACGATCTTGCCGCGGCCGCGCTTGATCATCGGCCGCGCGAAGGCCTGCGAGACGTGGAACACGCTCGACAGGTTGACCTCGACGATGGCGTCCCAGGCCTCGGCTTCGAAATCTTCCAGCGGCGCGCGGCGTTGAATGCCGGCGTTGTTGACGAGGATGTCGACGGCGCCGAATTCTCGCTCGATCGTCGCGGCGGCGTCGGCGGCGGCCTGATGCGAGGTCACGTCGAACACCGCGCATTCGACCTCGAACCCTTCGCCGCGCAGCTTTGCGGCGGAGGCGGCCAAGCGCGTCTCGTCGATGCCGTTGAGCACGATTTTCGCGCCCGCTTTGGCCAGACCCCGAGCCAGAGCGAAGCCGATGCCACGCCCGGAACCGGTCACCAGCGCCCGCCGGCCGGTCAGATCGAAGGGACTCAAATCAGCAGTCATTTTGCGCCCTCATGCGTTGGCTCTCGGCTGATCGGCTCCGGCTGCTCTTCCCGCGGATCGCCGCCGTTCGATGAGGCGACGGCATAAGCCCGCGCCTCGCCCACAAGCAAATATTAATCGATGGGGACGAGCATCGGTTTGTCGCCGATCTGCTCTGCTTCGACTCAGCGTACGACAGGCTTGGCGCAAGACTGGCATGGGAGACGATTTGGCGTCGATGGAGCGCCCGTCGCAATCCGCGGCGCGCCGACCGGGTCGATGGAGCCAGTTCGCGACCGGAAGCGAACCCGGTTGTCATACGAGGGGCCCGGCGACCGGCCGGCGTCGAACTTGGCAGCGTTGCGGCAAGCGCAAGGCTGCCATGAACGGAATAGTACGTTAATGACGAGATTCTCCGCAAAACCGCCGCTTTCAAACCCCACAAGCGCGCACAAATGCAGCGGCTTTCTCGGGTTGCGCGGCGCTCCGGGGTTGCGCGAGGCGGGACACGCCTTCTGGCATTTGATATGAGGCAATGACGTGGGGCCGCCGTTGCGCTGCAAGAGCGCGGCTGCGAAGGGCCGAAGCGGCGCTGGAACGGGGTCGATCGATCCGTTTCGACGGCGCCGCGCCGTCGATTCGGGAAGCCCTTGCGAATGAACGACGAATTTGAGTTCTACGCGATCGACCCCGCTCGAGAACCGAGCGAACGGGCTGAAATCAAAGCGTTCCTGGCGAAAAGCGGCCTGACCTACGAAGACGGGATCGAAATCTTCGTCTTGGGACGTCAGGGCCGGCGGCTGATCGCCTGCGGCGGTCTCGAGCAGAATATCGTCAAGTGCGTCGCCACCGATCCGCTGTTTCGCGGCGAAAGCCTCAGCCTGACCATCGTCAATGAGGTCATCAACCTCGCCTATGAACGCGGCCACAGCCACCTCTTCCTCTACACCCGCCCCAACAATATCGCATTCTTCGCCGGCTGTGGCTTCTATTCGATCGTCGAGGTCCCGGGGATGGTGACGCTGATGGAAAACACGCCCATCGGCATCCGCCGCTATTGCGACGGCTTGAAGAAACTGCGCCAGCCGGGCGCCAGGATCGGCGCGGCGGTGATCAACGCCAATCCGTTTACGCGCGGGCATCGCTATCTGATCGAACAGGCGGTCGCGGCCAGCGATTGGCTGCATCTGTTCGTGGTCGCCGAGGACGCCTCGTTCTTCCCGTACCGCGATCGGTTCCAACTGATCAAAGCCGGCGTCGAGGGAATCGAGCGGCTGACGCTGCATCCGGGCTCCGAGTACATGGTGTCGCGGGCCACCTTCTCCAGCTATTTCTTCAAAGAGAAGAACGTGGTCGGCGATTGTTTCACCGCCGTCGACCTGTTGATCTTTCGCGATTGGATCGCCCCGGCGCTCGGGATCACCCACCGCTTCGTCGGCACCGAACCGTTCTGCCGCACGACCAACAAATACAATCTGGACATGAAATACTGGTTGCAGGCGGATTTGTCAGCGGCGCCGCCGGTGAATGTCGTCGAGATCGAACGCACCGCGCAGGATGCGCGGGCGATTTCGGCCTCCGAGGTGCGTCGTCTGCTGCGATCCGGCGATTTCGATCGGATCGGCAAGCTGGTTCCGCCAACGACCTACGAACTGCTGTGGTCGAAATATCGAACGGCCGCCGATGGCGCCTCTGCGGACGCTGCGGCCTAGCAACAACGGGAGCGCCAGCCATGAAGATCGTCAAGGAAGCCATTGCGGGCACGCTCGAGTCGAGCGACGTCCAGGTCAAAGTCGCGCCGTCCGAGGGAACGCTGGAGGTCGTGGTGAAGAGCGAAGTCGAACATCAGTTCGGCGCGCAGATCCGCGCGGTCGTCAACGACACGCTCGGTCGTCTCGCCGTCAGCGAAGGAATCGTGCTCGTCGAAGACAAGGGCGCGCTCGACTGCACGCTGCGGGCGCGCGTGCAAACGGCCGTGCTCAGGGGCGGCGCGGTCAAGGACCTCGATTGGAGCGTGCTGTGATGACGACGTCGACCAAACTACGCCGCAGTATGCTGTTTCTGCCCGGCTCCAACGCCGCGATGCTGTCGACGGCTTTCGTCTTCAAACCCGACTCGATCATGTTCGACCTGGAAGACGCAGTGTCGTTGCGCGAAAAGGATTCCGCACGGCTGCTGGTGTTTCATGCACTGAAACTGCGCAACTACCGCGCCATGGAAACGGTGGTGCGCATCAACCCGCTGTCGACGCCGTTCGGTCGTCAGGACCTCGAAGCGGTGGTTCGCGCCGGCGTCGACGTGGTGCGGCTGCCGAAGACCGACGCGCCCGAGGACGTCCATGTGCTCGAACGCGAGGTCGAGCGCATCGAGCTCGAGTGCGGGCGGGAGGTCGGCTCGACCAAGTTGATGGCGGCCATCGAATCTGCGTCGGGCGTCGTCAACGCGGTAGCGATCGCGACAGCTTCGCCCCGGCTGATCGGCATCGCGCTGGCCGGCTTCGACTACGTGATGGATATGCAGACCGAACGCGGCGACGGCACGGAGCTGTTCTACGCCCGCTGCGCGGTGCTGCACGCCGCCCGCTTCGCGAAGATCGACGCCTTCGACGTCGTGTTCTCCGACGTCAACGACGACGAAGGCTTTCTCAAAGAGGTCGAGCTGATCAAGCGCCTCGGCTTCAACGGCAAATCGTTGATCAATCCGCGCCAGATCGAGCAACTGCACAACGCCTTCGCGCCGACTCAGGAAGAAGTCGACTATGCGCGCCGTGTCGTCGCCGCAGCCGAACTCGGCGAGCGCCAGGGGCTCGGCGTCGTATCGTTGAACGGCAAGATGATCGACGCCCCCGTCATCCAACATGCGCGCGTCGTCCTGCAACGCGCCCAAGCGTCTGGCGTCAGGCGCTGATCGAGGACATGTTTGACATGAGCAACAACGTTCAAACCCGCCTCGCCGGCTTTGCCTTGCCTGCCAACGTCGAAGCCTTCGCCGGCGTCGCCGCGCACGCGCCTTATCTGGCGAGCCGCGAGGGCAAGCACGACCGCAAGATCGCCAACAGTCTCGAAGACGCCATTCGCGCCTCGGGGCTCAAAGACGGCATGACGATCTCGTTTCACCATGCGTTCCGCGAGGGCGACACGACGATCAACTCGGTCGTCGCCAAGCTCGCCGAAATGGGCTTTCGCGATCTGACGCTGGCGCCGTCGTCGCTGCTGAGCTGCAACTCGCCACTGATCGCCCATATCAAGTCCGGCGTCATCCGCCGGATTTACACCTCGGGAATGCGCGGAAAACTCGCCGAGGCGATTTCCAACGGGTTGATGGACAACCCGATCCACATCCATTCGCACGGCGGTCGCGTCCATCTGATGGATCGCGGCGAATTGGCGATCGACGTTTCGTTCCTCGGCGTCGCGACCTCAGACAGTTTCGGCAACGCCAACGCCGTCACCGGCAAGTCGCGCTGCGGCTCGCTCGGCTACGCCATGGTTGACGCGGCGCGGGCGAAAAAGGTGATTCTGCTCGCCGAACAGATCGTGCCATATCCCAATGCTCCCGCCTCGATCCGTCAGGATCAGGTCGACTTCGTCGTCAAGGTCGATCAGATCGGCGATCCCGCAAAAATCTCGGTCGGCGCGGCGCGCATCACCTCCAATCCGCGCGAGTTGTTGATCGCGCGGCTGGCCGCCGACGTGATGGAGCACGCCGGCTACTTCGAGGAGGGATTCTCGATGCAGACGGGCACCGGCGGTTCGGCGACGGCGACCGCGCGGTTCCTGGAAAAGAAGATGCTGCAGAAGGGAATCAAGGCGGGCTTCGCGCTCGGCGGCATCACCGGTTCGATCGTCGATCTGCACAAGAAAGGCCTGATTGGTCGTATCCTCGACACCCAGAGCTTTGACGCGGTGGCGGCGGATTCGTTGGCGAATAATCCGCAGCACTGGGAGATCTCGACCAACTATTACGCCAATCTCACCGCCAAGGCCGCCGCTGTCGACATGGTCGATATGGTGATCCTGTCGGCGCTGGAGATCGACCTCGACTTCAACGTCAACGTCATTACCGGCTCGGACGGCGTGATGCGTGGCGCTTCGGGCGGGCATTCCGACACCGCGGCGGGCGCGGCGCTGCCGATCGTCGTGGGACCGCTGATCCGCTCGCGCATCCCCACCGTCGTCGAGAAATGCACGACCGTGGTGACGCCGGGGGAAACCATCGGCGTGCTGGTCACCGATCACGGCGTCGCCGTCAATCCGAACCGCCCCGACGTCGCCGAGCGACTGACGGCGGCGGGATTGCCGGTCGTCTCCATCCAGGAACTCTACGCCCGCGCAACCGAATTGGTGGGAACGCCCAGGCCGATCGAGTTCCTCGACAAGGTCGTCGGCGTCGTGCGCTATCGCGACGGCTCGGCGATCGACGTCGTGCGCCAGGTCAAAGGGTGATTTCGGTGGACGAGGCGTTGTTTTCCGGTCCGGTCGCCGAACTCGAGGCGGTGCTCGCCGCCCGCGAGGCGCGCGTGGCCCGTCGGCAGGACGCCTTGTCGCGGCTCGCTCCGCCGATGGTCAGCATCACCCCGGTCATGCCGGGACCGGTGAAGGATTGCGCGGCGAGCCGGCGCCTGCAACGAGCGGCGCTCGACGCGCTCGAACGGCTGTGCCAATGCCGCGACTGGTCGTTCGAGCTTCTGTGGTCGCAAGTCGGGGCGGCCGGGCCGGAGGCGCTCTACGCAGTCGACGCGCCTGTGGACGAACTCAAGCGCGCCCTGGTCGATCTGGAAACCGTGGATCCCTTGGGCCGGCTCTGGGATCTCGACGTGACCGATCCCAAACTCGGCGCGCTGTCGCGGCGCGGCCTCGGTCTGCCGGTCCGGCGCTGCATCGTCTGCGACCAACCCGCCCACGCTTGCGCCCGATCGCGCGCCCATTCGCTGCCCGAACTGCTCGGCGCCATCGAGGATATTCTTCATGCGGCCCCTTGAGATCACTACTCGGCGGCCGATGGGCGTCGGCGTTGTGCGCGCCAGGCCGAGGACGGCGCCCGGCGTCGCGGATTTCTTCGCCGAGGTCGCATATGAGGCGCTGCGGGTCGAAGTTCGGCTGACGCCGAAACCCGGGCTCGTCGACCTGCGCAATAACGGCGCCCATGCCGATATGAATTTCACGACGTTCGTAGCCTCTGCCGACGCGCTGCGACCCTTTTTCCGAGAATTCTTCGCAGTCGGCGCGGACGACGCCGGGGCTCCCAAAACCCTGGTGTTCGCCCGGCTGCGCGAAGTCGGGCTCGCCGCCGAGCGGGCGATGTTCGCCGCCACCGGCGGCGTCAACACCCACAAGGGCACGATCTTCGCTTTCGGCCTGCTGCTCGGCGCAGCGGGACGTCTTCATTCGGCGGGCGACGAACTCGACGCCGACGCGATCTGCGAGGAAGCGGCGACGCTGGTCGAGGGCATCGTCGAGCGCGAACTCGCTCCGCCCAGCGAACCCCGCACCGCCGGCGAGCGCATCTTCCGCCAATACGGGCTGACCGGCGCGCGGGGCGAGGCGGCGTCGGGCTTCGCTCGGGTTCGCGAGGGTTCTCTTTGTGTTTATGAGCGCGCGCTGGCGGCCGGACGCGACCGCGACGACGCGCTGCTCGACGCTCTGCTCCATCTCCTTGCCTGCAATCCCGACACCAACCTGGCCGCGCGCGGCGGGCTCGAGGGTTTGCGCTGGGCGCAGGGGCAGGCGCGCCGTCTGCTGTACGCCGGCGGCGCCGATCTCGCCGATTTCGCGGCGCGGATGCAGGCGCTCGACGACGCCTTCATCCTTCGTAACTTGAGTCCGGGCGGCAGCGCCGATCTCATCGCCATCACCTGGGCGTTAAACGAATGGACCGCCGCCCGCGGACGGGAGAACTTGCGAGGCTGAAAATCGGGACCTAATCTCGGTTCCGGCTGGCGTCGGAGGATAGTGTTGGTGTTCGGGCACAATGCGGAAAGTGCGATCGGGGAACTCGGAGCCTTCGCGTCGCGACTCGACTTCGTGCTCGTTCCCGGCTTCAAGGACAGCGGCCCGGAACATTGGCAGAGTTATTGGCAGCGTCGCCTGCCGGCATTCCAGCGCATCACTCAGAAGCGCTGGGACGAGCCCGACATCGAGCATTGGGTTCACGCCATCACTCGCATGCTGGGCGCCGGCGGCCGTCCGGCGGTGCTGATCGGCCATTCGCTGGGCGCCCTGGCCTCGGCCTGCGTCGCCAGCGACGGCCATAAGCGCATCGCCGGGCTCATGCTGGTCGCGCCCGCCGAGCCCCAGCGTTTCGAGGCGGAAGGACGGGTGCCGGAGCGCAGCCTCGGCGTGCCCACGCTGGTGGCGGCAAGCGAGGACGACAAGGTGATGTCGATCCAGCGCGCGCGCCATTGGGCGGGCGTTTGGGGCGCCGACCTCGTCGATCTCGGCGAAGCCGGGCATATCAACGCCGAGGCCGGTTTCGGCCCGTGGCCGCATGGGTTGCGGCTGTTGGCCGACCTCGCCGCCCGGATTTGAGAGGAGCGTCGGCCTCCTCCAGCGTTTTCTAAAGAAAACGCGGAACCGACGATAGATGCAGGGTCGTCGGCCCGGAGGCCGACGCTCCTTACCTCCCCAACCGCTGGGTCACGTCGACCGCGGCGAAAGCGGCCATGTTGACGATGCGCCGCACCGTCGCCGAAGGCGTGAGGATATGGGCGACCTTCGCCGCCCCCAGCAGAATTCCGCCCACCGTGACGCCATTGCCCGCCGCCATGCGCAGCAAATTGTAGGAGATATTGGCGGCGTCGAGATTGGGCATGACGAGAACGTTGGCGGGGCCGATGAAGTCGGAATCCGGCATCTTGTCGTGGAGAATGTCGGGCGACAGCGCCGCGTCGCCGCGCATCTCGCCCTCGACCGCCAGATTGGGATTGCGCTGGCGGATGATTTCGCGCGCCTCGCGCATTTTACGCGCGCTCGGCAGTTTGGAGGTGCCGAAGCTCGAATGCGACAGCAGCGCCACTCGCGGGGTCACGCCGAACCGGCGCACCTCCTCGGCGGCCAGCAGCGCGATTTCCGCCACCTGTTCGGCGGTCGGATCGGGGTTGGAGTGGGTGTCGCAAATGAACACCTGATGATCGGGCAGCATCAGCATCTGCATCACCGCGAGCGTGTGCACGCCGACCCGCAGGCCCACCACGTCGCGGATCGCGGCCAAATGCTCGAGAGCGCGACCGAACACGCCGCACAGCAGGGCGTCGCCTTCGCCGTCAACAAGCAACGAGCACGCCAGCAACGTGGCGTTCGACCGCATCTGCGAGACCGACAGCACGCGCGAAACGCCGTCGCGTTTTCGCGCCGCGTAATAGCTTTCCGCCGCCGCCGTGTAGACCTGCGGATCCTGAGGGTTGACGATGCGAAGCGACTTGCCGGGCTCCAGTCGGAGATCGAGTTCGCCGATCTTCCTGGCGATGACGTCGGGACGGCCGAGCAGCAGGGGCGCCGCGATCCTCTCGTCGACGATGATCTGCGCCGCGCGCAGCACGCGTTCGTCCTCGCCCTCGGCGAAGATGACCGTCTTGTTGGCGCGCTTGGCGTGGATGAACACCGACTGCATCGCCGGGCCCGAATGGTGCACGCGGGCGTCGAGTTTCTGCCGGTAGCCCTCCATGTCGCGGATCGGCCGCCGCGCCACGCCGCTGTCGGCCGCCGCTTTGGCGACGGCGGGCGCGACGACGGTGATCAGGCGAGGGTCGAAAGGTTTGGGAATCAGATATTCGCGGCCGAAGTGCAGGGCCTCGCCCTTGTAGGCGGCGGCGACCGTGTCGGGCGCCTCCGTTCGCGCGAGTTCGGCGATGGCGTTGACGGCGGCGACCTTCATCTCCTCGTTGATCGCGGTCGCCCCGCAATCCAACGCGCCGCGGAACAGGAACGGGAAGCACAGGACGTTGTTGATCTGGTTGGGATAGTCCGAGCGGCCGGTGCCGATGATGGCGTCCGGGCGCGCCGCGATCGCGTCCTCGGGCAGGATTTCCGGATCGGGATTGGCCATCGCGAAAATGAGGGGATCGCGGGCCATGGTCTTGACCATATCGCCGGTGAGGACGCCCGGCGCCGACAGGCCGAGGAAGATGTCCGCGCCCGCGACCGCGTCGGCCAGCGTGCGCGCAGCCGTGTCGTTGGCGTAGCGCGCCTTGGTCTCGTCGAGCTTGCCGGAGCGGCCGGCATAGACGACGCCGGAGCGGTCGACCAGCAGCACTTTCTTGGCGTCGAGCCCGAGTCGCACTGCCAGATCGACGCAGGCGATGGCCGCAGCTCCCGCGCCCGAAACGACGAGCCGGACCTCGGCGATGTTCTTCTCGACCAGTTTCAGCGCGTTGACCAGCGCCGCTGCGGCGATGATCGCGGTGCCGTGCTGGTCGTCGTGGAACACCGGGATCTTCATGCGCTCGCGCAGCTTCTTCTCGATGTAGAAGCACTCGGGCGCCTTGATGTCTTCCAGGTTGATGCCGCCGAAGGTCGGCTCCATGCGGGCGACGGTTTCGATGAACTTGTCGGGATCGTTCTCGGCCAGTTCGATGTCGAATACGTCGATGCCGGCGAATTTCTTGAACAGGCAGCCCTTGCCCTCCATGACCGGCTTGCCGGCGAGCGGACCGATGTTGCCTAAGCCCAGCACCGCCGTGCCGTTGGTGATGACGGCGACCAGATTGCTGCGCGAGGTCAGGTTGTCGGCCTCTTCCGGATTTTCGACGATCGCCATGCAGGCTTCGGCGACGCCGGGAGAATAGGCGAGCGCGAGATCCCGCTGCGTGACCATCGGCTTGGTCGGCGTGACCGAGATTTTGCCCGCCGTCGGCAGCCGATGGTATTCGAGGGCAGCTTTGCGTAGATCCCCATTCATCTAGTTCTCCTGATATTCGCGCGTGACCGCGGGCGGCGAACCGCCGTGCCGCCGACCGTAACGTTACCGATACCCGGCCGAGAGCCGAGCAACACTTTGTCGCGCCCCTCGGAGTGACGCGCTCGCCGGCAACCGCAGCCGGGCCAAAAGAGCGTCGAGCATCGGCCATGCCAGATTTCGCGACCGGCCCATTTCATTTAGGTCAATTCGTTAGCGCAAACGTGACGCCGCATCGCGACGTGATTCCGGATCGACGCCCTCGGGTCTGTCCGGGTTTCCGGACGTATGCCGCCGGGTTCAGTCGGATTCGCGAAAGCCCGACCCGCGCGCTAGTGGCGTGATTCGTCGATTTTGACTCCCTCTCCCGCTTGCGGGAGAGGGTTGGGGGTGAGGGGCCTTCAATGACGCAAAGCGTCGAAAGGAGGCCCTCGTCCGGCGCTTCGCGCCACCCCGAGGAAACGTGAAGCGTTTCCGGAGTCCCGCGAGCGGGAGAAGGGACAGATCGCCTCAAAATCAGCGACGCGCGCCACTAGGGCGTGGAAAGGCTTCGCGGGTTGCGCGTCGCGAGGATCTGGGTCCCATCGGCGCGTCTTCGTAGCGAAACCGGCAAATTTCGCCTTCTCGCGATCGAGTTCCGCTTCGCCAGCCGCTCATGACGGCCACTCATACGAGATCCCGCCGTCGCAGCGAAAACGGTTCGATACACCTTCGCGCCGCGCGTCCAATGCGATCAGAACACTGAGATCACGTTCACGACGGCAGGCTTCGCAGCCGCAGGCGGCGCCGGCTTGGGAGCGGGCGGGGCATCGGCGACGCTGGACACGGGCGGCTTCGGCTTCGGCGGGGTATGTACGACGGGATGGCTGGTGACGCTTTCGGACGGGTTCGTCTTGGCGATGGCTTTCGGAGCAGGGGCAGGGGCAGGGGCAGGCGCCGACGCCACAGGCGCAATGGCCGGGCTGCAGGAGGGGCTGTCGGGAACGGCGCGCAGTTTGGCGAGCAACTCGTCGCCCACGTTCGCGCCCGCCGAAGCGCTGGCGGTCAGAAACACATGGTTATTCAGGTAATATGCCGCCAGCGCTTGCTTGGTCTTGTCGTCGAACACGCCGCTGGCCTGTCCCGAATAGCATCCGATCCGACTCAGTTGTGTTTGTATGTTACGCACCTTGGCGGCGACGGTCTCCGCCTCACTCTTGCTGAGTGCGACGACCGATTCGCACGCTGCCGAGTTGTCGCCGATCGACGCCAGCTTCTTGAGGCTCGAGGCGTCGTTGGTGTCGACGGCCGACAGCGCCTGTTCGGCGGCCTTGCAAATCTGGGTCAGGCGATTTCCCTCGTCGCGCAGCTTGGCGATCCTGCCTTGAGCGTCCTTGCGGCTCGCCTCGCAGTTCAAGCGTGGCAGCAAGGCGTTCAATTGCGCCGGATCGGCCGCGGCCCGGTCGACCTGATCGGCTTCGCTGGCGCAGGCGCTTTGTTCCGCCAGGGCGACGTTGAACGCCTTCTGCCAGTCGGACTGCGCCTCGTCGCAGGTGAGTTTGGGGGCCAGCGCCCGCAGCGCCTCCAGGCCCGTCGCTCCCTTGATCTGGCCGCGCTCGTCCTCGCAAACCCTGGCCTTCTTCGTCGCGTCGGCTTCGAGCTTGTCGGCTTGACCGCGCGCCAGCGACCGCGCGTCCGCGCACTTCGCCTTGTCGTCCGCGAATCCCCGTAGCGCCGGCCTGAAGTTCCAGAGGGCGTCCTTGACGTATTTCAGATCGTCGGCGCAGGCGGACGCTTTGGCGAGTTGCTCGACGGCGGCCAACGCCGCTTCGACCGCGCCGCTCGTCGCCGCGCACTTGGCCCGATCGCGCAATGCGCGCAGTCCGAGCGCGTCCCGCCCGGTCCGGAGCGTCTCGACGTCCTTGGCTTCGTTCTGGCAAGCCTCCAGGTTGGCGCGGGTCTGACTGATCCTGGCGTTCGCCGCGGCGATGGTTTCCGGGCAGGCGAAACTGGCGATCGCCTTCTGCAACGCGTTGACGTCGTTGGGCGCCGCGTCCAGGCGCCGCTGTTCGGAGAGGCAAGCCACGCGATGCTGCTCGGCCGCCGCCTCCGCCCGCTTGCGTCGCGCGTCGAGATCGGCGACTGCGGGCGCACAGGTCATCGACGGCGCGAGGGCGTTCAACGCGTTCAGATCGTCCGGCGCTGCGGCCGCCTGCTTTCTCTGCGCGTCGCACCCCGCCGCCGCCAGATATTCGCGCACCTCCGCCAGCGCCTTGTCGATTGTGGGCGCGAGGCCCGGACAGGTCATCGATGTCTTCAACGCTTCGAGATTGTTGATGTCGTGTCGCGCCGCAGCGCCGTTGATGGCGCTGGATTCGGCCTGACAACTCGCCTCTTGCGCCAGTCTGGTCTGATTCTGAGCGTCCAGCGCGCGCTGCAGCACGTCGCGCCAGTGCTTGGCTTCGTCAGCGTGCGCCGAGGCCGGAAAACGCGTGAGGAAAGCGTCGAACTCGCGCGGGTCTTCGGAGTTCTTGATCCGCTGCCATTGCGTCTCGTCGGATTCGGCGCGGTTGAGCTGATAGTCGCCGAACAGCGTCGAGTTGTTGGAGGTGCGCTGTTTTCCTCCGGTTTCCCTGTCGACGTCCTTGCGCACGCGCTCGACGAGTTCGGCCACGGAGAGCCCGGGCTCCTTGAGGTGGCGCACGAACGCCGCCGCGAACGGGCTGTTCGATCCCGCGCCGTCGTAAGCGACGTGATCGGGCGAGGTCGAATAGACTACCATCATGCCGGTGTCGCGGTCGGGGTCGTTGGCGGTCCTGGCCATATCCGGCGTCAGGTCCCGCGTGCTGCGTACGTTGCGGATATCGAGGTCGCCGACCTTGATATCCTGCGCCATCGGGTCGTTGCGGCAGGCGTCGACGATCAAAATCTTCGCGCCGCGCGATTTCGACAGCGCCTGGGCGACCTTCTCGACGCTGAAACTCGCGAGCGGACCGAAATCGATGTCCTGCAAATCCGCGCTTTCGACGTTGACGGGCAGCAGATACGCGGTCTTGTTCTGCTCGATGCCATGGCCGCCATAGTAGAACACGACGGCGTCGGCCCCCGTGGCTTTGCGCGCCAATCGCCGCAACGCGTCGCGGAACTTGGTTTCGTCGGCGTCGTTGACGACCTCGATGTCGTCGAACCCGACCGCCTTGAGCCCAACGGCGACTTCGGCGGCGTCGTTGCGAGGGTTCTGCAATTGCGGAAATTTCACATATTGGCTGTTGCCGACCACCAAGGCGACGCGCTTTTCCGCCCGCGCGATCGCGGGGCCGAAAACCACGACGGCTGCGGCCAACAACAGCACACAGACCGTTCTGATCGCCTCCGCGATCCTCATCGGGCATACTCCGCCGCGTCCCTTCGGCGGGCCTCCTGGTTATCAACTCACGCTAGTAACCCACCCCCGTCAGCAGAAACTGCGGACACGAGAGAATCACACATTCCCGGTTGGACGGCGGCGCGACATACGCCATCCGCTCCCACTCGTATTGCGACCGCAGATAGGGGCCAAAGACAACCGCCTTCGCATGTACGTCCCGTCGGACCGTGGTTGGCCATTGCCGACAAACCTGCCTCACCGACACGCCGTCGAATTCCCACACCCTGGCGCCCTGGCATTTGCTGGCTTCCTGCGCCGAAGCGCCGCCGACGCTGAGCGCCGCGGCGAATAAAGCGGCAAAACTTACGAGAGCTTTCGTCACGATGGCGTAGCCTCCTGCGCGCCGGCCTGCCGCGCGCACATTAGAATTAACGTATCGTATCAGGCGGTCTGTCGTCCAGAGCCGATTACGGGACGCTTGAACGTTACGGACCGATGAGAGTAGCAGCGCAGGCTCGCTCCCCCCCCTTGTGGGCGGAGAGTTGGGGTGGGAGGTAACACACAGAAATTGCGTGGGTATCACCCCCACCCCAACCCGCTACGATCGAGTGGGAGCAGCGACCGGCTCTGCTTAACCAAGAATCGCTCTTCCCGGCGCGCCGCCTCACTTCTTTGCCGTCGTCTTCGCGATCGCGGTGATCGCCTCCTCGATTCCCTTGGTGGCGGCGCTGAATTTCACCGTGACGCCGTTGGTGGCGACGACGGAGAATTCCGCCGTCGGCGCAGCGATCAGCGTTTTCTGCAGATCGTCGTCGAGCGGGATCGCCGCTTCGCAATGGTCGGGTTGGCAGAGGCTGAAGACGATCTTCCGCACGTCCTTGTCGTTTACGCGCAATTGCACGCCCGGGCCGATCAATACTCCGGGCGGAACCGACACGACGGACAGCAACTTGCCATCCTGATCGGCGATCGTCCAGGTAAAGACCACCCTCTGCACATTGTTTTCCGTCTGCGCCAGCTTGGTGTCGGCGGCGCAACGCCATTTAGCACTCGGTTGATCTGGCAGAGAGCAGGTAATCGTCCAATTGTCAGCCGCGACCGTCTCCGTCCTCTTGATTTTCACCGGGGTCGTGGGCGTCTCCGTGGGCTTGGGCGCCTGCGCGAAACTCGGCCACGCCACGCCGAAGGCGGCGACGAGGGTCGTCGTCGTGAAAATGCGCTTCAACACCTTGAAAACTCCCGTTTCGCGGCGCCGTCCGCAAATTCACAGATCGGCTCGAACACGCGCCCGTCGCCTCTGGGAGCGTGGGTTGACGCATTATGTCGCCGCCCTCCGGATTGTTCAATCGCGCAACGGAGTCAAATCCCCAGGCGCCCCGCCGCGCGCCGCTGTGGGGCGCGTGCGTGATATTTCTGCCACAGGGGCCCACTTATTTTAACCATGTGTGAACCTTTTTTCGCGCGCCATTGCCGGCTGCGGCGGACCTGTGCTTAAAACGTTAACGATTTGTTTACCAATGAGTCCCGCTCGGCCGGAGTCCACATTTACGCAATTGTTGCGCGTCGGCGGGACTTATTATTACGGGGGGTTCGCATATGGCCGAGCTGCACGCCGACGCTGGAGTTGTGTCCACGAAAGCCGCCCGTAAAACGCTGCTGGCCGGCGTGTCGCTGCTGAGTCACGCGGCCGGGTCGGGCGAGGCTCGCGCGCAGACCGTCTCGCCGGCGGCGCAAGACGGCGCAACGGGCGGACGCCTGCGCCGGTTCTTTCTCAGCAGCACGGCCCTCGTCGGACTCGCCTTCTCGGCCGCTTTCGTCACAGCGATGACGACGGTTCCCCAATTCGCGATGGCGGCCGACGGCGATGGCGGTGCGGCTCGATACGGCGGGGCCGGTGGGTCGGGCGCGTCAGGCAATACCGGCGCGAATGGTCAGAATGGGGGGGACGGGGGTGGTTTCTCGGGCGGCGGCGGTGGTGGCGGCGCCTCGGACGCCACCGCCGGCGGCGCCGGTGGAACGGGCGGCAAGGGTTTTGGCCTCGTGGCCACGGCGGGGGGAGCCGGCGGAACCGGCGTCGCGGGCAACGGCCAAAACGGTGGAAATGCGTTCGGCGGAAACGGCGG
>Ga0302319_10006994_pt1 | contig 22263 bp, 23 predicted proteins | sample Bog_T0_2_FD_203319 | JGI IMG/M metagenome (GOLD analysis project Ga0302319, IMG submission 203319) | Peat permafrost microbial communities from Stordalen Mire near Abisko, Sweden - Bog_T0_2 | ecosystem: Environmental > Terrestrial > Soil > Wetlands > Peat | place: Sweden: Abisko, Stordalen Mire... | reverse complement strand
GGCAACGGGTGGCGAGATCTGGGCCGGCGGCGAAGACGGGATGCTGTTTCACTCGGTCGACGACGGTGCGCACTGGAGCGATGTGGCGGTGATGGATGGCGAGGCGCGAATGATGGATGGGATCACAGGTATTGAGACGGAGGGCGCGGTGGTTCAGGTGAGGACGACGGGTGGTGAGTTCAGGTCGCTGGATCGCGGGGCGAGCTGGGTGAAGCAGTAATGGGGCCAGTCAAAATGGTTGCATGGACATTCGAAGCATTTGTGTCTATTGCGGTTCGAGCGCCGGCAAACGCGACGTCTTCGCCGCCGCTGCCGAATCACTGGGCCGCGAACTCGCCGCTCGCAAGATTGAGATTATCTATGGCGGCGGCCATCGCGGACTGATGGGCGCGCTGGCGGACTCCGCGCTTGCCGCCGGTGGCTGGGTGGTGGGCGTGATCCCGCAATCGCTGGTGGACCAGGAAATCGCTCATCGCGGCCTTTCGCAACTGCACATTGTGCACTCGATGCATGAGCGTAAAGCCGAGATGTCGCGCCGCGCGGATGCTTTCCTGATACTGCCCGGCGCTTGGGGCACGCTCGATGAATTGTGCGAAGCGTTGACCTGGGCGCAACTCGGCATTCATCGCAAGCCCTGCGGCCTGTGGAATGTGGCGGGTTATTACGACTTGCTGCTGCAGTTCCTGGCGCATGCGGTGGAGGAGAAATTCCTCAAAGCGGAGGATCGCGATTTGCTGTTGGTGAGCGAGCATTTGCCGGCTCTACTCAAGAAATTGGCGGCGTTTGAGCCGCGGCCCGAAACTGCCGCGCCGCTGAAGTTGTTTAATAGTGAGCGATGAAACTTCCGATGAAACTTCCAACGATAGCTCTTTTTTGTACGATGGTGTGCTTGGGCGCAGACAAAGACTGGACACAAATTCTGGCCGAGCGCATTCCCTCTTACGGCCATCGCAATTGGATTGTAGTTGCCGATTCGGCGTATCCGGCGCAGGCCAAGGAAGGGATCGAGACGGTGGTGGCGAATGCCGATCAAATGCATGTGCTCGAAGTCGTCCTTGCGGAGCTCGCCAAATCTAAGCATGTTACGCCCATTATCCATACCGATCAGGAATTGCAGTATTTGGACGATGGGCAAGCGCCGGGCGTCGAAGCGTATCGCGAGCGTTTGGCGGAGCTGTTTAAGGACAAGACCGTGGAGTCTTTGCCGCACGAGAAGATCATTGAAAGGCTCGATGAGGTGAGCAAGACCTTTCGTGTGCTGATTATCAAAACGAATATGACGGTGCCGTATACGACGGTGTTTTTGCAACTCGATTGCGCATATTGGGGACCGGATGCGGAGAAGGGCTTGCGCGCGAAGATGGCGGCGGCGGGGGTGAGGTGAGGTGAGGAGGCACTTATATACTGAAAAGAGCAAGCATGACGGTAGATGAGCGGCTGGAATTTTTGTTGAAATCGACGCTGAGAATATCCGTAGACTAGCAACCATTGCCCAAGCCCACGAAAGATTAGACAGCCTGGAGAATTAAATTGCGAGTCATCCCGGCTCAAGGTCAGGCTCAAGAGCGATGTGGCGCGGCAACTCACTTCTTCTGCTGGCTCAACCGCGCCGCCGTTGACGGTGGGACAATCCCGCTTAACCGCAAATAGCCCACAATATTTCCATAAATCTCGTTGTTGTGCACGGCAACATGCATGAACGCATAACTCATCTGCGGCGACGAGATCACTTTTTGATCGTCCAGCCCATCTAACGCCGCCGCACAATAAGCGAACGAGTCTTTCAAGGCTTTGCTGATCGCCGCCTTCTCGGTTAAACCAGCCGCTTGCTTTTGTGCGTCCGGCGCGGACTCTCCCTTCAACGTCGCGCAATCCAGGTAGTTACGTTCAATCGAGTGAATCAGCCACTGGCCGAATGTCATTTGATCGGCGGTTAGGCGGTAGCCATATTTTTCGGCCGGCATCACCTCGGCGCCGCTTTCGAGGTTGCGCCGCACGCCGCTGAAATAGCGCTGCACCATGGTCGTTGTTAAGTTGTTTTGCGCGGGCAGCACGCTCGCCGCCAGGCACAGGCCTAATAAAATTCGCGTCATCCCGATCGTTTCCTTCGCTTTACACCGTACTACACTGGGGTTTTCCGACCTTGCCACCGTAAGTGACCACTGCCAGCCAAATCGCCAGACCTCGCGGTGCGAGCGCGAGGCTCACACCGAAGAGTTTTTTCGGCCGCCATGGCGCCCTTTCGCGCGCCCATCCCAACTACGAACACCGCCCCGGACAGATCGACATGGCGGTAGCCGTTGCGGACGCGATGGCGGACCGCAAGCACCTCATCGTGGAAGCAGGAACCGGCACCGGCAAGACGCTCGCCTATCTTGTGCCGTCGATTTTATCGGGTAAGCGCGTTGTCATCTCCACCGGCACCAAAGCCCTGCAAGAGCAATTGTTCTTCAAAGATCTGCCCTTTCTGCAAAGCATGTTCAGCGCGCCGATCCGCGCGTGTTATATGAAGGGCAGAAACAATTATCTGTGCCGCCAAAAGCTCTACGATGCCGAGCGCGAACCCATTCTCACCGGCTTTGAAGAACGCGGCGAATTCCAGATCATCCGCGACTGGGAGAAAATCACCGTAACCGGCGACCGCAGCGAACTGCGCGAGATCCCCGATTCGAGTAGCGCCTGGTGGAAGATGGACGCGCGCAGCGATAATTGCGCCGGCCAAAAATGCGCGCAGTTCGAGCGCTGCTTTATAACCGAGATGCACCGGCGCGCCATTGCCAGCGACATCATCGTTGTCAACCATCATTTGTTCTTCGCCGATCTAGCGGCGCGCGACCGCGCTTTCGGATCGATCATCCCCGACTATGACGCGGTAATTTTCGATGAAGCGCATGAGATTGAAGACGTCGCGGGCCAATATTTTGGCCTGAGCGTCAGCAATTTGCAGATTCATGAGCTGGTGAAAGACACCGCCGCCGTTTCGCAAAGAAAGCTGTTTGCCACGCCGGAACTGGACCGCTCGCTGGTTCATCTGAACGACCGCTGCGACGATTTCTTCTCGCTGTTTCCGCATGAAGGGCGGCAGGGATTCCGGAACCATGCGGCATTCCTGCGCGCCAACGAAGCAATCTATCGCGAATTGCAACTGGCTCTTGAAACCATCTGCGGGCGGCTCGAATTGGTAACCGGCGCGGTGGACGACACGCTGACGCTGGTGCGCCGCGCCAAACTCATTCAGCAAGGGCTGAAGTATTGGTTGGAGACGCCCGACCCGGCGAATGTTTATTGGGTTGAGGCGCGCGGGCGCGGGGTTTATCTGCAAGCCACGCCTATCGATGTTTCGCAAACTTTGTCATCGCGGCTCTTTGACCGTATCGATACCGTGATCCTAACTTCCGCCACGCTAGCGGTAGCCGGCGAGTTTGAATATGCGCAGAAAAGACTCGGCTTGCCGAACGCGCGCACCCTGCGCATTGAGAGCCCTTACGATTACGCCAAGCAAGTGCTGCTCTACGTGCCGCCGCATTTGCCCGACCCGCGCCAGCCCGAGTTTTCGTGGCGTGCGGCCGACGTGATTCACCAGGTGCTCGAAGCTTCGCGCGGGCGAGCGTTTGTGCTGTTCACAAGCTATCAGCAGATGCGGCAGGTTTACGAGATGCTGAAAATCCGCCTCGATCATCCTATGCTGATGCAAGGCGAAGCGCCGCGCACCGCGCTGGTGGAAACGTTTCGCAATACGCCCGGCGCGGTTTTATTCGGCACGTCGAGTTTCTGGCAAGGCATTGATGTGCAGGGCGAACAGTTGAGCTGCGTGATTATCGACCGGCTGCCGTTCGCCGTACCGAGCGATCCGGTGATTGCCGCGCGCACCGAAGCGATCCGGCAGGAGGGCGGCAACCCTTTCTACGAATATCAGGTTCCGCAAGCGGCGCTCGCGTTGAAACAGGGCTTCGGACGCCTGATTCGCGCTTCATCCGACCGCGGCGCTTTGGTCTTGCTGGATAATAGAATTACCAAGCTGCCCTACGGCAAGGTCTTTTTCGATAGCCTGCCCCCTTACCGGCTTACCAAAAAACTAGAGGATATTCAGAACTTTTTCGATGTTTGAGATTTTTGTAGAGCACACTTTCGCCTCCGCCCATTTTTTACGAAACTATAAGGGCAAGTGTGAAAATTTGCATGGCCACAACTACCGCGTGCAGGTGGGCATGACGGGTGAATTGGACGAGCACGGCATGTTGTTCGATTTCGCGGATCTGAAACAGCGGCTGCGCAACGCGAGTGCGTATTTCGATCATCACTTAATCAACGATTTGAAACCGTTCGACACCGTGAACCCATCGGCCGAGAATATTGCGAAGTTTATTTTCGACGAGATTCAACGGGATATTGAACCGGCGAAGTTGGCTTACGTGCGGGTTTGGGAGACGGATACGTCTTGCGCGGTTTACCGGCGATGAGGCCGTAGGCTTACCGAGCGCATTTCGCGAAACCCTACCGTTTCACCAACGACCGGCTATCGTCTTCTAGCACCTTGACACGCGCATCAAGTTTCTCTAGCGTTCTCTCGACCCTGTCCAGCCGATCATGTACGCGTCCAAACTCCGCTTTGATCCAGTCCTTCATGTCGTCAAAGCGCTTGCTGAAATCGTCAATACGCTTGTTCTGCCAGATCGCAGCGGCCATGTAACCGAAGACAATCAACGCCGCTGGACCCCAATTATTTACTTCGGCCGGCATTCTTTGCCTCCTCCTTCGCTTTCGGCCAGCGTGTGGTTACAGCCTCACGTGCGCTTTGGCTCCGCTCTGCCCACGCCGTTCCAAATTCCATAATGTTCGATTCTCTAGCTCGCCCACTTCTCACCTTATCGCACTCGCGCTCGGCGTCATCGCGTTCAACCAATTCGTTGGCGTTCCGCTACTACTTTGTAAAGTCTGGGCGATAGCCCAATTTAAGTGTGATAACGACGAAGATCATACGTCGGAGCATTTAGGTTTTGGCCGGGTCCACGATCATTCGAGATATCATGAGGTCCATGGACAGTTCGGAGTGCAAGCTCGGCGCTGCCCCCTTTTTGAGCGAATTGCCGTCGGAGGGGTGACGCAAAGTTTTGTCGGGGCGAATGGCAGACGTGGAAAGGCAACAGATCGTAGAGGAAATAAAGCGGATTACTCGCGAGAACAACGGCCACGCACCCGGGCGGCAAGCTTTCGCCAGCGCAACAGGAATAAAAATCGCGGAGTGGTACCCACACCTTTGGCTTCGCTGGGGCGATGCGTTGACCGAGGCTGGGTATGCCCCAAACCCGTTACAGACGAAAGCCAGCGATGAAGTCTTGATTGAAAAGTACATTCACTTTACACGACAATTGGGAAGATTCCCGATTGGGGGGAGATTCGCCGCAACGCCAGGGAGGATTCCTCTTTTCCCTCTCACTCAGTCTTTGACCGATTCGGCGGAAAAGATAAGCTCCTCGAAGCTGTCGCTGTGCACTGTCGCAAGAATGGTGGATTTGAAGATATCCTGGCGCTATTTACCGAACGCAAACGCGAGGCGAAGCCCAAAACAGCAAGCAAGGACCGTGAACGGAAAATCGCGACTGAATTTGTCTACCTCATGAAGTCTGGGCCTCACTACAAAATCGGACGAACAAAATCTGTTGGCCGCCGGGGCAGTGAGCTGACTATCAAGATTCCAATTCCACCGAAGACCATTCACAGCATCGAGACCGATGACCCCATTGGAATTGAGTCTTACTGGCATAGGCGATTTGCTGATAAACGTGGAGAGGGTGAATGGTTTGAGCTATCACCTGATGATGTGAACGCGTTTAAGCGCTGGAAGCGAATTGTTTAACAATTTAAGGCCCGTAATGTAGTAGTACACCTGGTCCGACGTCATAACATTCCCCGGCCCATCTTTCTTTCCATCGGTGGCAATCCAGCGCATCGTTCGCTACGCTGGTTGGGGAAGGACTTGATTCGATAGCAACATTACACATTGAGATCCCCGATAAGAAGGCCGCCGCTATCAAAGCGTATGCGCAGGCGCGCGGCCTCTCGGTCGAGCAATGGCTAACGCAGTTGGTCGATCAGGCCGCGCCGGCTGCACCGTTAGGCACACCGGATGAGGATGATCGTCCCCTGTCCGCCATGTTTGGTGAAATATGGGCCGACTTGCCCGATGAAGTCCGGGCGAAGCTGCCGGGCGATGGAGCCGATCAGCACGACCATTACGTTTACGGCACGCCCAAGAGAGCAGTGTGAAGGCGGTTTTCGCCGATACGTTTTACTGGATCGCCCTTTCCAATCCCGCCGAGACTCGATACCGGCCATGCGCTGGCGCTTGACGCCAAATTGGCGGGTCTCTTGATCCTAACTACAGATGAAGTGTTGTCGGAATTCCTGACGCTTTTTGCCGAGATCGCTGGTTGCGCGAGCGGGCAATTACGGTGGTGAAGGGCCTCGCTCGAAACCGGAGAGTGGTCCCGACAAGGGCTATAGCCTTACGGACTGCAGGTCGACGCTCATCATGCTCCGCCAAGGTATAACCGATATTCTGACGCACGACAAGCATTTTGAGCCAGGAAGGTTTCCGCGCTCTGTTCCGGGATTCCTGACGCCAAGCCGACCGTATCGCCGAGAGTTGCTACCGTCCGAAAAACGCGGCGTTCTTCTTGGCGAAATCGTTCCACTTTTCCGGCAGGTCGTCCAGTGCGAAAATCGCCGAGACGGGACACACGGGAACGCACGCGCCGCAATCAATGCATTCCACCGGGTCGATATAGAGCATCGTCTCCCCCTCGAACTTGGGGCTATCTTTCTTGGGGTGGATGCAGTCTACGGGACAGGCGTCCACACAGGCAGAGTCCTTGGTTCCGATGCAGGGTTCGGCGATTACGTAAGCCATTCGATAGATTCCTTTTGCTGTAACTTTTAGAAGTAGCACACCTCTCAGCCGACCGCCAACCAAGCTTCAGCGAGCGGTCAGATTCCGAGATTCAAGCGCGTACAATCGAGTTAGATGATCGCGAACGTACGAAAAGCAGTATTTCCGGCGGCGGGTTTGGGAACCCGCTTTTTGCCGGCGACCAAGGCGCAACCGAAGGAAATGCTGCCGGTTGTCGATAAACCATTGATTCAATATGGAGTTGAGGAGTCGCTGCACTCCGGAATCCAAAACATTATTATCGTCACCGGACGCGGAAAATCGTCCATCGAGGATCATTTTGACGTCAGTTTCGAGCTCGAGCACCTGCTGGAGTCAAAGGGCAAGACCGATTTGCTGTCGATGGTGCGCGGCATCTCCGACATGATCGATGTCTCCTACGTTCGCCAAAAAGAAGCTATGGGGCTGGGGCATGCCGTGCATCGGGCCAAGGAACTGGTCGGCAATGAGCCATTTGCCGTGGTGCTATCGGACGATATCATCGCTTCCGAAACCCCTTGCATACGGCAATTGCTGGACGTATACGAGTACTACGGTGCATCGGTCTTGGCGTTGATGGAGGTACCGAAAGATCAAATCTCGGCCTATGGAGTGGTGGATGCCGAGCCGGTGGCGGACAACGGCAGGCAAGGACGCCTGTTCCGCATCAGGAACATGGTTGAGAAGCCGAAGGCGGCGGATGCGCCGTCGAATCTGGCGATTATCGGCCGTTATATTTTGACGCCCGAGATTTTCCAGTGCATCGAATCGATTGAACCCGGCAGCGGTGGCGAGTTGCAGTTGACAGACGCCTTGAAGTATATGCTGCGCAACCGGCCCATTTACGGGCTGAAGTTTGAAGGTAAGCGCTACGATGCGGGCGACAAGCTGGGCTTCCTCAAGGCAACGGTGGAATTCGGTTTGAGCAGGCACGATTTGGGCGAGCCGTTTCGCGAATACCTGAAGAGCCTGTGCTTGAGCTAGTGAGCAAGCTTACCGTTACGGGTTGCGTTTGCGCGCTATTGGCGGCGCAGACCATTCCTCCTACTTACGGGCAGCCGCTCACGCCGCGCATCGTGGCCAATGTGCAACTGGCGCTGAAGGCGGGCGATCTCGCAACCGCCGAAGGTTTGGCTGAGCAATTTCGGCGCGCGAATGGCAATACGCCGGAAGCGTTGGATGCGCTCGGTTGGGTGGCGCGCGGGGAGCTCGCGGCACGTCAAATCGATAAGGCGCAGCGGACGTCGTCGGCCATCCTACAGAACGCGCAAATTGCCTTGGCCACGCGGCCGGTGGATGCTGAACCGTATTTGCCGCTGGCTTTGGGAACGGCTTACGAAGTGCAAGCCGAAGCTTTATACGTGCAAGGCAAGCGGGCCGCCGCCCTGCAGGTGCTACAACAGGCGCGCGTGCAATGGCGCGACTCTTCCTTGGCAGACCGGCTGCAGAAGAACATTAACTTGCTGCTTCTCGAAGGCCGGCCCATGCCGCTGCTGCGCGAAACGGAATGGATTGGCCCTAAGCCGGCAGATCCAGCAGCGCGCCGCGGCAAGGTTTTGTTGTTGTTTTTCTGGGCGCATTGGTGCGCCGATTGTAAGGCCGACGCACCGGTGATTGCCAAGTTAGCCACCGAAATGAAGGCGCGCGGATTAGTGGTTATCGCGCCTACCCGGCTCTACGGGTTCACCGTTGAAGACGAGCACGCGCCAGCGGCGAAAGAAACTCCGTTCATTTCGAGAGTGTTCGACCGCTATTACAGCCAGATTCCCGTCGCCGGCGTGCCGCTCGATGCCGGCAACTTTCATCGCTTCGGCGCGAGCACCACGCCCACGATTGTGTTAGTGGACCGGCGCGGCATTGTGCGACTCTACCATCCGGGTTTGATGAACGAAGAAGACTTGCGCGCAGCGATTGAACCATTGCTCCGCGGAGGCCGCTGAATTACGTCAGGTCGTTCTTCAGCACTACGCGATAACGCGCTTTACCCGATTCCAAGTGCGCGATCGCTTCGTTAGCCTGGCTCATGCGGAATTCTTCGGTAATGGGAGCAATGCCGTGGCGAGCCGCGAAATCGAGCATCTTCATGACGTTGATCGGCGCGCCGGAAGGACTACCCGAGATTTCACGCTGGCCTGCGATGAGAGCAAAGGCGCTGGTCTTGATTTCGGGAATCGCGCCGACAGTGTGAAAACGCCCACGAGAAGCCAGCGCCCTCAGGTACAGGTTCATGTCGAGATCCGCGGTAACCGTGGACAGAATCAGATTTAAGGATCGCGCCACTTTTTTCAAGTCGGCTTCTGAACGCGTGTTGACAACGGCGTGCGCACCGAGTTTTTGAGCTTCCGCGGCCTTGTTGTCGGAAGTAGTGAAAGCAGTTACGTGGCAGCCCCACTTGTTCAGGAATTGCAGGGCGATGTGGCCAAGGCCGCCGATGCCCACGACGGCGACGCGATCGGTCGGTTTGACGTCAAATTGCACCAGCGGATTGAATACCGTGATACCGCCGCAAAACATCGGCCCTGCTTTAGCCGGATCGATACCTTCCGGCAGCGGCGTGGCCCAAACCCAGTGACAGCGCACGTGCGTGGCGAAGGCGCCATGCCGGCCGACAATGGTCTGCTGAAGCGTCGAACACATGTTGTGATCGCCCGCCAAACAAGCCCGGCAATGCAGGCAGCTACCGGAGTTCCAGCCGAGGCCAACCGTTTGGCCCACCGTGACAGACTTGGCGCTCGCGCCCACTTGCGTGACTTTACCAATCGCTTCGTGGCCGGGGACAAACGGAAACTTGGTCATGCCCCACTCGTTGTTGAGCATCGACAAATCGGAATGGCAGATGCCGCAATATTGGACTTCAATTTCAACTTGCTCCTCGCCGAGGGGGCCGGGGTCAAACGGAAACGGTGCTAACTCGCCTGCTGCCTCGTGGGCAGCCAGCGCGTGAATTTCGCTCATGCTTCGTTTGATGCGGCGCTGCCTAGAAGGTCTCGCGATATTCGCCGAAGACACGGCGAAGAGTGTCGGAGATTTCGCCGACCGTAGCGAGCGCGCGGCAGGAGGTAAGAATGTGCGGCAGCAGATTGTCGGCGCAGCGGGCGGCGGTTTCGAGCTGCTGTAACGCACTGTTCACATCGCCGTGGGAGCGGGATGCACGCAAGGCACGCAAGCGCTCGACTTGTTGACGTTCGAGTTCCGGATCGATGCGGAAAGTGGGCGGGGGTTCGCTGGCGGCGCTTTGAAACTTGTTGACGCCTACGACAATTTGGCGGCCTTCCTCAATGGCGCGTTGGTATTGATACGCCGAGTTCTGAATCTCGCCCTGCACCCAGCCTTTTTCAATGGCGGCGAGCGGACCGCCCAGGCTATCGATACGCTCGAGGATGGCACGCGCCGCACTTTCGAGTTGATCGGTCAGAGTTTCGATATACTCGCTGCCGCCCAACGGATCGGGAGCGGCAGTGACGCCGCTTTCGTAGGCGATCACTTGCTGCGTGCGCAGCGCGATGCGGGCGGATTTTTCGGTGGGCAGAGAGAGCGCTTCATCTTGGCCGTTGGTGTGCAGCGATTGCGTGCCGCCGAGTACGGCAGCCATGGCTTGCAAGGCGACGCGCACCACGTTGACTTCCGGTTGCTGCGCGGTAAGAGTGGAGCCGGCGGTTTGCGCATGAAAGCGCAACGCGCAGGAGCGGTCGAGCTTGGCGTGAAAGCGTTCGCGCATGATGTGGGCGTAAAGGCGGCGGGCGGCGCGGTATTTGGCGATTTCTTCGAAGAAATCGTTGTGGGCGTTGAAGAAGAAGCTCAGGCGCGGCGCGAAAGAATCGACGGCGAGTCCTGCATCGATGGCGGCTTGTATGTAAGCAATGGCGTTGGCGAGTGTGAAGGCGATCTCTTGCGCGGCGGTGGAGCCGGCTTCGCGAATGTGATAGCCGCTGATGGAAATGGTGTTCCACTCGGGCACTTCTGCGCCGGCCCAGGCGAAGAGGTCGGTGATGATGCGCATCGCCGGGCGCGGCGGATAGATGTAAGTGCCGCGCGCTATGTATTCCTTCAGAATGTCGTTTTGAATGGTGCCGGAAAGCTTCTTTCGATCGGCGCCTTGTTCATCGGCCACCAGCACATAGAGGCAGAGCAGGATGGCGGCGGTGGAATTGATGGTCATGGAGGTGGTGACTTCATCGAGGCGAATGCCGTCGAAGAGCACTTGCATGTCGGCCAGCGAATCAATGGGAACGCCCACCCGCCCTACTTCGCCGGCCGCGAGCGAATGATCGGAATCCATGCCCATTTGCGTCGGCAGATCGAACGCGACGGAGAGGCCGGTGATGCCTTGCGAGAGCAGAAACTGGTAGCGTTTGTTGCTTTCCTCTGCAGAGCCGAAACCGGCGTACTGCCGCATGGTCCAGAGCTTTTTGCGATACATGTCCGCGTAGATGCCGCGGGTGAAAGGAAACTGGCCGGGCTGCTCGCTGGTGGGCAAGTGATGGACCTAGGAGCGCTGCACGCGCGAAGCGATGCGGCGGGCTTTCAGAAAGGAGGACGCGCCGAAGCTGACCATGACGATGGCGAAGACGCAAGAAAGCCCGAAGGCCACCAAACCACTTTGCGGATCGGTTTGAAAAGCGCGGAAGAGCTGAATGGCTTTTAGTAATGCCGGTATGGCCAAGGCAAAGAACACGACGCCGATGGCTTGATTCCAGATGATGCGCGCGGGACGCACTACCTCCGGAACGACATGCTGGGCAAAGCGTTTCGCGTTATCGACGTTGGCGTGTTTAGCGGCATGCCGAGCCGCGTGTTTGCCGAGGCGGACGGCTTCGTGAAGCTTCACAACTTCTTCATGCTAGCATCGCGGCGCTTGCTAGCGCCAGAGCAACTTCAGGCCGGAGGGCTGGTAGAGCGGGAAGCGCTCGTCGCTCGAAACGCAGGTTAGTTTCTCTTCAATAGCTTGTGCAATGATCATGCGGTCGAACGGATCTTGATGATGTTCGGGCAGCGAAGAGAGGCGCTCGATGTGTTCGGGTTGAATGTGCAGCAGGCGCGCGCCCATTTGGCTCAGGCCTGAGGAGAGTTGCGCACTGCTGATGAGCTTCTGGGTTGGATGGCGGCTTGTTTTGATGGACAGTTCCCAAGGCGTGACCATGCTGACGAGCAGCGCATCCGCTTTCTCGATTTGCGTCGCCACGCGCTTGGGCATGAGATCACCAGTGAGCCACCGCAGCAGCACATTGGTGTCCAGCAACAGCTTCATCTGCCGTTGGTCTGCTTGATCTCTTGAATGTGCTCAAAGAGAGCTTCGACTTCGGCGTCGGTTTCAGCCCAGTTTTCGGGGATTTCAAAGGCGCCTTTCAAGCAGCCGTAACCCCGGTTCTTTGACGGCGTAGGGCCTTCGGGCACCAGCCGTACCAGTGGTTTGCCATGGTTTGTAATCACGATTGTTTCGCCCTCCATAGCGGCGCTAATGAGCTTGGTTAATTCGGTCTTGGCTTGACGAACGCCCACGGTCATATGAGTTGAGGATAGCACTACATTTGTGGAGATGTCAAGAAAAGGTTCAATGGCCCTCCGCTTCGAGGAAACGTTCAGCTTCGATGGCGGCCATGCAGCCGGCGCCCGAGGCAGTGATGGCTTGGCGATAGCTGCGGTCCTGCACATCGCCGGCGTGAAAGACGCCTTCGATATTCGTGCGCGCGCCGCCGTGGGAAATGATGTAGCCGTCGGGATCGAGATCGAGCTGCGAGGCGAAGGGCGTGGTGTTGGGAATGTGGCCGATGGCGACGAAGAAGCCGTCGACGGGGCGATCATACACTTCGTTGGTTTTGAGGTTGCGGAGTTTAACGCCGGTCACTTCGTTTTTCGAAACATCGTAGATATCTTCAACGACGGTGCTGGTGATCATGGTGATTTTGGGATTGGCCAGCACGCGGTCGTACATGATTTTGGAGGCGCGGAAGGAATCCTTGCGATGCACCAAGGCGACTTCGCTGCCGAAACGGCTGAGGAAATTGGCTTCTTCCATAGCGGAATCGCCGCCGCCGACCACCATGATTTTTTTGTTGCGGAAAAAGAAACCGTCGCAGGTGGCGCACGAACTGACGCCGTGGCCGATGAGTTTCTGTTCGTTATGGAGGCCAAGCCAACGAGCGGAAGCGCCGGTGGCGACGATCAAAGTGCGGGTTTGCACGATGCCGCCGTGGTCGAACTCCAACGTGAAGGGGCGTTGGGCCAAATCGGCGCGCACTACGCGACCGTGTTCGAAAACAGCGCCGAATTTTTGCGCCTGCTGCTTCATGTTTTCGACCAACTGGGGGCCGTGAATGCCTTCGGGGAAGCCGGGAAAGTTCTCGACTTCGGTAGTGATGGAAAGCTGGCCGCCGGGCTCGTGGCCTTCATAGACCATAGGCTTCAGGTTGGCGCGCGCGGTGTAGATAGCTGCCGTATTCCCGGCGCAACCAGAGCCGAGAATGACTACGTTATGCATGTTGTTCATCCGAGGAAGTGTGAGGCAATGTGATAGGCCAGCCACGAACCAGAATATGCCATGGCCAGCATGTAAGAGAACTGGAACGCCGGCCAACGCCAGCCGCCCGTTTCCCGTTTTACCACTGCCAGCGTTGAGAAGCACTGCATGGCGAAAGCAAAAAAGATGAGTAGGGCGATGGCGCCAGCGGTACTCAAATCATGATGCAAGGCGGCCTGTAGACCGGCCGAGTGCTCATCTCCTTGGATGCCGTAAATGGTGCCGAGGGTGCTGACCATAACTTCGCGGGCGATTAAAGAACTGATGAGGCCGATGCCGATTTTCCAGTTGAAGCCCAGGGGCTTGATGAGCGGTTCGATGGCTTTGCCGATGGAGGCGGCGAAGCTGTGATCGAGCGTCGGTATCTTGCCGCCTTCAAGGGGCAGATGCGCCAGTATCCAAAGAAGAACGGAGACGGCCAGGATGACGGTGCCGGCGCGGCGCAGGAAGACCTTGGCGCGATCGACGAGACGCAAGGAAAGAGATTGCAAGGTGGGCCAGCGATAAGGCGGCATCTCGAGAACAAAAGAAGTGTTCTTGCTTTTGAGGATGGTGGATTTCAGCGCGCGAGCAGTGAGGATAGCGGCGGCAAAGCCGAGGACGTAGAGGCCGAGCATGGTGGCGGTGGGCAAAGAGAGGAAATCGCCCAGCACCTTGATATTGGGAATGAAGGCCGCGATGAGAAGAATGTAAACGGGCAGGCGCGCGGAGCAGGTCATTAACGGGGCGATGAGCATGGTGGCGATGCGGTCGCGTTTGTTTTCAATGACGCGCGTGGCCATCACGGCGGGCACGGCGCAGGCGTAGGCGGAGAGCAGCGGGATGAACGATTTGCCTTGCAGGCCGAACTTGGCCATGGTGCGGTCGGCTATGAGAGCGGCGCGCGCGAGGTAGCCGGAATCCTCCAAAATGCCGATGAAAAAGAACAGCAGCAAAATTTGCGGCAGGAAGACGAGAACCGAGCCGACGCCTTTCCAGACGCCGTCAATGAGGAGAGAACTGAAGGGCGAATCGGGCAAGACATGCTTCATCCAGACGCCGGATGATTCGACGCTGGCCGACAGGAAATTCATGACGGGCGTGGCCCAGGAGAAGATGCTTTGGAAGACAGCAACTAGAATGGCGGCGAAGATGAGCGGGCCGGCGACGGGATGCAGGAAGACGGCGTCGAGGCGGCGGGTCCAGATGGGCGGCGCGGGCGGACGGTAGGAAGCGCGCTTGCCAAGGTTGGCGGCCCACTGGCGGCAGGTGGGCACGTCTTGCAGGACGGGGAGTTCGATGCGGGTGGGCGGGGCGTTGAGGCGCGCGGCGGTGCCGAGGAGGAACTGCTGAATGCTATCAATGCCGGTGCCTTTGGCGGCGCTGATGAGAGCGACGGGCGATTTCAGTTCGGACGAAAGGGCAGCGACGTTGACTTTGCCGCCGCGCTGGGCGAGATCGTCGGCCATGTTGAGCAGCACGAGGGTGGGCAGGCCGAGGCTGAGAATGGGAGCGGCGAGGACGAGATTGCGGCCGAGATTGGTGACGTCGAGGATGAGAATGACGGCGTCGGGTTTGGGGAAATCGGGACGAGCGCCGGTGAGGACGTCGTGCGTGACCTGTTCGTCTTCGGCGCGCGGAACAAGGCTATAGACGCCGGGCAGATCGACCAGGAAGACTTCCTGATGGCTCTTGAGTTTGGCCTTGCCCATGCGGTGTTCGACGGTGACGCCAGGGAAATTGGCGACCTTTTGGCGCAGGCCGGTGAGGCGGTTGAAGAGGGTAGACTTGCCGGAGTTGGGCGGACCGACGATGGCGACGATGATGGGCCGTTCGCCGGGCGGGCGGGGCGGCAGGATGTTGGGATTTGGTAAGAGACCCGCGCGCGGCAGTCCCGAGCCGGGCGTTTCTCCGTGACAGCTACTCATGAGAGCACAATTAAATCCGATTCCGGATCGCGCCGCACGTACAGGTGCGCGGCGGTCTCTTGACGCAAGGCGACTTCGGACCCGTCTACGCGATAAACCCGCGGGCCGCCACCGGGCGCTTTGCGGCCCAGGACGATTTCATTGCCGGGCAGGAAGCCGAGTTCCATGAGGCGGCGGGCCAAGTCTTCGGGCAGGTCAAGGCGGTCGAGTATGCAGCGCTGACCGGTGCGTAGTTCTGCTAGCGACTGGTGAGACGCCGGGGGCTTGTCGTTGGGTGAAGCAGCCATAAGGCGAGAAGCGATATCGGACCATTTCAGTATGAGATACCGGGGTGATCCTGTCAACCAGTTGGTTTGTAAGGGGATAGGGACGATCTGAATGGTCGAAATTGTACCACCAGCCGAAGAGAGAGCAGTGCTATGATGCTCGGTGTGGTGCGGGATGGTGTGCAACATCCGACTCCAGCCTTGGAGCGCGAAGCGGGCGGAGCCTTCACCCGCAAGGAAGTTTGTCGGCTGCTGAAGCTGGAGTTGCGCCAGTTGAAGAGCTGGGAACGGCAGCGCTTGATTCCCGAGCTTGCACAATACAAGTTCCGCGATTTGCTGAAGCTGAAGCGGCTGGTGCGGCTGAGGGAGGAGAAGGCGAATCCGCGGCTGCTGAAGCAGGCTTTGGACACGCTTGAGGGCTACTTGAAAGATTCGCCCGAGATGAGCGAAGACGTGCAGGTGTACACCGAAGGCCGGCGGGTGCGCATCCAGATGGGGCGGCAGAAGATGGAAGCGGGCTCGGGGCAAATGCTGTTCGATTTTGAGGCGGAAGAGATCAGCAAGCTGCTGCAATTGCCGGGAACGCAGCAGAACGCGGGCAAGATTGCGGCGAAGCTGCGGAACAAGCTGGAGGCGGACCGCTGGTTTGAGCACGCGCTGGAATTGGAGCAAAAGGGCGCCGAATACGAAGAGATCATTCAGGCGTACCAGAAGGCGGCGGAGCTGGACCCGCAATCGGCGGGCGCGCTGGTGAATCTGGGCACAGTGTTTTTCAATGGGCACGCCTGGAACGACGCGGAGGAGCATTACAAGAAAGCGCTGGAGATTGACCCCGATTATGCGCTGGCGCATTTCAATCTGGGCAATTTGTACGATGAGCAGGGCGACCAGGCGAACGCGCTCGCGCAATACCAGGAGGCGCTGCGGATACACCCGAACTATGCGGACGCGCATTACAACATGGCGCTGTTGAGCCAGAGCAAGCGCGACGTGATGGGGGCGCTGCGGCACTGGCGGGCTTACTTGAAGCTGGACCCGACGAGCACGTGGGCGCAGATTGCGCGGCGGGAGATGAACAAACTGGAGGCGATGACGGTGGTGCATGGGACGCGGGAAATTGAGGCGAGTTTGCGGCTGGTGAAGCGGGCGGGCGAGGAGCGTTGACGGGCGGATTTTGAGGCGGTTTTGGGGGATTCGTTCCCGCCTATTAAAAATAATAGGCGAGACGCGGGAATGAATCGGGTTTTGGGCGGTGCGGGTTTTGGGGCTAGAGAGGGGGCGGAGATAGGGCTTGGGCGGGAAAAAGGGCGTGAGCGGGTTTTGAGTTGAAAAATGCGTGGTCATGAGTTGTATCTCCGCTCCGAGTTTAGTTTGCGGGCGAACGGGACCGCGTGGAAAAAGCTGGTAAAGCGCTGAATCCATTCAAGAAAATCCTTTTCGAAAGTCTGTGACTCGCGGTTTCGGCGCTCCGCAGCCGACACTTGAGGGGATGAAAACGGCCAAATCCACGGGCTTTCCGGGCGGGCGAGTTTTCTGGTGGGAGGGTGCTTTTGAGTCGTGCGGCAGGGGTCTTTATAGGGGATAAGCTATTGATTTCAATGGATATGGCGGCAGACGTTTTCTAAGGAATGAGCGAGAGGAGACTGGTGATGGATTGGGCAAATTGCCCACGGGTCTTGCCACGCAGGAAAAGCTTGGCGGTTCGTCCTTCGATCGAATGTTTGGCCGAGCGCTGAGCTCCGCATCTCGCAGATTCTGGAGTCGCTGAAAAAGCCGTTGGCGGACTCGTTTGGATTCGTCGAGATTTGGCCGTCGAGGGGCGAATGCGCCGAATCGGTTATGGTCTTAGATGTCTATGTATTATGATGTCTAGGTATGCGCAGGACCGATTCGCTTCAGGGTTCACTGGATTTGCTGGTGCTAAAGATCCTGTCAAGACGGCCGGGCATTCATGGGTACGCGATCTTGGCGGCGATTCGGGAGTGCTCGGGCGACGTTTTGCGGGTGGAGGAAGGCTCGCTGTATCCGGCGCTGCACCGCATGGAGGAGGCGGGGTGGATTCGCGCCGAGTGGGTAGAAAAAGAGAATGGGCGGCGCGCCCGCAACTATGAGTTGACTGGCGCGGGGAAGAAGCAACTCGCGTGCGAAGAGACACGCTGGCAAACCGTCACTTCGGGCGTAAATCGAGTGTTGAGGATGGCGTAGCATGCCGTTTTGGTCGCGAATCGCAAACGTCTTTCGCGGAGATTCGTTGAGCCGCGAGATCGATGAAGAGCTGAATACTCACATCGAAGAGGCGATTGGGCAGGGACGCGATCCGGCGGAAGTGCGAAAGACTTTTGGGTCCTCACTTCGGCAAAGAGAAGCGAGCCGGGATATTAAAGTCGCCAACTGGCTCGACTCGGTGTGGGCAGACGCGGTTTTTGGCTGGCGGCAACTCGTAAAAAGAAAAGTATCTTCGACGGCGGCGGTCCTGTCGCTCGCGTTGGCACTTGGCGCCAGCACGTCCGTGTTCCGAGTCATTGACGCGCTGCTCTTACGGCCCCTGCCGGTGGCCGCACCCGAACATTTATATGCATTGATTCATGAAGGCATTGACTTCGATGGCACTTTCCAAAAGAGCGATGGATGGGTCTATCCGATGTTCCAGCAGATGCGCGCTGCCATAAGAGATCAGGCAGAGACAATTGCGATATCGTCAGCCACGCGAAGCGAGATCAAGTATGGGTCAGACCAAGACGTGGAAAAAGCCTGCGTGCAGTACGTTTCGGGATGGATGTTCGGGGCGCTCGGGATTCGGCCCGCGCTGGGGCGGTTGCTGGCATCGAGCGAAGACACGGAGCCGCGACACAGCCCGGTTGCCGTGATCTCGTTCGACTATTGGACCCGGCGCTTCGCGCGGGACACGAAAATAGTGGGACACTCCGTGCGAATTGGCGACGATTTATACACGATTGTGGGCGTGGCGGAAGAACGCTACCGGCACCGAGCCGGGCGTTATGACCGACATTTTCCTGCCGACGATGATGAACCCGAATGTTCAGCGGCCGGATTTTTATTGGATTCGTACGTTAGTGCTGCTGAGGCCTGATACGTCGCCTGAATCGGCCGCTCAGCGGTTGCGATCGGTTTACCGGTCATTCCAGGCGCAGAATCTGAAGACTCTTACGGGAATGCCGCAAACTACGCTGGACGGCATAGTGAACCAGCGGATCCTGTTGGAACCGGCTCGTGCGGGAGTTTCCGACATGCAAGACGAATATCAGGAACCGCTTACAGTTCTGAGTTTTCTTTTGCTACTGGTTCTGCTGATTGCATGCGCTAACGTGGCGAACCTGATGACGGCTCAGGCGGCGGCTCGGGGGCGCGAGATGGGACTGCGGGTCGCTATTGGAGCCGGCAGATCACGGCTAGTGCAGGTGGTTCTTATTGAGGCCGCAATCCTGGCGCTCTTCGCGTCTGCCTTGGGGGCGGTCTTCGCGTGGTGGTGGGCGCCGATGCTGGTCAGTCACATCAATCCACCCGAAAATCCGGCGCGGCTGGTGCTTTCGGTTGACTGGCGCGTGCTTGGTTTTTTCGTGGCTCTTACCTTCCTAGCGGCCGCTTTGTTTGGCTTGGGGCCGGCGGTACGCGCATCGATAATGAAGCCATCGGCGGCCCTCAAGGGCGGTGAAGATCCGCTTTCGCGCAGGCGATTGATGCACGTCCTGATAGCCGGCCAAGCGGCATTCAGTTGCTTCGCACTGTTCGTTGCCGGACTGTTCATCACAACACTGAACCGATTAGCCGATCAACCCACGGGCTTTTTCTCCGAACGGCTTCTTACGATGGATGCCGTTGCCGAGCCAGCTTTGGCTCCGGGATCCTGGAGGCAGGCAGCGGAGCGTCTGCGATCCGTGCCGGGAGTCGAATCGGTCGCAATGGCGGATTGGCCGCTATTGAGTGAAAACGTCAGGGGAGGTTACATTTCCGTTGGCGGAGGCCAACTGTTCCCAGAGCCTGCCTTCTTCTTAAAAGTGTCGCCCGGATGGTTTAAGACCATGAAGATTTCCTTGGTAGCCGGCCGGGATTTCCGGGCCGACGAGGTATTTCCGAGGGTTGCGATTATCAACGAAGCGTTCGCGGAGAGGTACTTTAAGAGTGCGAAGCCAGTGGGACGCTCGTTTACGACATCGCTGGAGGATAGGACGATCAAACCCTCGATAGTGGGCGTGGCCGGCAAGGCACGGTATGCAGATCTGCGCGGTCCGATGCCGCCGGTTATTTATTTCCCGTTCCAATATCTTGACGACGCAGGAAGGTTACTTTCGCGGGGCTCCGGTTCCTTTGTGGTCCGAGTTTCCAACACCGATCCCCTGACACGTGCAGCCGATTTGAGAATGGCAATTAGGCGATCCGGCGACGGGTTAAGAGTGACCAGTATACGCACCCAAGCAGAGATCAATGCGCTGCACACATTGCGCGAGCGATTGGTGGCGTCGCTGGGTATCTTCTTCGCGTTTGCAGCCCTCTTGCTCACGGGAGTGGGCGTGTATGGCGTGCTGGACTATTCGGTCACGCAGAGGCAGCGAGAGATGGGCATTCGGATGGCGCTCGGAGCAAAGTGGGCAGATATAGCTCGCCACACAACATTTGATGTGTTGGTAATGGCCACGATAGGAGCGATTTTAGGGGCAGGCGCGGGGCTAGGCGCGGCCAGATTTTTTGAGGGACTGCTGTACAAGGTTATAGGAACTGAATTGAGCTCGCTTTCGATCCCGTTGTGCGTCATGTTTTTAGCAGGGATCGCGGCCGCGACACCGCCATTGATTAGAGTGTGGCGGATTGAACCGGCCAACGCTCTGCGGTCAGAGTAATCAAGCTTTCTCCGTGGCTATTTAGAACGACTCGACCCAGTGGAAACAAGCGTAAAGTCCTGCCTGGCGATGGCATTCGCGGCGACGAGATCCGCCCTAGCGGGCGCCACGCTCGAGCAGCAACTGGGAGACATCATTCTTACGGCAATTGATGGCGCGTTGCAGGGGCGTGTCACCTTTGCGGTCTTGCGGCGACACTGCCGCGGCGGAATCGAGCAAAGCGCGCGCAATCTCGACATGTCCGCGCCGGGCCGCCATGTGAAGCGCCGTCGCCCGCATTACGCCGCTACAGGCGTTGACGTCCGCACCGGCTCGCACCAGTGTACGAACCACCTCGACGCCGGTCTGCGATTTGCATTCGTTCGCAACGCAGTAGAGCGGCGCATGGCCACCGCGACCTTGGATGTTCGGGTCCACACCCAACCGCAGTAGGAATGCCACTACTTGCAAGCAACCCGCGCCGGCCGCGAAATGCAAAAGAGTGGTTCCGGCAAAGCGTCGCGATGCCAGTGAGGGATCGCTCTCCGCGGCATTGATGACGAATTGAACCAAACTCGCCCGGCCGGATTGGACCATCCGTGCGAGTAAGCCGACGAACACCGAGGGACGGGGTGCAAAGCGGGGTGCGAGGGCGAGCGCTTCGTCATCCCGGCCTTCCACGATGGCGGCGATCACGCTATCCAAAAGCTGCTGCTCGTGCCAGCGCGCGGCCAATTCCTCATAATCCGGCTGGGCAGAATCCGTTCCCATCACATAGGCAGAACTGTGCGAAAAAAAGTCACGGAACGCCTTTCTCGTCGCATCGTTTAGCGAAGCGGCATCGAGGGTGGCCTGCATGTGGCTCAGCCAAGCGCGGCGGGCGGCGGGATCAATCCGGAAGCGTGCATGTGATTCGCGCAAGCTCAGCCACCACCGATCCTGAGTTTGCGCTTCATCCCCGCCCAGAAATTGAATGAGAAAAGCGGCGAACTGCTCGATAGCACAGCGCAAACTTTTGCCTGGAAAGAACGGACGAAGAATTTGGTCAGTGGAAACGCGCTCGTAAAATGCCGCGGAGAGGCTCCGGCAGCCCGCTTCCCCACCCAGTGCTTCCAGCAATCCGCTACGAGCATGCATGGAAGAAATTGTACTCTCCGGTTTAGTTCACGAAAGCGTTTGCCAGCCGAAGGGCTACAGCTGGCTTGCGGCTCAGCCATCGGCAGCGAAATCACCTGCCCCAGCGGTAATGCTTCCTGCTTATCAACCCTTGGTTATTAGGTCAGTCGACCGCAGGTCTGATCAAAAAGAATACGAGAAGAATCAAGAGAAGCGCGCCGCCACTGGGATAGTAACCCCAGCCGGTGCTGTACGGGTACAGCGGGAGCGAACCGAACAACATGAGAACCAGCAAAATCAGCAGAATCGTTCTAATCATTTCGTGCCTCCAGTGATAGCAAAATGTCCTAGCTATCGATAAGACCGTAGATCGCGCAAAATGTGACCCTCGTATTATTTGGGAATACGAGTTTGGAGGATTTGCGGGGACGGCAAGGATATAATTCTGTGGAGCGGAACAGCGCTCATTCCCGCACGCAAAGGAAAAAATCGCTCATGAACAAGCTCATTATCGCGGCGCTGAGTTTTTCGCTGCTGTCCGCAAGCGGCATGATTCTCGGCCAAAGCACCACCAGCACCAAGAAGCCACCGCCTGTGCGCGACAGTTGGAACCGCGTCAAAAACACCACGGCCGCGGGCGGGACGAGCGCGGGTAGTGCGGCTACAACCACGACCAACGCACCCGCTAGCGCGC
>Ga0302319_10006989_pt1 | contig 22274 bp, 19 predicted proteins | sample Bog_T0_2_FD_203319 | JGI IMG/M metagenome (GOLD analysis project Ga0302319, IMG submission 203319) | Peat permafrost microbial communities from Stordalen Mire near Abisko, Sweden - Bog_T0_2 | ecosystem: Environmental > Terrestrial > Soil > Wetlands > Peat | place: Sweden: Abisko, Stordalen Mire... | reverse complement strand
AGGCCAGACGCACCTGCCCTGGGATCTGGGCCTCTCCCATGACCAGCGAATCCACGGAAGCCGCCACCCGGAAGATGTGTTCCACCGCGGCATCGTGGTGGTGGATGTAGAGCTTGTCGATCCATCCCGCCCTGGGGTGGCAAACCTCGGTCCATTCCTCCAGACAGGCCTCGGCGGCGGATTCCGGCGACTCCGAAGCCGTCCAGATCTCCACCCGGTTGCAGGTGGAGAGCACCGCGCCTTCCCGCACGCCCCTGGCCCTCAAGGCGCCCAGCAACGCATCGGCGCGTTCGGGAGGGAGGAGACACTCGTCCCGGAGTTCCGAGGGTGCGGTCCTCCATGAAATTCCCACCACACCCGCGTGCAATCGCGGGCGTTCAGACGGCACGGGTTCCCGTCCAGATCATGAGTCCCAGCGGGACCAATCCCAGGAACCCCACCCACGCGATCCAACCGCTGGACCAGGTCCGACGCCTTCGGAGAAGCGGGATGGCCGCGTACCAGACCAGCACGAGCAGGACCGTGCCCATCTTCCACGCGACCAATGGGGTCACCGGCAGATGGAAGCTGCGCATCCAGACGAGGCCGAGCACCGCCGCGCAGGCCAGGAGGATCGTACCCAGAGACGAAAGGGCGAAGAAGAGCCGATCGAGGGTGGCCAGATCCGGCATGGTCCGAGTGAACTCGCCGAACCTTCGTCCGCGCAGGAGCTGGTAGAGCAGGAGCCAGCCCGCCGCCAGGAGTCCGGAAGCGGCGAGAAGTCCGATTCCCACCACGCCCATGGCGACATGCACGGCGAAGAGGGTCGATTGGAGCAGGACCGGCCATCGCGCCGGCTCGTCGTTTCCCGCCGCGAGCGAGCTCCCCAGCAGGGCGAGCAGGAAGAAAGGAGCCCCCAACGCCGTGGAACGAGCCATCCGCTCCACCAGCAGGTACGCACCGGAAAGGACCAGGGTGGAAAGGGAAAGGGCTTCCCACATGGTCCCGAACGGGAGGCGACCTCGGGACCAGGAGAGCAGAGAGAGCTGGAGCAGATGCGCCCCCACGGCCACGGGGCCAACCCAGGGCGTGGTTTCCCGGGCGTTGGGCACCCTCAAGCGCCTCCCGTACACCACCACCGCCAACCCGTAGAGCAGGGGCGGAACCCATCGCCAAAGTTCGGACATCGCGTGGGACAAGGTACTCAACGGACTCTTGGAAACATCCCCGTCACGGCAGCACCTCCCAGACGAGCACACCCACGAACTTCGGCTTCCCCGCCAGGTATTCGGCGAACGGCTGTTCGCGCACGGAACCCGCCTGGGAGGCGTGTCGCAGGAGAGCGGGAGCGCCCGCCCGCTCCACGAGGAACCCCGTGTGCAGCACCGGATACCCGTCCACCTTGCCCACGAAGGCGACCCCGAGCAACCGGGTGGAGTCGGAGGGCTTGGAAAAACGGGCGATGGCGCGATCTCGCCAGAGCAGATGCAGGTCCACGGAGGTATCGGGGACCTCGAACCCCTTCTTCGCGAAGAACCCTTTGCGGGCGAGTCTCCGGCTCACCGTCGTGTCTTCCGGGAATCGGAGCGGCAGGACCCGCGACCCGTTTCTCGGGAGCCAATCGCCCTCGAAGAAGTGGTTCCTCCAGCGCCAATCGGCGCGTCCGTCCAGGTACCGGATGGAGTCCATGCGCGACAACAGGTCGGAGGTGTCCCGGGACCGCGCCAGCGCCATGGATGTTTCCAGGTAGGTGACGCAATCGAAGGAATCCAGGCGGAACCGGGGCTTGGGTTCCCCCCGGAGGGAGTCGCCCTCTCCCAGCGGACCCAGCAGATATCCGCGCCCCAGCAGGAGCCGACTGGCGGCATCGGTGCGGACCGCGATGTTGCCTTCCGGGAGGGCGGCCAGGAGCGGCACGGCCTGGGCGAGCGCGGCCCGGGTCGCGGAAACGGCGGAGGGGGCGGCTCCCCAGAGGCAGGCAAGGAGGCAGAGGATCATGCGGACAAGGTCCAAATTCGGACTCCTCGACGCAAGTGCCGGTGTCTTGCTATCTTAAGCACAGAAGCGACGACCCTGCAGCCAAAACGGCCTTGGGCGTCCATTTACCGGTCATGCAAAAGACCTCTAGTCTCCTCGGCTGAAAGATTGTCCTTTCGGCGTTGGAAGGGAGTTCATCTATGCCAAGAACCCAGATCGACCTCTCCCAGTGGCAGGACTTTCGAGGGAAGGACGAAGGCGTCCTCATCCACATCAACACATCCCGCGAAGCGGTGATGCCGGTGCGCGACGCCCTCGACGAATTCGGCAAGGGCCAGCAGACGGAGCCCAACTACGAGACCGGCACCTTCGGCCTGGCGGGACCTTCCCAGGTCCAGTTGCGCAACTCGCTGGTCAAGAACAAGAAGCGTTGGATCTTCTTCGGGACCTTCTACGAAGGACTCTCCGAAGCCCACAAGGGCAAGCTCCTGCTGATGGGCTACATGCGCATCGACAAGATCCGCGACGTCAAGAAGTTGCACCTGCGCAAATGGGCGCTCCGCGACGGGACCGCCGACGAGCTCCTCTCCCGCTACTTCGAACTGGAGAACTGCTGGGCGCTGTACAGCGACGAGATGCGCTTCTTCTCGCCGGGAGACTCCATCGAGGTGACTCCGGAACTGGCCAAGAAGTGGGGCGCCAAGGGCAAGCTCAACAAGCAGTTGCGGATCAGCCTCACGAGCGAGCAGACGCACTCCGTGCTGGAACTGTTGCGGCTCCGGCCCGACCAGACCGAGGAGTACATCGCCACCGTGCGCGAATTCCAGGAGTTTCTCCGGGAAAACGATCCGGACTGAGACCCTTCCGCCCCCGTCTACTTCGGGGCGGGTCCGACCTTCACCACGGCATGGCCCTGGGCCCGCAACCAGGCCTGCAACCGCCCGCCCTCCAGGGACAGGCCCACGGGTTCCAAGGCCTGCAGGGAAACGCGCAGTTCGCCCACGTCACCGGCGGGAATCCGCAGATCCGAGAGTCGGGGCAGGAACCGGCGAAGATCCACGGTGGCCGCCCTCCTCAACGCGTCCAGGATCTTGCCATGGAGCAGGAAATCCGCCGTCTTGGCGAGGTAGGATTCCGTTTGCAGGTCGAACTCCAGGTCGGCCAGGCGCAACGTCTTGGAGGATGAATCGTATTCCGGCCTCCCGCGCAGGAAGATGTCGCCCCGGATGGGCTCCACCAGCGTGAGCCCCAGGACGGCCTCGTCGCCCCCTCCGTAGAGCCTCGCCTTGGAAATCCTCACCACCCGCCCACCGGCGTCGAAGTCCCGACCGGAAAGCGCGGCCGTGAGAAGGCTGTCGATCGTCCGTTCGGGAACGGACGCCCGGGCCTCCAGGTGGAAGTCTCCGTCCACGGCCGCCTCCACCCGAAGCGGCGGCAGGATCCGGCCGGTGTCCGAGGCCTGGACGGAATCCGTCAGGGCCGGCCGCGCCCTCAGCGACACGGTGGTCTTCAGCACCTTCCCCGATCCCGAAAGCGGACCCAGGGATAGGCTCTCCGGCCTCGCGACCAGCCAGATCCCGGGAAGCACCGGGCGCGGCTTCTGCAACTGGCGCCACACTTGTTCGGCCAAGGGGCGGATGCGGATCGCGTCCGGGATCCTCTGGACCGCCTGGGTGATCGCGGCCTCCACGCGGTCGCGGACCAGGGGGAGGTCCAGGACATCCTCCAACCGCACCTTGAAAGCCGTGAGCTCGCACGGCCTGACCCATCTGAGCTCCCATGGCAGGGGCAGGAACTGGACCTTTCCGTCGTCCTTCCAGGAGAGCGTCCCCCGCAGCGTGAATTCCACGGCGGGCAAGGGTTCGTCGGCCGCCTCCCCGCACGACGCCATTCCGAACGCCATTCCCGGGCCCACCAGGGAACCTCCCGCGGAAAAGGCCACCCGGGCCACGGCCTGGAACTGGTCCCCGTCCATGCCGAGGTCCAGGCTCTCCAACTGGGCGCGATGGCGGAATTCGACCCCGACCTCCGGAGCGAAAGGCACGTTGGCGAGCGTCACCCTGCGTTGCACGACTCCCTGGGAGAGCGGCTTGGGCAGGTTCTCCAGAACGCGATCGCGGGCGAAATCGAGATCCACCTCCACAGGAAGGTTCAGGACGGAGGAAGGTGCCGGCGGGATGGCAGCCAGCAGCGGGAGGGGCGGCGGCGGCGGAGCGCCGGGATGCTGCGCTGCGCATCCGGCAAGGAAGGCCAGCAGAGGAAGGATCCGCGGAACCGACTTGCCGGATCGAACCGGGATCCCCGGCCAGGGGCAACGGAATTCCATCGAGAGCAAAAATAGCCCCCGATGGCCATGTGCCTTTTCCGATCCGCGCGTCTTCGCTCGGCAGGGGGCCGATCACGGCCTCCAGGTATAAGGCCCCTTCGCCGTTTCGTCCGTGGTGGTCTGGGAAGTCCCGGTGCCGTCGACGTAGCCGGAGAAGTTGCCGGACGACACATCCGTGTTGGCCCCGCGGTACTCCACGTCGCCGTAGACGTTCGCGGTCCCGGTGATGCTTTGCGGGGTTTCGAAGTACCCGAGCGGATAGAAGGTCGTGCGCACCGTCGGACTGCCGCTGATCGTGAACGGATTCGCATCGTAGGGCTGGTCGTTGTCGCCCACCAGGGTCATGGCTCCCACGGTGCCTCCGCTCACCGTTCCGTTCACCACCGCGGCCTCGTCTTCGATGCGGGCGCTGCCCGTGACGGTGGTCCCCGAGAGCACCGTGGCGTACGGCCCCACGTAGACGGACGACGCCAAGCCGGAAGGCGCGCATCCGCCCCCGTTGGCATGACGCGCAAGACCGGTGGGGCAAGCGGCCAACGCGCCGTTCTGGAAGCCTTGCGGCCAGGCATTGGTCAGCTGGACCATGTACGGGAAGCGGTACATGGTGTTCCAGTCCTGGTCCCAGACGATGCTCTCGAACACGGAGGGCGTACCCATCACCACCAGGAACAACGGCTCGCCGGTGTTCACCTTGAATGTCAGCGATCCGTCCGTGCCGCGTTGGAGCCGGCTGTAGCGCGAGGTCGTGAAGGCCGCGTCGGTGGCCACGAGCCCCCAGCGGAAATCGGTATTTGCTCCGGATTGGATCACGCCGCGGAAGGTGACCGTCACCGTGGAGGCTCCGCTGGTGGGATAGAGCCGCACCACGTTGTACCCGAAGCGTTGGGGCGCCCAGTAGAACGGGGTGACGAACCGGTCGTCGCTGGCCCAGCCGCTGTCGAGAGGCTCCAGTTGCGTCAGGCGCAGGCGACGTTCCCCGAAGTTTTCGATCGTGATGTTGCCATAGGTGGAACGGAAGGCGGCCCCTCCGCCCACCTGGTAGTCCCAGGTGACGTTGTGCATGGCCCAGTCGCCCAGGAAGTCGTTGAGCTGGGAAAGCGCCCAGCCCTGGTCGGCCATGATCTTCTTGAAGGGATCGGCGTTGGGCGTGCCCGTCCAGATGCCGCTGACCGCCTGGTAGCCGTACTTGTCCTTCAGGTATTCCATGAATTGCCAGTTGCAGTAGCGGTCGCGCGTGGAGCCCAGGTACAGGTGGGGCATGTTGTCCAGCATCTCCGAGCAGTGGACGTTGCTCTGGTTCTCTGGAAGCTGGTGGGCCGACCAGTTGGCATGGCTCTCGTAGATCCAGCCGCAGGTGTTCGGGCCGGTGCCGCAGCTCAAGCCGCCGGACAGCGCTTGCCAGGCGTGGGTGAATTCGTGGGGCATGCCCCAATGGTCGGCGAGAGCTCCCGAGGCGAACCACATGCCCCCGTGCAGGTTGTCCCAGGCTCCGCCGCTGAGTCCCCAGGTGGAGTGGATGTGGATGCTGATCTTGTACTTGGTGGTGGAATTGCAGAGGGGCTCGGGGTTGTTGATGGGGGGGCCGAAGAATGTTTTCCACACGCTGTTCTCCAGGAAATTGAGCGCGCTGTCCGCCAGGGTGGAGGTCAAGGCCTCGTCGGAGTAGATGGCGAAGTGCGCCGATTGCGCCCTGAGGACGAACAACCCCGTCCCGTCGGAATTGTTCGCGCTGTTGTGGCCGGGATCGGGTCCGTCGGCGATCCACGTGCCCGTATCGCAAACGGTCGCCGGAGCCGGTCCCGTGGCCCAGGTGTTGCCGATCGCGCCTTGGTCGACCGCAGGAGTCGTGGTGTCGATGATGGTGATGATCCCGGTGCTGTCCAGGGTTCCGACGGGAAGCCGCGCCACGACGGACCCGCCCAGGGAGAACATCAAGGTGTCCACCGCGGTTGCCAGGGATCTGGCCGCGAAGGCGGAATGGGGAGCCGGCTGGCCATTCCCGTCGCTGCCCGGGGCGCGGCCATCGATGCCGACGCCCTTGTACCGCAGTTCGAGTCGACCGTTTTCCAGGTACAAGTCGCTGGAGATCCTGCCCGACCCGATGTGGTCCCGACCCAGGATCCCTGTCGTGGTGAGGGTCCAACTGCCAGCGGAATTCGTGGTCGCGGCCAGGGCAGCTGTTTTGCGGAGCCCGACGGAAACCCCACCAAGCCCGACACCGGAGGGAAGCTCCACGGTTCCGGACAGCGTCGCAGCCTGCGTCGCGGCCGCGCCTGCGATCGCAAGAGTCCAGATGCGTTTCATCGTTTGCTCCGAAGGGTGGGTTTTCCCCCGCCATCCGTCGACGATGGCGTGGTTCAGGGTGAACTTAGACGGCCACCTGCGATCTCGCGTCCCTTTTGCCGGGATCCACGGCCAAACCGGTGACGAGGAGTCCTCATCTTCGGACTGGCCCCTTGCAGGATCCCCTCCGGATTGGGAACCTTGGGGAACGCGGATCCGTTGGGGAACGCGGCTATGGCCGGGCGTTGCCGTTCGGCATGGAAGGAGGGAATCCCGATGCGCAATTCGACCGGGGTGGCGGCGATCGTCGTGGCTTCGTGCCTCGGCGCCTTCCTGTGGTCCGCGGCCCAGAAGCGGAAATCCACGCCCGCTCTTGCGCCCGTTCCTTCCTCGGCCCCGGATTCCTGGACTCTCCCCTCCAATCCCACGGCGGGGCCGCAATGGGATTCGGCGGTGGCCGTTTCGCTGACCTCCGAACCGAGACGGGCCGCCCTTTCGTTCCTGCGCGGAGAGCGGGAGCATCCGACCGACGCCGCGTGGCCCCAGGCCGAGGCCGTCTGCTGGGCGAGGGCGGAGAACCACGACAGCGTCCTGGCCAGCTTGGGAAGATGCCTCTCCATCGCACCGCTTTCCCCGCAAGCCCTCCTGCTGCGGCGCTTCTCGCGTCTCCAATTGGGTTTCATCCTGACCGGAGCGGGCCAGTCCTGGCGTGGTCGCCAACTCGGCGAAGCCGTGCTCCAGGATTTTCCGGACGACACCGACGCGCGCCTCCTGGTGGGCTATTCGCACGCCGTGGACGGATCGTCGCCATTGGCGGAGTCCATCCTGACGAAACTCGTCGACGAACATCCCGGACAAACCCAGGCCTTGGCGATCCTGGTGCAGTGCGCCATCCGACGCGGCGACGCCCAGGCCGCCGACGAGCGACTCGCGCAGCTCTCCTCCCGGGACCCGGAGTCGATCGAAGTCCAGTCCCTCCGCCAACAGGTGGCCGAGCTGAAGGAGCGGCACGACGGAACCTCGGACGACCATCTCCGGGTGGTTTGCGTGGAGACCTGCCCCCAGGGCTTGGAATCCGACGTCCTTTCCACGGCCGAGGATGCCTGGAATTTCCTGCGGCCGGCCCTGGGGTTCGAGCCCACCGACCCGGTGGTGGTGCTGGTGGGAGGCGGTACCCGTGCGCCGCATTGGGCCGCCGCGAGCTTCGACGGACAGGTGCACCTCCCGCTGGACGTGGCCCAGGACCCCGCCCAGCGCGTCCCCATCCTGCGCCACGAGTTGACGCACGCCTTCCTGGCCCAAGCGGCGTCGGGCCGGATCCCGCTCTGGCTGAACGAAGGGTTGGCCCAGTACTTCCAGGGTGAACGCATCCAGTCCCTTCCCGGATCTTCCTCCGCGGGTTGGTTGGATTCCCTTCCCTCCCGCAGGACCTTCATGGACCTCGACGAGGACCAGGCCCAATTGGCCTACCACTACTCGCTGGCGGTGGCGCAGGAACTGATGGAATTGCACAATACGACCGCGCTGGAATCCTATCTCGGGCATCTGCGCGACGGCCTCGACGAACCCGAGGCCTTCCGCGAAAGCTTCGGCGACGACTACGCGCACCTTTCGTCCAGGATCCGGGCCCGTCTCTGAGGAACGCGAGGAGGCTCCGGATCGGGAGTCTTTCCCGGAATCGAATCCTATTTTTACCGTCCAGCCCTTATACCAATACCAACAAGGAGCGATCCGTGCGAATCCTGTCCATCGTCAGCCTGGCGGCTTTGTGTTCCATGGCCACCGCCCAACCGACCCAGGGGCCGACCGTTCCTCCCGAACCCGCGAAGGCCAAGCCCACGCACGTCGACTTCGGCATCCCCCTCAAGCCCCTCAAGCAGAAGGACCTGACCTTCGGGATGCTGAAGAACCGTTGGGCTCTTCTCATGTACTTCTCGCCCACCTGCGGCCACTGCCAGCACACCTACCCATACATCCAGAAGGATCGCGACAAGTACGAGAAGCAGGGTCTCGCCGTCGCCGCCATCGCCACCGGATTCGCGAGCCCCGACGACATCGCCGCGTTCGACAAGGAGTTCAACCTGGACGTGATGGCGTTCCAGGACGACACCAAGAAATTCTCGGAGGAATACGGCACGGGGTCGGTTCCGCTGATCCTCCTCGTGGCACCCAACGGCACGTACCAGAGCTGGAACGCTTCCGATTCCGTCACCATCGCGAGCATCGAGACCGCGGTCCGGAAGGCCCTCAAGATCAAATGACGTCCTGCGGCCCAACCGCGGGGCACGGATGGGTGCTCGTTGCCGCCTGACCCGGCACGCGAACGCAGCCATCCCATCTGGACGGACCTCGTCTCGCGCCTTCGCGTGGGCAGGCCCGACCGGATGTCGGAGTGGCTTCGCCAGGTCCCCCTCCTGGAAGGGACGCACCGTCGGCACCTCGCGCATCTCGTCCGCATCCTGCATCGCCGCAGCTACGAAACCGGAGAGGTCGTCTTCCGCCAGGGGGACGTGGGCAGCGGCATGTACATCGTCCATTCCGGCCGCATCCGGATCGTGGCCGAGGATCCCGTCCGGGGAGAAATCCAGCTCTCCATATTGGAGCCCGGTCAGTGCTTCGGGGAGATGTCGCTCTTCGACCACGGTCCGCGTTCGGCGTCCGCGCTCGCCCACGAGGACAGCGTGCTCTACGGACTGTTCGAGGGCGATCTGGACCAACTGGAAAGGACGCGCCCCCAGGCCGCCGCCCGTCTCCTGCACAATCTGGCCCTGTCGGTCTCGTTGCGGCTGCGCCACACCAACGAGCGGCTCCGCGACATCGAGGAAGGATCGGCCCGGGGACCCTATTGATGATCGCAACCCCCGCCGTCCGAAAGCCGCTCTCCGCCCGCGGCGACCGGTTGCTGCTCTCCTTCTGGATCGTTCTGGTCGCGAGCATCTCGGTGTTCCTGATGGTCTCCGCCTGGATGCTCCTGGCTCCGCTGGTCCTGGGGTACCTCCTGGCCATCCTGCTCTCGCCGGTCGCCGAAGCCTTGGACCGACGCCGGATCCCGCGCACCATGGGAGCGTTTCTGGTCCTGGGCACCCTGGCCGCCGCCATCGCCACATCTGTTGTCACCGCATCTCCCGCCATCTTCCACCAGATCCAGGATTTCAGGGACCATTCGCCCGAGTATCTCCGTTCCGCCGAGGAAAAATTGTCCGGGCTCATGGCTCTCCTCGGACGGCTGGTCCCGGCCCAGGAACTGGATAGGGCCCGGGACCTCGCGGTCCGACGCCTCACTTCGCACGGAAGCCCCTTCGACTCCCTCCACGATCTCCTGGACATCCTGCCCTTGCTGGAAAACGCGGTCCTGACCCTGGTGGTGGCCTTTTTCCTGCTGGCCAGAGGCGCCGAGATCCGCCGGGCCTTCATGATCCTGGTTCCCAACCGCTATTTCGAGATGATGTTGCGGCTGCTCTACCGCGTCCAGCGCCAGACGGCCGACTACCTCCGCGGGCAATGCCTGGATTCCATCGTCAACGGCATCCTGATCACCATCGCATTGGCCGTGCTCAGGGTGCCCTACGCCCCGTTTCTGGGGGCTTTCGCCGGTTTCGCGAACGCCGTTCCCTTCCTCGGACCGCTGGTGGGAGGTCTGCCGGCCATCGCCCTGGCCCTTCTGGGCGCCACCGCCACACCTTGGTGGCTGATCCTGCTGGTTCTGGGATCCATCCACATGCTGGACAACCTCGTGATCTACCCCGCGACGGTGGGGGGCTCGCTCCAACTCCCGGCCTGGGTGGTGATCCTGGGTGTCGCCCTGGGCAACCACTTGGGCGGTGTCCTGGGCATGCTGGTGGCGGTCCCCGCCATCGGGCTCGCCCGCGGATTCGTCCTGGAACTCCACCAGAATCTGCGCGGTTTCCGCATCCTCTGACCGCGCGATCAGGGTCGCGAGGGAAACACGGGCCTTCTGGCCGGCTGGTAGACCCTGACCTGCCAGCGCTGCGAAGGACTGTCCAGGCGGACATCCCACCACCCTTGGGAAAGCCCTGGCGACAGGATCTTCTCGTGGACTCCTCGCGCGAGATGGATGGGGCGGGAGCGCAGGAACTCGTTCCCGAGGGAATCCACCAGTCGCAGGACGAACATACCGCCTTGGGGGATCGACAAACCCAGGGTGAGGTCTCCGGTCGAATCGGCTTCGGCGGCGAGCCAACCCTGCGGCCATTTGGCCGACGCCTCGCGCCAAGGGGCGGAGCTTCCGCCGGGCAGGTTCCAGACCACGCGAGCCCGACCGGAGTCGTCGGCGAGACGGGCGAGATCGGTGGCGTCCATCCATCCCTCCATTTGCTTGCGCCCCAGGCCCACGCGCCAATAGGTCAGCGCATTGGAGCCTCCGATCCCGAAGGAGAGCGTGTCCGAGCGGAACCAAGCCTCCCCGGACCCCAACGGGAACCCCCCGGATGTGTCGGCGACGAACGTATCGGGGCCGCCTTCAAGACGGGCTCCGAAGGCCCTTCGGGAATCCGGGCGGGATCGCCAGAGCTCCAGCCGCGCTTCGGAAACCGGTCGGCCTCCGTCGTCCTGGATGGACACGTCCAACCTCCTGGGAAGGAGGGAATCCAGGCGGGCGCGGAGCGTGTCCAGGGAAATGAACCGCAATCCGCGTCCCGGAGGGTCCATGCGAAGGATGCGTCGGCAGAGCGGGTCCAAGCCGGTATCGGGCAATTGCGACCACGAGGGAAAATGGACGTAGTGGTTGGAATCCACCTGCCAGTGGATGTCGTACGGCTTGTTCAGGGAATCCCGGGGCAGAAGGAAAAGATCCCAGCCCTCCGCGAAATCCCTTTCGTCCGGGCAGCCCCGGGCGGAAAGCCAGGCCCGCTCGGCCCGACGGACCAGATCCGGCCCCAAGACCTCCCCGTAGGGGACGCCCCAGACGGCGTCCAGGGTCGTGTCGCGCAGATCCGGGTTGAGGTGGGCCTCTCCTCCGGCCAGCGGCAAGGCGCCGGGCCGGACCAGGACGAACCGCTCCAGGCGTGCCCCTCCATCCACGCGCTTCGCGAAGTCGCCCACGAGGGAGTCGGCCAGGGCCCGGGACCGGGTGGAATCCGCATGGGGCCCGCGTTCCATCCAGACCCCGATCTTCCAGGCGACGTCCGCGCCCCACACCCATTGCGCCACCAGCAGCAGAAAACCAAGTCCCAAGGTGCCTCGCTTGCATTTGAACGGGAATCATGGTAATCATTTGGGTGCGAAGGGAGCTTCCAGGCGGACATGAGCGACATGAACATCAACACCAGCTTGCAAGGCTACCAGGCGGCCCAGAGTTCCCTGGACGCCCGCGCCGCGCGCATCGCCCAGGCCACGACCCAGGCGGCGAGCCAGGCGGGAAACCCGAAGGCCTCCGCGCCCTCCGCCGACATCGCCTCCGACATGGTGGGGATGAACACGGACCGTCTCGCCGCCTCCTACAACCTGAAGGCGATGAAGGTCCAGAGCAGCATGCTGGGAGACGTCCTGGACATCCTGAAGTAGGATCGCGGGCGCACGACGCCCGCGCCGACGGGATCCTCCGGGGAGAGGTATCTTGGGTACGGATCCTTCTTCGACGGGAATTGTCATGACGCCCAAGCATCCGCTGCACCCGATCTTCCTGGACCTGGACGGGCGCGACGTGCTGCTCGCCGGAGCCGGCGAGGTGGGTCTGCGCAAGGCCAGGGAATTCGTGGAGTGCGGAGCCCTGCTGCGGGTGGTCTCTCCCGACTTCCACCCCGGTTTCATGGAACTGGAAGGCCGGTTCCGCCGGCTCCAGCGAGACTGGCGACCGGGCGACGAGGAGAGGGCGCGACTGGTGGTGGCCGCGACCTCCGATCCCGCCGTCAACCGAGCCATCCATGCCGAGTGCTCGAAGCGCGGCATCCTGTGCAACGTGGTGGATGTTCCGGATCTGTGCGACTGGCAGGCGGCGGCCGTGGCCCGGTCCGGTGCCGTGCAGATCGCGGTCTCCACGCGCGGAGCGGCGCCCAGCCTGGCCTCCCACGCCCGCCGCGAACTCCAGGACTGGCTCGCCGACGGGTTCGCCGACCTGGTGGACCTGTACGGACGACTCCGCGAGGAGTATCGCTCCCGGATGTCGCCCGAAGTCAGGGAACGGTTCTGGAAGGAATTGGACATCCCCGCACTCCTGGAACTGCTGCGTACCGGCGGAGTCCGGGCCTGCGAAGACAGGATCCGGAACCTCGCCGAGGAAACCGGAAGGGAGGCCACCGGAATCCGTCCCGCCCGGGGTCGGGTGGTCCTGGTGGGAGCCGGTCCCGGACACCCCGACCTGATCACGCGGCTGGGACTGCGGATGCTCGCCCGCGCGTCCGCGCTGGTCCACGACCGTCTCGTCGCCCCCGAGCTGTTGCGGGCGGTCCCCGCCTCCTGCCGGATCTTCCCCGTGGGCAAGACCGGATTCGGCGCATCGCCCAGGCAGGAGGAAATCAACGCCCTCCTGGTGGACTTGGCGCGGGAAGGTCACCTGGTGGTGCGACTCAAGGGTGGAGATCCCTTCGTCTTCGGTCGCGGGGGCGAGGAGATCGAGGCCTGCGCCGCGGCGGGAATCCCCGTGGAGGTCGTGCCTGGCGTGTCCTCCAGCCTCTCGGTTCCCGCCTGGCGCGGGATCCCCATCACCCACCGCGGCCTTTCGCGAAGCTTCGCCGTGGTTTCGGCCTTCCATGCCGACGGCACCGCCGCCCGCATCCCCGACGTGGAGACGGTGGTGGTCATGATGCCCCTCCATTCGCTCGGTTCCGTCAAGGCCCGTTTCTTCGAGGCCGGTTGGGATCCCGCCACTCCGTGCGCGGCGATCCAATCCGGGACGGGCCACGACGAACGCGAGGTCCTGGCGACGCTTTCCGATCTGGACGAGAAGATCCACGCGGCCGGCCTGCGTTCGCCCCTGTTGGTGGTGGTCGGGGCCGTGGTGGGCTGGGCGCGGGAACACCGGCCCGCGCCGGACCACGTCCTCACCCGCGCCCGGATGGAACCGGGATCGTGATCCGCGCCGTCCTCTTCGACCTGGGAGGGGTGCTGGAAAGGGTGGATGCCGGACCCAAGCTGGAGGCGTGGACATCGGGCCGGATTCCGTCATCCTTGTTCTGGTAGCGGTGGCTTTCGTCTTCGTCCGTGCGGGAGTTCGAGTCGGGGAAGATCGGAGCCGAGGAGTTCGCTTCCCGGGTGGTTCCGGAACTGGGACTGTCCATCGGGCCCGAAGCCTTCCTGGACGATTTCCGATCCTGGCTCGCCGGCCCCTTCGAGGGCGCCGCCGAACTGGTCTCGGAAACGCGGGCCGCCGGATTCGCGACCGCCAGCCTGTCCAACTCCAACGAAGTCCACTGGCCGGTCATGCAAGCGCACCAGCGAACCGACGCGAACTTCGACGCCAATTTCCCGAGCCACCGGTTGGGCATCTGCAAACCCGACCCGGAAGCGTTCCGCGAGGCCCTCCGCCTCTGGAAGCGGAAACCGTCGGAGGTCATGTTCCTGGACGACAACGAGGTGAATTGCCTGGGTGCCCGAGCGGCCGGACTGGTGGCGGTCCGCGTCGAGGGCGCGGCGGGAGCGCGAGCGGCCCTCGCGGCGGCGGGTGTCCTGCCCGAAATCCCGCCCAGGGCCTGAGCCGGGGAGGGAGATTCCCGCCGGTTCCTAGGTTTCACCGGATGAACCCACACGAACCGGACCGGATCTGGGAGCATCTGCGGTTGGAAGCACGCGCGATTTCCGAACGGGAGCCCATCCTGGGGACGCTGGTGAACGACCGCATCCTCCTGCGGTCCGATTTCTGGGACGCCCTGGCCACGGTGCTCTCGCGCAGGCTCGCGGAGGACGTGGTCCCGGCCGCAATGCTGCACAAGCTGTTCGCCCCCATCCTCCGCGAGCGCTCCATCTCGAAGGCGAGTCGACGGGATCTGTCGGCCGTGGTGGAACGCGATCCCGCGGCGAACCGGACCCTGGTGGTTCCCTTCCTCCACTTCAAGGGGTTCCAGTCCCTCCAGGCCTACCGGATCTCCCACGAGCTGTGGTCCACGGGCCGACGGGACCTGGCGATCTTCCTGCAGGGGCGCATCGCCACCGTCTACGGCGTGGATTTCCACCCCGCCGCCGTCATCGGAGAGGGGATCCTGATCGACCATGCGACGGGAGTGGTGGTGGGGGAAACCGCCGTGATCGGGAACGACGTCTCGATGCTGCACGGCGTCACGCTGGGCGGCACCGGCAAGGAGACGGGAGACCGGCACCCCAAGGTGGGCGACGGCGTCCTCCTGGGCGCGGGAGCGAAGATCCTGGGCAACATCCGCATCGGCCAGGGTTCCAAGGTGGGGGCCGGGAGCGTTGTGCTCGCCGACGTGCCGGAACACGTGACCGTCGTGGGCGTCCCCGCACGCATCGTCGGAAGACCGCACGGCGACCAGCCGGCCCTGGACATGGACCAACGGGTCGATTCGGACCTCCCCGAGCACTACAGCTACGAGATCTGAAGAGAGGCCGGAGGCGTCAGCTCTCCCGGCACAGGTTCGCGTGGACGCGTTCCGGACCGGGATGCACGGCGTGCAGGAAATCGCGCGCGGAGAACTTGTCTCCCGAACCCAGGCGCGTCGTCCAGGATCCATCCTCCGCCTGTTCGGAACGGAGCGAGCGCAGGATCTTCTTCTTCAGGGACTCCCGGGACAGGTCGTAGACCTTCGCGGCACCCTCCCGTCGCAGGGTGTGCTTGATCCCGCGCGAGGCGAGCCACCCGGAGAGATCCGGCGCCGTCGGTGCGGAGAGTTGCCAGATTCCGTCCACGGTTCCATCGCCCGCCGCGGGCCCCAGGATCCTGCCGTAGAAGGAGAACTCGGCGTTCACCCGTTCCAGGAGTCCCGGATCCGACAGCGCCTGCCGGACCCGGTCGGCGCCATCGGCCAGGAAGACCGGCCGGAGGATCTCCAGTCCGGACGCCAGGCAGTCGACGCCGTCGTCGGAGCGTCCGTGGGGCTCGTGCCGACGGTACTCCCGCACCAGGCCGAGCGCCTTCATCCAGGCCCGCGCGTTCCACGCCTGCACGATGTCCATCGGGAGTCCCACGCAGCGAGGGTCCAGATCCACCCGCATCTCCACCACGGTCTCCGAGGCCCGCAGCGTCTTCAATCTCCGCTCCAGGTCGTCCAGGTCCTGGACCACCTCCGTCCGCGCGTGGACGATGGCCTCCCTCTCGGGCGGCGTGCAGGCTCCGCACGCGTGGCACTTCCCCGGCTCGTCCACCCACCCCAGGCACACGGTGGTCTGCTGGAACGTGCGGCAGCGGTGGTATTCCTTCAGCAGGAAGGCCCGGCCCACTCCCGGATCCAGCAGGGACCACGGCCTCCCGTCGCCCTGTTCGGGTCCGAACCCGCGGAGATGGAAGTCCGGATCAGCCCCTTCCTTGGACAATTCCCGACGCAACGCCTGGAAGAATTCCGGGGTCACCGCGTCGCGGAACACGAACCCGGTCTCCTCCTGGGCCGCGCGCACGGCCCGCATGACCTCGGGCCCGCGGGCCCGCACCAGGACCTGGCTCGTCCAGGCTTCCTCGATGCCGGCGGAACCCCGGAACTCGAATCCCGATGACACCGCGGCGCCCTTGATCATGCCCACCGTCCTCGAGAGATCCTTGGGGTCGGGCATGTCCAGGTATTCCAGCGGCGTCCACGGAAAGCACACCAGGGGCGTGGCGGAGAACAGCACCCGGGGCTTGGACGCCGCCCGCGAGAGCAGCTCGCGCAACCGGCCCAGGAAGATCCGGAATTCGGCGAAGTCCTCCTCCGTCTCCTGGCCGGTGGCGATCAGGAAGACCTTGAGTTCCCGCAACCGCTCCCGCAGCAGGAAGGAGAGCGAGCGGTACAGTTCGTCGTCGGAGAGGTCCTTCTGCAGGAAGCTGCGCATCCGCGGGGAAATCCCCTCCAGTCCGCAGGTGATGGAGGTCTTGCCCGCGATCTTCAGGAAGCGGGCGAAGGACGGATCGTGGGCCACCGCGTCGAAGCGCTGGCTCTTCAGCCCCACGGCGTCGAAGTCCTCCAGGAGCCCTCCCACCAGGGGGCGCACCTCCTCGTAGGTGTTGAAGTTGAAGGAGTAGAGATCCACCTTGGAAAGACCCAGTTCCCGCTTCATCGCGAGCGCATCGGCCCGCGCCTGTTCCATGGGCGTCTCCCGGTAGGGCTTGCGGGACCAGCTCTCGGCGCAGAAGGAGCAGAAGTACGGGCACCCCTCGGAGATCTGCACCGACGCCCTTCCCGCGATCTTGTCGGCGGCCACCATGGTCTCCCCGAGCTTGTACCGGTTCAGGTCGGGGCGGCTCCCGTGACGTTTTTTGGCGACGGGACGGGGGGTGTCCGGAACGAAGAATCCGGGGATGTCGGAAAGCACTCCCAGGGCCTCCCGCTTGGACGCCCCCGAGGCCTTGGCGTGGGACAGGCGCAGGAAGATCTCGCGGATGGTGTCCGGTTCCTCCCCGATGAAGATCCCATCCAGCATCGGGTCGGGGGAGAAGAAGACGGAGGCGTAGAGCGCGTTGGCTCCACCCAGCAGCACGAGAGGAAGATCGTCCCGCCCCATGCGTTCGTCGCGGGACAGGGGGATCCCCGATCGCTCGAGGAGGACGGGCACGTTCACCGTCTCCTGGACCAGCGCGTTGGAAAGGGCCAGGCAGTCGAATTCTTCCGCTCCCCGTTTGGTGCCCGACCCGAGCAGCCAGGGGACGCCGTCCTGGACCATCCGCAATCCGTCCCGGTGGGGCGGGACCCAGGAGAGATCGGGAAAGATCCCCGGAAGGTCGGCGACCATGCCGTACAGCAGCCGGTGCGTGAACGATTCCCGCGTGTCCTCCCAGGTGGAAAGCCGCGAGAACAGCACCCGGTACGGCCGGTTGACCCATTCTCCGGCGGAAATCCTGTTGGGCTCGTCGCCACGCAGCCAGTGTCCCCCGCGGGAAAGCCCGTCGCGCGCCGATTCGAACCATTCGGTGTGTTCGGTCAAGATCCCCTCGTCTCCCCGTCGGAGGTGGTACCGACGGATGTGCATTGGAACGCCGCTTCCCGGGACGCGGGAGGCGCCATGTCGCGGAACTCTCCGGCATCGGGCTGGCCCCGATCGGGCGCCTCCGTCCAGCCCGGGTAGCCGACGCGCTCCAGGGTCAGGCCGTCCGGCGGGGCCCAGAACCTGGGACCCACCGGCTCCTTGGACATGAGGCGGTCGAATTCCGCCCGGCCCATCCGGCCCTCGGACACGTCCAGACAGAATCCGACCACGGAACGGACCATGCGGTGGAGGAACCGGTCTCCCCGGATCCACAGGTCCATGCCCCCGGGAACCTCCACCGCGCGGGCCATGGACAGGGTGCAGAAGGTGTGGCGACCGTCCCCGCGCGGGATGCTGAAGGCATCGAAGTCGCGACGTCCCTCGAACCAGGCGAGGGTCTCGGCGACGACCCCCCGGTCCAGGCGCCGACGCGGGTGCCAGACGTTGGGCGCTTCGAGCGGATCCCGCGAATCCCGGATCCGGTAGCAGTACTCGCGCCACAGGGCCGAATAGCGGGCGGAGAATCCGTCGGGAGCCGGCTCCAGGTCGCGCACCGCGAGTCCCCTGGGCAGGAGCGCGTTCAGCCCCTTGACCAACTTCGCGGGATCCCCGACGGCATCCGACTTGAAATGCGCCACCTGGCCGCGCGCATGGACGCCGGAATCCGTGCGTCCTGCGCCGGTGCAGGCGACCGGGTGCCGCAGCAGCACGGCAAGGGCCGTGTCCAGCGCCTCCTGGACGGTGGGGCCCCCCGCCTGCCTCTGCCAGCCCAGGAAAGGCCTTCCGTCGTACCCGACCCGGAGGCGCCAACGGTCTTCGGTCCGCGCCGGGTCAGGCTCGCACATCCAACGCCCCTCCGGCCCCGCGCCTTTTCGGAGGCGGTTTCCGCGCGGCGGCCTTGCTCCGCACCTCCAGGGCCCCCGGCTCCAATCCGATGCGGGCCAGGGCGGCGGAAAGTTCCGGCATACCCTTCCGCAGCAGGTCGGCGGTGGCCGGGTCGGACGCCTCCAGGCGTGTTGTCAGGACTTGTCCTCGCAGCTCCAACCTGGCGTCCACGCGGCCGAGACCGGCGGGATCCATGGCCACGTCCACGGCGTGGAAGTCGGAGGGGGCGGTCTTCCCGCCCTTGCGTTCCCTCTCGTCGCGCACCACGATCCGCGCCTTCTGCCATCCTCCGCCCTGTCCCGTCGACCAATAGGCCTGGCCGGATTCCGCCCCCGGGGCGGGATCGGGAAGCCTGTCGGCCAGCAGGGTTTCCGCGGCCTGCCGAAGGGGCTTCGGGTCCCCTTCCCCGGACGACTCCTTCGCGAGAGCGTCCATCACGGCGGCCTCGAGGGAACGACGGGGCCCCTCGGCGAGGGTTCCGGCAGGGAGCTCGCCCGCTTCGCGCAGGCCCTGCAGCGCCGCCTCCAGCCCGGGGTGCTTCCCGGGAGACTCCTGCACGAGCTTCTCCAAGCTGTCCAGCGCGGCGGGGACATCCATGGGCGCCTGCCCGAGCGAGGCCCTGCGCACCGCCTCGGACGGCGGAAGATCCAGGGACCACGCCGCCAGGACCTTCACCGCGATGTTGGACGGAATCTGCGCAGGGCTTTGGGCGGCCGCTCCCCCGGACGGATCTTGGACCGGCACCGCGGCCTCCGGACCCGGGACGGACCTCTCCGCGGGAGTCCGGGCCGTCGCTTCCTCCGGGGCCGGGGCGGACGGCACGATGGCGGATTCGGCGACGCGAGCCGCGTGTTCCAAGTCCGGCCCCACCTGGGGGGGAATCCCGGTCCCTGGGCCGGGAACGGCCGTCTTCGCGGACTCCGGTGCGGAGGTGGTCGAGCGAGGTGGTGGTGGAGGGGGAATGTCCTCGCCGGGAGCCGCGCTCGCGGGGACCCGCTCGAGCCGTCCATCCGCCAGTGCGGATGGCGCGGCCGGGACGGCGGCAAGGCTCGCTTGGACAGGAACCGTCCCCGAAGTGGACCGGTCGACGCCCGGAGGATTCGCTTCGACCAGGGCTCCACCGGCCTGGGGCTGGGCCTGGTCGAAGAGGGAACGGGCGGCAGCGGCCAGGGCCTTTCCGAGATCTTCGATCTCCGCTTGGCTCGCCTCGGGCGCACCTGCCCACCGGAGCAGATCTTGGGCACCCGTGGGACCGGCCTGGATCCGATCGGGCAATCCGCGCGGCGTGGAGGCATCGGTGGAGGGGGTGGGAGTCCAGACCGCGCCGCCTCCGGGAAGGGGCTGGGCGCGCGCCAGCAGGTGCGTCGAAGGTTCGACTCCCGTCGGACCGAACAACGTCCAAGGCTGCCCGGCGACTTCCGCGGAGTAGGCGTTCCCTCCCAGGTTGGACAGGACGGCGAGCAAGGCGGTTCCGCCGGGCGGGCGGGGGGAAGAGGGATCGGAAAGGAAGACGGGACCCGAGAGGACGGATTCCGGCACTCCGGCCGCCGGAGATCCCGGTGGTTGCGCGGGGGGAAGACTCCGCGCGGCGGCCGCGAAGTCGCCCCGGGCCAGCGGCATGGAAAGCGCCGTGGCGAGAGGTTCGCCGAGCAGGGATCGGAGCGCGCCCAAGATGGCGTCCCGCAACTTGGCGAGATCGGCGTCGGGCGTCCGGACGGTGAGTTGCAGGCTGCCGTCGGAGGCGGTCGCGACGGTCACCGGTGTTCCCTGCGGCAATTCCCTGTCCACCGGGACCTGGACGGTCGAGCCTCCGAGGAGTTTGACGGTGGCCTTGCCGTCCTGGACGGACTCGACCCTGCCATCCACTCCACCGCCCGCGCCACTGGCCCCGGTGAGAGCCGACACGTCCAAGGCTCAGCCCCCCCTCAACCGTTGCGGCGCAGCTTCAGGATCAGATCGACCTGGTCCTGGGGGATGCGGAGTCGCCGCGCGATTTCCGAACTGGTCCGTCCCCTCTTGGCCATGGAAACCACGTAATCCTGGACCACGGTGGGCTCCGCGGGAGCGGGCATGCTGGCGCCCGGCTGGCTGGTCGTGTTTTCCCAGGCGTGGCGACCGGTCTTCGGAAGCGGTGCGGCGGGAAGATCGGGATCGGGCTTGGGGGGCCGCCGATCGCGTCCCGCGGGCTCCGCTTCGGCTCTCGCCGCGCGGATCTGGGAAAAGGTCGCTTCCCGCAAAGGGGAACTCGATCGGGCTCCATCCCCCCCAGCGGCCAACGGCATCCGGACATTGCGATCCATCCTCGTCAAAGTCGGTTCGGTCAGCGGGATTTCGCTCTCGTGCGGACGGCGGCCGAAGAACCACCAGACCATGGCCCCCAAAACCAGCGCCGCCGCACCCGCCACGATCCATAGGTAGAGCGCCAGGCTTCCCAGCGCCTTGCCCAGGCCGGCGGCGTCCTGGGCGGTGGCCTTGGACGTGTCCGCCTTCGCATCCCGCGCTTCGGAAAGGCGGGCCCTGGCCCAGGTGTAGCGCGCCCACAGATCGGATTGGCGGCGGGCCAATTCCACCGGCGGTTCGGAATCCGCCAATTGCGCCTCCCGCAGGGCCAGATCCAGGCGTTGCAAGCTGTCGTGCAACTCCGAAACCCGACGTGAAAGCGTCGAATCGCTTTCCAGGACGGGCGCGACCGAGGCCGTGCGGATTTCTCCCCCACGGCTCTTCCAATACCAGAAACCCGTGGCCGCGCCCCCCATGAGCAGCAGCACCACCAGGATCCCGAGGATCCGACCGAATCGCATACCGCGAAAGATACTCGACGGGAGCGGCGATTCCGGCCGTTCTTCCCCTCCGATCCGTCCACCTTCGGCACGGTCCCGAGATTAGATTGGATGCATGGCCTCCCTCTTCGTTCTGGAAAACGACAGGCAAATAGCGCGGATCCAGCTCAAGTCCGGCATGGTCACGGTGGGTCGGCTGAAGAGCAACACCGTCGTGCTGGACAACGCGGGCGTGTCGCGACAGCATCTGCGGATCGACGGGGATCCCTCCGGGACCCTGTTCGTGCTCGAGGACCTGAACTCCTTGAACGGAACCTTCGTGGGGAGCGCCAAGGTGCAGGCGTGCCTGCTGCAGCAGGGGGACGAAATACACATGGGCAAACACACCCTCGTCTTCGCTGATTGATCCGGCTGCGCGGGCGCATACTCGCTTCCTTCCCCGCTCGCCGTACCACGGTACGGCTTCGGGGGTCGGGCGCTTCGTCTGCATCCCGCTCGCTCGGATCACTCCTCGCTCCGGTTTACTGGGCTGGCGCCTGCGGCGCTTCGCTACGGGCGGGCATCGGAAAGGGTGGGGACGAGGGGTGGACTACTTGGTTGAGAGGTGGGCGGAAAACGCCAGGGGGGCGCTCACTGCGGCACTTGACTCGCAGGTAGCTTGAAGATATGTCCACACCCTGCCACGTATAGCGTGTCACCGATGGACGCAAAGGCCAAAGAGATTCCAACGCCGCAGGTGGTCTGGGTACCGTCGTCGCTCTTGCCCCAGTTCTGCGTGATGTAACGCCAACCCGAGGTTTCGTTGTAGACCAGCGGCACCTCGGGATTCTGGCCGGCCGCGAATAGGCGATCATTCCACACGAAGAGCGCGAACACATCCCCGGGCAGCGTATGTCCGGGAAAAGCTGTCGTGTCCAAGCGCGACACCACCCACGGCGTGTCTGTTCCCGTGGCATGCACGATCTGGCTCCAGATCAAAT
>Ga0302319_10006986_pt1 | contig 22278 bp, 16 predicted proteins | sample Bog_T0_2_FD_203319 | JGI IMG/M metagenome (GOLD analysis project Ga0302319, IMG submission 203319) | Peat permafrost microbial communities from Stordalen Mire near Abisko, Sweden - Bog_T0_2 | ecosystem: Environmental > Terrestrial > Soil > Wetlands > Peat | place: Sweden: Abisko, Stordalen Mire... | reverse complement strand
CCTTCACCTCGGTCTATGACGGCCTCCGAATCCGACTGACACCCGAGTCGGCGGTGGAAGCCCAAGGACTCATCGGCGCCGACATTCAGATGGTGCTGGATGTCTGCGCTTCTCTGCCCGCCGAGCCGGCAGTGCTGCGGGTGGCGGTGGATCGGACCGCCTCGTGGGCAGCCCGGGCTCGCATCCATCACAACCAGTTCGAAGGGCGTCCAGAGCACCAGGCCCTGTTCGGCATCGTGCAGGGGGGCACCGATCCGGATCTCCGGCAGGAGAGTGCCCGACGGACGGTGGAGGTGGGCTTTGACGGCTACGGCATAGGCGGCCTGTCGGTGGGGGAGCCCCGATCGGCCATGCTGGAGGCACTGGCCGCCACCGTGCCGGAGCTGCCGGTCGACCTCCCGCGCTACCTGATGGGGGTGGGTGACCCGATAGGGATGCTGGAGGCCGTCGCCCTCGGAGTCGACCAGTTCGACTGCGTGGCACCCACCCGGATGGCCCGGCACGGGACCATTCTCACCACCGAGGGCCGAATCAACCTCCGTAATTCCGTCCACGTCCGGGACGACTCGCCGCTCGACGCCCGGTGCGGCTGTTCGACCTGCGCTCGATGGTCCCGGGGGTACCTGCGACACCTGCTGTCGGTGCGGGAGCCCACCGCCTGGCGCCTCCTCAGCATCCACAACCTGGCCCAGCTGCTCCACCTGATGCAGCGGGCCCGGACGGCCATCGCCGAACAGCGCCTTTCCGGCCTCCGGGCGGAGGTTGCGGCGGTCTGGTGACCCTGACCGACCGGTCCGGCCACCTGTCGGCACCTGGTGCTGGACCGGTTCCGGGCTGGGCTACAGTCTGTCCGCTGTGCGCACCGACCCCTCCCCTCGAACCCGATGACCGGCGCGCTCGCGACCCTGGTCGCCCAGATCCCGACGGTGACGGCTGCCGCCGCCAAGACCCAGAAGTCGTCCAGCAGCACCATCTTGTTACTGGTGGTGGTGGCGGCCGGGTTCTACTTCCTCATCCTCCGTCCCCAGCAGCAGAAGGCCAAGCGCCAGCGGGAGATGGTGACGCAGTGGGAGGTGGGCGACGAGGTGCTGACCAGCGGAGGGCTGATCGGACACATCATCGACATCGATGACGATCGGGTGACGCTGGAGACCAGTGTCGGCGCCTCGTTCGTGGTCCATCGCCAGTACATCGTCCGGAAGATGAATGTCGGCATCCCCGATGTCGAGGACGATGATGACGAAGCCGACGACGATGGGCACGATGGGTACGATGCCGCCGAAGTTGATGAGGACGACGGCGATGCCGAGGACGAAGACGAGGACGAGGACACTGCCGGGCACGACGAAGGTGGCCCCGACGATGACGACGACCAACCCAAAAGGTCCAAGTAACCAGCGATGAAGAACAAGCGCTCGCTTTGGGTCAGCCTGCTGGCGGTGGTGGCCATCGCGGCCATTTCGCTCGGCGCCACCCTGGCGGCCGGATGGTCGCCCAAGTTGGGGCTCGACCTTGAGGGTGGGCTCTCGGTGGTCTACAAGACGGCCAAGCCGGTCACCGCCGACCAGCTGAGCACCGTGGTCACCATTCTCAACAACCGGGTCAACGCCGGCACCAGTGGCGCCACCGTCGGGAGCCAGGGGAAGAACGAGATCGCCGTCTCGATCCCGGGCGAGAAGAACACCCAGGCGGTGCTCGCCACCCTGGGCAACACCGCTCAGCTCTACTTTCGCCCCGGTCTCTGTTATGCACCGGCCTTGACGGTTGCCAAGGGAAAGAGCCCGTCGACCGGTGCGTTGCCCACCTGCTCCGCCGCCACCGCGCTGACCGCCGCCAACCTCGACGTCAAAGTCGACTCCAGCAACGTCAACGGCTACACCAGCAACACCAGTCTCCAAGACGACGAGCAGTTCGCCACCTATCCGTCGACCACCTCCGATCAGGACGTCAAGAACGCCACGGTCCTGCTTCCCTTCGCCAATCCCACCACCCAGGGGACGGGTCGGATGGTGTTGGGCCCGTCGACGGTGACCGGCACCGCGGTCAAGTCGGCCACCGCCGAGCTGCAGAACAACCAGTGGACGGTCGATATCGTCCTGACCAGCGCCGGGTCGAAGGCCTGGGACGCCCTGGCCCAACAACAGTTCCACGCCATCATCGGCATCGACCTGGATGGCCAGGTGATCTCCGCTCCAATCACCCAGCCGACCAACCAGAGCTTTCAATCGTTCAACGGCCAGGTATCCATCTCCGGTTCCTTCACCGAGAACGAAGCCAAGCTGTTGGCCACCGAGCTCACCTACGGCGCCCTGCCGGTGAAGCTCGACCGCATCAACGTCCAGACGGTGTCGCCCACCTTGGGGAAAGCATCCCTGCAGGCTGGCCTGATCGCCGGCTTGTCGGGCCTGGCCCTGGTGATGCTCTACGTGCTCTTCTACTACCGGCTGTTGGGACTGGTGGTCCTCTCCGGATTGGTGGTGACCGGAGCCATCCTCTGGGCCATCATCTCCCTGATGGGCCAGACCCTGGGCACCACCATCGACCTGGCCGGCATCATCGGCCTCATCGTGTCGGTCGGGATCACCGTCGACTCCTACATCGTCTATTTCGAGCGATTAAAGGACGAGACCAGATCAGGCCGGACAGTCCGGACCAGCGTGGACAAGGGCTTCCGCTCCGCCTTCAGGACGGTGCTGGCCGCCGACGCCGTGTCGTTGTTGGGTGCCGCCATCCTCTACTTCGTCTCCATCGGCGAGGTCAAGGGCTTCGCACTCTTCTTGGGTCTTTCCACCATCCTGGACATCTTCGTGACCTACTTCTTCACCCGTCCCTTCGTGATCCTGCTGGGTCAACGACGGGGTGCCAGTGACACCAGCGCCCTGAGCGTGGCCGCCGGCCTGGGCGTCAGCCGGGGGACGGCATGATGGCCACCCGGGGATCCAAGGGTGATGGGGACGAGCCATTGACTGACGACGAGGCGGGCACGGTGGACGACGATCCGTCGACCGGCCAAGTCGGCGAGGGCGCCGACGTGAGCGAGGACCCCGAAGACGACTGGGACGACGAAGTAACCCCCGAGGTGCTGGAGGAGGAGTTCGAGGAAGAACTCGAGCACGCCGAGGAGAAGTCCGAACACACTGGCCCCAACGCCTGGCAGCGCCTCTACCGGGGCGAGACCTCCTTCGACTTCATCGGACGCCGCCGCTGGTGGTTCGCCATCTCCGCCATCGTCATCCTGGCCGGCATCATCTCGCTGGGAACTCGGGGGCTGAACCTGGGGATCGACTTCAAGGGCGGCACCTCGTGGACGGTCCCGTCCCAGACGCTGACGGTGGCCGAGGCCACCGCCGCGGCCAAGTCGGCGGGTGTCACCCAGCCCACCGTGGTACTCCTGACCGACCAGGTCACCCACGAGAAGCAGATCGAGGTACAGGCCGATCTCAACAGCGAGTCGACCACCGCTCACGAGAACACGGTGGTCGCCGTGCAGGACGCCTTGGCCAAGGCGGCCAACGAGTCGTCGTCGGTGGTGTCGATCACTGACGTCGGTCCCACCTGGGGTGGTCAGGTCACCGACAAGGCAGTTGAGGCGCTGATCCTCTTCTTCATCGCCGTGGCCATCTATATCTCCATTCGGTTCGAGTTCAAGATGGCAGTGGCCGCCATTGTGGCGGTCATCCACGACCTGCTGGTCACGGTCGGGATCTACTCCATCTTCGGGTTCCAGGTGACACCGGACACTGTGATCGCCGTGCTGACCGTGTTGGGGTATTCGCTGTACGACACCGTGGTGGTGTTCGACCGGATCAACGACAACTCCAAGGGCTTGGGAGCGTCAGGCCGGATCACCTACTCGGACATGGTCAACCTGTCGATGAACCAGACACTGGCCCGTTCGATCAATACCTCTCTGGTGGCCATCATTCCGGTGCTGTCGGTGTTGCTGATCGGGGCGGGCCTGCTGGGGGCCACCACCCTCCAAGACTTCGGACTGGCGCTGGTGATCGGCCTCACCAGCGGGGCCTACTCGTCGATCTTCATTGCCTCGCCGTTGCTGGCGCTGATGAAAGAGCGCGAGCCCCGGTACACCACCATCCGACAGCGGCTCGAGACTCGAGGCGATCGACTGGGCATTCTGACCCCGGCGGCCGCTGCTGCCATGGTCGGCGCTTCCGCCGGCCCGGGCGGAGGTCGTGGAAATCGGAACAAGGCCGCCACCACCGGCGTCATCCGACCCGGTGGGGCTGCCCAGGCCTCGAAGAGCAGCAAGTCGACCTCGGCTGCCAAGTCGGCTTCCGGTGGCACCGCCAAGTCCGGTGGTACCGCCGGGTCCGGTTCGGGTGGTGCTCCACGGTCCGGTGGGGGATCAACTCGCCCGGCCGGCAACCGCCCGCCCCCGCGCCCCCGCAAGGGCAAGGGCAAGGGCAAGGGTGGCAAGGGTAAGCGGCACTAAACCGTCCTGACGGGCGGCACCGAGCTCCACCCGAGGGCTGGTGAACCGTCGTCGGCAGGCCCCACCGGGTACCAGTCCCGGGGCTCCTCCAGGTACCGTGTAGAGATGGCGTTAGCCACACCGGTACCCCAGGACGGGGTGGAGACCCTCGGAGCTGAGCTCCTCGACGGATCCTCGCTGCCTGCCAACGAGGCCGCCCTGCTGATCCCGGTGCTGCAGGCGTTCCTCCGGCGCCACCCTGGCTCGGACGTGTCGATGATCGTCCGGGCCGCCGAGACAGCCACGTTGGCGCACGCCGGACAGATGCGTCGATCGGGGGAGCCGTACATCACCCATCCCATAGCGGTAGCCGGCGTCACCGCCGACCTGGGCCTCGACGCCCAGACGGTGGCGGCCGCCCTGCTGCACGACGCCGTCGAGGACACCGGGGTGACCACCGAGGTCATCGAGCGAGATTTTGGCGCCACGGTCGCCCAGATCGTGGAGGGTGTCACCAAGCTCGACCGCCTGCAGTTCGACTCCAAGGAGGCCCAGCAGGCCGCCACCGTCCGCAAGATGTTGGTGGCCATGGCCAACGACTGGCGGGTGTTGATCATCAAGTTGGCCGATCGTCTCCACAACATGCGGACCCTCAGCGTCATGCCCGAGTGGAAGCAACGTCGGACGGCGCAAGAGACGATGGACATCTATGCCCCACTGGCCCACCGGTTGGGAATCCAGGAGGTCAAGTGGCAGCTGGAGGATCTGGCGTTCGCCACCCTCCACCCCAAGCGCTTTGCAGAGATCGAACAGATGGTGGCCAGCCGGGCCCCCATGCGCAACGAGTACGTGGCTCGGGTGCTGGTGGCAGTCCGCGAGCGGCTGGCCGCCTCGGGGATCACCGCCGAAGTCACGGGCCGTCCCAAGCACCTGTGGAGCATCTACGAGAAGATGGTGGTCCGGGGTAAGGAGTTCGACGATCTCTACGACCTGGTGGGCATCCGGGTGATCGTCGAGGCGGAGAAGGACTGCTGGGCGGCGCTCGGATCCATCCATGCCATCTGGTCGCCGGTGCAGGGCCGGTTCAAGGACTACATCAACTCACCCAAGTTCAACCTCTACCAGTCGTTGCACACCACCGTCATCGGTCTCGATGGCAAACCGATCGAAGTACAGGTCCGTACCCACGAGATGCACCGGCGGGCCGAGTACGGCATCGCCGCCCACTGGGGTTACAAGGAGGGCGTCGCTCACGGCGACACTGGTGACGGCTCCCGGAAGGACAAGGCGGCCAAGGCCGGTCGGGCGGGACGCGGGCGGGGCGATGTGGCGGGTACGACCGAGGACACCCGCCGTATCCGCGGGTTCCGGGGCGTCAAATCGGGCAAGGTCGACGCCAAGCGGCCCGGTGCCGGCATCACCGACGCCCAACGGGCGGAGATCGCCGAGCGGGATCGCCGAGCCGAGCGGATCGCACTGGCGAAGGAGACGTCGTCGACCACCGCGGAGATCGAATGGATGCAGCGGATCGTCGATTTCCAGAACGAGACCACCGACCCCATCGAATTCCTCGAGGCCCTGAAGCTCGATCTCGAACAGGACGAGGTCTACGTCTTCACGCCCAAGGGCAAGGTGATCGCCCTCACCGCCAACTCCACGCCAGTGGACTTCGCCTACTCCATCCACACTGAAGTCGGCCACCGCTGCATCGGGGCCAAGATCAACGGTCGGCTGGTCCCGCTCGATACCCGGCTCTCTTCAGCCGACACCGTGGAGATCTTCACCTCCAAGGCCACCACCGCCGGTCCCTCCCGGGACTGGCTGAACATCGTGGCCTCCTCGCGGGCCAAGTCGAAGATCCGCCAGTGGTTCTCGAAGGAGCGCCGGGAGGACGCCAAGGAGCTTGGCCGCGAGGAGTTGACCAAGGAGCTCCGCCGCGAGGGACTCCCGGTCCAGAAGCTCGCCTCCGATCACGCCTTCGCCGAGTTGGCCACCACCATGGGGTACGCCGACGTCGACGGTCTTCACACCGCCATCGGAGACAACCGGATCTCCGCTCGAGCGGTCGCTCAGCGCCTGCTGCGCGACCTGCGGGGCGGGGTCTACGAGGAACAACTACCAGTCACCGCCCGTCAGCAGTCTCTGGTGCCCCGGCCGGGCAAGGGCTCGTCGGTGGGGGTCTACGTCGAGGGCCTCGACGACCTGATGGTCCGGCTGTCGCGGTGCTGCACGCCGGTGCCGGGTGACGAGATCGTCGGCTTCGTGACCCGAGGCCGCGGGGTCTCCGTCCACCGGGCCGACTGCTCCAACGCCGCCGCCCTGGCCACCAAGTCGCGCGAGCGGCTCATCGAGGTGGAGTGGGACCACCGGTCGTCCGGGGTGTTCGTGGCCACCATCGAGGTGGTGGCCATCGACCGGTCCAGCCTGCTCACCGACGTGACCCGGGTGGTGTCCGAGCACCATCTCAACATCGTCGGTGCCAACACCCAGACCGACGCCGATCGCATCAGCCGGATGCGCTTCGATGTGGAGCTGGCCGACCCCACCCATCTCGAGTCGGTCCTCAACCTCGTCCGGCACCTCGACGCCGTCTACGACGCCTACCGCATCCTTCCCGGAAAGCGAGACTGAGCCGGCGATGGCCGACGACCGCGCCGCCGCGCGCGCCCCCAGTGGGACCCACGACGTCCTTTGGCCGGAGTCCACCCGCTGGGAGACGCTGCTGGCGGTCTTTGCCGACCGGGTGGAACGGGCCGGCTACGGGCTCACCCACACTCCCATCTTCGAGGACGTCAAGGTGTTCCGTCGGGGGATCGGCGAGGGCAGCGACGTGGTGGGCAAGGAGATGTACGAGTTCGAGGATCGCGGGGGTCGGATGCTGGCCCTTCGACCGGAAGGCACCGCCCCGATGGTCCGGGCCTTCGTCCAGCACCGGCCGGCACTGCCGTGGAAGGCCTGGTACGCCACGCCGGCCTTCCGTTACGAGCGGCCTCAGGCCGGGCGCTATCGGCAGCACCACCAGCTGGGGGTGGAGGCCCTGGGGTCGGCCGACCCCGACCTGGATGTGGAGGTAATCGCCTTGGCTGACGGCACCTTCCGGGGGCTGGGCCTCACCGACGTGGCGTTGCGGCTCAACTCCATGGGTGACGAAACCTGTCGGCCGGCCTTTCTGGAGGTCCTCCACCACTATCTGTCGGCCCAACGATCCTCGCTCTGTCCGGAGCACGCCGAGCGGCTGGATGCCAACCCGCTGCGGGCCCTCGACTGCAAGCGACCCGGATGTCGTGCGGTGACCGAAGGGGCACCCCACCTGCTCGATCATCTCTGCGATGCCTGCGGCGCCCACTTCGCCCGGGTCCGGGCCGGCCTCGACGCCCTCGAGGTTCCCTATGGGCTCGATCACCGTCTGGTTCGGGGCTTCGACTACTACACCCGCACCACCTTCGAGTTCGCCTCCGGCGCCCTCGAGGCCGCCCAGAACGGCATCGGCGGTGGGGGTCGCTATGACGGCCTGGTCGCCATGCTGGGCGGCCCGCCCACCCCGGGTATCGGGTTCGGCATCGGGATCGAGCGGGTACTGCTGGCCTGTGACGCCGAGGGAGTGTTCCCGGTCGACCCGCCGGTGTTGGATGCCTTTGTGGTGGACACCACCGGCGGCGATGCCGCCCGTGACCTCACCGCGCTGCTGCGGGAGGCTCGGCTTCGGGCTGACCGGGCGTTCGACGGCCGGAGCCTCAAGTCGCAGTTGAAGTCGGCCGACCGCTCCGGAGCCCGGGTGGCGCTGCTGGTGGGGCCCGATGAAGCGGCCGCCGGTACGGTGCTGCTCAAGCCGCTCCGGTCGGACGGGGAACAACGCCTGGTCCCCTTGGCCGAGGTGATAGAAGCTGTGCGGGCTGCCCGGGATGCCGACACCGGGCCTGGCACCGCATCCCCGAACCGAGAGGACCATTGATGACCGCCACCCCCGGAGCGCCCGACGCCACGTCGATGCGCACCCATCTCTGCGGTCGGGTCGACGTGTCCGATGTGGGTACCACCGTGCGGGTCTGCGGCTGGGTGGCCAAACGCCGCGAACACGGCGAACACCTGGCGTTCGTCGACCTCCGCGACCACACCGGGGTCGTCCAGTGTGTAGTGCCGGGCACCGTGGATGTCCGCAGCGAGTACGTGTTGGCGGTGGAGGGTGTGGTCCGACCCCGCCCGGAAGGCACCGTGAACCCTGACCTTCCCACCGGCCAGGTGGAGTTGGGGGAGTGCACCGTCACCCTGTTGGCGGCAGCCGAGCCCCCGCCGTTCGTGGTGGACGACCGGACGGAGGTCGACGAGACGGTGCGGCTGAAGCACCGGTTCATCGATCTGCGCCGTCCCCGGATGCAGGCCAATCTCCGGATCCGGGCGGTGGTCAACCGGGCCCTGCGGTCGGCCATGGACCGGCAGGGATTCGTGGAGGTGGAGACTCCGCTGCTGTGGGCGCCCACCCCGGAAGGTGCCCGGGAGTTCGTGGTGCCGAGCCGACTGCACCACGGGTCGTCCTACGTGCTGCCGCAAAGTCCCCAGCTGGCCAAGCAGCTCCTGATGGTGGCGGGAGTGGATCGGTATTTCCAGATCGCCCGGTGCCTCCGTGACGAGGACCTCCGCGCCGATCGCCAGTTCGAATTCACCCAGCTGGATATCGAGGCCTCCTTCGTCAGTCAGGACGACGTCCTGGGATTCGTGTCCGAGGCGGTGCTGGACGCCGCCGAGGCGGCCACCGGCGAACGTCCGGGGATCGTCGACACCATGACCTGGGCCGAGGCCATGGACCGCTACGGCTCCGACAAGCCCGACCTGCGCTTCGGCATGGAGCTGGTCGAGCTGTCGGGTGTCTTCGAAGGTACGGATGTGAAGGCGTTCGGCGCCCCCTGTGTCCGGGCCATCGTGGTGGAAGGCGGTGCCGGCTTCACCCGGTCGCGACTCGACAACCTCACCGACCGGGCCAAGGGGCTGGGGGCCAAGGGACTGGCCTGGTTCCGGGTCACCGCCGGCGAGGAAGGGGGACTGGGGCTCGACTCGCCACTCGACCGCTTCCTTTCCGACGAGGAGCGAGCCGGGCTGTTGGCGGCCACCGGTGCAGCGGTGGGCGACCTGGTGTTGGTGGTCGCTGATGAGTACCGGCTGACCTGCACGGTGCTGGGCCAGCTCCGGGTGGAGCTGGGGGGCCGCCCGGTCTCCGAAGGTCCCTACCGGTACGTCTGGGTGGTCGACTTCCCGATGTTCGACGGGGTGGACGCGGCCGGCAACCCGGCTGCCGCCCACCACCCGTTCACCATGCCCCACCCCGACGACCTCGACCGCCTGGAGTCGGATCCCGCCTCGGTGCGGTCCCAGGCCTACGACCTGGTGCTCAACGGGTGGGAGCTGGGCTCGGGGAGTGTCCGGATCCATCGGAGCGACATCCAGAGCCGGGTATTTTCGGTACTGGGCATCACCGACGAAGAGGCCGAGGCCCGGTTCGGCTTCCTGCTCGGGGCCTTCCGGTTCGGTGCCCCGCCCCACGCCGGCTTCGCAGTGGGCATCGACCGACTGGTGGCCATCTTTGCCGGCGAGGACTCGATCCGCGAGGTGATCGCCTTCCCGAAGACCCAATCGGGGTCCGATCCGATGACCGGCGCCCCCAAGGCGTTGGCGCCCGGGATCCTCGGCGAGCTCGGCCTTCGCCCCCTTCCGGCTCCCGTCCGGGACTGAGTCACCGGGTGGCCGGCGACGACCTGTTCTCCGACGCCGCCGAGCAACGGCTGGCCTCTCGGGCTCCGTTGGCCGCCCGCCTCCGGCCCCGGACCCTCGACGACATCGTCGGCCAACAGCACCTGTTGGGACCGGGCGCCCCGCTGCGAGCGCTCATCGAATCCGATCGGCTGACCTCGGCCATCCTTTGGGGTCCGCCCGGCACCGGCAAGACCACCTTGGCGTCGGTGGTGGCAACTGCCACCGCCAAGCGATTCGTACCACTGTCGGCAGTGACCGCCGGGGTGAAGGACGTCCGTCAGGTGGTCGACGACGCCCGTCGGCTGCTGGGCGAGCAGAGCCGGGGGACCATCCTCTTCCTCGACGAGGTCCACCGCTTCAATCGATCCCAACAGGATGCCCTCCTCCCCTCGGTGGAGGAAGGGCTGCTGGTGCTGATCGGGGCCACCACTGAGAACCCATTCTTCGAGGTCAACGCCCCGCTACTGTCCCGCTCCACGCTGTGGCGGCTGGAGCCGCTGTCAGCCGACGAGCTGGGTGAGGTGGTGGCTCGTGCCTGCACCGCCGAAGGGACCTCTGCTGAGCCGGAAGCGGTGGCCGCCCTGGTGGGCCTGGCCGACGGTGATGCTCGGGCGGTGCTCACCACCCTGGAGGTGGCACTCGCCCTGGCCGGAGACCGGCCGGTGACCCTGGACGATGTCGAGAAAGCCCGGAACTCGCGCCTCCAGCACTATGGAGAGGACGCTCACTACGACCAGGTCTCCGCGTTCATCAAATCGATCCGCGGCTCGGACCCCGATGCCGGCCTCTACTGGCTGGCCCGGATGCTGGAGTCCGGCGAGGACGCTCGGTTCATCGCCCGGCGCCTGGTCATCCTGGCCAGCGAGGACGTGGGCGAGGCCGACCCGCTGGCCTTGGTGGTGGCCGACGCTGCCGCCCGGGCCGTCGAGTTCGTCGGCCTGCCCGAAGCCCAGCTCAATCTGGCCCAGGCAGTCGTCCACCTGGCCTGTGCCCCGAAGTCGAACCGGGTCACCGTGGCCCTGGGCCGGGCCCGGCATGATGTCCAAGAGGCGCCTCGGGGGGAGGTGCCGCCCCACCTTCGCGACGCCCACTACCGGAGTGCCGCCCGGATCGGGCACGGGGAGGGCTACGTCTACCCCCATGACGAACCCGATGCCTGGGTCGACCAGCAGTACCGGCCGCCCGAGGTGGGTGCCGCCCGGTACTACGAACCCAGTGACCGAGGTCACGAGGCGGTGGTGGGGGAGCGGCTCCGCCGCTGGCGCCAGGAGGAGTCCGGGGCGACTCCACTGGACCCGACACCGGAGATCGACGGCGCAGCCACCTGAGCGACCGCACCCGGCCACCGGCAGCATCCGACCACGGATTCGGCCAAACTGTCCGCCATGCTGGGGAACCCGTCGCGCCGGATCGCCAGGGTGGCATCGCTGCCGGTGGCTCTCTTCGCCCTGGTGTTCCTGGTGGCTCCGGCCACCTTGGCCGAGGCGGCCCCTGCCCCGGCCGCCCGGGTCCGTCTGGCCACGCCGCCCCCGGCCCTGCCGACCGGGGCCACCGAATTCGGCCCGGCGGCCACCAGCCCAAGGCTCACGTTGGACCTGTCGCTGCGACCCCGGGATCCGGCTGCCCTGAACGCCTTCGATCTGGCGGTCTCCACCCCGGGGTCGCCCCAGTACCACCACTACCTGGCACCAGGTCAGTTCGCATCGGTCTTCGGTCCGGATCCCGCCACCATCGAAGCCGCCCGGAGCTGGTTGCTCTCCGCCGGGCTGACGGTGGGGACGACGGCCTCCGACGGACTGCTGATTCCGGTTTCGGGCACCACGGCCCAGGTGGAACAGGCGTTCAGTGTGCCGCTGCAGGATGCCCGGCTGTCGTCGGGTCGGGTCGCCCGGTACAACACCCTGGCGCCGCTGGTACCGGCCGACCTGGCCGGCGACATCCAGGGTGTCCTGGGTCTCAGCACCGTCGACCTGCCCCATACCCAGCTGCTGCGGGGGCCGTCGGCCGCCGCCTCGGTGCCGACGGCCGGCAGGTCGACGTCACCGGCCGCCGCCGCTTCGACGCCCAAGGGACTGGTCGGCCACGAGTCAGGACCGTGTGACGAGGCAGTCAACATCCGTAATGCGGAAGGGGCGTACACCGCCGACCAACTGGCCTCCACCTACGGTCTTGACGCCCTCTACGACGACAGTCGAACCGGTGCCGGCGTGACCGTGGGCATCTATGAGCTCGAGCCCTTCACCCAGAGCGACATCGCCACCTACAAGAGCTGTTACGGCATCAGCTCGGCGGCGCCGAATGTGGTCAGCGTGGACGGGGGTGCCGGTGATGCCGAGCAGTCGGGGGAGGCAGCCTTGGATATCGAGGATGTGACCGGGTTGGCCCCCGGCGCCTCCATCACCGTCTACGAGGGTCCCAACGAGAGCGCCCAGTATCCCAACGGTCCGACCGACGTCTACGCCTCGATGGTCAATCAAGATTCCGCCAAGGTGCTCTCCACCAGCTGGGGCCAGTGCGAGCCGGAGATGGATCCTGCCCAACAGGCCACCGAGACCTCCCTGTTCGCCCAGGCTGCCTCACAGGGCCAGACGGTGGTGGCCGCCGCCGGCGACTCGGGCTCGTCGGACTGCTACTACCCGTACCCCCCCGAACCCGATACCGACCTGTCGCTGCAGGTGGACGATCCGGCTGATCAGCCATATGTGACCGGGGTGGGTGGTACCACGCTACTGCAGGCCAACGCCGGCTCCCCCGACGAATCGGTCTGGAACGACGGTGCCGCCGCCGGGGCCGGTGGGGGCGGAGTGTCGACCGATTTTGGCCAGCCGTCGTGGCAGTCGGGCGTGGGGGTCGACGATCACGCCGCCACCACCCAGTGCTCGGCACTGAGCCGGATCAGCTGCCGCGAGGTCCCCGACGTGTCGGCTTCTGCCAACCCCGATTCCGGTTACGTGGTCTACGTGACGGCAGAGAGTTCGGAGTGCGGAGGATGGTGCGCCTTCGGTGGCACCAGTGCGGCCTCCCCCCTGTGGGCGGCGCTGACCACGCTCATCGACCAGTCACCGACGTCGGCACCGGTGGGCTATATCAATCCGACGCTGTACGCCTGCGGGACCGCCATCACCGACCTTCACGATGTGACAGCAGGAGGGAATGACGTCAATCCGGTGGGGGGTGCCACCTACGCCGCCACCCCTGGGTACGACCCCGCCTCCGGGCTCGGCTCCCCCAATGCCGCCGCCCTCCTCGGCGACCTCACCGCTCCCAAGGTCTGCCCGTCGGTGACCGGGCTGAATCCCTCCTACGGCCCGGTCGCGGGAGGCGGACTGGTCGACATCACCGGGACACACTTCAGTGGGGCCACCTCGGTACGCTTCGCCGGGGTGCCGTCTCCGAGGTTCGTGGTCACTTCGTCGACCTCCATCGTGGCGGTGGTGCCCGCCGGGCCGGCCAGCGGTGGGGTGGTGGGGGTGACGGTCTACGACGCCGAGGGACCCAGCGGCGACACGTCGGCCAACCAGTACTCCTACGTGGCCCCGGGTTACTGGCTGGTGGCCTCCGACGGCGGCATCTTCAGCTTCGCCGGTGCCGCTTTTCACGGTTCGGCCGGTTCGATCGTCCTCAACAAGCCGATCGTGGGGATGGCCCCCACCCCTGACAGCCTCGGGTACTGGCTGGTGGCCTCCGACGGCGGCATCTTCAGCTTCGGCGACGCCCCGTTCTTCGGGTCGACCGGTGCACTGGCGCTCAACCGGCCGATCGTGGGAATGGCCGCCACCCCCGACGGGAAGGGGTACTGGTTGGTGGCCTCCGACGGCGGCATCTTCGCCTACGGGGACGCCGGCTTCTTCGGGTCGACCGGCTCGTTCCCGCTCAACCGGCCGATCGTGGGGATGGCGTCCACCCCCGACGGCAAGGGGTACTGGCTGGTGGCCTCCGACGGCGGCATCTTCGCCTTCGGCGACGCCGGTTTCTTCGGGTCGACCGGCTCCATCCCTCTCAACCGACCGGTGGTGGGGATGGCGTCCACCCACGACGGCAAGGGGTACTGGCTGGTGGCCAGTGATGGTGGCATCTTCGCCTTCGGCGACGCCGGCTTCGACGGTTCCACCGGATCGTACCCGCTCAACAAACCGGTAGTCGGGATGGCGTCCACCCCCGACGGCAAGGGGTACTGGCTGGTGGCCAGTGACGGCGGCATCTTCGCCTTCGGGGATGCCGGCTTCTTCGGGTCGACCGGGTCGTTGGCGCTCAACAAGCCGGTGGTGGGGATGTCCGGCACCTGACGGTCGGGCCGGACGAAGGACGTCGATCAGCCGGCATCGTCGAGCGGATGGTCCACCACGTCGAGCTCATCGAGCAACCGTCGGGTGGCCGGACCCAACCAGGGGACGATTCGTCGCCGATCGTCAGGGGAGAGGCTGTCGAGGAAGGCGTAGGCGACCAGCTCTGAGCCGTCGACGTCATCCAGGACGACCGACTCCACCACCGCCAGCACCCGGTCGAGGACCGTCGGACTGTCGAGGTGGCCGAGCCGGTCGGACACGAAGTCGGCCAGTTCGGTGAAGACCACCGGCCCCTCGGGATCGTCGTCGAACGCTTCCAGCAGCGACCGATAGGTGGGGATGAACTCGGGCACCACCTCCAACAGGACCACCACATCGGGGTCGAGGGTCGACCCGACGGTTTCGGCGGCGGGGGAGGGGGCCGACGATCGATTCGGCGACGGAGCAGGGGTCGCTCCCGAACCATGGGGGTCGGACAGGGTGGACATCGGCAACCTCGACGGGCGGAGAGTGGCAGTGGTCGATCCGGCCCGGTGGGTCCCCGTCAACGACGATGGTGGATGCGATCGACGGTAGTCAGCCTTCATGGGGCGAGGCAAGGGTCTAGACAGGTGACTAAATAGTCACCTATGATGACCGAGTGGACGATGTGTTCAAGGCGTTGGCCGATCCGACCCGGCGCCACCTCCTCGATGAGCTCTTCCGGCGCGACGGGCAGAGCCTCACTGCACTCGGCTCCCACCTCGAGATGACCCGCTTCGGCGTCATGAAGCACCTGGTGGTACTGGAGGAGTGCGGCCTGGTGGTGACCCGCCGTCGGGGTCGGGAGAAGCTGCACTTCTTGAACCCCATCCCCATCCGACTCGTCCACGACCGGTGGGTGAGCAAGTACACCGAGCCCTGGGTCACCACACTGACCGGGCTCAAGGAAGCATTGGAGCGTTCGATGGAAAAAGTGTTCGAGATCTACATCCGCACCACCCCCGAGCAGCTGTGGCAGGCGCTCATCGATCCGGAAATCCGGGCCAAGTACAACTTCGGGGCCGGGCTCGAATCGGAATGGACCCCGGGGTCGACCTACGAGATGGGGGCGGCGTCGGCCGGTCGGCTGCTGGGTTCGGGAGTGAACCTGGAGGTCGATCCTCCCCGCCGACTGGTGCAGAGCTTCAACGCTTCCTGGTCCGAGGCGGTGCAGGCCCAGGCCACCTCTCGGATTACCTTCGAGATCGAGCAGATCGAGGATTCCTGTCGACTGACCGTCGTCCACGATCAACTGGCCGAGGACGCCAACCCGGAGTTGTACGGCGGCTGGCCGATGATCCTCTCCGGACTGAAGACCTGGCTGGAAAGCGGGGAGCTCCTCACCACCCCCGGCTCCCTGAGGTGGTCGACGGTGCCGGACTGAGCTGTCCTGACCGAGGGGTTCCAGCCGTTGCTGGGAGGACGTTTGCATATTAATGCGCGATAGCGCATATACTTGCGATATGAGGTCGAGCCGGTGATGCGTACCGTTGGCGTGATCGGGGCCTCCGGCTACGCCGGCGTCGAGCTGCTCCGGCTGTGCGCCGCCCACCCCGAGCTCGAGGTGGTGGTGGCCACCGCTGCCACCCATGCCGGCGAATCGGTGGCTTCCTACACCCCGTCGTTGGCCGCCGCCTACTCGGGTCTCCAGTACTCAGCGACCGAGGCGTCGGCACTCGACGGGCTGGACCTGGTGTTTCTGGCACTTCCGCACGGGGAGTCCCAGCACCTGGTCCCGAGCCTGCTCCCGACGGTGGGTGTGGTGGTGGACTTGGCCGCCGATTTCCGCCTGCACGATCCCGCTCACTATCCACGATGGTACGGGGAGGAGCACGTGGCCCCCGAACTGCTCGACCACTTTGTCTATGGATTGCCCGAGCTGTACCGGACCGATTTGGTCGGCGCCAGGGCGGTGGCGGCACCCGGGTGCTATCCGACCGCCGCCATCCTGGCCCTGGCCCCACTGGTCCAGGCCGGCCTGGTCGTCACCACCGGCATCGTGGTCGACGCCGCCAGCGGGGTGTCGGGAGCAGGGCGCGCCCCGAAGGCCAACCTCCATTTCGGGACGGTGGACGAGGATTTCACCGCCTACGGGCTGCTCGACCACCGGCATACCGCGGAGATGGAGCAGGGCCTGGGCGCCCAGGTCCTCTTCACCCCCCACCTGGCTCCCATGGTCCGGGGGATTCTGGCCACCTGTTATGCCCGGCCCGTCTCGTCGGTGGCCGACACCGGGCTGACCACCGAGGGAGCCCTGGCGGTGCTGGACGACTTCTACCGGGACGAGCCGTTCGTGGTGGTCACCGAGGCGCCCCCCTCCACCAAGGCGGCGGCCGGATCCAACTGCGCGTTCGTGACGGCCAGGGTCGATCCCCGCACCGGTTGGGTGCTGGCCATGGGGGCGATCGACAACCTGGTGAAGGGGGCGGCCGGCCAGGCCGTCCAGTGCGCCAACCTGGCCTTGGGAATTCCCGAGACAACCGGGCTGCCGATGGCGGGGCTCTACCCATGAGCATCACCACCCCCGCCGGGTTCGTGGCCGCTGGGCTGTCGTCCGGCATCAAGGCGTCGGGGGCGCTCGATCTGGCCCTGTTGGCCACCGATGACGGCCGACCGGTACCCACCGCCGCCACCTTCACCACCAACCTGGCCGCCGCCGCCCCCGTCCGGGTCAGCCGGGACCACCTGGCCGCCAGTCACGGCCGGGCGGCGGCGGTGGTGGTCAACAGCGGAAACGCCAACGCCGCCACCGGCGCCCAAGGTCGCCAGGCCGCCGAGCGGATGTGCGAGCTCACCGCCCTGGGACTGGGCATCGACCCCCAACACGTGCTGGTGTGCTCGACAGGGCTGATCGGCTACCAGCTGCCGACCGAGCCGCTGACGTCGGGCATTCCTGCACTGGTGGCAGCCCGGTCGGGGACGGAGCACGCTGCCGAGGAAGCGGCCACCGGCATTCTGACCACCGACTCCGGACGGAAGGAGGCCCTGGTCCGGGGGTCGGGGTTCGCGGTGGCAGGAATGGCCAAAGGGGCGGGCATGCTGGCGCCCGACATGGCCACCATGCTGGCCTTCTTGACCACCGACGCCGGCATCGAGTCAGCCGCGCTGGCCGACCTGCTCCGCATCGCCGTACGCGACTCCTTCAACACCCTCACGGTCGACGGGTGCACCTCCACCAACGACACCGTGGTGTTGTTGGCATCCGGACGGGCGGGAACTGCCGACCCCAACGTGGTGGTCGACGCCGTGACCGAGGTCTGTGCCGATCTGGCCCTCCAGATGGCCCAAGATGCCGAAGGGGCCTCCCGGGTCGCCCACGTTCGGGTGACCGGGGCTCGCTCTGACGGTGAGGCCCATCAGGCGGCTCGGAAGGTGGCCGGATCGCTGTTGGTGAAGTGCTCGCTGAACGGAGAGGACCCCTATTGGGGGCGGGTGGCCAGTGACCTCGGATCGGCGGGCGTGGACTTCGATATGGACCGGCTGACCATCGCCTACGGGGGTGTCGAAGTCTGCCGGCAGGGCCTGGCGGTGCCCTTCGACGAGGAGGCGGTGGCTGCCCATCTGGCTGGCTCCATGGTGGACCTCCACTGTGAGCTGTCGCTCGGCGACGGCAACGGGATGGCCATGACGGTCGACCTCGGCCATGGCTACATCGACGAGAACCGGACCACCTCATGAGATCGCCCGTCGCCGACACGCCGGACACGGCAGCCGTGCTGGTGGAATCGCTGCCCTACATCCGGCGCTTCTGGGGACAGGTGGTGGTGGTCAAGTACGGCGGCAACGTCCTACAGGCCACCGATGGGGAGGGCTTCGACGATGCAGGCGCCCTGGCGTCGTTCGCCGAAGACATCGTGCTGATGCGGTCGGTGGGCCTGCTGCCGGTGGTGGTGCACGGCGGCGGCCCGCAGATCGGCGCCCTGATGGCGCGGGTGGGCAAGGTCCCCGAGTTCCTCGACGGGCTCCGGGTCACCGATGCCGACACCATCGACCTGGTCCGGATGGTGCTGGTCGGCAAGGTCAACCGCGACATCGTGGGAGCGGTCAATGTCCACGGGGCGCTGGCTGTCGGCCTGTCCGGGGAGGATGCCAATCTGATCACCGCCGCTCCCCGGTCGGAAGCCCTGGGGTATGTGGGCGACGTGGTGGATGTCGACCCGGTGCTGGTCCACCAGCTCCTGGCCCAGGGACTCATTCCGGTGATCGCCACCATCGGGACCGACGAGTCGGGGCAGGCCTTCAACATCAATGCTGATACCGCTGCCGGTGCACTGGCAGCCGCCCTGGGCTGCGAGAAGCTGATCTTCCTCACCGACGTGTCGGGGATCCGGGCGGTAGCTGACGACCCGACCACCCTCATTCGGGAGACCACCCCTGATGGTCTTGATGCCCTGGTGGCCTCGGGGGCCGCCACCGGGGGAATGATCCCCAAGGTGGAGGCCTGTGCCCGGGCGGTCCGCCACGGGGTCCGCCGGGCCCACATCCTGGATGGGCGGGCGCCTCACGCCCTCCTCCTCGAGCTGTTTACCGACGAAGGGGTCGGGACCATGGTCGTCGGTGACGATTCGCCCACGCCTCTGACCACCAATGCCCAGGGTGGTGGTCCGTCATGACCACCGTTGACCGGTCGGCGCTGATGCACACCTATGCCGAACCGCCGGTCACGTTCGCCAGTGGATCGGGTAGCTGGTTGGTGGACACCGAAGGCCGTCGCTACCTCGACTTTCTCTCCGGCCTAGCCGTCACCTCGCTCGGCCATGCACATCCGGCGGTGGCCGAGGCGGTGGGGGAGCAGGCCTGGACGCTGTCCCACGTCTCCAATCTGTTCGGCAACACCGTCGGCCCCGAGGTGGCCGTCACCATCGACCGACTGATCGGTGGTGGCACTGACCGGGCCGGGGGGCAGGTGTTCTTCGGAAACTCCGGCGCGGAGGCCAACGAGTGCGCCCTCAAGCTGGCTCGTCGTTGGGCGGGGCCTGGACGGTACGCGGTGGTGAGTACTTGGGACGCCTTTCATGGTCGGACACTGGCCACCCTCAGCGCCACCGGCCAACCGGCCAAGCAAGCGCCCTTCCTCCCGTTGCCCGACGGGTTCGACCACGTCCCCTACGACGACCTCGACGCCATGGACGCCGCCTGCGACCCAGCCCGGGTGGCTGCGGTGCTGGTGGAGCCGATCATGGGCGAAGCAGGGGTGGTGGTGCCGTCTTCGGACTACCTGGTGGGTCTCCGTCAGCTCTGCACCGACCGGAACATGCTGCTGATGGTCGACGAGGTGCAGACCGGTCTGGGTCGGACCGGCCGGTGGTTCGGCTTCCAACACCTGGGAATCGAGCCAGACGTCGTCACCTTGGCCAAGGCGTTGGGCAACGGCATGCCGGTGGGGGCTTGCTGGGCCCGGGCCGAAGTGGCGGCGGCCTTTCAGCCTGGTGACCACGGGAGCACCTTCGGCGGCCAACCCCTGGCGCTGTCCGCCGCCCGGGCCACGCTGGGAGTCATGGAGTCGGAGGACGTCCCAGGACGGGCGGTGGTGGCGGGACGCCGGCTGCGCCACGCCTTGGCCGATCTGCCGGGTGTGGTCGACGCACGGGGGGAGGGCCTGCTGCTGGCGGCCGTGCTCGACCGGCCGGTGGCGGTGGCGGCGGCGGCGGCGGCGCTCGATGCCGGTCTGGTGATCAACGCCCCTCGCCCCGACGTGCTCCGGTTCGCTCCGTCGCTGCTGGTGTCCGAGGAGGAGATCGGTCAGGCGGTCGTCATCGTCGGCCAGGTGCTGGCTGCCCTGGGGGCCCCACCCTGCGACGATTCTGGCCCGGAGGAGCGGTCATGACCGGCCCCACCCGTCACGTCCTCGATATCGACGACCTCGGGCCGGTAGGCCTGGCGGAGGTGGTGGCACTGGCCGAGCTGCCTCCCGGGGTCCTTCCCCCCGTGCTGGCGGGCTGCGGCGTGGCGCTGGTGTTCGAGAAGCCTTCCAACCGGACCCGGAACAGCACGGAGATGGCCACCGTGGCCCTCGGCGGGCATCCCGTCTACATCCAAGGGCACGACGTGGGCCTCGACACCCGGGAGACGGCCGCCGATGTGGCCCGCACGCTGGCTTGTTACCACGCCGTGCTCTGCGCCCGGGTCATCGATCACGGATCGCTGGAGCGGATGCGCGATGCCTTGGAGGCTCCGGACTGGGGGATGCCGGTGGTGAACCTGCTCTCCGACGTTGCCCACCCCTGCCAGGCGTTGGCCGATCTGTTGACCCTCCGCCAGGTGTTCGGGAGCGATGGGCTGGCTGGCCGGACGGTGGCCTATGTCGGTGACGCCAACAACGTGTGGCGGTCGTTGGCACTGGCATGCTCGATGGCCGGCATTCCCAGCCGCATCGCATCCCCCGAGGGATTCGGACCCAGCGCCACCGATCAGGCGATGGTCCGGTCGTTCGGAGGCCAACTCGAGGTGATGGTTGATCCGGCCGAGGCGGTCGAAGGGGTCGACGCCGTCTACACCGACGTGTGGACATCGATGGGCCAAGAGGATGAAGGTCTGGCCCGACTGGCCGCCTTCGACGGCTACACGGTGGACGAGGCGTTGGTGGATCGGGCGGGGCCGGAGGCCGTGGTCCTCCACTGCCTGCCCGCCCACCGGGGCGAGGAGATCAGCGCCGCGGTGGTGGACGGGCCGAGGAGCGTGGTCTGGCAGCAGGCGGCCAATCGGATGCACGCCATGCGGGGGCTGCTGGCCTGGGTGCGGGGAGCCGATCTGCTGGAGGTGGACCGGTGAGATTGACCAAGAACCAACGCCAGCACCGGATCGCCAAGCTGCTGGAGGCCCGGGCGGTGGGCAACCAAGCCGAACTGGTCGACCTGTTGGCGGCCGACGGAGTGGAGGCCACCCAGACCACCGTCTCCCGGGACCTGGAGGAGTTGGGAGCGGTGAAGGTCCGCCTCCCGGGTGGCGACACCGCCTACGCCCTACCGGAGCTCCCGTCCCAGCAGGTGGCCCCGGAGGACCACCTCCGACGGGTGCTGGGGGAGTGGGTGGTGGAGGCCGACTACTCGGCCAACCTGGTGGTGCTTCGCACGCCGCCGGGTTCGGCCCATGTCGTAGGCTCGGCCCTCGATCGCAGCGGCTTTGACGGGATGATCGGAACGGTGGCCGGGGACGACACCGTCCTGGTGGTGGCCACCGAGTCCGTCGGCGGCGCCGGGCTGGCCGAGCAGCTGGGGGCGCTGGCCGGCCTGGCGGCGCCCGCCCGACGCCGGGCCGGCTCGTCCGACCCGACGTCCACACCATCGCAGACGACCTCGGAGCCACCGGCTCCGCCAACCGGGAGATAGACATGGCAGATCGGGTAGTACTGGCCTACAGCGGAGGACTGGACACCTCCATCGCCGTCCGCTGGCTGATGGAGAACCACAACGTCGAGGTGATCGCCGTGGCCGTCGACGTGGGACAGTCGTCCGAAGCCGCGGTGGACTCGTGGGATGCCATTCGGGAACGGGCATTGGCGGCTGGGGCCGTCGAAGCGGTGGTCGTCGATGCCCGCGTCGAGATGGCCGAAGACTTCTGCATGCCGGCCCTGCTGGCCAACGCCAAGTACGAGGGCAAGTACCCGCTGGTCTCCTCGCTGTCTCGGCCGGTGATCGTTCGCCACCTGGTGACGGAGGCCCGTCGCTACGGAGCGTCGGCGGTGGCCCACGGCTGCACCGGCAAGGGGAACGACCAGGTGCGGTTCGAGGTCGGGACCCGGGCGCTGGCACCGGATCTCGAGGTCCTGGCTCCGGCCCGGGTGTGGGGGCTCAC